>Ga0307511_10000935_pt1 | contig 30889 bp, 24 predicted proteins | sample 13_EM_MG_FD_200266 | JGI IMG/M metagenome (GOLD analysis project Ga0307511, IMG submission 200266) | Populus trichocarpa ectomycorrhiza microbial communities from riparian zone in the Pacific Northwest, United States - 13_EM | ecosystem: Host-associated > Plants > Roots > Unclassified | place... | reverse complement strand
ACCACCACATCTACGGCAACGACGGCACCCACTTCTACACCCGCGGCAAGGTCGTCACCACCCGCTGGCCCGACCCCGCCGACGCCCCCACCGGCGTCGACCTCGGCTTCCCCCGCAACCACTGATCATGCCCGGGCGCCCGAAAACCGTGGGCAGTACGGCTGGGCTGGGCATCTCCCTCGACCGCAAGAGCCCGGTCCCGCTGTACTACCAGTTGGCCCAGCAGTTGGAGCAGGCCATCGAGAACGGCCTGCTCCTCCCGGGCGACCTGCTCGGCAACGAAGGAGAGGTCGCCGAACGGCTCGGTCTGTCACGGCCGACCGTCCGGCAAGGCCTCAAAGCCCTGGTCGAAAAAGGGCTGTTGGTACGGCGCAGGGGCGTCGGCACCCAGGTCGTCCACAGCACGGTCAGGCGCCCTCTGGAGCTCACCAGCCTCTACGACGACATGGTGGAGGCCGGGCAGGGCCCGAGCACACGAGTGGTAAGCAAGGAGGTCGTGCCCGCGTCCCCCGAGGTGGCCACGGCTCTGGGCATCGCACAGGGCGACAGTGTGTACCGACTGGAGCGCATCCGGTACGCGAACGGACTCCCCGTGGCCCTCCTGCGGAACCACCTTCCCACCCACCTGCTGGTCGACCTGAACACCGAACTGCTGGAATCCACAGGCCTGTACCGGCTCCTCCACGCGGCCGGCATCGAGCTGCACAGCGCCCATCAGGCGGTCGGCGCCCATACGGCCACCGCAGAGGAAGCCGCACACCTCGGAGAACCCGCAGGTGTGCCGCTGCTCACCTTGCGGCGCACGGCGTACGACGACAGTGGGAAGGCCGTGGAGTACGGCACGCACCTCTACCACGCCGCACGATACGTGTTCGAGTTCCAGTTGCTGGTGCGGACGTAACGGCCGCTCCTGCTTCAGCGGATTGCGCTGGACATTTCCATTTCCAGCAATTCTCACGCCCGGAGAGATGCAGGGGCGCGCCACAATCGGCGATGTCAGGAATAGGCACGAAGCTGCGCCGATATCATTGATCGCTTCGCACTCTCCGGTCAATCCCCGAGAAGACATCAAGAACACATCAGACACGTATACGACAACGCGGTGCCGTACAGCAGCCCGGCAGGTCACCCACCCTCCCCCGACCGCGGACCCTCCACCCGTGAGAGCCACGCAGTGAGCAGCCCTTCCAGCGCCTCCGCCTCCCCCGGCGTCAGCAGGCCCAGCAGCCGGTGTTCGTTGCGCATGTGGTCGGTGAACGCCCGGTCGATCAGGTCGTGTCCGGGGTGGGTGAGGGCGACGATCCGGCCGCGCTGGTCGTCGGCGGAGCGGCGGCGGGTGACGAGGCCGGCGCGTTCCAGGCGGTCGATCCGTTTCGTCATCGCGCCGGTGGTGACCATGGTGTGGGCGGCCAGTTCGCCGGGTGCCCGTTCGTAGGGCTCGCCGGCGCGGCGCAGTGCGCACAGGACGTCGAACTCTCCCTCGCTGAGTCCGTAGCGCCCGTAGACGAGGCTCAGCTCCTCGGTCAGTCGGCCGGCCAGGCGGTGCAGGCGGCCGATCACGCCCTGCGGGGTGACGTCGAGGTCGGGCCGCTCGCGGCGCCAGTCGGCCTGGATGCGGGCTACGCGGTCCGGCGGTTGCGGGTCGTCCATGCACACCATGATAGCTTCCCGGGAAGGTATATTGTCTTCCATGGAAGCTAATCCCCGGTGGGTGGCACTCACCGCCGTCGCACCGGTGGCCTGGGGCACCAACTACTACGTCACCCACCAGTTCCTGCCGCCCGACAGCCCGCTCTACGGCGCGGCCCTGCGCGCCCTGCCCGCCGGACTCGTCCTGCTCGCCCTGTGCCGGCGACGACCGCGCGGCGCGTGGTGGTGGCGGTCCGCCGTGCTCGGGCTGCTCAACGTGAGCGTGTTCTTCGTCCTCGTCTACGCCGCCTCCCAACTGCTCCCGACGAGCATCGCCGCGACCGTCATGGCGGTGTCCCCGCTGGCGATGATGCTCATCGCCTGGGCCCTGATGTCCGAGCGACCCGGCCTTCCGCACCTGGCCGGCGCCGCGATCGGCCTCGGCGGGGTCTGCCTCATGCTGCTCACGGGGGCGGACGGAGTGAGTGCGCGCGGAATCCTCGCCTCGGCCGCGGCCATGCTCGTGTCGGCCTTCGGCCACATCCTGACCAAACGGTGGAACAGCACCGGTACCGATGTACTCGCCTCGACGGCCTGGCAGCTCACCGCCGGTGGACTGTTCCTCCTGCCGGTCGCCGCGGCCGTGGAGGGCCCACCGCCCGCGCTCTCCGCATCGGCGCTCCTCGCGTTCGGCTATGTCACCCTCGTCGCCACCGCGCTCGCCTTCGCCGCCTGGTTCACCGGGCTACGGCACCTGCCCTCCGGGACGGTGGGCCTGATCGGACTGCTGAACCCCGTCACCGGCGTACTGCTCGGCACGGCGGTCGCCGGAGAAGCACTGACGGTCCGTCAACTGTGCGGACTGGCACTGGTCCTGGCCGGAGTCGTCCTGGGCCGGCCCACTCGCTCCACCCGCGCGGGCCGCCGCCTGCGACCTCCAGTGATGAATCGACGGCGCGACCGGACGCGACGTCAGTGTGGCCCCCGTCGACCTGCCGGTGCCGGGTCACCGACCGTACGACACCACCGTCTCAGGCCCACCACAGACTCCCCGCCGCCGTCACCGCCCCACCCTGGGTGACCCGGAAGTCCCACCGCTCCCCCACCGGCTCGCACGCGACGTACGCGGGCGGGTCCCAGTCCGTGAACCGGGAGGCGGTCATACGGCAGCCGGTCAGCCGGGCGGAGGTGTCGCCGCTCGTGAGGCATGCGGCCTGGCGGGCGGCTTCCAGGAGGACCATCCCGGGGATGTGGTCGCTGGGGTGGTCGAAGAACAACGGATGGCGAAGGTCGGCCGGTGCCACCCGCAGGGCGCCGGTCCCGTCCCGGGCCACCATCACACCACCGGGGGCGAAGGCCGAGACGTCGGTCGGCGGGAGTCGCCTGACGTCCTCGCCCGGCGCCGGAAGCGCACCGGCGCGGGCGCCTCGCAGCCCCTTGTACTCGTCCTCGGTGAGAATGCGGGTCCGGCCCTCGGCGCTGCCGAACTCGGCGTCTCCCGCGGCCAGTTCGAGCCGGAGGCTGAGCGCGACGGGATGGGGGAGGCCTTCGACGCGACGGACGTCGTAGACCCTGGCTCGGCAGGTCACGTCGGTCGCGCCGTAGCCGACCACGGGCTCCGTGGCGGGGTCGAGCCGGAAGCCGATGGTCTTGATGACGGAGCTGCTCGTCGCGGGGACGCCCAGGAAGCGCTGACCGAGGTACAGGCAGCCCTGTCGGAGGGTTTCGGCGATCAGGAGCGGGTCGTGCCGGTCGCCGGATCCCGGCCGGAACGTGGTGTGGGAGCGTGACCACTGCGCGGCGAGCAGATACCGTCCCTCCCCCAGCGCGTGTCCGTCGGTGAGGAGGACCTCCGCGATCGACTTCCGGTGGACGAGACTCCGCGGTACGGAGCGGTCCCAGCTCAGCGCCGGTACCGCCGCCGCGTCGGAGGGGGAATACCCGGTCGATTCCTTCATAAAATAAGAGGATGCGTGATCCTTGCGGGTGCGGATAAGAAATGCCGCGCTGTCCGATAGATTCGCCTGAAAAGACGATTCGGCGTGAAGGGCAAGGGTCGTTGAGGGCGATGCAAGAACGCGCGGAAGCCACCCGACAGGCCGTCCTGGCGGCGGCGGCAGTGCTGTTCGAACAGCATGGATACGCCGGGACGAGCATCAGCGACGTGGCGCGGCGGAGCGGTTACACCAGTGGCGCCATCTACTTCCACTTCGGCAGCAAGGAGGGCCTGGCCGCTTCCGTCTTCGAGGCCCACTTCGGTGAGTGGCCGAGGCTGGTGGAGACTTGGACCTCGCTCGACGGCCCCGTCCTGGACCGGCTGGTGGGCCTCAGCCTCGCGGTGGCGCGCGAGTTCCGCGACAACGTGATCGTGCGGGCGGGCAACAGACTCTCGAACGAGAGCAAATCCATTCCCGCCGAATTGCCGCAGCCGTTCGTGGGCTGGATCGAAACCGTCGCCCAACTCCTGGAATCCGCACGGGAGAACGGCGAACTCGCCCCGGAAACCGATACCGAGCGGGCCGCGCGGGTAATCGTCGCCGGTTTCTTCGGCACCCACACCGTGTCCGACGCCCTGGACGACCGCAGACACGTCGAGCAGGCGGTGACCGACCTCTGGCTCTTCCTGCTCCCCGCCCTCCAGGCCGTCCCCGACCCGCACGGCTGCCTGGACCGGGCCCGCACCCTGCTGGGTCAGTCCTTGTAGTCCGGGGCGATGCGCTCCACCAGGCGCAGCAGCGCCGACCAGGCGAGGTCGTAGGCCTTGTCGTCCTGGAGGTCCGACTTCTCGTCCTCGCCGGTGAGTTGGCGGGCGGTGAGTTCGCAGATGTCGGGGGCGGGGGTGAGCAGCGGGGTGCCCGTGGCGGTCGCGGTGGTCTGGATCTCGCATGCCTTGTCGAGGTAGTACATGCGCAGGAACGCCTGCGCGGGGGTCTCTCCCACGGTGAGCAGGCCGTGGTTGCGCAGGATCATCGCGGGGTGGCCGCCCAGGTCGGCGACCAGGCGCCGCTGTTCGGCGAGGTTGAGGGCGACGCCCTCGTAGTCGTGGTAGCCGAGCCTGCCGTAGAACTCCATGGAGATCTGGTTGAGCGGGAGCAGACCGGTTTCCTGGGCGGCGACCGCGCAGCCCGCCCTGGTGTGGGTGTGCAGGACGCAGTGGGCGTCGGGGCGGGCGGCGTGGATGGCGCTGTGGATGACGAAGCCGGCCGGGTTGACCGGGTGGGGGGATTCCTCGACAGGGTGGCCGGACAGGTCGATCTTGACCAGGTCGGACGCGGTGATCTCCTCGAAGAGAAGGCCGTAGGGGTTGATCAGGAAGTGGTGGTCCGGGCCGGGGAGCCGGGCGGAGATGTGGGTGAAGATCAGGTCGGTCATCCTGAAGTGCGCCACGAGCCGGTAGACGGCGGCGAGTTCGCGGCGCAGCCGGAGTTCTTCCGAGGACATGGGGACCTTTCAACGGGATACGGCACGTGCGGGTGCGGGTGGGGGGTTCCGGTACGGCGGGTCAGGCCACGCTCAACTCCGGTGCGGTGGGCGCCGGTTCGCCTGCCAGGCGGCGGTGCCAGGCCTGGACGACGGAGGGTTCGGTCGGCTTGGTGAGGAGGCTGACGGCGAGGTAGGCGACGAAGCCGGCCAACAGGCCGTAGTAGATGGGCTCGTTGGCGAGGAGGCCGTCGGTCGCCATGAGGACGACGACCGTGGTGCCGCCTGCGATCATCGAGGCCATGGCGCCGGGCAGGTTGCCGCGCTTCCAGACGAGGCCGCCGAGGATGGGCACCAACAGGCCGCCGACGAGCAGGTTGTAGGCGACGGTGAGGGCTTCGATGACGTCGCCGAGGGCGCAGGCGATGCCCATGGCGGCGATGCCGAGGACGACGATCGCGAGGCGGTTGGAACCGATCTCGTCGTCCTTCGAGCCGCTGACCGTGCGCTTGCGCAGGCGGGCCCAGATGTCGTTGTTGGCGACGGTCGCGGAGGCGATCAGGGCGCCGCTCGCGGTGGACATCATCGCGGAGAGGGCGGCGGCCAGCACCAGACCGCGGACGCCGGTGGGCAGGGCGTGCCGGACGATCGTCGCGAACGCGTCGTCGGCGGCTGCGAGGTTCGGGTAGAGGGTCCTGGTGGCCATGCCGATGACGGCTCCGGCCAGGGCGTAGACCAGACAGTAGACGCCGGCCACCGTGCCGCCCCAGGACGCGACTCTGTCGGAGCGGGCGGTGAACACCCGCTGCCAGATGTCCTGTCCGATGAGCATGCCGAAGGTGTAGATCAGCACGAAGGTGAGGATGGTCTGGCCGCCGATGGAGGTCAACGAGAAGTAGCCGTGCGGTAGTTCGTCGGCCATGGCGCCGAAGCCGCCGGCCTTCACCACCGCGATGGGCAGCAGCAGGACGAGCACACCGAGGCTCTTGACCACGAACTGCACCATGTCGGTGAGGGTGATGGACCACATGCCGCCGAGCGCCGAGTAACCGACGACGATCGAGCCGCCGATGACCACCGCGACCCAGCGCGGCACGTCGAACAGGACGTCGAAGACGCTGGCGTAGGCAATCGTGGAGGTCACGACCAGCATCAGCGTGTAGATCCACATCACCACGCCGGAGATCACGGCGGCGGTGTCGCCGTAGCGCAGGGAGAGCATCTCGGCGACGGTGTAGACCTTGAGGCGGGCGATGCGGGCGGAGAAGAAAATGCTCAGCGCAAGCAGTCCGAGGCCGATCGCGAAGACCATCGCGGCGCCGGAGATGCCGTAGGTGTAGCCGAGGCGGACGCCGCCGATGGTGGAGGCGCCGCCGAGGACGACGGCGGCCATGGTGCCGGTGTACATGAGGGGGCCGAGGCGGCGTCCGGCGACCAGGAAGTCGCTCTTGGAGGCGGCGCGTTTCTTGCCCCACCAGCCGACGCCGATGATGCCCAGCAGGTATGCGGCCATGACGAAGTAGTCGACGGTCATCCGAGACCTCCGGGTTTGAGGGGTTGGTGCCCTGGGAGTGGGATGACGTTATCGGCGTTCGCACTGGCGTCGAAGTGACGGTTCTGTCCAATATGGAGTCGCCCATTGGATGATTCCGGCAGTCCCGCACGACACGGCCGGGTCGGGAGGATGTCCCCTCATGACCGAGCCCGAGCAACCGTCGGTGCCGCTGAGCGTGCTGCTCGCCGACCCCGCCCTCGGTCTGCGCCAGGTCGCAGGGCCTGCCGGGGATCACCTGGTCAGCACGGTCGGCACCACGGAGATCGAGGACCCGTCGCCGTATCTGGTGGGCGGCGAGCTGCTGCTCACGGCGGGCGTGCGGCTGCCGCCCGACGCGGAGGGCGTCGACACGTATGTACGGCGGGTCGTCGCGGCCGGGGTGTGCGCGCTCGGGTTCGGGGTCGCGCCCGTGCACGACGAGGTCCCGGCCGAGCTGGTCGCCGCCTGCGACCGGCACGGCCTTCCCTTGCTACGGCTGCCGCCCGCGACCCCGTTCGTGGCGGTCGGGCAGGCCACGTACGCGGCGATCGGCGAGGCCCGCAACCGTGCGCTGCGCGAGATCTCCCGGGCCCAGTCGGCGCTGGCCGCGGCGGCCGCCCGGCCGGACGCGCTGCGGGCCGTGCTCGCCCAGCTCAGCAGGCACACCGGCGCCTGGGCGGTGCTGCACGACGCCCGGGGAAACGAGCTGTTCAGCGCGGGTCCCCGGCCTGCGGCCCCTACACCGGGGCGGGTGCGTGACCTCGCCGTGCGCACCCTCGCCCGGGTCCGCACCGGTGCCGCCGGCCGGTCCGCACCGGCCGCCGCGGCCGACCACGAGGGCGGTATCCATCTGACCGTGCACACCCTGCCCGGCACCGACCGCACCGCGACGGCGCTCGCCCTCGGCCAGGCCGCCACCACCGCCCCGACCCTGGTGCACCGCCAGATCACCAGCACGGCGGCCGTACTGCTGGCCCTGCTCACCAGCCCCCGGCACGCCCTGGGCACCGACACGCACAGCGCGGGCGCGCTGGTACGGCTCATGCTGGGCGCGGCACCGGCCGACGTGGTGCCCGCGCTCGCGCCCGCCGGGCACTGGGTCGTGGTCCACGGCCGGTACACACCGGCTCCGCCACCGGGAGACGATCCGGCCCAACTCGCCACGCTGGGCACCGCGTTGGGTACCGCGTATCTGTATGTCGACGGCTCCGAGCTGAAGGCGCTGGTGCCCGGTGCGCCGGACGTACGGCCCGAAGTGCCCGCACAGGCGGCGGACTTGGGCTGGGTGCTCGGGTTCAGTACGCCGGTGCCGGCCTCGGAGCTGGCGCACGCCGATGTCCAGGCCGGACGCGCCCTGCAGCGCGCGCTCGCCGCACAGGTGCCGGCCGTCGTCCACAGCAGGGATCCGCTCACCGTCCACGGGCTCGTTCCGGCGGACGGCGCACGGGAGTTGGCCCGCACCCGGTTCGTCCCGCTCGACAAGGCCGGTTCGCCGGGCGCGCCGGTCCTCGTCGAAACCCTGCGAACCTGGCTGACCCTGCACGGCAGTTGGGACCGTACGGCGGCGGCCCTGCAGGTCCACCGGAACACCGTGCGGCACCGTCTGGCACGGGTGGCCGAACTGCTCGATGTGGACCTGCAGGATCCCGGAGTGAGGATGGAACTCTGGTTCGCCCTGCAGTGGTTGCCGGACGAGAGCCAGGACCGCTCCGGCTGAGGCTTAGCGTTTGCCGTCCGAGCGCTTGCGGTGGAGGGTGAAGTTCTCGAACACCGACAGGTCGCCGTTGGGCTTGTTCACGTTGTAGTAGGTCACGTGCATACGGGTGGTGTCGCCGGGGTGCGAGCCGGGGTCGACGGTGAACGCGGCGAAACCGTAGGGGTGTTCGGTGTCCCGGACGCCGATCCAGACCGCCTCCTCCTTGGTGTAGGTGGAGGTGCGCTTGCCGTTGGAACCGGGAGTCGCCGACACGGACGTGATCACCTTGCCGGTGCCGTCCTTGAAGAAGCTCTGGTTCGTGGTGCCCGAGACACCACCGCCGCCGAGGATCATGTGGACGGTACCGAGGCCGGTGTCGATGTCGTCGGTGGCCGTGGAGACCGGGTTGGGGGTCAGCGTCTCGGTGCCGCTGACGACACCGCGAACCGCGAGCGAGCGCTCGTAGTTGTGCTCGTGACCGCAGAGCACCAGGTCCACGCCGTAGCGGTCGAAGAGGGGGCCGTACTTCTGGCGCAGGCCCAGGTCGGCGCCGTTGGCGTCGGTGGAGCTGACCATGACCTGGTGCATGGCGACGACGATCCAGTCGGTGTCCCGCGAGGCCCGGGCCGCCTTCAGCTCCTTCTCCAGGAAGGCGAGTTGGCGTCCGCCGGAGTAGCCGCTGATGTAGACGTCGCCGCCGTCCTGGAGGCAGTTGTCGTCGTTCTGCAGCACGATGACCCGGACCGAGCCGGCCGTGAACGCGTAGTAGAGGCCCGCGAGTTCGGCGTCTGTCTCGGTGGACGGGAGCGAGAAGTAGGTCTGGAAGGCGCCGAGTCCGATCGGGCCGTTGGCCTTCTCGATCTCGTGGTTGCCGGCCGCCGGCATCCAGGGGCGGAAGCGGGCCGAACGGGTGTTGTTGGTGAAGAAGTTGTTCCAGGTGCGCACCCGGTCGACGTCCAGGTTGGCGTAGCAGAGGTCGCCGTTGAGCAGGTGGAAGAGCGGGGCGACCTGCTCGATGCCGGTGACGATGTCCTTCGTCGCGGGCGTGGAGTTCGCGTCGAGCCCGACCGTGCCGTTGGCGGCCCAGGTCACCTGCGGGGCGGACTGGTCGCCGAAGCTGGTGAAGGTGAGCGGCTTCCGGCCGCGCGGGGCGGTGCGGAAGGTACCGCTGTCGGGGGTCGCGCCCTCGTGGGTGGCGAGGTAGAGGTAGTCGGTGTCCGGGGTGAGCTTGTTCAGCGCGGCGTGGTGGACGTAGACGGTGCGGCTGGAGGTGCCGTCGACGTAGGTGACGGTGCGGGCCTTGGCGCTGGAGCCGAAGCCGTGCTCCAGCGTGCCGTAGCGCACGGCGGGTCTGGTCACCGGTTTGTCGGTGATCCACGAGACCGTCATCTGGGTGCGCGGGTCCGCCCCGAAGGTGAGGTGCAGGCCCTGGACCGGCACCGCGCCGGAGGAGTCCGCGGTGAGGTGGAGTGCCGGGGCTTCCAGCGGGGCGGCCTGTGCCGTGCCTGCTCCCAGCAAGGGGGTGACGGCGGCGCCCGCGCCGGCCGTACCGAGGAGCCCCAGCGCGTGCCGTCGGCTGACCCCCTCGGACGACTGCGCCGAACCGTCCGGTGTCTCTGTCTGTGCGGTCATGATGCCCTCCCTGGCGAGCAGTTGAGCTGACAACGTCCGCACCCTGGCGCTTCCCGGCGGCTCCTGAGTGAACAGTGCGTTGCCAGACGGTCATCGCGTCTCAAGGGGTGGTCCGCGGCGACGATTCTTGCCCCGCGCTTTGCCGGGGGCCGCCACTCCGTTGACACGGGCGGGCGACGGAAGGCGAGTTGAGGGATCAATTCCGGCCACCGTCGCGACCGCGTCACGGGCGCGTCAGGAACCGGCCCTCAGGCGTCAGGCCATCGCCGACACGGCGATACGTCGGCTCTTTCCGGCACTTCGATGGGTGGCGGAAGTCTGTCGTAGGGCGAGGAGCGAGCGACGACGAGCAGTGCCGGGCGGCCGCGTTCTGGTCCGGCGCGAGTCGCCGGAGGACATGAGCCGACGGGACGTCGGACTGTAGGCCAAGTTGTCTAGACCGCCTGGCGAGGCAAAGGTCACAGCCGCGTCCTCTGCTGCTCACCTGCACGTTTGCCCTAGCATCCGAGCATGACGGTCCTGCCTGACGACGGGCTCTCGCTGGCCGCCGAGTTCCCTGACGCGACCCATGAGCAGTGGCAACGCCTGGTGGAAGGCGTACTGCGCAAGTCGGGCAAGGAAGCCTCGGGTACGGCAGCGGAAGACGCCCTGTCCACCCCCCTGGAGGACGGGCTGCGCGCCCGCCCCCTCTACACCGCGGACGACTCCGCGCCCGAGCCCGGCCTCCCCGGTTTCGCCCCCTTCGTGCGGGGCGGCCGGGCCGAGGGCAACACCCTCGGCGGCTGGGACGTACGGCAGCGGCACACGACCGCCGACAACGCCGCGGTCCTCGGCGACCTGGAGAACGGCGTCACCTCGCTGTGGCTGGCCGTAGGCGAGCAGGGTATCCCGGTCGCCTCGCTCGGCCGGGTTCTCGACGGCGTCTATCTCGACCTGGCGCCCGTCGTCCTCGACGCGGGAAGCGAAGTCGAGCCCGCGGCAGGCGAGTTGCTACGGCTCTACGAGGAGCGGGGCATCGCACGCGAGGCCGCCCGGGGCAACCTGGGCGCCGACCCGCTGGGCTTCGCGGCCCGCACCGGGGCCGAGGCCTTCGACTTCGCGCCGGTCGCCGCGCTCGCCCGGCGCTGCGCCGAGGAGTACCCGGGGCTGCGCGCGCTGACCGTGGACGCGCTGCCGTACCACGAGGCCGGCGGTTCGGCGGCGCAGGAGCTGGGCGCCTCGCTGGCGACCGGTGTCGCCTATCTGCGTGAGCTGACCGAGGCGGGGCTGGGTGTCGAACAGGCCGCCGGGCAGCTGGAGTTCAGGTACGCGGCGACCGCCGACCAGTTCCTCACCATCGCCAAGCTGCGCGCCGCGCGCAGGCTGTGGGCGCGAGTCGCCGAGGTCTGCGGGGCGCCCGGCGGGCAGGTGCAGCACGCGGTGACCTCGCCGGTGATGATGTCCCGCCGTGACCCGTGGGTGAACATGCTGCGCACCACGGTCGCGACGCTGGCCGCCGGGGTGGGCGGCGCCGAGTCCGTCACCGTGCTGCCCTTCGACCACGCGCTCGGCCTGCCGGACGCGTTCGCGCGCCGGATCGCCCGCAACACCTCGACGATCCTGGTCGAGGAGTCGCATCTGTCCCGGGTGATCGACCCGGCGGGCGGCTCCTGGTACGTGGAGCGGCTCACGGACGAACTCGCCCACGCGGGCTGGGAGTTCTTCCAGCACATCGAGCAACAGGGCGGCCAGGCCGCCGTGTTGGCCTCCGGCAGCCTCCGTGAGGACCTCGCCACCACCTGGGGGGCCCGCAGCGCGAAGCTCGCCAAGCGCCGCGAACCCATCACCGGCGTCAGCGAGTTCCCGAACCTCGCCGAACGCCTCCCGGAGCGCGCGCCCACCCCCGCCGAACCCTCCGGCGGACTGCCGCGTGTGCGCCGCGACGAGGCCTACGAGGCCCTGCGCGCCCGCTCCGACGCCCATCTCGCGGCGACCGGCTCCCGCCCGCGCATCTTCCTGGCCGCACTCGGCCCGGCCGCCGCGCACACGGCCCGGCTCACCTTCGCGTCGAACCTGTTCCAGGCGGGCGGCATCGAGCCCGTCACCGAGGGCGAGTTCGCGGACAGCGGCGCCACCGAGGCCTGCCTGTGCTCGAGCGACGCGCTGTACGAGGAGCAAGCGGCCGATGTCGCAGGGGAGTTGAGGTCGGCCGGTGCCGGGCACGTGTTCCTCGCGGGCCGTCCCGGGCAGTATCCCGGTGTCGACGCCTACGTCTTCGCGGGCTGCGACGCCGTAGCCGTACTGTCCGCCACCCTCGACCGCATGGGAGTGTCCTGATGGCAGCGATGGGGCGGATCCCCGACTTCTCCGGGATCGAGCTGGGGGCCCCGGCCGCCGAAGCCGGTACCGACGAGTGGCGTGACGCCGTCAAGAAGGCGGCGGGCGGCGACGATCTCCTCTGGGAGACCCCGGAGGGCATCGCGGTCAAGCCGCTGTACACCGGGCAGGACCTGGAAGGCCTGGACTTCCTCGCCACCTACCCCGGCGTCGCGCCGTATCTGCGCGGCCCGTACCCGACGATGTACGTCAACCAGCCCTGGACGATCCGCCAGTACGCGGGCTTCTCCACGGCCGAGGAGTCCAACGCCTTCTACCGGCGCAATCTGGCGGCCGGCCAGAAGGGCCTGTCGGTCGCCTTCGACCTGCCCACGCACCGGGGTTACGACAGCGACCATCCGCGCGTGACCGGTGACGTCGGCATGGCGGGCGTGGCGATCGACTCGATCTACGACATGCGCCAGCTCTTCGACGGCATCCCGCTGGACAGGATGACCGTGTCGATGACGATGAACGGCGCGGTGCTGCCCGTGCTCGCGCTCTACATCGTGGCGGCGGAGGAACAGGGCGTACCGCCCGAGAAGTTGGCCGGGACCATCCAGAACGACATCCTCAAGGAGTTCATGGTCCGCAACACCTACATCTATCCGCCGAAGCCGTCGATGCGGATCATCTCCGACATCTTCGCCTTCACCTCGCAGCGGATGCCCCGCTACAACTCGATCTCCATCTCCGGCTACCACATCCAAGAGGCGGGCGCGACGGCCGACCTGGAGCTGGCGTACACCCTCGCGGACGGGGTCGAGTACATCCGGGCGGGCCGGGAGGCGGGCATGGACGTGGACGCGTTCGCGCCCCGGCTGTCGTTCTTCTGGGCGATCGGCATGAACTTCTTCATGGAGATCGCGAAGCTGCGGGCGGCCCGCCTGCTGTGGGCGAAGCTGGTGAAACAGTTCGACCCGCAGAACGCCAAGTCCCTCTCCCTGCGCACCCATTCGCAGACCTCGGGCTGGTCGCTGACCGCGCAGGACGTGTTCAACAACGTGACGCGTACGGCCGTGGAGGCCATGGCGGCCACTCAGGGCCACACGCAGTCGCTGCACACCAACGCCCTCGACGAGGCCCTCGCGCTGCCCACCGACTTCTCGGCCCGCATCGCCCGCAACACCCAGCTCCTCATCCAGCAGGAGTCCGGCACCACCCGGGTGATCGACCCGTGGGGCGGCAGCGCGTACGTCGAGAAGCTGACCTACGACCTCGCACGCCGGGCCTGGCAGCACATCGAGGAGGTCGAGGCGGCGGGCGGCATGGCCAAGGCCATCGACGCGGGCATCCCCAAGCTGCGCATCGAGGAGGCGGCGGCCCGCACCCAGGCCCGCATCGACTCCGGGCGCCAGCCGGTCATCGGCGTCAACAAGTACCGTGTGGAGACCGACGAGCAGATCGACGTCCTCAAGGTCGACAACTCCTCCGTCCGCACCCAACAGATCGAGAAACTACGGCGGTTGCGCGCCGAGCGCGACGAACAGGCCACCCAGGACGCCCTGCACGCCCTGACCCGGGCCGCCGAAGGCAGCGGCAACCTCCTGGAGCTGGCGGTGAACGCGGCCCGCGCGAAGGCGACGGTCGGCGAGATCTCCGACGCGCTGGAGAAGGTGTACGGGCGGCACGCGAGCCAGATCCGTACGATCTCCGGTGTGTACCGCACCGAAGCCGGCGAGTCCCCGTCCGTCGAGCGCACCCGGGCCCTCGTGGCCGAGTTCGAGGAGGCCGAGGGCCGCCGCCCGCGCATCCTGGTCGCCAAGATGGGCCAGGACGGCCACGACCGCGGCCAGAAGGTGATCGCCACCGCGTTCGCCGACCTCGGCTTCGACGTCGACGTCGGCCCGCTGTTCCAGACACCGGGCGAGGTGGCCCGCCAGGCCGTCGAGGCCGACGTGCACGTCGTCGGGGTCTCCTCGCTGGCCGCCGGACACCTCACGCTCGTACCGGCGTTGAAGGAGTCCCTCGCCGAGGAGGGCCGCGAGGACATCATGATCGTGGTCGGCGGAGTGATCCCGCCGCAGGACGTGCCGACACTCCTGGAGATGGGCGCGGCGGCCGTCTTCCCGCCCGGGACGGTGATCCCGGACGCGGCCTACGACCTGGTCGAGCGGCTGGCCACCGACCTCGGGCACACCCCGTGATCGATGTCGACACCTATGTGAAGGGCGTACTCGACGGCAAGCGGGCCCTGGTGGCCCGCGCCATCACGCTGGTCGAGTCGACGAGACCCCAACACCGCGTCATGGCACAGGAGTTGCTGACCGAACTGCTGCCGCACAGCGGGAAGGCGCGGCGGATCGGCGTCAGCGGTGTGCCGGGCGTGGGCAAGTCGACGTTCATCGACGCGTTCGGCACGCTGCTCACCTCGCTCGGTTTCCGGGTCGCGGTACTCGCCGTCGACCCGTCGTCCACCCGCACGGGCGGCTCGATCCTCGGCGACAAGACCCGCATGGAACGCCTGGCCGTGGACCCGGCGGCCTTCGTCCGCCCCTCCCCCACCGCGGGCACACTCGGCGGCGTCGCGAAGGCGACCCGGGAGTCGATCGTGGTGATGGAGGCAGCGGGCTACGACGTGGTCCTCGTGGAGACGGTCGGCGTAGGCCAGTCGGAGACAGCGGTCGCCAACATGGTCGACTCCTTCCTCCTGTTGACCCTGGCCCGCACGGGCGACCAGTTGCAGGGCATCAAGAAGGGCGTCCTGGAGCTGGCGGACGTCATCGCCGTCAACAAGGCGGACGGCCCGTACGAGCGGGATGCGAAGAGCGCGGCGCGCGAACTGGCAGGCGCGCTGCGGCTGATGCATCCCGCAGACGCGGCCTGGACTCCGCCGGTGCTGAGTTGCAGCGCGCGTGAGGGCACCGGCCTGGACACGGTCTGGGAACGCCTGGAACAACACCGGTCCCTCCTGGACTCGACCGGCCGCCTTGCTGCCAAGCGCAGCGAGCAGCAGGTGGATTGGACATGGACGATGGTCCGCGAGGAGCTTCTGGGCAGGCTGCACGCGGATCCGGCGGTGCGTGCGCTTGGGCCGGTGCTCGAACAGCAGGTCAGAGACGGCGAGTTGACGGCAACTCTGGCGGCGGAGGAAATCCTCCGAGCCTTCGAATCCCGGCTCAGCTAACTCTTTTAGGGGCGCGGGGCCGTGACATCAGCGGCTCCGCCGCGCGGGCGCGACCAGCCCCCACCGGCCGAAAGCCAAAACTCAACGTACCCGCTACGCTGACCCACGCAGCTGGTTCGCCCCGTCAGCCAGACGGACGCGTCGCAAGAGGGAACCCGGTGAAACTCCGGGACTGCCCCGCAGCGGTAAGCGAGAACGACCGCCGTCATACGCACTGGGTCCGCGACAGGACCTGGGAAGCGACGGCCAGTAGGTGACCTCCGGTCAAATGGAGGCCGTGCCCGCGAGTCCGAAGACCTGCCAACTGCCCGCACGCGAAGCATTCGTGCGCGGAATCCCGGTGACCTCGTGGGCGGGTCGGCGTGCATACCGGCAGGCACAAGTTCCGGTCTGAACGTTCCTTCGCGCTCGCGTCCCGTCCCGGGATCTCAGGGAGACAGCTCGCGAAGGAGAGTTCCGTGACAGCGAAGTCCGCAGCCGCGGCAGCACGGGCCACCGTGTACGGCTACCCCCGTCAGGGACAGGGCCGGGAACTGAAGAAGGCCGTCGAGGGCTACTGGAAGGGCCGCGTCGACGCCGACGCCCTCCGGGCCACCGCCGCCGAACTGCGCCGCGCCAACTGGCGGCAGCTGGCCGAGACCGGTGTCCACGAAGTGCCGACCGGCGACTTCTCGTACTACGACCATGTCCTGGACACCAGCGTCATGGTCGGCGCGATCCCCGCCCGCCACCGCGCCGCCGCCGAACGCGACCCGCTGGACGGGTACTTCGCGATGGCGCGCGGCACGCAGGACGTGGCGCCGCTGGAGATGACGAAGTGGTTCGACACCAACTACCACTATCTGGTACCCGAGTTGGGGCCGGACACGGTCTTCACCGCCGACTCGGGCAAGCAGGTCGGTGAATTCCGTGAGGCCCTCGCGCTGGGTCTCACGGCACGCCCGGTGCTCGTCGGCCCGGTCACCTACCTCCTGCTCGCCAAGCCCGCGCCCGGAGTTGCCGCGGACTTCGATCCGCTGACTCTGCTGGACCGGCTGCTGCCCGTGTACGCCGAGGTCCTGGCGGATCTGCGGGCGGCCGGCACGGAGTGGGCACAGCTCGACGAACCCGCGCTCGTCCAGGACCGGACCCCGGCCGAGCTGAACGCCGCCGAGCGTGCCTACCGTGAGCTCGGCACGCTCACCGACCGGCCGAAGCTGCTGGTCGCCTCCTACTTCGACCGGCTCGGCGACGCGTTGCCGGTGCTGGCGAAGGCTCCGGTGGAGGGGCTGGCACTCGACTTCACCGGGTCCGCCGCCGCCCATCTGGACGCGCTGGCCGCGGTGGGCGGGCTGCCCGGCAAGCGGCTGGTCGCCGGGGTGGTCGACGGCCGCAACATCTGGGTCAACGACCTCACCAAGTCCCTTGCCACACTGGGCACGTTGCTCGGTCTCGCCGACCGGGTCGACGTGGCCGCCTCCTGCTCGCTGCTGCACGTCCCGCTCGACGCCGCCGCCGAACGGGACATCGAGCCGCAGATCCTGCGCTGGCTCGCGTTCGCGCGGCAGAAGACGCGCGAGATCGTCGCCCTCGCCAAGGGCCTGGCCCAGGGCACCGACGCGATCTCCGCCCAACTGGCCGCGAACCGGGCCGACCTGGCCTCCCGCGCGGGTTCCCCGATCACCCGGGACCCCGCCGTACGGGCGCGTACCGCCGCCGTCACGGACGCCGACGCCCGGCGTTCGCGGCCGTACGGCGAGCGGACCACCGCCCAGCGGGCGCGTCTCGGTCTGCCCCTGCTGCCGACCACCACGATCGGCTCGTTCCCGCAGACCGCCGAACTGCGCACCGCCCGCGCCGACTTGCGGGCGAACCGGATCGACACGGCCGGGTACGAGGAGCGCATCAGGGCGGAGATCGGCGAGGTCATCTCCTTCCAGGAGAAGACCGGCCTCGACGTCCTGGTGCACGGCGAGCCCGAACGCAACGACATGGTCCAGTACTTCGCCGAGCAGCTCAACGGTTACCTCGCCACGCAGCACGGCTGGGTCCAGTCCTACGGCACCCGCTACGTCCGGCCGCCGATCCTGGCCGGCGACATCTCCCGCCCCGAGCCGATGACGGTCCGCTGGACGACGTACGCCCAAACCCTCACCTCGCGGCCGGTCAAGGGCATGCTCACCGGACCGGTCACCATGCTCGCCTGGTCCTTCGTCCGCGACGACCAGCCGCTCGGCGACACCGCACGGCAGGTCGCCCTCGCCCTGCGCGACGAGGTCAACGACCTTGAGGCGGGCGGGACTTCGGTCATCCAGGTCGACGAGCCCGCCCTGCGCGAGACCCTCCCGCTGCGCGTGGCGGACCGGGAGGCGTATCTCGCCTGGGCCACGGAGGCGTTCCGGCTCACCACCGCCGGGGTCCGGCCGGACACGCAGATCCACACGCACATGTGCTACGCCGAGTTCGGCGACATCGTGCAGGCCATCGACGATCTCGACGCGGACGTCATCAGTCTGGAGGCGGCCCGCTCGCACATGCAGGTGGCCCGTGAGCTCGCCGGGCACGGCTATCCGCGTGAGGCCGGACCCGGCGTGTACGACATCCACTCGCCGAGGGTCCCGGGCGCGGACGAGGCAGCGGCCCTGCTGCGCAAGGGACTTGAGGCCATTCCGCCGGAGCGGCTGTGGGTCAATCCCGACTGCGGGCTGAAGACCCGCGGCTGGCCCGAGACCCGCGCGTCGCTGGAACACCTGGTCGCGGCGGCCCGTACGGTCCGTGAGGAGCTCGCGGGTTCCTGACCCGAGGCACGAACGGGGCGGGGCCGACCGGGGGCAAGCTCCCGGCCGGCCCCGCCCCTCAGTACAGGGGGACGATGTCCGTACACCCTGTCCCGAGAACTGGAGCGAGCGAGTGACCAGCCGCATCACCTTGATCTCACCGGCGTTGAACCGGTCCCTTCGGGAGGCCCGGTTCGACGACGGCAGCCCGATCGACCCGAGCGGCAGGGCCCGCGCCGAGTCCGCCGCCGGCTCGCTCGGGGCGGCCGACCGGGTGCTGGTCTCCCCCACCGCGCGCTGCCGGGACACGGCGTCCGCCCTCGGTCTCACGGCCGTGCCGCAGCCGGAGTTGGCGGGGCTCGACATGGGCCGCTGGCGGGGTCTGACCCTCGACGAGGTGATGGCACGGGAGCCGGACGGGGTGATGGCCTGGCTGACGGACCCGGATGCCGCGCCCCATGGCGGTGGGTCGGTGCGGGGGCTGTGCGAGCGGGCGGCCGGATGGCTGGAAATGGCGGCGACATTCGAGGGCCGGACCCTCGCGGTCGTAGAACAGGAGCTCGTACGGGCCCTGGCGGTCACGATCCTCGGCGCACCCGGGCCCGCCTTCTGGCGGCTCGACGTGCCCCCGCTGACCGCGACCGACCTCAGCGGGCAGTCCGGGCGATGGAACCTGCGGCTCGGGCGGGAGCTGGGGGCAGAGGCCCTCTGACGCGGGGACAGGATCGCCCTCTCCGAGCAACCTCGACCAACTATACACGCCGTATATACTCGGTATGTATAGTCTGGACATGCCATCTCTGAGGTCTCTGAACAAGAAGAGGAAAAGATCCCGGGCCGGGTTGCGTGCCGTCGGCATGTTTGTGGCGGTCGCCTCGCTGGGCCTCGCGTCGAGCGGGTGCACCGAGCTCGACACGACCGCGCCCGCCGCCGCCCGGACGCATGACGTGCCGGCGACCGCGCAGGCCCGTTTCGGGACGGTCGACTGCCGTGAGGCGAAGTGCATCGCGCTGACCTTCGACGCCGGGCCGAGCGAGAACTCGGCGCGGCTGCTCGACATCCTGAAGGAGAAGCGGGTCCCGGCGACCTTCTTCCTGCTCGGCAAGCGGCACATCGAGAAGTACCCGGAGCTGGTCGAACGCATGGCCGCCGAGGGGCACGAGGTGGCCAGCCACACCTGGGACCACAAGATCCTGACCCGGATCACGCCCGCGCAGATACGCGGCGAACTGGAACGCACGGACGACGCGATAGAGCGGATCACCGGGAAGAAGCCGACGCTGATGCGTCCGCCGCAGGGCCGCACCGACGACACCGTGCACAAGATCTGCCGTGAGCTGGGCCTCGCGGAGGTCCTGTGGAGCGTGACCGCCAAGGACTACGCGACCACCGACTCCGCCCTCATCACCAAGCGCGTCCTCGCCCAGGCCACCCGGGACGGAATCATCCTGCTGCACGACCTGTACCGGGGCACCGTCCCCGCCGTCCCCGGCATCATCGACGCGCTGAAGGCACGCGGGTACGTGTTCGTGACCGTGCCGCAGCTGCTGGCGCCCGGCAAGGCGGAGCCGGGGAAGGTCTACCGCCCCTGAGTCACCAGGTCAGGTGCAGGGCGTACGGGGAACGGTGGATCATCGTGGGCCGCATGCTGACCGGACGGTCCTCAGCGAGCCGCAGACCGGGCAGGCGGCGGGTCAACTCCTCCAGGGTGAGCCTCAGTTGCTCCCGGGCGAGCTGCGAGCCCGGGCAGCCGTGCACGCCGAGGCCGAAGGCGAGGTGGCGGGCGACCGGAGAACGGGTGATGTCGAAGGTGTCGGCGCGCGGGTGGCGCCGCTCGTCCCGATTGGCCGCGCCGAAGGCGATGAACAGCGTTGCCCCGGCGGGGAGTTCGGTACCGGCGAGGACGACGGACCGGGTGGTGATTCTGCGGAAGCCCTGCAGAGCGGTGTCGTAGCGGGCCGCCTCCTCTATCGCCGCGGGAATGCGCTCGGGCTCGGCGCACAGCAGCTCCCACTGGCGCGGGTGGCGCAGCAGCTGCAGGACGGTGGTGCCGATGAGCGCGGTGCTGGTGAGGTGTCCGGCGATCAGCAAGTTCTGGAGATCGGCGACAAGTTGGTGCCGATGATCCAGGGTGAGCGGCCCTTCGACGACGGAGGCGACCAGCTCCGAGCAGAGGTCCTCGCGGGGCTGGTCGTAGCGCTCCCGTACGTACCGGTCGAGGGTGTGCTGCATCGCGACGACGTCCTGGGCCGCGGCGACCTGCTCGTCCTCCTCCAGGGGTCGGAACAGCAACTCCTCGGCGCGGTGGCCGCCGTGGACGACTCCGGGCACGTCTGCGGGGTCGAGGCCGAAGATCCGGCCGATCACCTCGCCGGGGAGCCTGCGGGCGTACGCCGACATCAGCTCTGCGTGCCCGTCCTCGGCGAACGTGTCGACGAGGGCGGCGGCGCGCTCGGCGGCGTAGGGCAGGACGGCCGTGACGCGGGCCGGGGAGAGGCCGCGGACGATGGGCGCGCGCAGTCGCTGGTGCTGTGCGCCGTCCGCGGTGACGACGACCGGCCGCCCGCCGAAGCCGCCGCCGAGGACGGCGAGCGCGGCGGGCGACGGCAGCACGTCGGGCCGGAGCGCGACCGCCGAGGAGAAGTCCTCGGGGCGGCGCAGGACTTCGCGGACGTCGGCGTCCCGGGCGATGAGCCAGGCGTCGAGTTCGGCGACGTGGGTGAGGCCCTCGCTCTGCCGGGCCCGGGTGTAGAGCGGGTACGGGTCGCGCTGCAACTCGTCGAGCCTGCCGTGCAGTTGGCGGTCCACGGGACACCCTCCGGCCGGTGGTGCGGTGCGGGTCGGGCTCATGGTGCCGTACGCGCACGCGGTGCGGAAGGGAGCGTCCGGGCAGTGTCAGAACACCACGGTCCAGCCCTCGCGCGCGGCCTGGTCCGCCGTGTACGAGACGCCGTGGACCTTGAGTCCTGCCGCGTCGAGGAGGGTGATCTCGCCGCCCTTGTTGCCGAGTTGGACGCCGCCCGTGAGCGGGACGAGGAGCGGGGCGCCGGCGGCGAGGGGGCCCGGGGCCGGTACCGCGCAGGAGTTGCCCAGCCGGTCCCGGACGTGCCAGCCGGTGAGGTCGACGGGGTCGGGCGAGGCGTTGAGGAGGGTGACACTCTCCGCCTCGGGGGCCGGACCACGGGGGTTGACCAGGGCCGCCACGACCCGGACGGGCTGCCCGCCGGGCTCGTTGCGGTTGCCGTCGGTGCCGTCCAGGGTGTGGCCGGTGGTGTCGTCGGTGTGCCAGGACTGGCTCTGGAAGGCGAGGAAGACGGCCACCCAGCGCGACTGCGCCGGGAAGTGGATCAGGATGCCGCCGTCCTGCCAGATGCCGTCGTCGCCGCTGAAGCGGCGGCTGTTGCCCTGGTTCATGTGGATGTCGTGGACGCCGTTGCCGGGCAGGAACCCGAACACCTTGTCCTTGACGGTCGGTTCGGGGCCGAAGCGCTCGCCGAACACGTACAGCCGGGCGTCCGGGTCGTCGACCGCGCGTCGTACGTAGTGGTCGAGGAGGTCGGCGAGGTCGTTGTCGGGGCCACTCGCGTCCGGCGGGAGCGTGCGCAGCTGCGCCGGGTCGAAGAGGTTGCCGCGCACGAAGTCGAGGTTCGGGCCGCCGGGTCCGGGCAGCAGCGTGTTCCAACCGCTCGGCAGACCCTCCAGGCGGGCCGTGACCGGGTGCTGGAAGTCCTCGCTGACGAGGTAGAGCAGCTCGGAGGGCTGCTCCGCGGACAGGACGTTGACCGCGACCCGGAAGTGCGTGCCCGAGTCGTCCGTGAGGTGGATCTGATAGTGCGGTGTACCGGCGGCGCCCTCGCGCCGGGTGTCCACCGCGCGTGTGATCAGTACGCCGTAGGCCTTCAGTGGCATGACGACCGACTCCCCCTGTGGTGTACGTCTGCGTGCCCATGAACCGCTCGGCCAAGGGTGTGAGCCCCCCGACGAAAGTACCGCCGACCGTGATGCGTTCTCTACGATCCCTGCATGGTCAACTTCCGTCTCGAACGCACGGCACCGCTCCCCCTTGAGGAGGCGTGGCGCCGGTTGACGGAGTGGCCGCGCCACGCCGAGGTGGTCCCGCTGACCCGGGTCACCGTGGTCACTCCGCCGCCGACCGGCGAGGGCACGGTGTTCGTGGCCCGCTCCGGTCTGGGCCCGCTCGCCTTCGACGACCGTATGGAGGTCACCGTGTGGCGACCGCCGACGGATGACGAACCGGGTCTCGTGCGGCTGGAGAAGCGGGGGCGGGTGGTGCTCGGCTGGGCGGAGATCGAGGTGCGGCCGGGGCCGGGGGGCCGCAGCCGCGTGGTCTGGCAGGAGGAGCTGCGGGTGCGGTTCCTGCCGCGGCTCTTCGACGGGCCGCTGCGGTGGGCGGCGCGGTCGATGTTCGGGCGGGCGGTGAACGGGCTGCTGAGGCGGCCGTAGCGAAGTCCTCCGAGGTCAGTCCTTGCGGCCCGTCACCGCCACCGTCACGCCCAGGCCGATCATCGTGAGGCCGCCGGCGCCGCCGACCGCGGAGAGGCGGCGCGGGGAGCGGGCGAACCAGTCGCGGGCCGTGGCGGCGACCAGGCCCCACACGCTGTCGGAGAGCACGGCGATGAGGTTGAAGACGAGGCCGAGCAGCAGCATCTGGGCCGTCACATGGCCGTGTTCGCGGTCCACGAACTGGGGCAGTACGGCGGCGAAGAACACGATGGTCTTGGGGTTGGCGACCCCGACGCCGAAGCCCTCCCAGAGGGTGCGCAGGCCGCTGTGCGGGGGCGCCTCCTCGCCGGTGAACGCGGCCCGCAGCGAACCGCGTTGACGCCACGCCTTCACTCCGAGGTAGACGAGGTAGGCGGCGCCGGCGAGCTTGAGGGTCGTGAAGACGAGCACCGAGCGTTCCACCAGCGAGCCGACGCCGAGGGCGACCGCCACGACGAGGAGGTAGGCGCCGAGCGTGTTGCCCAGCACGGTGGTCAGCGCGGCACGGCGGCCGTGGGCCAGCGCCCGGCCGATCACGAACAGCACGCTGGGACCGGGGACGATGATCAGCAGGAAGGACAGGGCCGCGAAGGCGAGCAGTCGGTCGGTGGACACCATGGGCCCATGGAAGGCGGGGGCACCCCGGGCTCGCAACCCATTTCCCGCTCCCTTGGCGTCGATGCGGCGCCGGTGCCCGGTGGCCGTCGCGAACGCTCTAGTGTGATGGTCCCGAACGGCCTTTGTGGGCACGGGAATCGGGAAGGGTGACCGGCCGATGGCGCTTCACCGCGGGGATGCGGAGTCCATTGGCGGCTATGCGCTGGGAGACCGGCTCGGCAGCGGCGGGATGGGCGTCGTGTATCTGGGGCGGTCGGCCTCGGGTCGGCAGGTCGCGGTCAAGGTCGTGCACGCGCAGTACGCGCAGGACGAGGAGTTCCGGGCCCGGTCAGCGAGGACCGGAACGCCGTCATGTTCAGCGGCGGAATCCTGGCGATGGACGAGCACGCGACGAAGTTCGTCGCCTACGACCCGACGGGCCACGAACTGTGGACCGCGCCGGCGAAGTCGTCGGCCGGGGACGCCTGCACCCCCGCCGTGCTGAACGGCACCCCCTACGGCCTGTGCACACCGGCGGACGATCCCACCAAGGGCGGGGTGAGTCTGCTGCACCTGAACCCGGCGGACGGCACCTCCAAGGAGATCGCCCAACTGCCCACGGGCGCCGAGCCGTTGGGTGTCACCGACGAACGGTTGGTGTTCGCGGTGCCGAAGCTGGCGGCGGGCTCCTTCGGCAGCGGCGAGGACCAGCCGTACACCACCCTGGAAGAGGTGGACCCCGCCGACGGGGGCCGGCGGATCCCGCTGCCGGGCGCGGCACGCGGCACACCCACCCTCTTCAAGGGCGTCATCCACTTCGTCCGCCCGAACGGCACGGTCACCGCCGTGCGCGCGAGCGACGGCAAGCAGCTGTGGCAGCGGGCGACGGAGATCGAGAACCTGTCGGCGCCGGTGCTCTCGACAAAGTCCGACACCCTTTACTTCGCCAACCGGTTCGGCCGGCTGCTGGCCGTGAACGCGCGCACCGGCACGGTCCGCCGGCGCACTTCGGCGCTCCAGAACCCCGGCGACTCCACGGACGACACCGTCCCGTACACCCTGCTCGTCAAGGACACCCTGGTGGCGGTGGCAGGCGACACGGCCTTCTCCGTACGAACGGACCGGCCCGTTCTGCCGCGCTGACAGCGGGAGTTCAGGCCACCGAACCGATCCGCCGGGCGGGCAGCGAGGTCGCGTCGTGGTGGATCGGGGTATGCGCGCCGGTGAGTGAGATCCCGCTGCCGCCGCGCCTGTTGGCGACGATCTCGGAGGCGATCGACAGGGCCGTCTCCTCCGGCGTCCGGGCCCCGAGGTCGAGGCCGATCGGGGACCTCAGGCGCGCCAACTCCAGTTCCGTGACGCCGACTTCGCGCAGCCGCTCGTTGCGGTCGAGGTGGGTGCGGCGGGAGCCCATCGCGCCGACGTACGCCACCGGGAGGCGCAGGGCGAGTCGGAGCAGCGGTACGTCGAACTTGGCGTCGTGGGTGAGGACGCACAGGACGGTACGGGCGTCGGTGTCCGTGCGCTCCAGGTACTTGTGCGGCCACTCGACGACGATCTCGTCGGCCTCGGGGAAGCGGGCCCTGGTGGCGAAGACGGGGCGGGCGTCGCACACCGTCACCCGGTAGCCGAGGAACTTGCCGATGCGGACCAGTGCGGAGGCGAAGTCGATCGCGCCGAACACGATCATCCGGGGCGGCGGCACCGAGGACTCGACCAGGACGGTGAGCGGGGCCCCGCAGCGGGAGCCCTGCTCGCCGATCTCGACGGTGCCGGTGCGGCCGGTGTCCAGCTGGGCAGCGGCCTCGGCGGCGACCGTGCGGTCCAGTTCGGGGTGGGCGCCGAAGCCGCCGTCGTAGGAGCCGTCGGGGCGTACGACAACGGCTCGGCCCCGCAGTTCCGCCGGGCCGGAGACGATCCGGGCCAGCGCTGTCGCCGTACCGCTCGCCGCGGCGGACAGCGCGGCGGCGATCGTGGGACGGGCGGGGTCTTCGGCCCGTACCGGTGTGACGAGGATGTCGATGACTCCGCCGCAGGTGAGGCCCACGGCGAAGGCGTCCTCGTCGCTGTAGCCGAAGCGCTCCAGGACGGTTTCGCCGTCGGTGAGCGCCTGTTGGCACAGTTCGTAGACCGCGCCTTCCACGCAGCCCCCGGAGACCGAGCCGATCGCCGTGCCGTCGGCGTCCACCGCGAGCGCGGCGCCCGGCTGGCGGGGTGCGCTGCCGCCGACGGCCACCACGGTGGCGACGGCGAAGTCGCGGCCCTGCTCGACCCACCGGTGCAGCTCTTCGGCGATGTCCAGCATCTCTCGGTCTCCTAACGGGATTGCGGGGAAGGGGCGTTGGGGCGGCGGCTAGTGAACGCCGAGCCAGCCCTCGATCGGGTGGAGGGCGAAGAACACCAGGAAGATGACCGTCAGGCCCCACATGAAGGCGCCGATCTCGCGCGCCTTGCCCTGGGCGGTCTTGATGGCGACGTACGAGATGACGCCCGCGGAGACGCCTGCCGTGATGCTGTAGGTGAAGGGCATCACGACGACGGTGAGGAAGACCGGGATCGCGGTGGCGCGGTCGGCCCAGTCCACGTGCCGGGCGTTCATCAGCATCATCGAGCCGATGACGACCAGGGCGGCGGACGCGACCTCCTGGGGGACGATCGCGGTGAGCGGGGTGAAGAAGAGACAGGCGGCGAAGAACAGTCCGGTGACGACAGAGGCGAGGCCGGTGCGGGCGCCCTCCCCGACCCCCGTCGCCGACTCGATGAAGACGGTCTGGCCGGAGCCGCCCGCGACACCGCCGATCGCGCCGCCGGCGCCGTCGATGAACAGCGCCTTGGACAGGCCCGGCATCCGGCCCTTGTCGTCGGCGAGTTTCGCTTCCGTGCCGACGCCGATGATGGTGGCCATCGCGTCGAAGAAGCCGGCCAGCACGAGCGTGAACACGATCATGCCGACCGTCATCGCGCCGACCTTGCCCCAACCGCCGAACTCCACATGGCCGAAGAGCGAGAAGTCGGGCATGGAGACCGCGCTGCCGTGGAGTTCGGGGGCGGCGCCGCTCGCCCACTGCTTGGGGTCGATGACTCCTGCGGAGTTCAGGACCGCGGCGACGACCGTGCCGGTGATGATGCCGATGAGGATGGCGCCGGGCAGGTTGCGGGCCTGGAGCATGAAGATGAGAAGGAGCGTGCCGGCGAACAACAGGACGGGCCAGCCCGCGAGTTCGCCCGCCGGGCCGAGGGTGACCGGGGTCGCCTTGCCCTGGTGCACGAAGCCCGACTTGTAGAAGCCGATGAGCGCGATGAACAGGCCGATGCCCATCGTGATGCCGTGTTTCAGCGCGAGCGGAATCGCGTTCATGATCATCTCGCGCAGGCCGGTGACGACGAGCAGCATGATGACCACGCCGTACATCACGCACATGCCCATCGCCTGCGGCCAGGTCATCTGCGGGGCGACCTGCGAGGAGAGCACACCGGAGACGGAGAGCCCGGCGGCGAGGGCCAGCGGCACCTTGCCGACGAAGCCCATCAGGAGCGTGGTGAGGGCCGCCGCGAACGCGGTCGCGGTGATCAGACCCTTCTGGCCGAGCGTGTCCCCCGCCACGTCCTTGCCGGACAGGATCAGGGGGTTGAGCAGCAGGATGTACGCCATCGCCATGAAGGTGGTGACTCCGCCGCGCACCTCGCGCGCGACGGTCGATCCCCGCCGGGATATGTGGAAGTACCGGTCGAGCCAGGACCGGCCGGCCGGGACGCGGGTTCCTTCACCCGCGTCTTCGGCGGCGGTCCTGGGTTCCACTGACTGCTGGGTCATGGGGCCATCTCCCAAGGTTCACAGGGGCACCCGCTCACCGCTGTCGGCGGCATGCGGGATTTGGGATGGACGACCCGGGGGACGGCCCGAGACGAACGATTGGGGACCCGGAGGGTCACGTGCCCGTGAGGTGCTCCGGGCGTACCGGTGTCCTGTTCAGTTCCAGCCCGGTCGCGTTCCGAATCGCCGCGAGTACGGCGGGAGTCGACGACAGGGTGGGTGCCTCGCCGATGCCGCGCAGCCCGTACGGGGCGTGCTCGTCGGCGAGTTCGAGCACATCGACCGGAATGGTCGGGGTGTCGAGGATGGTGGGGATCAGGTAGTCCGTGAAGGACGGGTTCCTGACCTTGGCGGTCTTGGGGTCGACGATGATCTCCTCCATGACCGCGACGCCGAGACCCTGGGTCGTACCGCCCTGGATCTGGCCGATCACGGACAGCGGGTTGAGCGCCTTGCCCACGTCCTGCGCGCAGGCCAGTTCGATGACCTTGACCAGGCCGAGTTCGGTGTCGACCTCGACGACGGCGCGGTGCGCGGCGAAGGTGTACTGGACGTGGCCGAAGCCCTGTCCGGTGCGGAGGTCGAAGGCCTCGGTGGGGCGGTGCCGCCACTCGGCCTCGATCTCCACGGCCTCGCCTTCGAGTACGTCGACGAGATCGGCGAGGACCTCGCCCGCGTCGGTGACGACCTTGCCGCCCTCCAGGAGGAGTTCGGCGGTCGCCCAGGCCGGGTGGTAGGTGCCGAGCTTGCGGCGGCCCATCTCCAGGACCTTCTCGCGGACCAGCTCGCAGGAGTTCTTGACGGCGCCGCCGGTGACGTACGTCTGCCGGGACGCGGAGGTCGAACCCGCCGAACCCACCTGGGTGTCCGCCGGGTTGATGGTCACCTGGGTGACGCCCAGCTCGGTGCGGGCGATCTGCGCGTGGACGGTGACCCCGCCCTGGCCGACCTCCGCCATCGCGGTGTGCACGACGGCGACGGGCTCACCGCCGACAACTTCCAGGCGGACCTTGGCCGTCGAGTAGTCGTCGAAGCCCTCGGAGAAGCCGACGTTCTTGATGCCGACCGCGTAGCCGACCCCGCGTACGACGCCTTCGCCGTGCGTGGTGTTGGACAGACCGCCCGGCAACTGCCGTACGTCGGCGGCCTCTCCGGCGGCGAGCCACTGCTGCTCGGGCGGCATGGGCATCGCCTTGACGCGGCGCAGGAGTTCGGCGACGGGCGCCGGTGAGTCGACGACCTGTCCTGTCGGCATGACGGTGCCCTGCTCCATCGCGTTGAGCTGACGGAACGCGACCCGGTCCATGCCCACCTTGTCGGCGAGCTTGTCCATCTGGGCCTCGTAGGCGAAGCACGCCTGGACCGCGCCGAAGCCGCGCATCGCGCCGCAGGGCGGGTTGTTGGTGTAGAGGGCGATGGCCTCGATGTCGACGTTGTCGACGACGTACGGCCCTGCGCCGAGCGAAGAGGCATTTCCTACGACAGCCGGGGACGCGGACGCGTAGGCGCCGCCGTCCAGGACGATGCGTGCCTTGAGGTGGGTGAGCTTGCCGTCCTGCGTGGCGCCGTGCTCGTAGTGGAGCTTGGCGGGGTGGCGGTGGACGTGTCCGAAGAAGGACTCGAAGCGGTTGTAGACGATCTTCACGGGTTTGCCGGTGCGCAGGGCCAGCAGGCAGGCGTGGATCTGCATCGACAGGTCCTCGCGCCCGCCGAACGCGCCGCCGACGCCGGAGAGCGTCATCCGGACCTTGTCCTCGGGCAGGCCGAGGACGGGCGCGATCTGACGCAGGTCGGAGTGCAGCCACTGGGTCGCGATGTAGAGGTCGACACCGCCGTCCTCGGCGGGTACGGCGAGTCCGGACTCGGGGCCCAGGAACGCCTGGTCCTGCATGCCGAAGGTGTACTCGCCCTCGACGACGAAGTCGGCGCGCTCGCGGGCGGATTCGACGTCTCCCCGGACGATCGGCTGGCGGTGCACGATGTTCGGGTGCGGGACATGGCCGATGTGGTGGTCGTCGCGGTTCTCGTGGACGAGGATCGCGTCCGGCGCGGTCGCGGACAACTCGTCGGTGATGACCGGGAGTTCGCGGTACTCGACCTTGATCTTCGCCGCTGCGCGGCGGGCGGTCTCCGGGTGGTCGGCGGCGACGATCGCGACCGGCTCGCCGTGGTGGCGGACCTTGCCGTGCGCGAGGACCGGGGTGTCCTGGATCTCCAGGCCGTAGTTCTTCACGTCGGTCGGGAGGTCGTCGTAGGTCATGACGGCGTAGACGCCGGGCGTCTTGAGCGCCTCGACCGTGTCGATGGAGACGATCTCGGCGTGGGCGACCGTGGAGCGCAGGATCTGGCCCCAGAGCATGTCCTCGTGCCACATGTCGGAGGAGTACGCGAACTCGCCGGTGACCTTGAGGGTGCCGTCCGGGCGGAGCGTGGACTCGCCGATGCCGCCCTTGGTCTTGGAGCGCTGGGTGAGGTTCGTGGGAGTGCCGGTGGTGCCCATCGTCAGACCGCCTCTCCCTGCCGGGCCGCTGCCAGGCGGACCGCGTCCATGATCTTCTCGTAGCCGGTGCAGCGGCACAGGTTGCCCGAGAGTGCCTCGCGGATGTCCGCGTCGGTCGGGGTCGGGTTGTGCTCCAGCATCTCGTCGGCGGCGACGAGGAGACCGGGGGTGCAGAAGCCGCACTGGACGGCGCCGGCGTCGATGAACGCCTGCTGGATGGGGGCGAGTTCGGTGCCCTCGCCGGTCTGGGAGTCGAGAGGCTTGGCCTGCCAGCCCTTGGCCTCGTCAACTGACGTACCGCAGGCGCCCGTTGCGCAACTCCCGTGCTCCGCGCGCTGCTTGGCGTAGTCCGCGAGCCCCTCGACCGTGACGACCTCGCGGCCCTCGACCTGCCCGGCCGCGACCAGACACGAACACACCGGAACACCGTCCAGCCGGACCGTGCAGGAACCGCACTCGCCCTGCTCGCACGCGTTCTTCGAACCCGGGAGACCCATCCGCTCCCGCAGCACGTACAGCAGGGACTCGCCCTCCCACACGTCGTCCGCTTCCTGCGGGCGGCCGTTGACCGTGAAATTGACGCGCATTACGCGACTCCCTCCGTGCGGGCGGCGGTGCCGCGATAGGACTCCCAGGTCCAGGTCAGGGTGCGGCGGGCCATGATGCCGACCGCGTGGCGGCGGTAGCTGGCGGTGCCCCGGACGTCGTCGATCGGATTGCAGGCGGCGGCGCACAGGTCCGCGAACTGCTTGGCGACCGACGGGGTGATGATCCTGCCGTTGTCCCAGAAGCCGCCCTCGTCGAGCGCGGCGTTCAGGAATTCCTCGGCCGCCTTCGCCCGGACGGGTGTCGGCGCGGCCGAACCGATGCCGGTGCGGACCGTGCGGGTGGCCGGGTGCAGGGCGAGACCGAAGGCGCAGACCGCGATGACCATGGCGTTGCGCGTGCCGACCTTGGAGTACTGCTGCGGGCCGTCCGCCTTCTTGATGTGGACGGCCCGGATCAGCTCGTCGGGCGCGAGCGCGTTGCGCTTCACGCCGGTGTAGAACTCGTCGATCGGGATGAGCCGGGTGCCCCGCACCGACTCGGCCTCGACCTCGGCGCCGGCCGCGAGGAGCGCGGGGTGGGCGTCGCCGGCCGGGGAGGCCGTGCCGAGGTTGCCGCCGACGCCGCCGCGGTTGCGGATCTGCGGGGAGGCGACCGTGTGCGAGGCGAGGGAGAGGCCCGGCAGCTCGCCGCGCAGGTTCTCCATGATCCGGGTGTACGGGACCGAGGCCCCGAGCCGCACGCTGTCGGCGCCGACCTCCCACTCGTAGAGATCGCCGA
>Ga0307511_10000934_pt1 | contig 30890 bp, 24 predicted proteins | sample 13_EM_MG_FD_200266 | JGI IMG/M metagenome (GOLD analysis project Ga0307511, IMG submission 200266) | Populus trichocarpa ectomycorrhiza microbial communities from riparian zone in the Pacific Northwest, United States - 13_EM | ecosystem: Host-associated > Plants > Roots > Unclassified | place... | reverse complement strand
CGCGAGCAAGGGCTATGCACCGCAGGACGGCCTGCCCGGCCTGCGCATCGTGGGCCTCGCGCGCGACGGCGCCGAGGCGCTCGAACTGGCGCGCCAGACCACGCCGGACGTGATTACCCTGGACATCACCATGCCGGGCATGGATGGGCTGGAGTGCCTGGAAGAGCTGCAGCAGATCGTGCCGCGCGCCCGCGTGCTGATGGTCTCGGCGCTCTCCGACAAGGCCACCGCCCTCACCGCCCTGAAAAAAGGCGCGCGCGGCTTCTTGCACAAGCCCTTCACCGAAGACGAATTGATGAACGCCTTGCGGGAGGTGCTCGCATGAGCAGCCTCTCGCAGGCCGAAATCAAGGTGATCACAGACGCGGCGCAGAGCTATTTCGGCCGGCTCACGCGCGAGGCGGCGCGGGTCTCGGCCTCCTTCCTCGCCGACCCCGGCGAGTTGCCCGAATTCGACTACACCGGCCTGATCCGGATTTCCGGCACCTACCGCGGCTGCGTCTACTTCACCGCGCCGAAGATGATGATGCGCTTTCTCCTGTTATCGGTTGGCGAGACCATGCAGGGCGACGAGATTTTCATGGACGCCGCCGGCGAGATCGCCAACACCATCGCCGGCAACGCGCGCAAGCACTTCGGCGAAAAGATGGAAATCTCGGTGCCCACCACCATGAAGGCCAGCACCCTCACCGACCTGTCGAAAACCGGCAACGGCCCCGTGCTGCGCGAGCGGCCGATGGTGATCCGCATCCAGTGGCAGACCCTGGCCGCGGCGCTGGTGGTGGACCTGGAAAGCGCCAGCGCCTAGGCGCGCGGCGGGCGTACCGGGTCGTGCGTGCTGGGTGCGCGTACCGGGGCCCGCCCAGGTACGCGCACCAGGCGCCCGCCTGGACACGCACACGCGTGCCGGCTCAGGCCGGCGTCAGGCTCATCGTCTCCAGCGCCTTGAGCAGTTCTTCCGCGCTGGCGTAGCGGTCCGCCGGGTCCTTGGCGAGCATGCGGTCGACCAGCGGCTGGAACATGGCGCTGGCGGCCGGCAGTTGCGGCGGCGCGCTGTGGATGTGCTTGAACACGATGGCCTGGTGGTTGGTGCCATCAAAAGGCTTGGTGCCGGTGAGCAGCTCGTAGGTCACCACGCCGAGGTTGTAGATGTCGGTCCACGGGCCGATCGCCCCGCTCATCGCCTGCTCCGGCGCGAGATAGGCGGGGGTGCCCAGCACCTCGCCGGTGGCGGTCAGCGAGATGTTCTGCTGCACCAGCTTGGCCAGGCCGAAATCGGCGATCACGAAATCGCTGGTCGAGCGGATCATGATGTTGGCCGGCTTGATGTCGCGATGCACGATGCCGGCGGCGTGCAGCGCCGCCAGGCCCTCGGCCACGTGCGACACCACGCGGCGCACCAGCGACGGGGCCAGGCCCTCGCCGATGAAGCCGGCCAGGTCGCCGCGCGGAAAGTATTCGAAGGCCACATAGATCAGGTCGTTCTCGACGCCGTGCTCGTAGACCGTGGCGAGGTGCGGATGGAACACCGCCGAGGCGATCTCGACCTCGCGCAAAAAGCGCCCGAGCTGGCGCGCATCGCTCTGGCGCCGGGTGCGGAAGATTTTCACCGCCACCTCCTGGCTGGCATTTTCCACATGGCGCGCGTGGTGCACCTCGGCGGTGGTGCCGCGCGCCAGCAGGCGTTCCAGGCGGTAGTTGCCGATCTGCTCGGGCAGCCCGTGCTCGCCGCGCGCGGCGCCGCGGCGCGTCTGCGCATAGCGCTGCAGGCGGGTTTTCACCGCGGCCAGCACGTCCGGGCCGGCAAGCGGCTTGACCAGGAAATCGTCGGCGCCCAGGTCCATGCCGACGCGCATGTAGCGCTTCGGGTCGAGGGAGGTGATGAGAATCACCGGCACGGCGGCGGTGGCAGGCTCGGCGCGCAGGCGCTGCACGATCTCCAGGCCGTTCACCCCGGGCAGCAGCACGTCGACCAGCATCAGGTCGGGCACCTCGCGCGCCAGCGCGGCGAACAGCTCCTCGCCGCTTGCCAGCGCCTGCGTTTCATGTCCGTCACCGCGCAACACCGCAAACAGCCAATTGCGGATCGCGTCGTCGTCGTCGACCACCAGTATGCGTGCCATGCGAAACCCGCGCACGGGGCGCGAAATAATGGAAAATACGACAGGGAAGAATACAGTCCTCTATTGTAGACGCTGGCGGGATCGCGCTGGGTATACATGGTGAAATACCCGTAAAAACGGACAACCGGCTCCCGCGGACTGTCCTTCCCCTTTGCCTTCGCCCTTCCCCCCTTCCATGCACGCCAATTCCCGCCCCGTCACCAGCGCGCAATCCGGGCCGCACCACAATCTGGCCGCCCTGGCTGCGAAACACGCCCGCGAGCCCTTCCGCAAGCCGCCCGCCGCCTATAGCCAAGCCGCCTTCGAACGCCTGCTCACCACCTGGGACGGCCGCGCGCCAGTGCTGCTCGATGCCGGCTGCGGCACCGGCGCCAGCACGCGCGCTCTCGCCCGCCTGCATCCGCGGTGCCTGGCGATAGGCGTGGACCAGTCGGCCGCGCGCCTGGCGCAAGGCGCCAACGCGGCGCGCGCGGACGGCGCGCAGGAACCGGAGAACCTGCTGCTGCTGCGCGCCGATGTGGTCGATTTCTGGGCACTGCTGGGCCGGCAGGGCATGCGCCTGGCGTATCACTACCTGCTCTACCCCAACCCCTGGCCCAAACCGGCGCAACTGATGCGCCGCTGGCCGGCGCACCCGGCGTTTCCCGCCATGCTCGCGCTGGGCGGGCAACTCGAATGCCGCAGCAACTGGAAGGTCTACGTGGAGGAATTCGCGCAGGCGCTCCAGGTGCTGTGCGGCGCAGCGCCCGACTGCGAAGCGTGGATGCCGGACGACCCTCTCACGCCTTTCGAGCGCAAGTACCGCGATTCCGGCCACGCCCTGTGGCGCGCCCGCGTGGCCCTCGATGCAGCCAATGCGCTGCGCGCGGCCGCCTGAGCGGCCCACGCGGTCACCGGCCAGGGTTGGCTGGAGTTGGCCCCAACGCCGGCCCCGCGGTCAACCTCCCGGCAACCTGGCGCTGATCCTATCGTTCAGCCCAGCAGGGCCTTGATACCCGCCTCGGCGATCGCCGCGTCATCCGATGATTTGACGCCCGAGACGCCCACCGCGCCGACGCAATGGCCCTCGACGATGATCGGCATGCCGCCTTCCAGGTGCAGCAGGTCCGGCATCATGGTGGCGGAGACACGGCCGTCCTTGTTGACCATGTCCTCGTAATACTTGCTGGGTTTCTTGCCCCAGGAGGCGGTGCGCGCCTTGCCTTCGCAGACCCGCACGGTGGAGGGGCCGGCGCCGTCCAGGCGCTGCAGCCACAGCAGGTGGCCGCCGTCATCGACGATGGCGAAGCTCACCGCCCACTGGTTGGTATTGGCATGCGCCTCGCAGGCGGCGGCGATTTTCTTGCAGTCTTCGATGGTCAGGCAGGGTTTGGTTTTCATTTCAAGGCCAATATTGGATTAGGAGCAGGCGCGCGATTTTACCGTCATGGCGAGTGCGCAGGCACGGCCTGGCCGCCAACAGGCGCTCCCGCCGCGCCAGGAGCGCCCGCGCCATGCCGCGCTTGCGCCTGCCGCAGGGCGGCGCTGCGCTCCAGCGTGTTGCTCCATGCCGTCCGGTCCGGCGCGTACTGCGCGCGCACGAAATCGACCAGCTCGGCCAATTGCCTGTCGGTGAAGCTGCCGGCGAACGAGGGCATGTAGCCCAGCGCCGGATCGGGCGGCGCCTGAATGCCTTGCAGGATCACGTTGATCAGGTTGTCCGGCGAGTTACCGTGCACATTGCTGTTGAGCGCCAGCGAGGGCTTGACGCCGAACAGCGGCGGCGCGTTCACGGCGTGGCAGGCGGCGCAGGCGCCGGCGAAGGTGCGCGCGCCCGGCCCGAGATCGGACCGCAATTGCGCGGTCTTTTGCTCCAGCGCATGCGCGCGGCTGCTCGCCTGGCCTTGCGTGACCGGCGTGTTGACCGAAGCGAGGTAGACGGCGATCGCCCGCACGTCCTCATCGGGCAGCACCGCCATCTCCGCCACCACCGGTCCCATCGGCCCGGCCGCCACGCCATGCTGGGGCGAGAACCCGGTACGCAGGTAGCGGAACAATTCATCCTCGGTCCAGGGTACCGGCGCATGCGATAGTGAAGTCAGCGCCGGCGCCTCCCAGCCGTCGACCATCGCGCCCGACAGCCAGGCGCGGCCGCCCTTCTCGGCGCCCAGCGCATTGCGCGGCGTATGGCAGGCGCCGCAGTGGCCCGCGCCCTCGACCAGGTAGGCGCCGCGGTTCCACTGTGCCGAGCGCGCCGGGTCAGGTCGATAGGTGCCCGGTTCGAGGAACAGCGCATTCCAGCCCGCCATCAGGGGACGCACGCTGAAGGGGAAGGCGAGTGTGTTCTCCGGTGCGCGCGCCGGCACGGCCGGCTGCGACATCAGATAGGCATAGAGCGCCTGCATGTCCTCGTCCGTGATCCTGGCAAATGAGGTGTAGGGAAAGGCCGGGTACAGATGCTTGCCATCCCGGCTGATGCCCTGGCGCATGGCGCGCTCGAAGGCCGAGTAGGACCAGCGGCCGATGCCGGTCTCGGGATCGGGGGTGATGTTGGTGGAGTGGATCAGGCCGAACGGCGTCTCGATCGCCAGGCCGCCGGCATTGCTCCTGCCACCGGGCGCCGTGTGGCAGGTGGCGCAATCGCCGGCGGCGGCGACGCGCCTGCCGCGCGCCAAGGCCTCGGCGGAGTAAAGCGAGAGGTCAGGCCGGTCGATCAAGGGCAGCGGCGCGCGCCAGGGCATCGCGGCGACCATCATCCCGGCCAGCGCCGCGCCGGCCGCCGCCAGCCCGGCCCACAGGCCCCGGAGCGCACGCGGCCGCACCGGCCCCGGCAGTTGCCTTTTCTCGGGCGCCGCCGGCCCGGCTTGCGCAGCCTCCGGCGGCAGGCTTTGCATATTCAGTCCCGCGCGTATCACCTCGGGCGTAAACGGCGGCGCGCGAAAGCGCACCCCGGTCGCATCGTAGATCGCGTTGGCAATCGCTGCGGCGCTGGGCACCGAAGCCGATTCGCCAGCGCCCACCGGCGGCTCGCCGGGCGCCGGCACCATCAGCACGTCGATCTCCGGCAGTTCCGGGAAGGTGATCACCGGATAGCTGCCCCACTCGCGCGTGGTCACCGCGATCTCGCTGAAACTGACCTGCTCCTTGAGCACCCGGCTGGTGGACTGGATCACGTTGCCGTGGATCTGGTGCCGCACGCCCGCGGGGTTGACCACCAGCCCGGTGTCCTGCCCCACCGTCACCTTGGTGACGAACACTTCGCCGGTCTTCCTGTTGACGTCCACATCCGCCACCCAGGCGGACCAGGCGGCGCCGTAGCCGGGGAACTTGCTGTGCACGTAGAGCGCATAGGCAAAGCCGCGCCCCTTGACAATGTCGCCTTGCGCCGGCTTCTCCTGCCAGGGGCCGTGGCGCGGCTGCCAGGCGGCCTTGTCGGCGACTTGCCGCACCAGGCGCGCGGCGCGCTCCTCCTTGAGGTAGCGCAAGCGGTATTCGACCGGGTCCACCTGCGCCTGCGCCGCCATCTCGTCGATGAAGGACTCGTGCGCGAAGGTGTTAGGCAGGGCCGAGACGCCGCGCAGCCAGGAGGCGCGCACGATCGGCGCCATGTCGTTGCAGATGGCGCGCAGGTTCTGGTAGTCGTAGGGCGGGATCGCGGTACGGTCGCCCATCTGCGTCACCTGCGGGTCGGCGGGCAGCCTGCCGGTGAGGAGCGTGGCGAGCAGGGGCGCGTTGTTCGAGGGGTAGCGGGTGACAAAATCGTAGGCGGTCGGCTTGCCGCCCTCGTCCATCGCGCCGCGCACATCGATCACCTGCGCCGCGCCCTTCGGCTCCCACACGTTCTCCTGCTCGCGCGTGAGCTGCACCCGCACCGGGCTGCCTACCGCGCGCGCCAGCAGGGCGGCGTCGGCCACCACGTCGTCGGCGCAGTTACGGCCGTAGCAGCCGGCCGCTTCGTGGCGGATCACCTCGACCCGGGCGCCGTCGATGCCAAACAGCGTGGCCAGATCGTTGCGCAGCATGTGCGGGTTCTGCGTGCCGGACCAGGCGCGCAGCCGCTCTTCCCCACCCTCGCCCTCCCACTGCGCCACGCCGCAGGAAGGGCCGATCGAGCCGTGCATCTGGTAGGGCCAGACGTAGCTGCGCTGCATCGCCACCGCGGCGCGGTTCAAGGCCGCGTTGATGTCGCCCTCTTCCTTGAGCAGGCGCGGCTGGCTGGGATGGTTGCGCAGCGCCGCTTCGGGGTCGCCCAGGTCGGGCAGGTCGGGCGGACGGCGCCATTCGACTTTCAGCTCGGCGCTAGCGCGCGCGGCATCTTCCTCGCGCTCGGCGACCACGCCGACGAAATCGCCTTCCACCACCACCGCGACCAGCCCGGGAATATGGGCGACGGAATCGCGCTCCACGCCGATCAGGCTGTGGCCGATGAAGGCGCCGGTGTCGCGCCCGCCGTAGGGCGGCCGCACCACCCGGCCATGCAGCATGCCGGGCAGGCGCACGTCGTGGACATAGACAAACTGCCCGCTCACCTTGTCCGGAATGTCCACACGCGGCGTACTCTGGCCGACGATGCGATATTGCCCGGGCGGTTTGACGGGCGTGCTCTCGTCCAGTTCGAGGTGGTGGCGCCGCCCCTTGATCAGGTCGCCGTAGCTGACCGTGGCCTCGATGCCGGGGGCGCGCATCAGGCCGTCGTTGACTTCGACCTGTTCATACGCGCAGCCAAGTTGTTGCGCGGCCCGTTGCGCGAGGTAGCGGCGCGCCTGGGCGGCGGCGCAGCGCAAGGCCGGCGCGGTGCTCTGGATGGTGTCGCTGGCGATCGTCGGCCCCTGGTTGGGGGCGCGGTGGCTGTCGCCCAGCACCATCCGCACCCGTGCCATCGACACGTCGAGTTCCTCGGCAACGATCTGCGCCAGCGCCGTGCGGATGCCGGTGCCCAGGTCGACGTGGCCGTTGAAGGCGAGCACGTTGCCGTCGGCACTGATCAACAGGTGCAGCTCGGTATCGCCGTCGGACGAGGCCGCGCCGATCACCGCGCGATCGGGTGGCGCGGTCACCAGCAGCACGTCCGGCAGGGCGAGGTAGTCGGCGCGGGTCGGCATGGCCTGGCTCATGCGCCCTCTCCCTGCGCCTGGGCACACAAGACGACCGCGCGGCGCACCGCGGCGAGGATTTCCATGTGAGTGCCGCAGCGGCACAGCTGATAGCGCAGGGCTTCGCGAATCTGCGCTTCATCGGGTTGCGGATTGCGGTCCAGCAGCGCCTTGGTGGCCATCACCATGCCGTTCAGGCAGTAGCCGCATTGCGCACCCTGGGCATCGATGAAGGCCTGCTGCACCGGGTGCAGGCGGCCCGCCTCGCCCAAACCTTCGAGGGTGGTGATGCTGCGGTGCTGCACGCCACCGGCCGGGATCACGCAGGAGCGCGCCGGCACGCCGTCGATCAGCACGGTGCAGGCGCCGCACTCGCCCAGGCCGCAGCCGAATTTCGGGCCGTTGAGCGCCAGGTCGTTGCGCAGCACGTTAAGCAGGGGCGCATCGGCGGCCGCCGCCGTCTCATGCTCCCGCCCGTTCACCTTCAGTCGCATCCCGCCCACTCCCCGCACAACGCAATCCAACCCGAAAAGCGGCGCGCCATGGACGTACAGCGAGGGGCGCCGATTAATTAAGAATTTTCCGAATTATGGACGATTCCGGGGCAAAACGCACGGCGCGAAAGCCGGCTATTTGCTGCGGTGCCGCGCGGGAGGGGGAGACGCCTTGGCCGGAGCGGAAACGGCCGCACCGCGCCGGCGCGGTGCGGCCTTGGGAGACGCAGCCTTGGGAGACGCAAGCTTGGGCGGCGCCGCCTTTGACTTTGACAATGCGGGCCCGGCGCGTACAGTGCGCAGCACCATATCGACGGCGAAATCGCTCCAGTGCGCCAGCGCCGCCGCGCCCATCAGGTCGGTACCCAGAAACCGCGACAGGGTGTAGCGGTTCGAGACGTAGAAGTAATGCAGCGCGGCGATCGCGATGTACAGGTCCTGGCTGCGCATGTCGCGCCGGAACAGGCCCTGGGCCGCGCCGCTCGCGAGGATGCGTTCGAGCAGCGAAGTCAGCGGGGAAGACAGCGAACGCACCTTGCGCGATTTCGCCACGTCGGCGCCGCTGCGCAGGTTTTCGTTGTTGAGCAGCGCGATCATCTCCGGGTGGTTGCGGTAGTAGTCCAGGGTGAAGCGCACCACCGCTTCCAGCGCCGCCACCGGCTGGCTCAGGTCCAGTTCCAGGGCGGATTCGGCCGCGCCCAGCTCGGCATAGATCGCCTCCAGCGCCTCGATGAACAGTTGCTCCTTGCTGCCGAAGTAGTAGTAGATCATGCGGTCGTTGGCGCGCGCGGCCTTCGAGATGCGGTCGATGCGCGCGCCGTCGTAGCCGCCGCGCGCGAACTCGCGCATCGCCGCCTGCAGGATCGCCCCGCGCGTATCACCCTGGCCGGCCGAACGCCGGCCCAGGGGCTTGGGCAGCGGCGAGGAGGCGGATTTGGCGGCCGCCTTGCCCGGAGTCCCGGGAACGGTGGCCCCTGCCTTGCGGCGTGGCGCGGGCGCGGAACGGACGGCGGTTTTTTTCACACGATCTCCGGAAAAGCATCCCGCCGGCTGCGGCACGCCGGCCGATTATCGCCCCTGTCATGGAATTGCTTTATCCTATCCCCGCAATTTTTCCGGTTTTCAGCCCCGCCTCACAACTTCCCGTTCGCATGAATATCGCCGACTCCTATGGCCCGGACGCCGCCGGCCTGATCTGCGGCTACGTCTTCGCGCTAGAGGCGCGCGGCCGTGCCGTGGGCACCGCCGAAGCGCTGGCCTGGCTCAAAACCGAGCAGCCGGGCTTCGTCTGGCTGCATTTCAACCTGGCGCAGGCGGCCTGCGAAAAGTGGCTGCACCAGAGCCTGAGCCTAACCGACGCCTTTTTCGAGACCCTGCAGGAGGAATCGCGCTCCACCCGCATCGAGTATGCCGACGATGCGCTGATCGCGGTGGTCAACGATGTGCAGTTCGATTTTTCCCTCGACGCGCCCGACATCTCCACCATGTGGATCAGCGCCGACGCGCGCATGCTGGTGAGCACGCGCAAAAAGCCGCTGCGCTCGATCGACCAGTTGCGCGCCTCGGTGAACCAGGGCGAGACCTTCCGTTCCACCACCGACCTGCTGGTGCGCCTGCTGCGCGACCAGGCCGAGGTGCTGGTGCGCATCGTGCGCGAGGCCACGCGCAAGACCGACCTCGCCGAGGACAGCCTGCTGGCCGGGCGCCTGGACACCAAGCGCGCCAACCTGGGTGCCCTGCGCCGCGTGCTGGTGAGGCTGCAGCGCCTGCTGGCGCCCGAGCCCGCCGCCCTGTTCCGCCTGCTCAACCACCCGCCCGAATGGATTGCCGAGCAGGACGTGCAGGACCTGCGCGAATCCACCGAGGAGTTCTCCACGGCGCTGAGCGACATGGCCGGGCTGCTGGAGCGCATCAAGCTGCTGCAGGAAGAAATCGCCGCCATGGTCAACGAGCAGAACAACCGCAGCCTGTTCGTCTTGACCATCGTCACCGTGCTGGCCCTGCCGATCAACATCATCGCCGGCCTGCTCGGCATGAACGTGGGCGGCATTCCGCTCGCCAAGGACGACTACGGCTTCTGGATCATCGTCGGCATCGTCGCCACCTTCACGGTGGTGGCGGTGTGGAGCGTGTTCTGGCGGCGCCGCGAATGATGCCCCGGGTGAGGCGCTGAGTGAGACATTACGTGGTGGTCGGCGCCGGCGCGATCGGCTGCTACATCGGCGGCGCGCTCGCGGCGGCAGGCTCGCGGGTCAGCTTCATCGGCCGGCCGCGCGTGGTCGCGGGCCTGCGCTCGAACGGCCTGAAAGTGTCGGACCTGGAAGGCCGCGGCACACATCTCGAACCGTCGCGCTTTGCCGCGCTGGAGAGACTGGCGGAACTGGCGCCCGCCCCCGGCGAGGCCATCATCGTCCTGCTCTGCGTCAAGGGCGGCGCGACCGCCGCCGCGGCGCGCGAAATCGCCGCCGCCCTGCCCGCCGGGACACCGGTGGTGTCGCTGCAAAACGGCGTGGAGAATGTCGCGCGCCTAAAGGCCGCCGCGCCAGGATTGATGGCGATTGCCGGCATGGTGCCGTTCAACGTCGTCATGCCCGCGCCTCATCACGCCCACCGCGCCACTTCCGGCGTGCCCTGGCTGGAACAGTGCCCGCTCACCGAAAGCCTGCGCGCCGATTTCGCCGCCGCCCACCTGGCCCCGCGCCTGGCCGCCGATATGCGCGCGGTGCAGTGGGGCAAGCTGCTGCTCAACCTGAACAACCCGGTCAATGCCCTGTCGGACCTGCCGCTGCGCGAGGAACTGCAGGACCGCGACTACCGCCGCGTCCTCGCCGCGCTGATCAGCGAGGCCCTGGCCGCGCTGCGCGCCGCCGGCATCAAACCGGCCAAGGTGGCGGCCTCGCCGCCTGCGCTGCTGCCGGCGATCCTGCGTCTGCCCGACTGGGCCTTCCGCCTGGTGGCCGCGCGCATGCTGAAGATCGACCCGCAAGCGCGCTCTTCGATGTGGGACGACATCCTGGCCGGGCGCGTCACCGAGATCGACGACCTGTGCGGCGCGGTGCAACGCCTGGCGGCGGCGCACGCGCTGGCCGCGCCGGTCAACGCGAAGATGCACAGCCTGATCGACATCCACCTGCGCGGCCGGCGCTATACCGGGCCGCAATTGGGGATGGCCTGCGGCCTGCGCTGAGATTGGGCGAGCATCCCTCGCTCCCGCCGTTCAGACACCCGGATCGTCGTACTAACGGGCCATTTCAAAATCTTCTTTGCCTATTTTGTATGTGATTTTTATAGGCCCAATACCAGATAGCTTCTTTGAAGCTTGACTAAGATGTTCTACCTCAATTAATACTTCACGTTCACTTTTCCAGATTACCTTTGGCGGCCAATGCCCGTCATCGTCTATATATCGAAAGACAAGATCTTCCCGACCGGCGCTATGCTTTATGGGATGGACATATATAAATACCCCGCCACTACCTCCAAAACCACCACAAATGGTGAAGTGGCCAGAGACAGCCCAGCCTGAGGTATTCACAATCGGGTCAAAGTTTAACTTGTCGCAAAAGAAACCCGATTCTCCTTGTGGATCAAGAGCACGCTCATAACCAAACCATGTCCCTCCTATGAGGGCGAACGCTACCGTCACACCCAGTGAAATTTTCTGCCATCGCACGCTCATTGGATCTACTCACAGACTTTGTCTAGGGCACCACTCTCGGCAGCCCACCATCCTTCTATCCATAACGGCTCCCGCGCAGCGTCGTTCGGATTGCCGGACAACTTTGATGTTGAGGGCAAAGCAAGTTCTCGTGAAGCAAAAGGTTTGCATCCAGTTCCCTGCGCCGACCAAAGCGCCGGCCATATATGCCCGGTTTCATAAGGGTGGCTCAGACTGTCCCCTATTAGGTGCTCTGGTCCTCGCACTTACAAATTGAATCCGTCAGCGCCGCAGCACTTGCCAGAGCGCGTCTTGGGCAGCATAGCAACGAAATATACCCGCGCGGGTCTTGGCTGGGCCGAATAACGGGGAGCACATCCCTCAAGTCGCGCGCAGATGCGGACGAAGGGCAAGGGCCAGTGGAAGGATGGCCAGCGCCGTGGCCGCAGTCGCGACAATGGCACCGTGCATGCCGATTCGGTCTCCCAAAAGACCGTAGATCACCGGCGAAATCGCCCCTGAACCGATGGCCCCCGTATAGAAAACGGCAAATGCCCGTTCGGTGCGCCCGGCAGGCACCAGGTCAGGTACGGTCCCGTAGAGCACGGAAGACGTGCCATTGAGCATGATGCCCAGTAGAGGGAGCAATATCAAGGTTGGAATCAGAGGCAGAAACAGCACGGCAATGATGCAGGCCGCGGTACCGCTCTCCGTGAGTAAAACGGTACCGACAATACCGAGGCGGGTAGCGAGCCATCCACATGCGAGCTTGCCGGCGGCACCGCCAATGAATACAAGTGCCATGGCCGCGCCAACAGCAGGGAGGGAGGCCCCTTTGGCAGTAAGAAGGAATGGCAAGAAGACCAGCAGACCCGAACGCACACCTGTATCAAGTACGCCGATGGCAAGGAGAAAGGAAAAGCCCGTTCCTGCCTTGCCGCTGCCGCCGGCAATCTTGCCGGCGGCAAGCGCGGCAATTTTTGGCATGGACGGGAGAAATAGCGCAATGGCGGCGGCCACCAGGCAGCCAAGCGCAGCGGCCGTCCAGAGCGCGTGACGCCACGGCATCATCGTGACCAACAGCGATATGGCCGCGGGAAGCGCAGCCTTGCCGAGATCGCCCGAGAAGTTGTAGATGCTCAGTGGACCTCTGGCATTTTTCCCATAAGCACGGGATACCGCGCTGGAAGCCAAGGGATGTTGCGTACTCGACCCGCTTCCGGAAATCGCCAGCGCGGCAAACAAGCCCAGCAAGCCCCCGGATGCTCCAGCCACGGCGTACCCGAGTGCGGCCAAGAGTGTTCCCAAAGCCAAAGTTGCCGGGATCCCAATCCGTTCCGCCAGGCGCCCTGCCGGTATTTGCAGACTTGCCATGGTGCCGCTGTAAATTCCGCGGAGCAAAGCCAGCGCGGCATAGTCCAAGCCAAATTCCCGCTGCCAAACCGGCAGCAGAACGTAGGTCATGTCCGTATAGCCATCATGCAATGCGTGCGCCACGCAGGAAAGCCACAGAACACGTCGTTTTGAGCCGGTCGTTGGCTGCGCGAGGGTTTCCGGATCTTGAACCGTGGCTGTAGACGTCTGGGAAGAGTTCATAGGCACTGACAACATGAAATACGGGGAGCATTGGCGCGACTGCCTGCCACGCGAATTTCCTCAAATGCTATGGCGTTATTCCCCATCCGGCAACTGACGTAATATCTCATCTGTAGAGAATAAAAGTCACGTCTTGGCGAGAGATCATGAAATCGGACCGACAGCGAGATAGATTGCCCCCGCTGAATGCGCTGCGCAATTTCGAAGCAGTGGCACGCCACGGAAGCTTTGCAGCTGCGGCGACCGATCTGCACATAACGCACTGGGCGGTTGGCAAGCAGATCAGATTGCTGGAAGACTGGTTTGGGGTGCCGTTGTTCGAGCGGGGCCCCCGCGGCGTTTCGCTGACAGACGAGGGGACTTCGCTCCTCCAGGACGTGCATGCCACGTTCGAACGCCTGGCCACGGCGGCAGCCCGGGTTCGCCGTGAGGAATTCTCACGTCGCGTTTCTGGTTTGGTGCGTGTCAATGTGTTGTCCAGCTTCGCATTGTGCTGGCTCCTGCCGCGGCTCCCGGATTTTCATGCGAAATTTCCGGGCATCGAAGTGCGGATGTCCACTACCTCGCGCAAGCTTCGCTACGTGGGAGAAGCGTTCGATATCGGCGTGCGCGCGGGACACGAGCAGGCATCCGGGCTGGTGACTCGAACCTTGATGGCCGATGTGCGCCTACCAGCCTGCAGCCCCGCTTTATTGCAGGGACAGCCAATCACATGCGTGGCGGATCTTCGTCACCATACGTTGCTGCACTCATCAAGTACACGTTCAGCCTGGCCGCAATGGCTACGTCAAGCGGGAGCAGCCAACCTGCGCCCCGCCCGGCAAGTCGAGTTCGACCATGTGTACCTGCAACTCGCAGCTGCTACGGAGGGCTTGGGTGTAACACTGGCATCGCTGCCGCTAATTCAGCGCGATCTCGCAGCTGGCCGGTTGGTTTGCCCTATTCCCTCGCCAAAGTGGCATGCCGCTGACTACACTTTGGTCATCAACGCGGAACGCGCCAAGGATGATGCGATCCAGGCATTTGAGAAGTGGATCGTCCGGGCGGTCCGCTCGTAGCGCAAAAACTGCTGCCCCATGCGAAGAGCTAGCTCAGCCCAAGCCTCGCTCATGATGAAATGCGATGTAGCGGCGGCTACTTCCCCGCCACCACATCCTTGAGCTGCGCCAGCGCGCCCGGGTCCTCGATGGTGGTGAGGTCGCCGGGATCGCGCCCTTCGCACACCGCCTGGATCGAGCGCCGCAGCACCTTGCCGGAGCGCGTCTTGGGCAGCATGGCAACGAAATACACCCGCGATGGACGCGCGATCGCGCCAAGCTGCTTGTCGATGGTCTTCATCACGTCGCCTTCCAGCGCCAGGCGCGCTTGCAGCGTGGCGATGCTGTCCGGGTCCCTGACCACGGCAAAGCCGACCGGCACCTGGCCCTTGAGCTGGTCAGCCACGCCCACCACCGCGCACTCGGCGATCGCGGGATGCGATGAGATCGACTCCTCGATCTCGCGGGTGCCCAGGCGGTGCCCGGCGACGTTGATCACGTCGTCGGTGCGGCCGAGGATGAAATAGCAGCCGTCTTCATCGCGGATGCCCCAGTCGAAGGTCGAATAGGCTTCGCGCCCGGGGATGCTCTTGAAGTAGGTATCGACGAAACGCTGGTCGTCGCCCCACACCGTGCTCATGCAGCCCGGCGGCAGCGGCGGCATGATGGCGACCACCCCCTTCTCGTTGGCACCAACCTCTTCGCCGGTGCTCTCGTGCAGCAGGCGCACGTCGTAGCCGGGCATGGGGATGCCGGGGCTGCCGAACTTGATCGGACGGTTCTCGATGCCCATCGGGTAGGTCAGGATCGGCCAGCCGGTCTCGGTCTGCCAGTAGTTGTCGACGATCGGCCGGCCCAGGCCCTCGGAGATCCAGCGCGCGGTCGGTTCATCCAGCGGCTCGCCCGCCAGGAACAGCGCCTTCAGCGAGGAGAGGTCGTATTTTTTCAGGAAGGCCGGGTCCTGCTTTTTCAGCACGCGGATCGCGGTGGGCGCGGAGAACATCGCCGCCACCTTGTAGTCCTGCACGATCTTCCACAGGATGCCGGCGTCCGGGCGCAGCGGCGTGCCCTCGTACATGATGGTGGTCATGCCGGCCAGAAGCGGGCCGTAGATGATGTACGAGTGCCCCACCACCCAGCCGATGTCGCTGGTGGAGAAATAGGTTTCGCCGGGCGCGCAGTTGAAGATCTGCTGCATCGAGGCGGCCAGGGCCACCGCATAGCCGCCGGTGTCGCGCTGCACGCCTTTCGGGCGGCCGGTGGTGCCCGAGGTATAGAGGATGTACGAGGGCTCGGAGGATTCCAGCCAGACGCAGGGCACCTGCGCGTCCATGTGCTGCGCGCGCAGGCTGTCCCAGTCGACGTCGCGGCCGGCCTGCATCGGCATGTCGGCCAGCTTGCGGTTGAACAGCAGCACCCTGGGCGGGGCCGCCTTCGAGAGGGTCAACGCCTCGTCGAGCAGCCCCTTGTAGGGCACCACCTTGCCGGCGCGCGAGCCGCCGTCGGCGGCGATGATGAGTTTCGGCGCGGCATCGTCGATGCGGGTGGCGAGCGAGTGCGAGGCGAAGCCGCCGAACACCACCGAGTGGATCGCGCCGATGCGCACGCAGGCAAGCATCGCGAACGCCGCCTGCGCGATCATCGGCATGTAGATCAGCACGCGGTCGCCGCGCGCCACGCCGAGGGACTGCAGCATCGCGGCGGTACGGTTCACCTCGGCGTGCAGCTCGGCGTAGCTGTAGCTGCGCTCCTCGCCGGTCTCGGTGGAGAGGTAGACCAGCGCCGGCTGCCGCGCGCGGCTTTCCAGCCAGCGGTCCACCGCGTTGTGGCACAGATTGGTGGTGCCGCCGGCGAACCATTTGGCGAACGGCGGGCGGGAGTAGTCGAGCACCTGGCGCGGCGGCTCGCGCCATTCGATGCGCTTTGCCTGCTCGGCCCAGAACGCTTCGCGGTCGTTCAGGGAGCGCGCGTGGATTTCCGCGTAGCTTGGGGAACGCATCTCAGCCCCGGCGTTGTCTGGGGAACGTGCGCCTGCCTGCGCATTGTTCGGCATCTTTTGTCTCCATTTTTTCGCTGGCGCGACCTGGCCCTCTCCGCGCCGCCGCCTTGTTGATCCCGGTCAAACGCACCGCGCCGCCGCACCACGCCCCAAAGGCGCGGCGGGTCACTCCAGGAAGCCGCGCTGCTTCAGGGTTTCCATCGGCTGGGTCTTGAGCAGCAGCAGCTCGGCCGCCTTGAGCACGCTGGACTGGCGCGTCGCCGCCGCCTTCTCGAACATCTCGTCGCAGAACTTGACCAGCGGGTAGACGGTGCGCGCCAGTTCGGCCACGTGCACTTCCAGCTCGGCGCCGCGGCCGGCGGCCAGCATGCGCAGCGCCTGGTCGACCGACAGGCCGGCCGGGCTGACCGGGCTGGCCGGGGTCACCGCGGCATCCAGGTCGGCATCGGTCACATCGTTGGCCACCACCTGGCCGCCGCCCTGCTCGCGGGCCTTCTCGACCCGCTTGGCGGCCGCGCTGTAGATGTCGGCAAAGCTCTCGCCGCCGTCGCTGATGGTGTCGGCCACGCCGATGCTGGCGGTGATCTTCAGCGCCTGGCCCTGCCAGACGATCTTGGCCTGCCGCACTTCCTGGCTCAGCCGCTCGGCCAGGCGCGCCGCGCCGGCACGCGTGGCGGCCGGCAGGGCCACGGCGAATTCGCCCGGGCCGGTGCGCGCCACGCAATCTTCCTTGCGCATGCGCGAGGCGAGCAGCTTGGCGACACCCACGAGAATCTGGTCGGCCACGTTGTCGCCCACCTTGCTGCGCATGGTGTCGAAATCGTCCAGCATCACGCGCATCACCGACAAGGCCAACTGATGGCGCCGCGCATAGGCATACAGCTGCGCGCCCTGCTTGACCAGCGAGCTCAAGGTCAGCAAGCCGGTGAGCGTATCGTTGACCGCCTGCTCGGCGGCCTGCACGCGCGCCGCCTCGGCGGCCTGCGCCTCCTGCTCGACCCGGGCCGCCTCGATCGCGGTGGCGAACGGCGAAGGCACCGGCGTCACGCCGGCGGCCGGCCTGGCGGGAGGGACGGGTTCAGCGGGAACCGGCGGCATGCTGATCAGCGCCTCCAGGCGCGCCAGCAGTTCACCGCTACCCACGCCCTTGGTGATGAAAGCAGTGGCGCCCAGCGATGAGGCGCGCTTGCGCGGCCCCGCTTCGTCGTCGCCGGAAATCATGATGATGGGCACGCCGCGGATGCGCGCATCACCGGAAGCACGGATCCGCTCGATCAAACCGAAGCCGTCCAGCCTGGGCATGGAAAGATCGGAGATCACCACCCGGATGGTGGCATCTTCCACCAGCGCCGACCAGCCGTCTTCGCCGTCGGCCGCTTCGCGCACGTCGTACACGTTCTTCACATGCTTGCCGATGGTGGCGCGCACGATGCGCGAATCGTCCACCACAAGAACCCGCGGCTTGTCCGGATTGACTGCTGCTGATGCCATTACTTCACTTCTCCAAAGTGCACCAAAAAGCCCGCGAAAAGGCGATGGCGGCAAGCATGCCATGCGGCCGGAGGCGTACGAAAAGCGCTTGTCCGGACGCGATTATAAGGGAGCCTGACGCTCGCCGGGGCACTCCCGGGACGCAACGATGACAATCGCATGGCGCCCCCCAAAAGACATTCCACCCAGAATGTTACATCCTCCCCCTGCTCGCGGGCTTTGACAAAACCCTACTGGGTAGTCTACATTCCGGGTCGTGAACCGACGCCATGCCCTCTTCCGTCTGGCAGCGCTTCCGGGAGCGCTGGGCGCAGCCATCTCCGCCCGCGCCCAGCAGACCGTGGAAATGCCCACGGTGCCCTTCCCGGAACCGCCCGTCTCCCTGACCGTAACGCCCACGCTGGACAGCCTGCCTGTCGCAGCGCCCCTGCGGCCGGGCGTCGAGGACCTGCTGTTCAAGGCCCTCTCGCTGATCGGCGTGCGCTACCGCATGGGCGGCAGCAGCCCGGAAACCGGGTTCGACTGCTCCGGCTACATCTGCTACCTGTACCGCGAAGTCTTCTCGATGGCCCTGCCGCGCACCGCCGACGGCATCGGCCAGCGCGGCCAGAACATCGCGCGCAGCGCCCTGCAGCCCGGCGACCTGGTGTTCTTCAACACCATGCGCCGCCCCTTCACCCACGTCGGCATCTACCTCGGCGAAGACCGCTTCGTGCACGCCCCCTCCACCGGCGGCCTGGTGCGCACCGAGAGCCTGAACGAACGCTATTGGGTCAAGCGCTGGGACGGCGCGCGCCGCATCTCCGCCTGAGCCTCTCCGCCTGAGCTTGCGGGCCTGAGCTTGCGGGCCTGAGCCTGCGGGTCTGAGCTTGCGGGTCCGGAAACCGCCGTCTCGAACGTACCCACCAAGTACCCGCGCGCGCCCTCAGCGCGCCAGGCGCAGGTTCTCTTCCTTCTCGATCAGCCAGCGCCCGCCCTGCTTCACGAAGGTCAGCACCTTGCGGCTCTTCTCCTCATAGCGCTCGGACTCGTAGCGCTGCACGAAAGTCATGCGCGGCCGCGCGCTGTCGCCCCCCTGCACGCTGACCTCCTCCGCCGCCACGCGGATGAACACCGGCTGCTTGAGCCGCTCGCGGCGCTCCCTCTCCCACTCCGCGCGCTTCCTGCCGGGCGGCGCGTAGCCGGGCGCGTACTGCCCGATATAGGCCTCCACATCCTGGCGCGCCCACGCCCCCAGCCAGGCATCGAGCGCCTCGCGCAACGCCAGGCTCAAGTCCGGCGCGCGCGCGGCGGAGGCCGGCTTGGCCGACGCCGAAGCCACCGCTACCGGCGGCAGGGATGAATAGGGCACCGGCTGCGCGGCCGGCTGCACGACCAGAGGCGCCAGCGTGAAGGTCTCCGGCGCAGTCCCCGACACAACCGTGGGCGCTGCCTCGCCAGCCGGCGGCGCCGCGACAGCGGACACGGAAGCACCCGGCGCCACGCTCGCCACCACGACCGGCGCGGCAGCCGCCGGAACAGCGCTTGCAGCGGATGGCGCAACGGCCGGCGCGGGCGCGCCCTGAGCCACGCTCGCCACAGCGGTCGGCGCAGGCTCGGGCGCGATTTGAGTCGGGAGCGGAACGCCGGCTGCCGGAGCAGCCGGAGCAGCACTTGCCGCGGATACCGGCGAAGCCACACTGGCAGCAGACGCGACCGGAATCGCACTCGCCGTAGGCGCAGCCTGGGCCACGCTCGCCGCAGGCGCAGCCGAAGCCGCGCTCACCGTCGAAACGGGCGGAACCGGACTAGCAGCAGGCGCGGACTGCACCGCAAGCGTCACGGGTGTGGGTGAAGCCGTACTTGCCACGGCCACAGCCTGCACACTACCCGCGGCAGGCGCAGCCTGCGCCGCCGCCTTATCCCCCACAACACCGTCAGCCACAGCCCCCGCAGCCCCGGCCCCCGCCGCATTCCCCGCATTCCCCGCTGTATCCGCCCCAATCGCCACCAGCGGCGCCGCCGTGAACGGCATCTCCGCCAGCTTGCCTACCGGCCGCGAGCGCCCCGAGGCCAGCCACAAGCCGCGATTGCCGAACCACAGCGAAGCGATGAACGCACGGTTGCCCGCGACATCGCGCACCACGTACTGCCACACCTCACCCGCCTCCGCGGCCGACTTCACCGCGCTATGCGGGCTGCCCAGCGCACCGCTCACCGCCTCCGGGCTCATGCCCATGCGCAACGCCAGCAGGCGCTCCTGCGGCACCGCCTGCACCCCGGCGGGAATCGCCGACACCGCCCACACCGGCTCGGCGTCAAGCCGGTGCTGCGGCCCCCAGGCCGGCGGCTTTTCCTGCGGGGCCAGCGCGGCGGGCGCGGCCAATGTAGTCGCTGCTCCCTCCGGCTTGGCCGCCGGCTGCGCGGCCCCCACCACGGGCCAACACGCCGTCACCAATGTCAACGCCAATGCCAATGTCATCGCATTCACCCACGCCCCCGCCAGGAGCGCGCCAGCGCCTGGGCGGAGAACGGAGTAGCGAGACACGAAGGGCGGGCCCTTTTCTTATGAATGATGAATCGTGACGCGACGGATTCTATCGGCAGTCCACACGCCGCCGCAAGTACACCCCGCCCCGCCGGCCTTCCACAATACCCCGTCAGGCATCTCAAGGCACCCCGCCCCCACCCCACGCCGGCCCGGCACCCGCTCCCCTATAATCGCCGCTGCGGCCCCGCCGCCCCTGCTGACCTCCGTCACCCACCCGCCGCCCCTAACGCGCCCGCCCCCATGCCCGCCCTGCAAGCCCTCGTCTTCGACGCCTACGGCACCCTCTACGACGTGTACTCGGTAGCAGCGCGCGCCGAAGCCCTGTTCCCCGGCAAGGGCGCCGCCCTCGCGCAACTGTGGCGCACTAAGCAGTTGGAATATAGTTGGCTGCGCTCCCTGATGGGCACCTACGCCGACTTCAACGTCGTCACCGAACAAGCCCTGCGCTACGCCCTCGCCGCCCTCAAACTGGAAGCCCCCGCCGGCGCCAACGCCGCCGCAGTTGACGTGACGCAAAGCCTGATGGCCCAGTACGTCCACCTCACCCCCTACCCCGAAGTGCCCGCCGCCCTCGCCCAGCTTGGCCAAGGCACGACCAGCCAAGGCGCACCGGCCCAGCGCCGCAAACTCGCCATCCTCTCCAACGGCGCCCCCGACACCCTCGGCGCCCTGGTCGAAAACTCCGGCCTCGCCCACCATTTCGACGCCGTGCTCTCCGTCGACAGCGAACGCATCTTCAAGCCCGACATGCGCATCTACCAGCTCGCCGAGCGCAGCCTCGGCCTCGCCCGCCAGCACATCGGCTTCGTCTCCTCCAACTGCTGGGACGCCATCGGCGCCGCCACCTACGGCTTCACCGTCTTCTGGATCAACCGCACCGGCGCCCCCCTCGACCTGCACGGCCGCGCCCCCGACCACGTGATCGGCAGCCTCGACCAGATCGCCCCCCTCCTCACATGACCAACCCCCCCTTCGACCTCCACCGCCCCCCGCTCGCCCACTGCACCAACTGCGGCACACGGCTGCAACAGCGCATCCCCCCCGGCGACGGCCGCGAACGCATGGTCTGCCCCGCCTGCGGCGCCATCCACTACGAAAACCCCAAGCTCGTGGTCGGCTGCATCCCCGTCTGGGAAGACAAGATCCTCCTCTGCAAACGCGCCATCGAACCCCGCTACGGCCACTGGACCCTCCCCGCCGGCTTCATGGAAAACGGCGAAACCACCGCCGACGGCGCCGCCCGCGAAACCCTGGAAGAAGCCGGCGCCACCGTCAAGAACCTCACCCCCTACACCCTCATCGACGTACCCTACGTGCACCAGGTGCACATGTTCTACATCGCCGAACTCGCCACCCCCGAATACTCCTCCGGCGAAGAAAGCCTCGACGTACGCCTCTACGAAGAAGCCCACATCCCCTGGCCCGACCTCGCCTTCTACACCGTGATCGAAACCCTCAAGCACTTCTTCGCCGACCGCAAGGCCGGGAAGTTCGGGTTTCACAATTTGCAGATTCGGTATAAGCCGGTGCCTTGAACGGATTCTTGACTCCGGCGCTCCTCGTTCAGCTGCGCCACTCTAGCCAACATTCACCGGCACCAGAGTCATGGTGTCGTTGCCAAATATATCAATCACTTTGACAGCCACCGTGTAACGGCCTGGCCTATCATAAGTATGTAGAACCGTTGTTAGTTCAAGGTCTCGATTTTGGCGGGTACGGAAGCTCTGCCACTCATTCTCAAAAATATAGCCGCCAGTCCAGCGCTCCTCGAATTCCGGCATAGCAAGTTCACCTTGCGGTCTCTCAAATCCCTCTAGCGTGGCGATCCCGCCAAGTCCTGACCCAACTGGCACTTTGATGATCTCCTTGCGTTGAAGGTAGTCAAAATCAACAGCCCAGTAGTCCACCCAGTCTGTCCAATGCTTGGTGAGCTTCTCCTTTTTTACGATCCCATCCTTACTCTTACTCACCTTGTAGAGCTGTCCCTGCTCACACATCACCTCGCTCTTGCCTTCCTTCATGGCGGCGATTGCGGCCTCGGCGGCACCCTGGGTGTAATAGACGGAGAAGTCGGTTAGTTCAATCTTGACCGCCAACTTGCTCTTTTTTTCATATCGCGGTGTAGCCTCGACGAAACTTATGTCGTGGAACACAACTTGGCCCCGATCCACTGCTCGCTTGTCGAAAACCTCAGCTGGGATGTACTTCGGTGCAAGGTCAATACCCTTACTGCGAGCCTCTTCCAGCACAGCGGGAAAAAGTCCCATTTCAAATTCGAAAGCCAGAACGTCCACGCGCGATGCACCGCGCTTGCGACACTCGGTGATGACCTCTTCGACGAACAAACGCCCCACAGGCAGATTGATTGGACCGATCACTACCAGTCGTCCATTGCGCGCGCCGTGAAAAAATCCGTCCTGGGCCTGCGAGTTTTCGCTGCCGCCAAGGCCGGTTGCCTTATAGGCGCGCAGGATCAACCCGCGAAAGTCGTTTTCTTTCTGAGCGAGCGCTTGTGCCTTCTGCTTTTCCGTCAGTCGTCCGGCCACATTAAGATAAGCATGCCGCTCATATCGCCCAAGGTTTAGAACCTCGAACGCGCGAAAATCTTGGTCTGCTGCTTTCTTTTCACGCTGAATACCTATTAGCCGCTTGCGCGTTGTATGGATTCCGAACTTCCCCAAGTCCGTCGCAATCCACTTTCGCCCCAATTTTTCAGCAACTGCGGCAGTCGTACCTGAACCACAGAAGAAGTCGGCGATTAGGTCATCTTCTTTACTACTGGCTTTAATTACCCTTTCCAACAGCGACTCTGGCTTCTGTGTCGCGTACCCGGCTGACTCTTTGGCCTGTGAGTTGACGGGATTCAGGTCAAGCCACATATCCTGAATGGGAACGCCTTGCATCTCATCGAGATACCGTTTATATCGAGGCACAGCCCCCTCACTGGGCTGAACGATCCGTCCTTGCTCATACAGACTCTGCATGCGTTCTTGTTTAAAACGCCAAAATCGGGTGACCCCCAGGAATTCGTAACGTGGATTGCCCTTTGACGCGCCGCCGGGCGCATTCAGATCGGCAAGCTCGTACCTGCGCCCGGTTACTTCCTCAATGTTCTTATAGTGGGTACGAAGATATTCCTGATCATATGAAGTGTATTGAACATTCCATTGGTAATGCTCACTCTTGGTGTAGAGCAAAATCACATCGTGGAGCCGACCTAGATGCTGAGAGCCTTGGCCGCTATCGCTATGAGCCGTCTGTCTTTTCCAAATAATTTGATTGACTGCCCGGTCCTTGCCAAATACCTCGTCCAGAATTCCACGAACGTAGTGAGATACGCCCCATCCCATATGCACATAGATAGTCCCATCGCTTGCAAGTAAATCCCGCATGAGAATAAGGCGCTCATAAAGCATGGAGATAAAGCTGTCAGCCCCACGTCCCCAGGTATCTCGGTAGGCAATTTGCTCCAGCAAGTTTGCCTCCTTGTGAAAGGTCTCGCCGCCTATCTCGATATCCATGCTGAAATCAGCACCTACGTCAAAAGGCGGATCGATATAAATCAGCTTGAGGCCGCCAGCCTCCTCAATCTGCTGACGTAGCGGACCAGCCTTCAACGAAGATAAAATTAGCTTGTTATCACCCCAGATCAGCTTGTTAGTCCAGCCTCGCTGTTGACGCCCACGACTATCGAACAGGTCTTCTTGCGTTTTGGTCTCAGCCCGTGGTTCGTCAATATGCTCCAGCGTCTGGAAGGGCAAAACAGTTGTGCATACATCGCGTGTCTTACCATTCCAGACCAACTCGACTTCACGCTTGTCCTCGAACAAGATAAAGCGATACTTCTCCGGGAGAGCTTTGCCTTGCTGAATGAGTGTCACGAGATCGCGCTGATCGGCCTCGCTTAGGTCGTAGGCTTTCCTGTCTTGCTTAGCCATCGTTATCCTTTTTGGTGTTCGCGGAAAACACTCGCCAGTCCAGCAAACGATGACGGTTTATGTTTCGCGAAACTTTCCTCATCGACATAGACGAATTGGTAGATTGGTCCACCATCATCCTTGCTTGCCTCGGTGGCGTCCTCGCACCATTGGCGCAGACGAGTCATTTTCTGGGGTAGATCAAGTTCTTCGCGGCCTTTGGTTTCAACGACCCACACTGCACCGTCCGTCGTACGCACCAGAAAATCAGGGGTATAGGTCGAGAGCTCGCCGTTGGCCTTCACGTATTCGATTTTGAAGCCGACCGCCATATAGTTCTTGCCAAAGGCCTGCACGTCGGGAGCAGTCTCCAAGAACGCAGCAAATGCCAACTCCAATCCATCTGCATTTGCCTCGCCAACAATTCGATTGAATACCGACTTCTTTGCTGGAATGAATCCGCGCGGCTCGGTCCGGAATGGTCGCGTGTCACGTAAGCGGATTTGCCCATCGATGCGTGAACTCCCTCCTTCGTAGATCGTTAGTTTGTTGATTGCAGCATGGAAGAAGTCGAAGACCACCTTGCCGACTTCGGGCTCGGAAAGGTTACGAAGAATTACCGGGTCTTCGAGATCGACCGCAGCATCAAAGAGGTGATCTCGGAGAAAAATCTTGACCTTGGGGTACAACTGCTCATATCCGCCAACCAGACGTAAATCCTTCAGGATTTGGCGGGAAAAGAAGGCAACAACGGACCGGTAGTCACCAGCGCCGGAACCATCCAACGAAATAGTGTGATCTACCTCAGCGTCGAGCATGGTCTTGAAAATGATCTCACGCGTTTCTTCTGGTGTAAACGCTTTGATTGGCCGTTTCTGATTTCCGAACTGCTCGGGCTCTAGCTCCGTTAGGTCCTTGAATTCCCGAATAAACCGCCGGGTCAGTCGTGGCACCATGATGTCGAGTTCATCGATATTTTTGTCTGGTGAATCGACTTCGACTTCCACGACGAGAGAGTCTTGTCGATCCCGGCCTCCTGCACCACCCATGGGGACGCGATCGAAGGTCACGCCCTCGTTTTGAATGGATTCCACAAACTCCATAAAGGCTGGCGTGCCCATGACGGACACGGTCTCGCGCAATCCACTACCAAAATACATGCGGCGCAGACCGCGACCCAATGTTTGCTCCGGTAGGATGTTGCTTTTTGCAGCATAGGCGCGCAGGCCCACGATGGTGGTGACATTGCGCACGTCCCAGCCTTCCTTGAGCATAAGCACCGAGACAATCGCTTTAAAAGGTGATTTCCAAGTATCGATTTCGTTCGACTGCTTGCGGAGAACTTCCAGCTCATCCTTATTCTTGCCCGACGCAGACTCGGAAATCTCGCCGTTCTTCTTGGTATGGATTACCAGCACCGCGCCCTGCAATTCGGGGCAAATCTTCTCAAGATGGACTCCCACCTCGTCACAGTTCTTGGTGTCATCCACCATCACGAACAGCACAGCTTTCTTGCCCATCTTTTCGTGTTCGGCGTAGCTTTTGCGCCATTCCTCGACGCCAAGCTGTAGATAATCGGCGTATTTCTCGGTAATGATTGGGCTTTTGTGTTCGGTGAGCTTGGCACGGCTGGCTGCGTCCGGCAAAACCGGATGCTTAACTACGTTCTGCGCAATGGCCTCAACCAATGGGTAATCGCTCACGGTTTGTACAAAGATTGCACCGTTGTCATGGCGCGGTGTCGCCGTTACATCCACCTGTATCGCTAACGTCAAATCCTTTTGTATAAGTTGGTGATGAATGTCTTGGATGCACTGGAACCAAGCCATTCGAGGATCGTGGATGTGGTGCGCCTCGTCATTGAATACGGCGAGTTCGTCGATTTCGCGCACAACTTCCCCTAAATCAACGTTACTGTCGGTGGTCTTACCAACCGGCTTTGCTCCGAACGGCGCCAGGAAGTAATCTCGCAAGTCATCATCTTCAAGCGACGGTTCCGGCACCTCACCGAGATACACTCGGTGAATATTCGTCAGGAAGATGTTGCCCGTAGGCCGGACGATGCGCACATCGTCCTGGATATGGAGCGCGATCTGAAAATCATCACGCCAGTTGTTCCCAGAGTGGCCGTTGTCCGGCAGCACTGGATCATTGAAGAAAATGCGCAGGCCATCGAAGTCTGCACGCAGACGATCTAACACAATGATGTTGGGTGCTATCAGGAGGAAGTTCCGCGCCAGCGTTGAATCCACCTCATAGAGCTTGTGAAAATAACACCAAGCCATCAGAAGTGAAAGAACCTTGGTTTTACCCGCGCCTGTGGCCATTTTGACTACAAAGCGTGGCCAATCCTCATCGAACATGCCAGTTGAGACTGCGCCCGACGCATCAAAACGCAGGAGGTCGAATTTGTCGCGAGCCCCGCGTACGTCATAGAGCCAAATCACCGTTTCGACAGCTTCACGTTGCGCGAAGTAGTAGCGAAATGAGTTTTGCGTGCCGTCCGCTTGCTCAATTAGGTGCTCAGTCTCGAACCACCATGCCAGTAGCGCGCGGGACGTAGCCGATGCGCCCGCGTAGCCGGCACCGCGCCATGATTTCACCTCTTCGCGAACCTTGGCGACCAGCGGCGGCAGAAGCTTCTCATAAGCCGTGCTGCGCAGTTCCTCGGCTGCTGGAAACCAACGCAAGTTCGGGTTTAGCTCCTCGTAAGGCGAGCGCGGAAAATTCGGATGCAATGCCATAGAGCGGAGCCCCAGTTTTTATATTTTTTACCTGCCACTTTTAGCGTATATGCCTTGCCGAAAGTGGCACTTACAAATTTTATATGCGACCCACTACTAGGCCATATCGCCCCGAGTGCCTTATTTATGAGGTCGGCCAAATCTCCTCGACCAAAGGCCGGCGCCGTAGAAATCAGCCGCCCCAATGCGGAGATACCCTTTGACGCTATCACAAAGATTATAGTGATCCGGCGGATTCAAGTCGCGAGCAGCACTCGGCTGAAAGTACGGGCGTCTCTTTGGGCATTCGCTCGAACGAAGCAGCCATCGTTGCCTGTCGAATCGACTCAAGGATCACCGATATCCACAAAAGCTAGACCTCAGAACCGCGCGAACGTAGGGCATCAATTGATACCCAGGTCTGCGTCTCTGGGTCCAACATTTCCCAAAAATCCCAGCCGTTCGTATTTGCTGCAGACCCAGTGGTACCGGCCGAATTTTTAACCGCTATGCCTGCAGACGAGGGATTGTCGTAAGCCTTGCCCTCAAACTTAATTCCTTGCGCAGTCACCAAGGCATCGTACGTCCTGCCCAAATAGTCTCCGCGCAAGCGGGCTCCCACAGGAAAGGCTTCGCCGCGCGCGGAACGCCAAACTGCAACGGAGTGGGCGTGCGGCTTTGCACTGCGGGATGGAGGCGAGTTTTCCCAATGATTGATCAGCCGTTCAAGAACTGAATTTAGATCGTCTACGAGAGGTACCGCTAGCTTTTGAAGTTTCTCGAAGATTTCGCGCTTGACCTGCAATTGAACAGTCGCCATTTCCTCACTCCATAGTAACTATGGAGTTACTATAAAGTTACTTCAAAGTCCTGTCAATAGCAAACCCCACTAATTATGAGATGAGCTTAGCTGTGCTCCCACGGGTTGAGCACCGTCACACCCGCACTCACGAAATCCCCCACATTCCTCGTCACCACCATCATCCCATGCACCAGCGCCGTCGCCGCGATCAGCCCATCGCGCACCGGCCGCACGTCCGGCACGTGCAGGCGCGCGCCGCGCAGGGCGACGGCGGTGTCGATGGGGAGGATGCGCCGGTCGAAGGCGGGGAGGACGTGTTGGTCTAGCCAGGTGCGGAGTACGGCGCCTTGGGTGGGGTCGCGGCGTTCGAGGAGGAGGACGCCGATTTCGAGTTCTTCGACGGTGACTACCGAGAGGTAGAGGTCGGCGGTGTCTACGCTGTCGGCCCAGGCGGCGACGTTGGGGTGGGCTTTGCCGGCGCGGACTTTGCGCAGTTCGGAGACGACGTTGGTGTCGAGGAGGTACATGCGCCGGGCCGCGTGGCTAGCTCAAGTCGGCGGGCTGGGCGGGGTCGCGGGCGGGAGCGGGGTCGAAGGCTATGTCTTCGGCGCCGGGCAGGGCGAGGAGGTCGGCGATGCGCGGGGCGGCGCCGGTGAGCTTTTTGTAGTCGGCGTAGGTGAGCAGCACGTGCGCGGGGCGGCCGCGGTCGGTGATGATGACGGGGCCGGCTTCGGCGGCCTTCTTGGCGGCGCCGGCGTCCTGGTTGAATTGGCGGCTGGTGTAGACGATGGACATGGGCAAACCTCCGAAAGCTGGAAGGGGCGCGCGGGCGGTCCTGAAAGGCGCAATGTAGAGATGTTACTACATCGCCGAGCTGAAGGGTAGCCGGCGGGTGCGAGGCGGGGCTGTCGTCTAAAACAATAGCTTTACAGCGGGCGTGCCCAGGCGTATCTTTGACGCATGCAAGTACCCGGCGCGGGTTCTGGCTCGCCTACTCGTTTTGTGCGTGTGCGCCCTCTTACCGCTCTGCGAGCGGGCTGCGGTTTTGGAGCGGACGGGCGCGGGGTTCGGTTGGGACAGGGTGCAGCGGGGGAAGCGCGCGGGCCGGCTGCGCTGGACGGCGCATGTAACAACTACTGTTATTTACTGTTGTTTGGGCGTCGGGCTACCGCGGTTGTGTTGGCGGGCGACGCAATGAGCGAAAAACCTGTGGTTTTATCAGGTTGGGCTGAGGCGGACGCACAGAAACGGGGCGTCGGCCAAATGCCGAGGCTGCATTTTTCTGAAAAAAGGTATGGTTTTATCAGGTTGGCCGATTCTGCCGCTGCAAAAACGACCGTCTTTTTTGGGGGTGGCGGCAGCCCGGCTGGAATGGCACCCCGACGTTTTTCCTGAAAAAAGTTAGGTTTTGTTAGGTTGGGCGGCGCCGGCCAGGAATCCCCGCTACGTTTTTTGCGAAAAAGTATGGTTTTGTAGGGGTGCCCTGCCCGGCCGGCCGCCCTACCCCTAGCCGCCCCGCCCAAACGCGGTGGCCCTGGCTTGCTGCTGTTGGGCGACTTCGCGGGCGAACAGTTCGGCGATGAAGTCGACGAAGACGCGCACTTTGGCGGAGAGGTGGCGGCTGGGCCAGTAGAGGGCGGAGACGGGCATGGTCTGGGTGTCCCAGTCCGGGAGGACGGGCACGAGGCGGCCGTCGCGGATGGCGCGGAACAGGCTGGTTTCCAGCATATAGATGATGCCGGCGCCGGCAATGGCCAGGTCGGTGACGGCTTCGGCGTTGTTGACGGCGAGCGTCCCCTTGGGGCTGTGGGTGGCGGTTTCGCCGGCGCGCTTGAAGTTCCAGCGGGCCGAGCGGCCCAGGCTGGCGGAGAAGTAGCCGATGCAGTTGTGCTGGGCGAGTTCGCGGGGGCTTTTGGGGTGGCCGTGGCGCTTGAGGTAGTCGGGGGCGGCGCAGGCGATGAAGCGGGCGTCGTAGAGCTTGCGGGCGACCATGGCGGAGTCGGCCAGGGCGCCGATGCGCAGGATGACGTCGACTTCTTCGGCGGAGAGGTCGACAAAGCGGTCGTTCAGGGTCATGACGACTTGCACGTCGGGGTAGCGTTCGCTGAATGACGGCAGGGCGGGGGTGACGTATAGGTGCCCGAGGCCCGTGGGGATTTCGACGCGCAGCTTGCCTTGGGGCTTGGTCTGGGTCTGCTTGAGCGCGGCTTCGGTTTCGTCGATCTCGGAGAGCACGCGCAGGCTGCGCTCTAAGTAGGCGATGCCGTCGTCGGTGAGGTTGATCTTGCGGGTGGTGCGGGTGAACAGGCGCACGCCCAGGTGGGCTTCCAGATTTTGCACTGCAGCAGAAACGCTCGCGGGGGCCAGGTTCATGCGTTCGGCGGCTTTTGTGAAGCTGCCGAGCTCGGCGACCTTGGTGAAGACTTCCATGGCGTGCAGCTTGTCCATGCGCTTGAACCCTTTTTCAGAGGGGAAATGTGACGAAAAGATGAAACCAAAGGGGAAACAGGAGGGCTTTTCCGGGCTTGTTTCGGGCTTAAACCATTCTTCGCTATTTCCGAAGAATGTTTTAGATTCTAAGCCATTTATTTAAGTGGATAAAGACAATACTATATGTTCCATCAACTGCTGTAACGCAACAAAAAGAAAGAACGGAACCCATATCATGACCCTCCTCAACCTGCTCCAGAACATTGTCGCCGCCGGCGCCGCGGTGATCGCGGTCTCGGTACTGATCGAACGCGTAGTGGGTCGTTGAAACGACCTGGCATAGCGAATCACCTGTAGTCACCCCGCAGTTATCGCATTTTTCACCCGACGCAAGGAGACGCACCATGTTTGAAATCATCGCCTGCTCCGCCGCCGTTGCCGTGTTCGCCGCCCTCTGGCTGGCTGTCTACAAGCTCGGTGGCCTGGATTGGACCGCCGACAGCACCCTCGCCGGCGCGCATCAGCAACTCTCCGCCGCCAACCTCGCGCTGGACGGCGAGATGCACGGCGCCGCCGCCCGCCTGAGCCCGGTCGCCGCCAACAGCGGTAACGGTGCTCCCCGCGGCCCGCTGTTCAACAACCTGGCCGGCCAGGCACGCCTGAGCGTGCCGGTCTAAGGGTTGATTGAAGCGGGTTGGTTGGAAGCGGTTGGCCGGGTTGGTTAGGGGCTGGATCAGTTCCGGCTTCACCCCGGTTTCAGGCCGGCCCGGCTTCAAGCTGATTTTCGTAGTCCGGTTGTTGTACGTGTAGTCCTTGTTAGTGCGCGTAGTTCGGAAGTTTGTCGTCGCATCAGATGTATTTGCTGTCGCTGTATGTAAGTCTCCCTCCTCCTTGGCCCGCCATCCCCCTCCGGCGGGCTCTTAACGCGATCCTCACGGATCGCGTTTTTCTTTTTGGGGTCGGGTTTTGTGGGATCGGGTTTTGTGGAGTCGGGGTTGCCGGGGGCGGGGGCTGGGGTT
>Ga0307511_10000933_pt1 | contig 30898 bp, 28 predicted proteins | sample 13_EM_MG_FD_200266 | JGI IMG/M metagenome (GOLD analysis project Ga0307511, IMG submission 200266) | Populus trichocarpa ectomycorrhiza microbial communities from riparian zone in the Pacific Northwest, United States - 13_EM | ecosystem: Host-associated > Plants > Roots > Unclassified | place... | reverse complement strand
ACTGGTTTCGAAAGGATGTGAAGGTTTTTTGGGAAAGGCAATTTTGTGAATTGAGATTTTTTTTATTTTTTTTATTTAATAGTTTGAGATTGTATATGGGTGATCTTTTGGTAAGTATTCCCCTTCCCGCGCGCGCCCCCCGACGCTGGTAATGCAAGTTATTGCTTAGGTACCCTTTTAATTGTGGACTGAACGAGACTAACTAGGACTAAGGATACCTTTTTGGTGTAAAGGTACAGTACTTTCTTGATAGTCAGACCTCTTGCTGATTGAGTTAGTCTGGTAGCTGCCAAAGTATTTTTCAATAGAAAAAAGGCCCCAATGAGGTGGGAGTATCTGATAAGGAGACATGATCGTTTTAGGCGAACACCTACGAGAGCACAATCAATACAATACTGTCCTCCGACGGTATAAGTATCTACGGGAGTACGATCGCAAAGTTAGCACCTTTCATGCCCAATTTTACTACCCGGAGATTACCTACGTCGAGGGTTAGCATGTTCACCCATGCAGAGGATGTAGGCCGCAGTTCGGGCAAGTTTTTCTCTGTCAGTGTCATCTCATTTCAGATATTAACTGGCTCGATAGATGAGAAGTACGGACGAGAGTTCTCAAACTCGAAATGGGCTTTTAAAGCCAGCACTGCAGCCATGTCCGAGCAGATGAACTAAATTTGAGGCCAAGATTGACAATCTTATGTGGGAATTTCCCACCTTCGGTGTGGGGGTAGTCTTGGTAGGTGTAGGAGCAGTAGGTTTTACAGGGCGTCGCCTCATAATCTATTTCCGCTGACAGCAACAAGTTTGCAGGAGGAATGCTTTATCACGGTGGGAAATGAAGGACGATATGCTGGAGTCAGTGAAAACGTTAATCACGGCATCTGAAGCTAGTATCAAGGATGGAGATAGCAAATGAGATCCGCGCTACAGAGGACAGAACTGTGCTCAGATAAAGAGTCAGAAGTGATTGTGGTCGTGTTGTTTACTTTGATTAGATGGTGGCTACTGGCGGTTGTGTTGAAAACAGAGTTTGTTAGGCTTCTATGCCTGGTGTCCTAGGTACAAGTATAGGTTGTGGACAAGTTGTTGTAATTAATTGATTTCATGCTATTGATCGACTGTATAGTCACTGAATGTTTCCTTTATGCTCTAAACAGAATATGATAAGAGAGGGTACAAGCTCCCCAAGTCTTATGCCCTTGGTGACTGCATCACCAACTTTCCTATCTAGGAGTAGGTACCTAATCCTGATGAGGTGCCAACCAGACTACATGAGTATACCAACACAATATACGAGAATAAAAAGTAGAGAAAAAGGATGGCTTTGATCCGTTTGCAAAAAGAACTCTTTGCTCACACTGTGATTCGAACACAGGATCTCGTCATAAGCTAATACTAGTGACGCGCTTTACCAACTAAGCCATGCGAGCTGAAGACGTGATATTCTGGTTTTATGTTGCAAATGACTGTCATTTACAAATTCCTTTTGCAAACTTATGGCAGGCCAGCACAATTTTATTGGTGGCGGATACTTGTGCGACGTACAGTAGGGTAGTAACTCTGTCGTCTAGGTCATCGGGGACGTCATCAAAAAGCAATGTGTCGTCATCAAGCGTCTGTCACGATTGGTTGTCTGATTGCCAACGACACCCATCTGATCGCGAACTCGAACAGGTTCCAAAAAAAAAAGGCCTCAATGACATACTTGCTCACACTGTGATTCGAACACAGGATCTCGTCATAAGCCAATACTAGTGACGCGCTTTACCAACTAAGCCATGCGAGCGGTGTTGGTGGCCTTGGCGAATGGGACTAATATGATCCGTCATACGCCCAGACATATGACGTTTCTCTTCTGTGCATATGTATTATGTATGACTATGGCTCAGGGTAAGTAGTGTATTGATGGTTGGTCGCAAACAGGTAACTTAAGCTACTGTCAAAACAGTGAATGTGCCGTTGCAGCTTGACATGCTCTCGAAATTTGACCTGTGACGGGGAGCTCGGGGTAGGGGTTTATTCCCGAGGGAAGCTCAGGTTACCACATCTACTGGTGGGTAAGGTTCGTGGTCAGAAACTCGGTATCTTGCCTTTTTATAGTAGTAGCTTGCCTCCTTGTGGCTATATCCCAGTGAGGCTTCACACACCTCTTATTTACTACCTACTATAGATGCCGTTTATAAGCACGTGCTCACACTGTTTTTCTTTTTTCCTTCAGGGTAACTAAATGCTGGTGGGAACTGGCACAAATGTACCTCTCCGTACGCAGGATCTAGTTCAGGTTGAGGAGCACGTACCGAACCAGGATCATGCATCGAAATTTAAAGTCATAGCATGGGATCACTCTACACATCCTTGATGTTTCTTTATTGTGCCTAGTTAAGTTGAGATACCACGAAAGCATAATAGGGAGAGGCGACTATTCCTCATGACTGGGTAGGTGAATGTCGGGCATGATACCAGTCTCAAGCGGTTGTGGTTCGGCAAGACAACACGGCTCGGGGAGTGCCGGCAGGTTTAAGGCAGGAGCGGGCCGCATTACTCCTCGCGCGAAATTGTGGCTTGCAGCCCCCACGTGCGGCTCAAAGTCTGTCTGCAACCAGGCAAGCTGCCTGTCTCAGCTGGACCTAGTACATCTGCCTTTGAGGCAACGTCAGCAGAAATATATATAACGCGCGATCTCCTCTGTCTCAAGCTACACTTAGAGTATGGCACAAATGGAATCATACAATATTTGAACCAGACTATTCTGTGCCGGGCTGAAAGGAACATCTAGTAGCTAGTTATATCCCCGCCCAAATTATTAATTATCAGAGGGATCTATGGTCTAACTCCGATTTTTACTTTGAATTGGTGCCACGTTTGGAAGTTCTGCAGTCAGTATGCCATTGATCTCACTCTATTTGACGCTAGGCTTGCAAAATCTTCCATGAAGAGGTGGGATTTTAATTTATAGCTCCTCGAGTGACAACTAATGAGTGCACCTGCGGTCAGGGCTATAGTGTAGCTCACATAGCTATCGTAGCATAATAAATCTCATCACTCAGTCTAGTCAAAAACGTAGGAAGAACTTGTCTTGTTCCGCAAATTACTAAAAAAAGAAAAGAAAAACATGTCTCGTTCCGCAATACGTCAGATCATTCTAGAAAGTACAATAAGTGAGACCACCATAAGGTAAGGTAGTGGGGGCCGTCCGTGCCCGTCCATGTCCCGATGACAGCACAGCGAGTGGCGCCTGCATATCGTACCCAAACCCCCTCTGTACGAAGCTACCCGCATGACTTTATCGTGATCTCAAGAAGGTAGCGGCTGGTATGTATTAACTAAAGATACATCTGGATCTCGTAAAACAGCAGCGTAGCCACCTTTCAATATAAACCCTGGTTAGGGGGAAGCCCGTAGAAAGGTGTGCACTCCCTGAGTGCAGGGCCAGATGCAAGATAGGATTGTAGAGTAGTAGAATAGCCTGGATATGTGGACCAACTTTTATAAAATCGAAAGGTATAACAGCGAGAAACAGCCTGAGAAAAGTGTGCGAATGTAAACCAAAATTCCGGAATTCCCGAGGAGGAAGACGCCTAACGCAACGGTAGCTCAAGTCGTCGAAGCTGTATGGCACAGGGAAAAAAACCAACCGTGCTGAAAAGACTGCTTTCTCTGAGCTCGAGCCCACAAGGGGGTTGAGTTTGAAAGTCGTCGAGTAGTAACTTTTCCACTGTGTGCTGCCAAACACCGAAGAGGTTCGTCTGGGACGTAACATTGTTGCGGTGGGGTTGTCAAGGGGGGTAGAATGGCTAGTAATTGTTGTAATGCCCCAGAAATGAGCTGGGAGCACCAAGAGGTATGGAATGTCGTTAAAATGTGGTGGGGACGAATATGGGGATTAAGTGGTTCCTGGTGCTCAGGATACCTAAATAAGTCTCGGTCAAGAAAAGGAGTCAGCGTTGTAATGATGGCGAGCGGAATTTTTCAGTCAAAAATATGGCCCTGTTGGAGTTGGGACTTACCTTCCCAATAGCTTTTGATATATATATATAAATTGTTGAATTAAACCTGAGATTAACCATCAAGCCCAACTGTCTATTCCTTTTCTCTGTGTATTTGATTCTCCCTACCTCGCTTATTCTTTTTCTTTCCCTTCCCCTTTCACCCCCACCGTAATTGTAGGATAGACTTTTGGTCGTTTAAGGTGGCGTCCTGTTGTTACTATATGCTACATGACACCCAAAGATTGAGTAGGAATCCTCTCCATAATCCGTGTGAAAAGCACCTGTCTTGGGAACATATATCGTTCATAAGCAATTTTTTGGTGTTTCACCATTGCGGTTATGCTTGGTTTCTTTTGGTCTTGTATGAGCCAAGGTACATTAAAGCCAGCTGCGTGAAGGTTAGAGGGTACAGTGGCAGGCAAAGTTCAGAATAACTATTCATCGACCCTATCTGCTCCGTATTTCGACAGTCAGTCCAATCCCCAGCTCAGTTTAATATTGAAATCGGAGCAGTACCATGAAGGGCCATAGAGTCAAGACCCTGTTAAGCATACTGGTAGAAGAAGCAGAAACAACCCTGCACCTGAGCAACAAGCACTCGAGACTCGCTGTCATGATAACCCTGTGAAGCCCCCCCGCATAGTATTTAGCAGTGTCGCCCAATATCACTAACCTACGTAGCTTCCTCAGTAAGCACCTGCACCACTTCATCAAAACGAAACATCCCAGAACCAGAGGTGCAGTGCCTGTCCTGCATGAGGGGGGGGAGCCGGCACAGTGGTCCCGGGTGCGTGTTCCTATTGCCACAGTGAGTAAGCTCAAGTTAGCCCTTGACTGCAGCCAGGTTTCAGTGTAATAAAAATTCCCTCTGCCTAGTTTGTATTGCTAATGAACAGAGAGTTATGCAAACGCATTGCAAGGTTCTCAACCTCCGTTAGAACGATCGCCATAGACACAATTGCGTTCTTCCCCTACCTGCCTGATGGGGTGTTACTGCTCGGAAAATCCCGCCAAAGAAAAACCCGCTGGGCTCTGGGCGGACAACAGCATCTGGAAGACCTTTGCCGAACCAGTGCTAAGAGGTCACCTGAGACCACCTGGAACAGGGGTGAATTTCTTTTCTCTTCCCAACATCGTGTTCTTCCCAGTGATCTGTAGTTCAGGTGATCTCTTGAGACTGGACCCACAGTGAGCAATAATGTTGCGTTATACTGAACTGAAGCTAGCGTGGATCTCCCGTTTATGAAAACAAAGCCCTATTCGGGATTCGATGTGGAATACCTAAGTGAGCAGCTGCGGAACTCCCTATCCTCGTTTGATACAGCAAAAGACGCCTAAGGCAGTGCCAGGGTAAGGTATGTGAAACAGTCACATGACATAGTGTCATGAAGTAAGAACTTTTATTTTGACAAATGTACCTAATTGTGAGTCTGGCGGTGGCGATCGCCTGCCCCAGGGATTTGGTTGTACCCCAGGTTTTCCTGTCTGCGCCGCAACTCAGACCTGTCCTCTACCCGTGGGACAGGGTTTCATCACCCCTTGATCCATGACACTTCCCCACAACTGCCTCACTTCTCTGCTCTTTTTACCGTCACATCAACAGGCGTGGTCGAAGGGGCAAAAAAAATCGAAAATCGAAAATGGTAATTGATGCAGACGCCGACGGCGTCCTACCCTACACATACCAAGTTCCTCAGTTTCCTGTGTACTCCCAGCTCCTTTCCTACCCTCTCCACATACCCAGTCATTGTGCATACTACCTATCCTCAACCGCACATACCAATTCCAATTATTCTACTACAATAGCGAAATTATTGCGGCACTTCCCCCCTCTGACTTCTTCTTTCTTGAACTTGAGGGTACGGCCTTGGTCCTTTAAAGTCCAGAGCTGGTATAATAGTTTGCTGGATAGTTTATGTCGATGCAGGGAGTAACCCAAAGATGTCATGATATCGATGAGGCGTTTTTCATCTAGATATCGAGAATTTGTAACGCACGGTGCGGGTAACACCAGGAATAAGGACGGGAAAAGAGCGGAAAACTGTGGATTTTCAAGCTTCGTATGCTGGAGAAACAAGGTAGTTCTTCGCAGCATCTCTCCACGCTGTACTGGTGATGGTACGTAGTTCAAAACCAAAGATAGTGAAATTATATCAAACTTCTCCCCATCATCAGTTGGAATAGGGCGTTCCATGAAGTCTTGAGATATGATATCTGGATGTTGAGAATGGAGATCTATTCTGGTGACTTGGAACATGGGCGACTTCGAGCACGCATTGGTTGTACTAAGTGCCCCAACCTCTAACAATCGTTGGGAAGGCAGGTCTATCGTTTCATTCGATGGCTGAACCTCCTTGATCCAATCCATCAAAATCTTGGAAGAGTCTCCGCCACGTTTTTCAGATTGGCCAGCAATCTATATCAGGTGCAACGCTCATTAACATCGCCAGTTCAGCCCAATTTCCTGCGGGTGAGGGACGGCAACATCACTCACACTCGCTTGCTGGTACCACTCCAGCCCCCCGTTAGCATCTATTTCTGCCTCCAGAGCTTCCGCTGTAACCGTGTCGCCTCTCCCAACAGCTTGTGCCAGCCTTTTCTGTAGTGTATGATGACGGTTGATCACAGTCCGACTGGTCTTTGATGACAGGGCAGCATTAGGGGCTTTTCGATGCTTTCGAGACAGCAAAGTCGGGCGTGTACGTGCATTCTTCGCCCGTCGCCCCATTGTGCGCAAGGACGTTGAGGCCGAGATTGGGCGTTCGGCAGTTGAATAAAGTTTAGGTGCCGATTTTGATCGAACGCCAAGCTCAAGCCAATCCTGCGATGCCTCCAATAGGCGTAATCCCACCACGCCCTACGGCCGTGATGACCTGGCAGCCCATTGAATGCAAGCTACTTCAGCCCTTAGGCATGTCATGATCACCAACACCGTACCCCTTGCTCCTTCGCCTGCATCCTCATATGTGCCCTGACTTCACCTGCTACGCGGCAGAAGATAGTTGCCGATGGCAGTAGAACCGCTGGCGTGGTTCTGGAAAAAATTAAACGGTTACAGGGTTTACAGAAGATGATTCAGAGCCTCGGATTCAGTGCAGGTACCTAGCTGTGGTCATTCACCTTCTGGAAATCCAATTCTAATCAAGTAGTTTAGTTTCATATTACGGTTCGTCCCCTGAAACCCCAATATGGATCGATATACCAGCCTCCCGATGCATCTAAATACAAGAAAACATGTTATGGTGCCATCTCGTATACCACTCCATCCACGGCATGTTACTTTCCTACTCACAATAGATGGACAGCTCGTGACGCAGGAAGGAATAGGCAACTGAGTGGCAATTTTTTTTTTTCCCGCCATGGCACTGGCAACTCAAAGAGTGAGGCCGCCAGTATTACTCTTGATAACGAAATTTGGTTGCTTTCAGCCTGAGCAAGCTCTCAGTGCCAGTGAGCGTTGAAAGGTCTTAGGTAGGAGGAGGAAGTCGGAGTTTTTTGTTTCAGCAGATGATGACAGCTTCTCTCCCAAATCGGGGCCAACTTATCGCTCCTTCGACAGTTTAGCGGTGTTTCATAACAAGTTAGCAGCTGCCACGAAATATGCTACTATCCCATGGCGTGCGCTCAGACTCTGAACGGTCGTACCTGAGTGACATGGGCGGGTGTGGAAAATTGCAGGGCGAATGTCTAGAGAAATGTATTCCGTCATGATCCCAGGTATGATCTGAGACTGTACTGAAGTATTATTGGTGAAGGAGGCTTTGCGGTGGCAGATATCGAAGGATTGTGTCCTGTCCTACTCAATCTGGGTCGATCCGCTGCTCAAACATGCGCCTGCATATTGGCCTGGAAAGATCAGGCATGGGCAGGTTCTGAGATGGCCCCCCTGGTATCTGGTTGGGCTTACTGGACACCCTCCACCGACGCCGCAGGCTAAATACGTTCAATCAATTCTGGTTGGCAGGTCCGTGAATATTTTCTGTATTCTCCAGCGCCTGAAGAATTCAAATCACATTCGGCGATGCTCAGTAGGCTGCGGACCCAACCTGCTGGGATAGCTCAGGACGAATCCAACCGCGACAAGTGCCGTTCTCAACTCCCGTGCTAGGACTTAGTGGCGGGCGATACAATCAAAAACGATCGGGATATGCATATATGTGCTAAGCGGGAAAAACAAATGTTTGCTGGCGGATGCAAATGACATTCGGTATGAGGCTAGATTTTTAATTTCAGCTTTCATCATTTAAGTGGGGGCGAACCTATCTCGCATGTAACCAGACTATCTCGCATGGTGGAGAATCAGTGCTGTGGTTGATACGCCGTTATTGGGGCCGGCTCCCAGCCACAGTTGATGAGCGTGACCCAGGCCTGGGACGAAACAGACTGGTGGGTCTCTTGCATACCAACACCAAATGAGGGCCTGTACGACATACCATTCCTTGCTAACACGCCCTCCCCTCTCACTCCCACCCCCCCCCCCCCCCCCACAGCACACCCACACAACACACAATCAAAACGTGCGCCATGAACAATTACAATGTCTGCAATATACATCCCACAAAATAGATATGCTCACCTCCGCCGCGCAGCGCTAGAACGATAAATATCGTCATATAACAATTCCGCAAACGGGTTATGCATTCTTGATATCTCTGCACAGGCTTCAAGTCTGACCCTGCACATTTCCAACCCCGGTTCTCGCTTTGCGATGCCCGACTTGTACAGCTACAGCTGGGTATTCCACCTAAGCAGTGAGCCAATTGGGCTGGAGCACTATTGCGTGGGGTCTTTGGTCAACTGACGCATGCCATTGTTGAACTTGCAACCATGAGGGCACCATACCTTTCGCCCCCCCCTCTGAGCCTATCAAACAGCCATTCCGCGCCGAAGGCATATATTCCACGTCCTCTCCGCATTTCAAAATGTCTGCTCACCATAAGCACATTGTCAACCTCATCAACCCAGATTCGAACAGTGGGATCATAAATGCCGACTATGGAAAGGACAATTACTGAGCCTGCCCCTCAATTAGGACCCTTTGGTTCTGCTGTACAGAGCAGGCTGCCTTTGGCCTCGCTAAAGACTGAGCCTGCCTTCGAGCCATACCCTCATGGATTGGTTTACGCACTCTTCACAAACGAGCCCACTGCTACACCGTCGCCGTTCTCCCCAATTCTTGGGCTTTCTATTCTCTTCCTGATGTTCCTCGTTACCATGGATTACCAGCGTAGTTTGAAGATGTAGGGATTACAGCCCACCATTGTCTCTGCGTCACTAACAGTATATTCAGGCCACCAGGCCCTTTGCCGATACCAATCCTCGGGAACAAATGGGCACTACCTCTCAGAAAGCCTTGGTATAAGCTCAAGCAATGGACAGATGAGTACGGCTCAATTGTTACAGTATGGACTGGTCGCAGACCTACGATTGTCATTGGAGATCCGAAGGTTGCATGTGATCTATTAGAAAGACGGTCTGCTAAATACTCGTCCCGGCCGCGATTTGTGGTAATGGGTAAGTTACTAGCATATAGATGGCGTACAAACCTATTCTAAACTATAATACAGGTGAATTATTTACAAACAACGACGCCTTATTGACAATGCCTTATGGAGAAAGGTGGCGTGCGACAAAGAAGATCTTCCATCTTGGATTGTGCAAAAAGGCCTGCGATAGCTACAAACCTATCCAGGAATCAGAATCTCAGAGGTTGGTCCGTGATCTCATGAGGGATCCCTCCCGTTTTGGAAAACATCTCGAGCGATACACTGCATCTGTAATGTTTTGTGTTGCGTACGGAAGGAGGGTCGATACATTGGATGATCCCCTGGTTGGAAAGGTTTATGAGAGAATGGGCTACATGGCTACTTTGAATGTGTACGTCTGCTTCCTTCCTTACCGTAATATTGTACTCACTTTCTTATTAGGCCTGGCGCTTTTTGGGCGGAGTCCTATCCAATTCTCAAACTTGTCCCCGACTGTATGGCGCCCTGGAAACGAGAAGTCAAGCGCAGAGGCGCAGAGGGCACGAAACTGCTATCGGACCTTTCAAACGCAGTAAAGCAGCAGATAGTTGAGACAGGAGCACCTGCATCATTTACGAAGACACTTTGGGAAAAGCGCATGGAGCAGCCGGACTCAATGACCGAGAGAGAAATTGCGTACGCCACAGGGTCTTTGTTTGGGGCTGGGAGTGATACCACTGCCTCTACGCTGCAAAGCTTTATCCTCGCTATGACCTGTTTCCCTCATGCTGCCAAGAAGGCACAGGAGGAACTAGACCGCGTAGTGCCAAAGGGTCGCTCGCCAACTTGGGAAGATATGCCCAATCTACCTTACTGCAATGCTGTTATAAAAGAAACTCTCAGATGGAGACCTGTTGCGGTTATGGGCGGTACTCCTCATGCAACGACCCAGGACGACTACTACAATGGACTCTTTATCCCCAAGGGTACCACAGTCATGGGGAATTTATGGGCTATACATCATAACGAGAAATACTTCAACGACTCGCATAACTTCATCCCTGAACGATACCTGGACGAGGCACAGAGTGGGTTAGAAAAATACCCCAGCCGTGATGGGCATTCCGCATTTGGATGGGTACGTCGAGCATCAAGATCTCAATTGACTATGCAATAAATGCTGACATATTGACAGGGACGTCGGATTTGTCCAGGAAAGCTTCTTGCCGAAAATTCGCTGTTCATCACCATAACTCGTGTTCTCTGGGCCTTCAATATCTCAAAAGCTAAAGATGAATCTGGCGTGGAAATCACACCAAACATTTTCGACTATACAGATGGATTCAATTCAAAGCCACAGCCATTTCTGTGTGATATCCAGGTTCGAAGTCCAGCAATCGAAGAGGTCATCAACAGTGAGGCTCAAGAAGGGGAGAGGTTTCTTAATAGGTATCTTTATGAGCCGAAGTGAATGTGCACTCGACAGCATATTACATGCCCGCAATTAAGCGGATAGGATTTAGACATGGATTTTGGGGTATTTCTGGCGCATGGTTTTCATATTTTCTGGCATAAGCATCTACGGTAATATACTGGGGGGAGGTCTGACATCTTTAGTCTATCTTTTATTTGCATATCTTACGGTCATTGAATTATCATCAACAGTCATTGCCTCTGGAGTATTTTTTTAGTGACCGGTTGGTCAATATTTTAGGAGAACAGGTCATATTTTCTGGTATATTTTATTTGTGGTTGTCTCGGTTATCCCATCAAAGTCCGACGGCCATGTACCTTGCATTTTCCATATCACAGGTACTTATGCTTTTATCTTACTTTTTTGCTTTGGGGATGAGCTCATGCCCTGTTGCATCATCATACTGAAATCTCTACCAATCATATTCTTTACCAATATGAACGTTACCAACATGCACACGAACCAATTATCATCTCGCCAGGGGGGCTGGAAGGCGGGATGTATCGTGGCAAGGCTGCATCCCACTCTATAATTATTTTTGTCATCCCGATGAGAACTACCGAGGCTGATCGATGGCCGAGATTTGTGTTAAACTGGGAGTTAATTTATATCTCAAGGTATATAACCGTGAAGGTACGTATCCATATATACATATATTGTTGCTTAACTCCGCTATATGCCGCGATATTATTTCCTGCCCCGCCTTGTTAATGGTGCCCCTCTTTTCCAACTATTCTTCCCCTCAGCACTCCTCCGACGCCACGTACAGATAGATTTTCTTGGTGAGATTACCGCATAGCATGCTGTACCGCTATAGTTAGGCATACCTGGTTCATGCGCATCCTACCTTCATGCAGAGTCCGTTCCCTTGGTAGCAAGCTACTCGGTATCGATGCTACGTTCATCTCATCTGTATATTCGTTAGGTGCATGTATACAGCATAGAGTGCGTCGGCATCCATGCGCGCGCGCCCACCGCGCCCACCAATGTTCAGCTCGCAAAATAAGGCGTGGCTAGGGACCTCCGAAGGTAAGTAAGTATCCAGCCCTGCTACTGCTGCTGGGACTGCACATGGCGGCCTTAAACATTGTTCGCCCAAAGAGCGGATTTAGACAGGGCGGAGTCACAATAATGTGCATGCATCGCTCCGCGTCCGAGCAAACGAGCGGGAAACAACTGCATCTAGAAGCGACTCGAGCAGTGCAAACGGATGCGGAATCCTTGAGAAGAAATCCAATCAACGTTGACGAGTCCGTTTCTGGTAGCTGGTTACTGACTTGCCTGCCTTGCATACATGAGCGACCAACTGTTGGGGACATGCAGAATGTGTTCCCCATTCCCAGCACCAGGGTACGGCTCAGAAGCCCAGCTTGGGTGATCCGATCCCCTCCGGCGGATATTGAGGCCTTTCCCTCAATTGAGCGGAAATGCGTCCCTTCCCCCTTTCCCCCACTATCCTCACACTCGTCCAACAAGACTACCCCGTGACCCCCCCCCACCCCCCCGCGCCCCCACCCTAAAACAGATGAGGTGATAACAACAGCAGCACGTAATATGATATGAGTCCTGCTTAGTTTCTCCGCAACCGGTGGACTGTGCGTAACCCACAAGCTATATTCAAGTACGCCTGACGCATAACGCGGGTAAAATATTTCATGGGTATATTCCAATCATTTTATGTAGACTCAGCTTACTTCTTGCTTTGTGATCGCCCTGTATGTATACATGTTCCAGGGCATCCAGGAGCCCCAGGGCTAATTATAATTATAATGTAATACTATAGGGATGGAGCTCGACGATGCTCACTGCCTTTTCATTTATTCTTATCCTTACAAAGAGATTCAATCTGTGACTGATTTGATTACTTTCAACACCACACCAGTAATCATTTGTATCAAATCCGGCAGTCAGTTCCTTATTCAGAACGATCACGACTTTGTTAACAGTTGCCAACCAGGCTAAGACTAGCATCAACTTAATCAAGTTCAGTATGTCCAGCCCTCAATATACCACTAGTTGGCTTCCTCTGACTCCTTCCAAGAGATGAATTTTCCTCGTGCATATCCTGGGTGAAGGATGGGGGGGTGGTTTAAGCATAGAGTAGGGTTTACTTACCAACGATTGTTAATACAGGAACATAACCCAAACCCTCGTCATGAAAATATCTGCACATGATCCAGTGCAACGTTGTTGAGGTGCGCATGACCACTCGAGCCCTTTTGTTGTACTATGAATCTCCCTCAATACGTAGGCCTCTTCATCGCCAACAAATTGATGACACCTTCTGCATTGTTCAAAGGGACTTAATTAAAAAAACTCTTATCATGAATGAGCAATATCTAGTATAGTAAATCCAAAGTCTTCTGGTACTGTCAGAAAAGAGTACGCGTACGAATGTGGTATGCCGGCTTAGCTCCGCCTACAATACGTCCTCTGCAACCTCCATTTTACCGTCCCCACAGTTAATGAAGACCTACGGGGGTTGCATTTGGTGCCGAGACCAAATGTAGGTAATATAATACAGCGGCATTAGAACAATGGGAAGTCTGGACCTGCCCCGGATTCCCTACCCCACCATTTGAGAATTATTCCCCGAACCTTGTAGCACCAGAAAAGGAAACAGATTTCATAGCTGTGGCCGTCTTCAAGGCTAGTGAATAACCCTAGTATTATTGAACACGCTCAACGTTGCAACGTTACTAGTATACATAGATTAATACATTAGGATCAGCATAACGGGTCTGTACCTCAATGCTCGGGCTCATTCATGAACATTGCTAGCATGAGAGAATTGCGTTAAACTGCAAGTCCCATGATAATGGATCGTGGATTCCTAGTCGCAGTAGATTATAGCCATGCACCCTTCCTGACGGCTCTTTGTAGATCGCTAGACGTGACAAACTCCATCATGTGTAGCCAGTCATTGTAAATTGATGTATAACAGCACAGAAAAACCGGGGCAATTCTCCCTTCCCGGGTGTCAAACTCGGCAGTCGTATCATTACCATTATTGGTTCCTCATCGCGAGCGTACAGATTTAATTTGCACGTGCATGTTACAACCACGTGCCTTTGTGTAATGCCAATTTTCCGGCCCCATACCATCCCAATCTCATCACCCCAATGCTGTGGGGTTGTTATTATAGCCAGCTGATCACTGGTGAAAACTTTCCTAGATATAGATGAGGGTTTTTCTTCGGCAGCTGCCTTGCTTACACTCTTGGTGCTTCATTCCCAGCGTCTCATCTTGTATCACCCAGCCCTTCGGGTGAAAGCTCCGGGTGAAAGCTCCGGGTGCAGATCCCTTAAGCATTGAGCTCCTCTATAAATCGATATGCTTTACTACCGACAGGCTGCAACTCTTCATAAGAGCAAGCTGCGATTGGTTCTGGGACTATACCAGCTTCAAATCGCACCATGCCGAATTCGGCCACCCTGGATACCTATTCGGGCAGTCGCAGGGGACTACTGGTCAGGTGAGAGGAGACGTTCATGGATCTAGATGTCATTACGGTAAAATTGGGAAAAACGGGGCCTGAGGGGGGCCCCCATCTTCTCGTACCAGTGTTCTCTAATGGCCTCTCCAATTGCATAGAAAATATGGGTGAACGTTGATGGGGTGTTGACTCTTGTGACTCTTGTGACTCTTCATGCCCTTTGGCTATTCATAGATTTTATACGCAAGGCCTTTAAAGAGTGCACATTCTGCATCTCCAGGAAGTCAGGTCAAAACCAAAAAGGAATATCCAGGGGCGTGTTATAATATATCTCGGCCATTTAAGGTCATGTGGCCGCATTCCTTGGTTGAAACTTATGTATCCCTGTCAAGCTGAGAAGGTCTTGTAATTGACGTCTGAGTAGGAATGGCATGTCTTTACTGTTGCTTCGGTGCTCCCCATATGCATTAGGCTACTCAAAAGCCAATTGTTCAATTACAGTTAACGGTGACATGTATAACGCGGGTATGCAGTATATAAACATTGGGCAAGATCGCAGCGAATTGAAGAGAGACATAGTAAGCAATGCGGGGATGATCGATCGTCTTACAGCAGTCATCTCCCACGTTGCTAACCCGAACCAATTGTCGGTTCACGTCGGGGCGATCGGTATCCCTCCATTTCCCTGCGAGGGGTAGTGCAACCAGACTTCTATAGAAAAGTAACATACTTAAAGTTAAAAGCCACGGATTACAGCATAGTGTAACGTCGAAGGCCCAAATTCGCAAGATGTCGGTAAAATGGAAAAGATCCTCGTCACCAAAAGTTGTGTAGTCAGAAATACTCACACATATTCTTCCAAGCGAGGATACTAATATGACCAGAAGAAGTAATATATTTCAGTGCTCTGATCCAGCATGGCAAGGGTGTTCGTCCCGGTGTGCAAGTGTAAGAGCTTTGTCATTGAATGATGAATTCAATGATGCGTGCACTTTATCGGCCGCGTGATTGCTTGCGTGCATGCAAAGAAGAGGGAGACTACTAAGCAGACAAGAACTTCGAGCTCCTTAAGCTGTCATCTTGCTTTCCTCTTTCTGAAAGTGTAAAGAAGGGATCCAGGATCCTAGAAGCAAAATGGACCCCACTTCAGCCCGCCCCCAGTTGTATGTACTCCACATTTTCTTGAACAAACTATAATATCCGAGAAGTAGCCCGGAGCCGAGTCTTGTGATATGATAATCGCTCTCCATTGTGGAAATTTGTTTGGCGGCCAGGCGGGACTCCTGCGTATGAACGTAATTCAGAATGTAGGGATATATCAGGGCATGGGTATCAAAGTTTCGGTGTCCCGACACAGATATCATTTCTACTCTAGGTTTCCGTATCCAAGCGTCGGCAGTTCTAGAAAACAATCAGAATTGATTCTATGCCTATGCCCTACCAGATGTCAAGCATCAACCCTGTGATACCGGCTTTACTCCCGAGCAAAAGACCCTTGGTCTCTAATTAGAGATCTGGGCCAGGGATCCTCCTGGCAAGTAGAGCCAATACCCGTATAAATGTCCGTGGATGTTGAAAGAAGCATGGGTACCTACCTTGTTTGGAGCGGGGACCTAGTCTTGTTGCAAGTGGGGACTAGTTATTTAAGGGGCAGAAATTAGTCTCGCGTACGGCAGAAGCCGTCTTCATACTTATGCTGGGAGACTGTACTGGTAATGGTCAACTACACCTTCGGGATCAGCAGCATTGTATTATTGTTATGTCACCAATTTGCGAACGATATGGAATTATCCAACAAGCTATTGCTCAGCCGTGGCCACTGTATAGTATCTATTTAGATCACCCCTCTGTAGATCTTGTAGTTACTTATGATCGAGCAATAGTGCCCGGCACTGACTTGCCACCCTCTTGAATAATAGGCCCAGTAATATCTAATTATATATACAATATACTTACAGTTTGTTTAAGTGCTGATATACTAGGTATATGAAGCTTGCCTGAGGGGATGTGGGGGGTTTAATCGAAGTAATTGTAATTCCATTGTTCAATCCTACGGCAGTTATCTTACACTGAGACTCGTCATCAAACATCACGTGCCCATGCTGGACAATAATGCAGCCATCAATGACTCGTCACTGTGGCGCAACCATATCACCTCTTTCCGATCCTCACATCATGATATTGTATTATGATCGCAGTCCTTACTCTGAACCAGCAATTCATGCATTGTAAGCGAAGTACATTTAATTTAATATTCTTACTTATAAATCGGCATGTCGTTTCGGATATACATATGGATATATGATGTCGTTTGTGACATGTTTACATCATGAGCTTAGCCTTGATGAAATGACTAGGTACAAGGTGATCCACGAGCAATATAATGACTTCTAGGAGTTTTATATCTCGATGCCAGGATACCCCTCTACTTGAAGTAGCGAGGCATCATTGGTCTGTCTAGGGCTCCAGCATATCTATCAAGTTATAAATTAACCATGTCATGACAGTTCCGAAAATATCTTCATCTTTGGTACCTATATAATAAAGCGGACAGTACTTGACAAAACATACTAGTAATCCGAGATAGAGCGCCCTCACGCCAACACCAATAGTATCCAAGAGTAGGAAAATTGGAGGAAACGGTATCACATAGCATGAATGAGCCAGACATACCCCTTCATGCATGACATCCGCTAGATAATCCAAGGTCTCTGTTGTAAATTTCAGTAATTGTAAGTGCGACGGTCCGGCCCATAGGGCTTCAATTAGTGTGCCCCTAATCACCCCCCCAATAATTTTGTCGGATTTCCCACAGTAGCCCTAGATCCTCACCCTTCCTCCAGACCTTGAATACCTTGAAGGAGTTGCCATTAGGGATATGATCTGGAGTATCAGGATGCGTCCTTAAAATTGCGTTCTCCAATGTTTGTGGTGACACTATTCCCGCAACTACAATATTGTTCCTGCTCAGATGAGGAAATTTGTGTTGCCCTGGGGGGATGTGAAATACTAGCGAATATCTTCCATTTTCGTTTGTGACCTCGGCAACCTGTTGATTGACACCACAATTTGTCAATATTTATATCGCTTAGGCGCAGCATACACAGGCGATATGTTACATACTGTCACTTCCTTCTCTAACGTTACTACTTTGTCGAAGGTCCTCTTATAGGCCCAAATATCCCCCACTTTCAACAGGCCCTTCTGAATTAGTTCCGGCAGCTTAATGTTCGCAGCCGCACCAGCAATCATGCCAAACTGTTGTCTCTGGCCCCAGAATAGCTCATATTGCCCATCCTTATACTTATCTACTGCTCCCTCGAGCCTAGCTTTTCGAGCGTTGGCTGCTTCCGTGAGGTAAGAGGGCTCGTACCGGCCTTGAATTAGGTCATCCTGGAACTCCACAAGGGAGTCCTTGAAGACCTGGTTGGATTCGAAAAAATCCAGGGCAAGAATTGCATCACCATTGGGATCACCATCACCATTACTGGGATCAGGTGGAATATACACCTTATCGATGGTGGGAAGAAGAGCAAGACATTCGTTTTGCTCTTCGGCCGAAAGGAGGTCCCAAGTCGTAGAGTTAAGGGCATCCTGTAATTGTTAGCTTGTAGCAACAAGTTTGGAGCATGATTGCTACGTACTGAGAGATCCGCTGCCTTCGCAAGTCGACTCTTCTTGCTGGTCAATAGGACCTCTTTGTCCCATATGCCCTTTCGTCCCTTCCTAGCCTTGGGGGCAAGTTGCTCAATCACTTCCTGCTTTATGCTGACTCCTGCCTTGCCCCTCTTATTACTCCTACTCGCCGAAGCTCTAAGAGGTGAACTGCCTCTGGCTGATACAGGAGCGGGCCCGTCACCTTCCTCCTCATCGGAAAGCTCTTTGTAAGTTATTCGGGTACGCCTTCGAGATGAAGACACCGGAGATTCTGGTGCTGCTACATCCGGCTTTTCTGGGGATGCTTTAATTGCTCTCCCTTTCCCATTCGCAGATCGTTTTGTTGGTGTGTCTTGCCTACTGCTCAAGTCGTTTGCCTTGCCCCTTTCATTGGTCGACCTTCTGGGTCGCTTTGGAGTGAGCTCAGCAGACTGCGTCTCGGACCCATTTTCAGCTCCGCTTGTATGAATATCTTTTCTCTTATTCGGTTGGATTGGCAGTTCCACTCCAGACAAAAACCTACCAGTCTCTGGTCTGTTTGGAGGAGGCTTTGTCTCGCTTTGATCATCTAGAGAACTCAGGTTTGCACTTCCATCTCCACATTGTGCAGCCAATTTCTCGCCATCTGCCTCTGTCATCTCTGCAATATCCTCTTGCCCTCTGGTTCGGCGAGGATCCGTTTTCTTGCCTTGGTTTTCATTGCATGGTTCCGTGACAGTGCCCTGAGCTTCATATCCCTCGGCTTCCTGTAATGCCACTCCAACCTTCCTCCTTTTCTTGCTAATGCTCTCGTCCTCATGTGTCTGGCCATCCGCAGCAGCCCTGTCCACCTCATGTACCTTCTCCTTCTGGCCTTGGCTGCCCTCAGCACCTGAATTCGAGCCCACCGACCGAGCACCTCCGGCATTATCAATCTCCCCTAATGCCGGGCTCCTATCAGATTCTATGCCAGCTTCAGCTAGGCCTTCATTTCCTCCTTCTGGAAAACCTGGCGCTGTCCGACGTGCCTTTCGTACTCTGCGCGGCGTTGGAGTTTCGGCCTCAATATAGTTGTTCTCAAGTACCTTTGCCGTGGCAGTTCTTGGCCGTTTGCGAAGCTCCATGATGCGTGTATATGTTCGTCGGAGATGCGCTGAAATCGACCGTGTGATGTCGTATCGGAGAATGGACCCCTATTGTATGTATAAGACAGTCGAATTATCCCGAGTGATCAGTTCCTGACTAGATCAGGAGAGCTATCAATGAATAGGGTATGGCGTGCCTTGTTTGATGCGACTGTCTAAATAAACTAGCGAGGCCTAGCTATCCGTCGTTGTACGATAGATAAAGAAGTGTTCTCTTAGTCATCATCAATCTTCCAATTTGTCCTCTTCAATGTTAGCGTGAGTGGAATGCTAGGTACCGCAGCAGCTACTTCCAGGACACCTTAACATTCCGCAGCAGCTCATTGATGAAATACTGATTTCCCAGATCTCGAATATCTGCAAAGCTCCCTGCAAATTGCCTGGGCTCCAGCATTACCAAAAAACGCTCACGGAAATAACATTGTGTTTACGGATCTATAACGTAGGCCAGGAACTAAAATACGGCAGCTCCCCCAGGTTCCTCCACGTAACCCCGAACAATGGTTCGCTCGACACAAATAGTCCGCCTAGATGGTATATAGCTTCTCGTGCTTGGAGCTTTGATGCCCTTTTAAGCTGGCAGCTAACATACAATTCATAACTAGGCATTCCTCTATGTGCTTCCGTGGATGATACCCAGGCCGAGACTGAGCTTGCAGAAGTCAAACGACAGGCAAAGCTCATTATCCGGCAGCTGAATCAAAACTCAGAACCTAAGGCAAGTATCGAGTCTGGACCAGTCACAATACAGTAAGAAACCAAACCACCCCCACAGCCGATGAATCATGCGATAGCATGTACTGACGAACTTCCATAGTTACCTCATCGACCAAGGCATCGTCTACCTTACTATAACGGACAAGTCATACCCCCGGAAGCTCGCATTCACCTACCTGACAGACATTGCTACCGAATTTAACTCTACCCATCCCAGCTCCGACCTCCATTCACCAGGTCTCCGCCCATATGCATACATGTCCTTCGACACCTTCATCCAGCGTACTAAGAAGACATACCAGGATACCCGGGCAACATCAAACCTGGATAAACTCAATGATGACCTGAAGGACGTGACGAAGGTCATGACGAAGAACATTGAGGATCTGCTGTATCGTGGTGATAGTTTAGAGAGGATGGGGAACATGAGCTCAATGTTGCGAGATGAGAGTAAGAAGTATAGACAAACTGCTGTGAGGATCAATTGGGAATATATGTGGAGACAGGTACGCAGAAGCTCATATACGCAGAAGCTCATATACGAAAGAGGGATCTGTGCTGGTGTCACCGGGCCCAGATGCTAATAAGCCTCATTTATATCTAGTATGGCCCACTAGGATGCATCGGACTTGTCGTGATATTTCTCCTCTGGTGGAGATTCTTTTGATTCCGCTACTTATGTGGTGTGGGAGTCTGTATATCATGATTTACTTTTACGATACAATGGGATAGCTTAATGACACTAATATCTTACGGAGGGGCGGTTCAGTGTCGTGCGTTCATGAGTTTTGGAGCCGTTTAGGCCATGTACTTACCTGGTCCCGGACCGCTATCTTGCACAGCAGTGCTTACCTATAAATCATTCTCAGCGATGTATTCAAGCTGCAAAATGGGGGAAAAAAAACATGGGGATATAAAATATATAATACAAGCACAAATACCCGTAGTGCCCCATGGCCCAGTCGAGTACGGTGGCGTCATATTGGCCTGAGAGTAGTAATTCAAAGCTCGTCCTCCTCTTCATCCCAATCATCCGCCTCTCTCTCAGGCATATATAGGATCCTCCCGCCACCTCCACTAACTCCCATCTCGTCTTGTGCATCAAAATATGGCAAAACAACTTCATCCCTTGCCTTCTTCTGCTTCTCCGTCAACCCCAGATCAAACGTCGTTTGTGGCATCTCTTCCTCCCCGTCTTCCGTTCCGACTCCTCCGTATTCCACCTGCTCAGATAATTTCCACTCTGGGTGATCTTCCAATAAAATCGACTTTTCCAGCGCCCCTGGCGGTGCTCCAACCTTCTCAAATAATGCCGGCCCTGGCTTCGCCGTAGCTTTGCCCTTGTCCGCCCCTAGCGGGAGGTAGAACCATTCTTGTACCCCCCTCCCCGATTTTCGCCTATGTTCGAATTCTAGTACAATCCCATCTCGGGCGTTAGATCCTATTCCGACTACTACTCCCTCAATTCCACCACCCCGACCACCCGGATGTTCCTCTAATAGACCCCATCGAGGAGGAAGGAGAGATTTATCCCGGTGGCGTTTCTGTAGGAGTATGTAGGTGATGGAGTGGACGGTAACGAGAGTGGTGCAGAGGTATTGGAGGAGGGTGAGTGGGTGTGGTGCGGTGTCCGGGTACTGGGACTGCGGGGGTGCTGTGACGGGGATATCAAGGTGGTAGGTTGCAAGGAGGGTGCTATGGGGTGTGATGAGGGAGGAGAGGAAGCTGGAGATATGTGAAGGATGGAGAGAGCAGATAGTATGCAGGGAGTCGATTATTATTAGACTTTCTGGAGTAGCGTTAGAAAACAAATCCTATAAGAATAGATATGGCCTTCCCCCGTAAGAGGAGGGAATGTGGGGGGGGCTAACTTCCTCCAATTCCCGTAACAGCTGTATGAATCTCCCGCTGTAACTCTGCGATACCCTTCCCCCTTGTCTTGATGAAGGCATGTTTCAGGGTTTGCCCCTCTTTCGCTACCGGAAATGGCGCCCGTAGACTCTCAAACCCCACGAACACCACTGTGCATTTTGCCAACTAGAGCTTCGTCAGCTCTATGGGATAAGCCTATGGACATGAAGTGACGCACGTTTGCCCTCCTGACAAACTCTCCCACAAGCGGCTTTGATGACTGTGACGTCGAGTCGAGGAGAAGTGTGAATGGTGACGCACCGGCATCGCGCAAGTTGAGAAGGCGGGAGAGGAGGAGGAGATGATGAGTGCGACGGTGGGAGAGGGGTTGCTTTGGTTGTGGCATTTTGCGAATTGGTTGTAGGTTGGGGTTGAGTTAAGGTCTAGTTGGTGTTTTAGTGATAAGGTTAAGTACGCTTGTCGCGCTTATTGTTTTGTTTTTTTCAGATAAGGAGAGTTACCCTGAACCAGAACCCAATCATCGTAAGCACTTTTAGTATGGGTCTCTGTAAGGACAGTAGCATATTTCTAGATTTCGTTAAATATGCCCAATGACACTACGCGTTCTATATATCGCATCACCCATTTTGCACAAAGCCGTTTCTACACCAAAACATGCCAACTTTAAAAAAAATCATAAAAAATTGAATACCATGAGTTAATATACTTATGGTCTCTAAATATAAGTACTTATCAAGTTCAAGAAGTTTATGTAATTAGTTTGTATTTCCACCTTAAGTACCTGGTAAACATGAGAAACTCGGAAAGTTTTAAAGGCGGTTGACAATTACCTTGCCCATAGTACACATTCGTATAGGTACCCACCCCTTCTCTAAATTCCATGCTCTTTAGAAGACGTACCAGTAAACCCCATGTCTTTTAGACCTGATGGTGCTTAGCTTTTTGACTGTTATCCTGAAAGATAGAGTCAGTTGAATTATCCTTGGAATTTTCTTAAAACTGGTAATTTTGGTGTAAAAATGGCCTTGCGTAATGCTGATGACCTAGGACTATATACCCATCTGTCTGGAAGTGCGGCCACCTCTTCTCTATAGTCTCATAGGAGGGAGACCTGATTTAGGCATATAGATTATGAGGTGATAGGGGTTTCAGAAATGATTCATCCAGTAATTGTGATTATAGGTTATTTTATAGTGCATCATGGTGTGATCGCAAGTCAATCGAAGGGATTTTTAGGACTATAGCTTCAGATTTTTATCCCTTTTAAGGGATACCCTGCAGATTTTCGGAGCCTCAGAAGAAGCGAAAAACATATTCAATTAGATGAAAAGGCTAGGCTTGGTAGTCCGTGGCTCAGGAGGGCTAGAGGGCTTATATCCTAGGGAGGTGAGCTAGTCTTCTAGTCTTCTAGGGCTTGGTGTTAACCTCCTTTGGGGAATCCTACCTAGCCTCAGGTTTTTGAAAATACTCACTCAAAGGACCCAGGCCCAGCTTCAAATCCAATTGGTACCTCCCAAGTGCTCTTTGAAGCTACAGTTCTGAGAATTTCTCAACCCGCGATGCCAGCCCGACAGTTGTTGGGGGTGGAACTGCGAAGAATCAATTACCCTGAACCTAACTCCTACTAAGTAAGTCGTTATCAGATTATCCCGGTTTTCGAGTGAGAAAACCGAATTGGCTTTGATAACAAAAACCATTATTCGGACGAGTCTGAATCTGATCAAAAGACTTACATTCCAAGTAAAGCTAGGCTCTGATGAATTACCCTGGCTATCATCGCACCAGCCCTACGACATCTGGTCAAGCTCAGTTCGCCCCTAGGTCTAGAACTACCTTAAATCCAGGGACACCCCAGTGACAGCGGGCTACGACAGTTTCAGGCTGCAAGGATCTCTAAATCATAAATCTATGGGTAGAATCATCAATTGATGCTACAAGGAATGGTGGATTCAGTTCGCATCTGGCACCATGTTTTCGTGCATTACCCGAACAAGTTGTGGTTACATTTGCACGACTTTTTTCGAGTATGATATTAGTATCCCTTTGTGCCTAGGTACTTATAAGATTGACGGATGACTATCGATTGGCTTTATACTATGCACTGGCGTACGCTACACTTCTAACATGACCAACAGACTAAAAGTGGATATAAAGACAAACTATACATGTTAGGATGGATGCCCCGCGGGACCAGAAGCTCACTGCCTACGCCCATAATCCCTATCTCTGCTCCTGTCTCTGCGCCTATCGCTGTCTCTCTCCGGCCTAAACCCTCCGACATCATTTTGCTGGTGGCCACTTCCGCCCCACCGATGCTCCGGTGAGCGTGACCTAGTCACGCTGCTCTTCTTTCGCGTAGGGGAGTCGTCCCTCTCATCACGGATCCGTCGTGAGCTTCGCCTAGAATCATCACTATTTCGTGGTCTCCCATTACGGTCGCGTGAATGTGACCTATCTCGCCTTGAGCGGTGCCGGTCTCGTTCACGGGAGGGATCTCGGCGCCGTCGTTGAGCTCGGCGATCACTCCCCTCTCTCCTGTCTCGAATAGTGTCTCTTGAATCCACACGAGGGGAACCCCTTTCACGAGCCCGCAGATCCCTTTCCCTTCCAGATTGAAACCCTTGGCCTTCAGCTTTCTCCCACTCCCCCCCATTCCTCCCTCCGAAGTCACCAGTCTTCCCGAACCCAACCCCCTTGCCGTCTACCCGGTCATGATTCCCAACACCTCCCACCACCCTTTCAACCTCTGCCAGGCTTACTTTCTGCTCCGGTTCTCTATTCCTGATCTTGACAGGTTGACCCAATGCTCTCGCCATTTCATCCTCCTCGGCTTCTTTGATCTTCCTAAGCTCCTCTACCCGACGAGCACGTTCTTCATCTGCGGCCTGTGATTTGTTGTCTTTGGCGTACCACGTGAGGTCCTTCCCTTGCTGCCAGCGCCCAACTGGGGCCATAAGCGAGTGCCCAAGATAGTTCTCGCGGTCTTTGTCGTTTTTCACGGCTTCCCAGCTGAATTCGCTCCGGCCGCCACGAGAGCCCTCACGCAGAGGTCGAGAGGAGAGGAGATCCATGATACAGTAGAATATCGTCGGATGCCGTTTTCTGAGGAGAAGGAGTCGGTGTGGAATTTGATCCTCACCCCGTTATTTTCTTTGGTGTCCAGCACAAGTGAGGCTAAGCTTCCTTAAGTCTTGGCACCATGACCCGAATGCGATTGCCACGAGGCTACGAATGCCAAGCTTCCGCTCAACAGCTGAAACTAAAACCTTCGTTTCGGGTTGCAGCCAGACTAGTTTCGGGTTGCATGGTGTCCTCGGGTCCGTCCGGGAAGTCACCTCGCTGCAGACACCCCCGCTCACACTCTATTTTCATATTACCCCAGCCCCGAGATTTAATATGTATTTCTAAGTTATCTGCACCCTCGAGCTCAATAAACTCACCTTGCATTGGATACTTATGGCATCTCACGTACAGTTTGCATGTAATATCAAGCTACCGTAGTCTCGTGCCCTGATTCGAAACATCTGGGCTAACTAGGGTCCCATGGAACCCATACGTACTTTCTACGACTCCCCACATACCCACATCTCGCTACCTACCAAGCTGGCGTTTGCCCCCTCTCGGTGACCATGGGGTTCAATGTTGAAGAGTGGAATGTTGGACCTGCCACTTGAGATTTTCCCTCCCTTATAGTACGTTCCACGGAGTTTGTCAAGGCAACGGAGCTCTGCCATGCTAGAGGGAGCCATACTAGAGGGAATAGCGTTCGCTCCGAAGGATGAGCATGAGCTAGTCAGGATCGGCAGCAGGGTTCACAAATTCGGATGGTACTTGCGGGGACGAGGCTATTCGTGGAATGAAGGACTGATGAGACGAGGTCAAGAGATACAGCGGGAACACTGCAGATGCCCGGGAAACAACACGCAACTCGAATTCTTCGCCTGTTCGAAACTAATCACTAGACCCCACCATATCTACCGTTCAGCAATGCAATTTCAGGGTTGGCATTGAGTGCACCCTGGATACAATACCCAGTATCAGATAAGTAGACCCTTTTCCGTCCTCGCAGCTATTACTTAAAGGGTTTTTCGATATTCTGGCGTCTGCCCTGCATCCTCCATTGGCGAGTTGTAGGGGCAATAGGTATCCAAGCAAAGGTGTGCAATTGTGAGGTGCAAAATATCTGCTAGCCCAGAGGTTACTAGTACTTGGCATAATGGGTAGGGTTGCTACTGGACTAGTGTAGCGAAGCGGATGGGGCTGAGGCTAGGGTTGCGAGGCGCTCGGACCTTCCACATATGTAGATTGAGTTTTGCGCCTCAAGAAAGAGAGATTTTTGGTTGTGGATTTTGAGCTGCTTCGCTACCCCATTAGCCCCGCTACCCCATTCACCTCGCTTCCCCATCCGCTACATTAGGGCTGATGCGTGATTTTCAGTTTCAGCGCAAGATACCTTAGGTACAAGTATCAGGTGGCGCAGTCACAACGGCATTGGCCTCCGTAAGACATCCATCAAGGTATCCCATTAGTTATTGGAATCCCCACTGTGCTCGTTGTGAGGGAAGCTAGAGTTCTAGTCTGGTTACTAGAGTTCATAAGTAGATTATTAATTGTCGCTCGGGATGCTGCTGCTAACTGCCGATGGTCTCTAAGCCGCACCGGCTGCTTTCCTTTGTTTTCTTAATGGGATCCTGACTCGTGACGTTCAGGGCTCGGGTTCAGGGTCCTTTTATCAAGGGTCCCCCAAATGGAGAGATAAGGGTTGTCCGGTTGACATACTTATTTATTAAGAGATGCTAAAGTGGGTACTATATGGCACTGCATCACTGCATGCCTTGAAGCAGAATTTCAGACTTCGAGAGCTTCCCTTATCGATGAGACGAGACTGCTAAGTACTCTGCCCCTTGATGTCGTTGTCGTTGGCCTCTCTCGTAAAACGAAATGCTCTTATCGCGAACCCTGCAATTGAACCCTGGCCCTTCCGCTAAATGGAATACCAACCTCAACCAAGATTTTGTTTCGTTATTTTCACACGGCGTATGCAATGGCACCCGGAGGGACAAGGGGGGCTGCAGAACATGTCGATTGTGCACTCGCGTATGACGTTTGAGACTGGAGCTTCTGGAGAGAGTGCTTGGCAACTGCCTGTCGCGAGCAGTATATAAGATGGCGTGGGGTGGGACAGGTTTGGGAGGGGGGAGTGGTCGATGATCGAGCATTCTCAGTCAAGAGAAAGGGATCTCTTCATCTTCATCGGCCAGGCTGCCTCTCCGGTTCCACCCTCTCAGTCAAACATTGCTACGGATCCCCACCCCCAGACCTGTGCAAGTCTCCTCTCCTCTCCGCCTAGAACGGCAAAAATTCTCCTTGCGAGGGCTGTATTCACAAGAGTAGCACACCGATAGACGCGGATCGGAACCTTGCTGGGATCGTCTGAAAGGTGACCTCCCTCAATAATTGGTTTCTTTTTCTAGGCTTGTGTACTTGTTCCAATACGCTTGTTATTTTCCGCCTCGCCGACGCTAACTTTTGGCATGTCCGTAAATACAGTGCTTTACCACCGTTGGGGTTTGAGAAGAAAAAAACTATAGAGTTTTGTGGATTGGAAGGAAAGCATTGGGAATTGTTCTTCTGAGGTTCGACTGTACCAAATTCATCGGATTCGTTGATTGTTCTCCCACAGCAGCTTGAGGAAAGATGAGCTACAGCAAAGGGTCATTTTCCGGGGCTCGGTCATATGGTTCGTCGGCCACCGCTATAAGGGTGGGGCATGAACACTCGACATCACCCACAGCGAGCTCGCCTTCTCAAATTATTCCGAGTAGCTCACGAAGACGGTAGGTGTCAGATTTTTTCCATTTCAGTTGCGATGCTATGGTACTGTCATGCCGTTGATACTCATTTCTTGGGAATGCAAGGCACTCGCAAGACACCCACGTACCCATGATTTAGCTATATGCAAATAAATCATCAAAGAACTACATTCCCAACTGACTTGGTGCTTATAGGGGTTCTCTGTCAAATACCGTCGATGCCATTCGCAATGCTGGAGGCCCTAATTCTATTGATAACTTTGCCCGGTCTTGGACTCGCGCGGCGACCTTTTTTGAGGTCACCTCGAGCCAGACATATTTTGTCCCGAACGAAGTCGTAGGTTCACACCGCGACCCTGAAGCAGGCGACACAGGACTAGGCCACGACCGGTACGCATCCCCGTTCGACGATACCGACTCTATCGACCATCACTATGATAGCGGTGTAGATGATATCGACGAGGGTGACAACATAGACGAACGTAGCCATATGGTTAGCCACGGCCCTGGCTTGGGACCTGGTGGGATTAATTATGGCTCACTGGGCTCAATTCAGAGCATCAGAGAATCGATAGGAGGAACCGTTGTATCAAGATTGGGTGATGTATCGAGGTTGAATGATGGGTCCATGAGGGATGCTGCGAGTATGTTCCGGCAGCAGCAGGGTTTGACTGAAGAAATGAAGGAACGGGAACCATTACTTGTCCAGAGGGTGGAGAGAGAGGACGGAAAGATTGTGGCAGTGATTGTGGGGCAAAGTACGATGCCACAAACTGTGTTCAATAGTGTGAATGTTCTCATAGGTATTGGGCTATTAAGCTTGCCACTTGGCCTCAAGTATAGTGGATGGTAGGGCTTATTCTTTCTTACCGTTGGCTCTTTCTCGTTCATTTACTGATACGCTTGTCTGTTCTTAGGTTTATTGGGATCATATTCCTTACTTGGTCCGCCTGGGTAACGAACTATACAGCGAAGCGTGCGTAGCCTCTCTACTAATATCGGGCGTTCTACAAACTGACATTGGACAGTATTATCGAAATGTATGGACAAGGCTAAAGATCACACTCTGGTTACATATGCCGATATTGCTTGTACGTGACCTCCAACCTGGCCCTGGTTTAGCCTGTTGTCTGACCATTCTTTAAAGATGCCGCGTTTGGCCATAGGGCACGGATTTGGATCTCCGTGCTGTTCAGTCTGGAGCTGCTCACGGCTTGTGTTGCACTCATTATCCTCTTTGCAGACTCACTACACGTCTTGGTACCTTCTGTCTCAGTTACGGAATGGAAACTCGCTGCGGTCTTTATCCTTACGCCATTGAGCTTTTTGCCATTGAGGGTTCTGAGCTTTAGTAGTGTTCTTGGAATCATAGCTTGCTTTGGGAGTGAGTAACTCTCTAGTATAATTCAACAGGCTCTAGCTAACGTGAGGGCTTATAGTCGTTTCAATCATTTTTATTGATGGCCTTTACAAGCCAGAAAGGCCAGGAAGTCTGAGAAAACCAATGCCGACGCATATGTGGCCACAGAGTTGGGCAGCACTACCAATGAGCTTTGGTCTCCTGATGTCCCCCTGGGGAGGACATAGTGTGTTTCCAAACATCTACAAGGATATGAGGCACCCTCATAAGTACAGAAAAGCTGTTGATATCACCTATGCCTTCACATTTGGCCTAGATATGTCCTTGGCCCTCCTTGGTGTTTTGATGTTTGGAGATTTGGTCAAAGATGAAGTGAGTGGGGAAGGGGTCTATTATTCGTAGGGCAATGACTAATATGGAAACAGATTACATCCAATGTCCTCAATCTAGCGTCTGAATACCCAGCGGCACTAAGCATAATGATGGTGACATGTATCGCCATTGTCCCATTGACAAAGACCCCTCTAAAGTGAGTTACCGTTGCCTTTTCAGAAATTCCATGAACTAAACATGTCATATAGCGCCCGTCCCATTATCACTACTATCGAAGTAATGACTGGCCTCGATAGCCGCACGCTTCCTACCGACGAACCCCTGGCTGGCATGTCCGCATCCCTCCGTGGCCTACTCAAAATCTGCCTCCGCATCCTATGCAACGTAGTGTTCGTTGGTATTGCCATTCTCTTTCCAGCCTTTGAGAACGTCATGGGACTTATGGGCAGCTTTTTAACTTTCTCTATTTGTGTGATTTTACCAATGGTCTTCTATCTCAAGATCTGTGCTGAGGACATCAAGCCAGGGGAGAGGACATTGTGTTGGGTACTGTTGGGCATAAGTACATTTTTTGCGGCGTTGGGGACGGTCTGGAGTTTCCTGCCTCTAGGGAGTTTGCCGGACTGGTAAGCTTGAAATTGTGTTTTCGATAATGCACGCATAGACACTTCTTCGGGATACGCTCTGGGTTTCTTTGGTTTTTTTGGGTTCGGGCTCGGGCTCGGGCTCGGGCTCGGGTACTAATAGTTTCTTGTGTTTGATTGGAAGTCGGAGTCTGGGGTAGAATGCGGCTGGGATGATTAGTGGGGCGTGATGGGTCGGTCGGCCGGGGTTGTAACAAAGCACTAGTGGTGGCGGTTAAGTGGGGGTTCGGTGGATGTTATTACCAATACCCTCATTTTATTACCTTTTTCTTTCCTTTAAATTCCGCCTTCCTATTTCGGATTCTTTTCTTGTCTTTGTTAGGCTGCTTGTCGCTGTTGGTTATCAATTTGTTAAGGGTTGTGGGATTTTCTTTGTTGATCTGTTTTTTTTGCTTCTGTTGCTTTCCCATTTCTTTTCTCTCAGGTTTATTTTTGCATGCATGCATAGCTGTCGACATTTCTTTGGCAACTGCTGTTGAGGGTCTTGTGCCTGTCATATTACTTCCTACATACATTTAGCTCTTGTGGTCAGCATAAATGAGGATAATGCATAAGCATCAAAGAATAACCAAAGATTCAAGTGGGTTTCAAGAGTATCTAAATTGATTCATGAAAACATGAACATCTATCTCCCGGATATCAAACCTGACCAATTATCGGTGCAGGTCTGACTAACATTCTGATCGGTGGTTTTATACGATGTTAAATCTAACATCCCCGGCCGGTGACAATGGAACGGTAACCCTCAAACAAAAGGACCCTTCAAAACTGGTCCATGTGGCTTGTACGCAATCCCTGATCTCCCTATTGAACTGCCATACTTTCGTAGAGTTCATTGTGGCCCGCGCTACGTCCGCATGATGCAGTGCATAAAAACCCTGCGGGCCAATTGAAAACTCTGAGCACATCTTACCAGTTAATGGACGAGTGGTGCCGAGGCGAATTTGTGAGGCTGGGAGAGAGAGAAAAAAAAATAGGAAGTTGTTTATTCTTAATTTTAAGGGAGATTGGTTTG
>Ga0307511_10000932_pt1 | contig 30898 bp, 33 predicted proteins | sample 13_EM_MG_FD_200266 | JGI IMG/M metagenome (GOLD analysis project Ga0307511, IMG submission 200266) | Populus trichocarpa ectomycorrhiza microbial communities from riparian zone in the Pacific Northwest, United States - 13_EM | ecosystem: Host-associated > Plants > Roots > Unclassified | place... | reverse complement strand
GGGCGTCCTCCTGCCCGTCCAACCCGTACTTGGTGAACCCGGCCTTGTCGCCGAGCACCCGCATCCGCGGCCCGAGCTGCGCGGTCAGCGCCCCCATCCACAGGTGCGACCGGACGCCGCTCTTGTGCGTGAGCGCGACGAACGAGTCGTCGTCGACCTGCACGCCGGCGCGCCGCCGGTCCAGCTCGGCGTACACGGAGCGGACCGGTCCGAACAGCTGGAGGGCCTGGTCGATCAGGTGTGAGCCGAGGTCGTACAGCGCGCCGCCGGCCTCGGACGGGTCGCCGAGCTCCCGCCAGCCGGCCTTGGGGGTGGGCCGCCAGCGCTCGAACCGGGACTCGAAGCGGTGCACGGCCCCGAGCTCGCCGGCGTCGATGAGCTGCCGCACGGTCAGGAAGTCGTTGTCCCACCGGCGGTTGTGGAACACGGCCAGCGGCAGGCCGAGCTCGCGGGCCCGCGCGGCCAGCTTGCGGGCCTCCTCGGCGGTCGGCGCGAACGGCTTGTCCTCGACCACCGGGAAGCCGGCGTCCAGCGCGGCGGTGGCCAGCGGCACGTGGGTTCGGTTGGGGGTGGCGACCACCACCAGGTCCAGCTCCTCGCTCCAGAGCTGGTCGGCGTGGTCGATCACGAGGGTGCCGGGGTGGTCCGCGGCGACCTGGGCCTGGCGTTCGGGGTTGGCCGTCACGACGGCGGACAGCCGCAGGCCGGGGGTGGCCGCGATCAGCGGGGCGTGGAACACGGCGCCCGCGATGCCGTAGCCGAGCAGCCCCACCCGCAGATCGGTGCTTGCGTGCATGGCCCGAGTTAATCAACACTGTTGCGTAAATGCAAAGCAAACCCGGAGCGAATCTCGGCGCGTTGCGCGACCACAACGCGGCGGTGGTGTTCGACCTGATCCGGCGCCGTGACGGCGTCAGCCGCGTCGACCTGGCCTTCTCCAGCGGCCTGACCGCGCAGGCGGTGTCCAAAATCGTGACCAGGCTCATCGAGGGCGGGCTGGTCGCCGAGTGGCGTCAGTCTGCGTCGGGCCAGGCGGCCCCGACGGTCGGCCGGCCGACGACGCTGCTGAGACTCGTGCCGCAGGCCCGGCACGCCATCGGCGTCCACATGGACCGGGACGAGCTGCGCCTGGTGCTGGTCGACCTGGCCGGCCGGGTCGTCGCGGCCGAGCACCGGCCCGGCCTGGTCGGCTCGATCGGCGAGCTGGCCGATCCGATCCGCGCGCTGGCGTCCGCAGTGGACCCGGCCACGCTGGCCGGTGTCGGCGTCGGCTGCCCGGGCCCGCTCGACCACCGCACCGGCGTGCTGCATCACGCGAATCGCTTGCCCGGCTGGGAGAACGCCGCGCTCGGTCCGATGTTGACGGCCGAACTGGACCTGCCGGTGATCGTCGACAAGGACACCAACGCCGCGGTGCTGGCCGAGCTGTGGACGACCGACGTGCCGCGGGAGACGGCGATGATCTACGTCGGCACCGGCATCGGCGCGGGACTGGTGCTGGACGGCAAGGTGTACCGCGGCGGCCGGACCAACGCCGGCGAGTTCGGGCACATGACCATGAGGCTGGACGGCCCGCCGTGCGTGTGCGGCCGGCACGGATGCCTGGAGGCCCTGTGCGGGCCGGCGGCGGTGGTGGCCGAGGCGCTGGGCGAGCCGGCCCCGGAATCCCTGGTGCTGACCCGTTTCGCGCAGCTCAACCACGCCGAGACCGCCTGGGCCGGCGACATTCTCGGCGTGGCCGTGATGGACCTCGTGAACCTGCTCGACCTGGACCGCGTAGTACTGGCCGGACGGGCGGCGCCGCCCTATGTGGACGGCGTGCGCCGGGCCCTGCTGGGAACGGAGGTCGAGGTGACGCTCAGCGGCTGGGGGCCGCAGCTGGTCGCGGTCGGGGCGGCGACGTCACCGCTGGCCGCGTCGCTGACGGCCAGCGACGCGCTCGCGGCTCGACGGGGCTGAACCGCGTGCTGGCCGAGGGCGACAGCTGCCACCGGTGCGGCAGCCACAGTGGATGGCTGACCAGCTGGTCCAGCTGGAAACCGCACTGCCACTGGGTGAACTCCGGCCGGTCCAGCGTCTTGTCCCACTGGGTCGCCTGGGCCAGCAGCAGGTTCACCACGGCCAGCGCGGTGTTGCTGTCGCCGGCGGCCACAATGGAGCCGTCGGTCTGGATCCAGGCGGTGCCGTGCGCCGGCTCGTGCTTGGCCAGGCAGCCCCGCGACGGGTCGAAGTCCGGGTCGTCCAGCTCGGCCCGGGTGATCCGGGCGTCGCGGGCGGCGAGGAAGAACCAGAGGTCCTGGTAGTTGTCCTCGTTCAGATCCAGATGACCGCCGGGGACCCGGTAGGTGGCCGGGCCGCGCAGCACGCGGTGCGGGTCGTGGAACAGGGCGTCCGGGCGCAGCAGGCCGGTGGCGGGCGGGAAGTCGCCCCACAGCACCGGGCGGGCGTGCGGACCGGCGGCGCGCTTGGTCACGGCGAGCACGGGATGCATGCCGCCGTGGGCCACCGGGGCGTAGATGACGCCGCCCGGGGCGAGCTGATCCAGCCAGTGCGGCGAGATGCCGGCCACCCCCGCGGTGACCACGATGCGGTCGTAGGGGGCGCCCAGGGGGTCGCCGAGGTAAGCGGCGTCGCCGGAGACGGTGGTGAACTCGTCCGGATCGAGCAGACGATCACCGACCGCGACCTGCAATACTCGCTGACCAGCACGGATATCCACAGCGGCGAGGAACTCGTCGGTGTCCGGGCAAGCAGTGTTCTGCTGTTTGATCATGTGAGGCGTACCCCCGAGTGGGTTTCCACTCAAACAGTGTGCCAGACGGGCCAATACCCGCGAACCGGCTGACAGCAGCCGCGGGCCGTCCCACATCCTACGCCCAACCTGGGGATGTTTCTCCACAGAGGGTAGTCAAGGTCATAGTCTCGATCATTTGATCGAGATGAGCTGGCTGAGCACGGTGTGGAACGCCTCGCTGGCCTGCTGGGCGCTGGTTCCCCCGTGCAGGATGCGCGTGAGTGTGCCCGCGCGCAGGGCCAGCAGGAAGGTCGCCAGTTGCTTGGGCGGCACCGAGGACAGCGCCGAGTCGGCCGGCAGGACCTTCGCCAGAAGTTCACCGAACGCCGTGGACGCCTCGTCGTCATGTTGGTCCAAACGGGTGACGAGAGCCGGATTGCGGACCGCGTGGATGCGGAACTCCAGGATCACCGTGCTCATCGCGCTGTCCTGCTCGTTGAGCTCCAGCAGCTCCCGGGCCAGGGTGTCCGGGGTCACCTCGCTGGCCGCCAGCACCGCCAGCCGCTCCCGCCGCTGGGTCGCGTACTGGTCGAACACCTCCACCACCAGCTCGTCCTTGCTGCTGTAGTTGGAGTAGAACGCGCCGCGGGTGTACCCGGCCCGGGCGCAGATCTCGTCGATCGAGGACGCGTGATAACCACGCTCCGCGAGGACCTCGACCGCCGCACGGAGTAGTCGCGCCTTCGTGTGCACCCGTTTGCGTGGCGCTGTATCCGGTGCGTGGCTGACGTCACTGTCAGAAAAGCCCATGACTGACACGATACAGCTCTACACTCAGTACGTCGGTGCATTCAGTGCATTGGTGTATCCAACCCGGAGGGGATTGGCCGTGGCCAGTAGGAATCAGCCCACGCGGATCGTCGTGCTCGGTGGAGGCTACGTCGGCCTCTACACCGCGCTGCGCTTGCAGAAGAAGCTGCGTTCCAACGAGGCGTCCGTGACGGTGATCGACCCGCAGCCGCACATGACGTACCAGCCGTTCCTCCCGGAGGCCGCCGCCGGCTCCATCGAGCCGCGCCACGTCACCGTGCCGCTGCGCCGCACCCTGGACCGCTGCCACGTGCGCACCGCCCGCGTCACCGCGGTCGACCCCGACCGCAAGGTCGTCACCGTGAAGACCGAGAGCGGCGCCGTCGACGAGGTCGAGTACGACACCCTGGTCGTCGCCCTCGGCGCCGTCACCCGGCTGCTGCCGATCCCGGGCCTGGCCGAGCACGGCATCGGCCTGAAGACCATCGGCGAGGCCGTCTACCTGCGCAACCACGTGCTGTCGCGGTTGGACCTGGCCGCCAGCACCAGCGACGCCGCCACCCGCCGCAAGCTGCTCACCTTCACCGTCATCGGCGGCGGCTTCGCCGGCGTGGAGGCCCTGGGCGAGCTTGAGGACATGGCCCGCTCGGCGCTGAAGTACTACACGACCATCGAGCCCAACGACATGCGCTGGGTGCTGGTCGAGGCCGCGCCGCGGATCCTGCCCGAGGTCCGCGAGAGCCTCGGCGAGTACACCGTGGACAAGCTGCGCGCCCGCGGCATCGAGGTGTACCTCAAGACGTTCGCGCAGAACGTGACCAACGGCCACGTGCAGCTGTCCGACGGCACCGAGTACGACAGCGACACGATCATCTGGACCGCCGGCGTCACCGCCAACCCGGTGCTGGCCGAGGCCGGCCTGCCGCTGGACCAGCGCAAGCGCGTGGTGGCCAACGCCGCCATGCAGGTGCGGGGCCAGGAGGGCGTGATCTGGGCGGCCGGCGACTGCGCCGCCGTGCCGGACCTGTCCAAGCGCGACGCCGACCCCGAGGCCACCTGCCCGCCCAACGCGCAGCACGCGGTGCGCCAGGCCAAGGTGCTGGCCGACAACATCCTGGCCTCGCTGCGGGACAGGAAGGTCAAGGACTACTTCCACAAGAACGTCGGCGCCGTGGCCAGCCTGGGTCTGCACAAGGGCGTGGCCGACGTCTACAACACCAAGGGCAAGGGCTGGACCGCCTGGGCCGCCCACCGGGCCTACCACGTCGCCAAGATGCCGACCTTCAACCGCAAGGTGCGCATCCTGTTCGGCTGGATCGGCAGCGGCCTGCTCGGCCGTGAGGTCGTCTCCATGGTGCACGTGGCCGAGCCCCGCGCCCTGGACGCCGGCCAGATCTCCAACATGGTCAGCCGCCAGGACTTCGCCCAGAAGTGACCCGCTTTTCTGCTTGGAAGGGGCCTTTCCCGGCGTTCGACGCCAGGAAAGGCCCCTTCCTCGCATCGGGGGAACCTCGCACCGTGAACGTGTGTTAACGCTGTGTACTACCGGAATATTCGGGCGGCCAAAGGCGTCGAGCATGTCATGATGGTGGCCTCAGGCCTTTTTGCTGTGACCGCTGCCGGCGTCCGCCGCTGCCATCGAACGCGGGCGCTGCTGACGGGGGGATCCCACCGATGACACACACCATGCCGACCACGCGCGCCGCCGAGAGCCGCGCGCCGTCCAAATCCTGGCTGCTGATCGGCATCCTGGTCCTGTCGGCGTTCGTGATGATCCTCAACGAGACCATCCTCAGCGTCGCGCTGCGGGACCTCACCGTGGACCTGAACATCACGACGACCACGGTGCAGTGGCTGACCAGCGGCTTCCTGCTGACCATGGCGGTGGTCATCCCGACCACCGGCTTCATGCTGGAGCGGCTGACGCCGCGCCAGGTGTTCCTGGCCTCGCTGACCGCGTTCAGCCTGGGCACGCTGCTGTGCGCGGTGGCCACCGGCTTCCCGATGCTGCTGGTCGGCCGGATCGTGCAGGCCTGCGGCACCGCGGTGATGCTGCCGCTGCTGATGACCACGGTGATGCGGCTGGTGCCGGCCGAGCGCCGCGGCGCGACCATGGGCACGATCACCATCGTCATCGCGGTGGCCCCGGCCATCGGCCCGACGATCGGCGGCGCGGTGCTGTCCTCGCTGGGCTGGCGCTGGATGTTCGGCATCGTGCTGCCGCTGGCGGTGGCGGCGCTGATCGTCGGCGCGATCATGCTGCGCCTGGACAGCGAGACCCGGTCGGTGCCGCTGGACGTGCCGTCGGTGATCCTGTCGGCGCTGGGCTTCGGCGGCGTGCTGTTCGGCCTGTCCGGCAGCGGCGACCCGTCCACGCAGCCGCTGCCGCCGTGGGTGTCGATCGCGGTGGGCGTGGTCGCGCTGGTGGTGTTCGGCTGGCGGCAGCTGGTGCTGCAGCGCCAGGACCGGGCCCTGCTGGACCTGCGGCCGTTCACCCACCAGCCGTTCAACGTGGCCCTGGTGCTGACCAGCGTGCTGTTCATGTGCCTGATCGGGGCGGGCGCGATCTTGCTGCCGCTGTACCTGCAGACGGTGTTGCACCAGAGCACGTTCGTGACCGGTCTGGCGGTGCTGCCCGGCGGCCTGGTGCTGGGTCTGCTCGGCCGGCCGGTGGGCGCGCTGTTCGACAAGGTCGGGGCCCGGCCGCTGGTGATCCCGGGCGCGATCGCGATGGCGGTCTCGCTGTGGCTGTTCGCCGCCCTCGGGCCGGCGTCGCCGCTGGTCGCGGTGATCGGCATCCACGTGCTGCTGATGGCCTCCCTGGGCCTGATGATGACGCCGCTGATGACCGACGCGCTCAACAGCCTGCCGGAGCACCTGTACTCGCACGGCAGCGCGATCATGTCGACGTTGCAGCAGGTCATGGGCGCGTTGGGCACGACCCTGTTCGTCACGGTCGCGACGGTGGCCACGGTCACCGCCGGCGCTGGTCCGGACGCGAGTGGCCTGCGGGCGGCGTTCATCGTCGCCGGCTGCCTGGGCGTCATCGGCGCGGTCGGCTCGCTGTTCGTGCGGAAACGCCAAGCGGTAGAAGCGTGAAGTGATGCGGGGCTCGGGTGGGCCCCGCATCCTTTTCACAGCTTGACGGTCTGGCTGGCGTCGTTGGCGGTGATGGTCAGCGACGCCGGGCCGGGGCGGCAGCGTTGGTAGGCGCCGGTGCCCGGATCGAACGCCAGGACGTCACCCCGGCGGCACGTCGTGTCCCCGATATGCACGCCGCGGCTGCCGCTCCAGATCACACTCATCGGGTAGCGCAGCGGCAGTCCCTGGTTGCTGCTGGCCGTGATCTTGTCGTTTGTCACCGTGATGGAGATCCCGTCCAGCACCGGCCGGAACTCGACCTGCGAGGTCACGCTGGTCCAGCCGGTTGTGGCCGGCGGCACATGGATCCACGGCACGCCCTCGTCGCGTTCCACCCTCGTCGGCCCGGCCGCGTCGATCACCTCGGCGTTGTGCGGCAACCATTCGTCCAACATTCGCCGTTCGTTCGGATCGGTCAGGCCGTAGGTGATCACCACCACCCGGCCGGTCAGCTGCCCGCGCAGATTCGCCAGCTGGCCGTAGTCGGACGTGCGCAGCGCACCAGTGGCCGAGTTCAGCAGCACGTAGCGGACGCCGTCACGCACGAACGTCTGGTGATCCGGCCCGAACACGCTCGTCCAGTCGGGTCCCCAGTCCGGGCCGGGGGAGTAGTAGACCGGGAACCGGCCGCCGACCGCGGCGTCGACCTCGGCCTTGGCCTGCTGGGGATCCTGAGATCCGATGCCGTCGACCACCAGGAACTTCGGGTGTGAGGCGACGGCCTCGGCCAGCGCCCGATCGGTCACCCCGGACAGCACGGCCACGCCACCGTCCGAAGTGGACTGCTCGCGGACGGTCGGGTCGATGACCGGCGGATCCGGTGGCACGGTGACCGGCAACGCCGCGCCGGCGGTGAGATCGTCGAAGTCCAGGTGCCCGCTGTACTGGGCCCGGGTGGCCTCGATCGCCTCCACGCCGCGCACGACGATCGGGTACTTCACCGTGGTCGGCACGGTGAAACTCGTTCGCTGCCAACCGTTCCAGGTCACGTGGTCGCCGTACACCGAGGTGTTCGCCCCGCTCGCGTCGGTGATCAGCGCGGCCAGCCACTCCTTTCGACCGTCGCCGTTGACCGACACGTCCAACTGTCGAACGGCGCCGGTGGTCGGGATCGGCGTCGGGGCGGCGGCCACCGCGGTCCGGGTGTCGATCGACTGCGTGAAGTCGAAGTTCAGCCGCAACGCGTTGCCGGTCTGCCCGGGGGCGGAGCCCAGCGAGCCGGAACCGCGGGCGGAGCTGAACTTCCAGCCGGTCACGTCGTCGAAGCCGGTCACCGGCTGGGCGGTCAGGCCGATGCTGACGCCGAACGCCGTCACCCGGTCGCCCACGTGCACGGTGACCACCCCGGTGCCCTGGGCCGCCTTCGGCGTGACGGCCAGCGTGCCGTCCGGATTGGGGGTGATGTCGACCAGCGAGCGGTCGTAGTCCAGCTTCACGTCGACCGGATCGATGGCCGCCGAGTCGCCGATCGCGTCGTAGCCGGTGACCCGCACGAGGCCGGTCTGGCCGGCCAGCAGCGACACCGTGTTCGGGGTGGCGGTGATCCGGGACAGCTTGGGCAGCACCTGGATCGTGCCGCGTTGGGTCACGCCCTTCGCGGTCACGGCGACGTTCCGAGGACCGGGCTCGCCGCCGGTGACCAGGCCGTTGCGGTCGGCCCCGAGCCAGCGGGGTGTGCCGAGATCGGCGGGCCCGTACTCCTCGTCGTAGCCGGTGGCCTTGAGCTGCCGGTGCAGGCCCGTGAAGACCTTGTCGCCGGTCTCCAGGTCGATGCCGGTGAGCCGGCCGCTGCCGGGCGCGGCGAACAGCCCGATGCCGTTGCCCACCTCGCGTTCCACGCCGTCCGACGGCACGTTGCGCTGCCACACGGTCGGCGTGCCCGGGTCGCGGCTGACCAGGCTGCTGGAGCCGCCGCCGTCGATGACGACCGCGTTGTACGCGCCGCGCTGCCGCATGGTGACGGCCAGTTGCTGCTCGGTCACGCCCCGGCTGGCGGTGGACCGCCCGTCGATGACGACCAGCTGCATCTTCTTGCCGTCCTGGGAGAAACCGACTGCCGTCTCCGGGTTGAGTGCCGTGTCGTCGAGGGTCTGCACCTGGCCGTCGCGCACCAGGACGTCCCGCACGCCCAGCAGCGCCCGCCAGGTGTCGGCCGGCTCGGTCCGCGGCGCGTACGTCACCGAGACCGGGTCGCCGATATGGGCCGCCGCAAGCAGATCCGCGTCGGACCCGGTGCCGGCGAGCACAAATCCGTTGTCCGGAATCGGCCCCGCGCCGGAACCGGTGGCGTGCGCGGTCACCACGCCGTTCACCACGGTCAGTTCGTGAACCTTGGTCACGTTGTAGAACGCCCGGGACGCGGTGCCCCACGCGGGCGTGAACACCGCGAGACCGTTGGGCGGCGCCTGCTCCTGGTTGAGGCCGTCCAGCGGGAACCGGCCGGCCGGCAGGGTGACCGAGCCGTCCAGGAAGGCGTTGACGATCTTGCCCAGTCTGGCGGTGTCGACGCCGACCGACGGCCGCCACGGCTGCGGATCCGTCCAGGGGCCCTTGATGAGCTGCCCGTTCGACACCTCGATGCCGCGCGGCGCGCCGGTGTTGTTGATGTCGAAGAAGTCGCCGTTCACACCGGCGAAGGCGTGCTGGCGGGTGGCCATGTCGGTGACCGTCTGAACCTGGCCGACCACGGGCGGCGTCAGCAGGCCGACGGTGAGCCGTGGATCGCTCAGGTCCGCGGTCAGCACGTCGCCCCGCAGCCAACCGTTCGGGTCGACGCGGCTGAAGGTGGACAGCGTGGTGCCGGGGCCGATCGGCTTCGACGTGCCGCTGACTTGGACCGGTGGGGGAGGGGGTTCCGCAGCGGTGGCGGAGGGCGGAGTCGTCAGCGTGGCGACGACCAGTGACGCGGTGAGTGCGGACAGCAGGGTCAGCCTCATGGGGTTGATAATTTGCCCACAGGGTAGGCTCGGTGCAAGTTACTCACCGATTCGGCCCAGCGCGGCGTCACGCTCCGCGAACGGCGGCTAGAATCGCGGCAGGGCCGGGCGCTGCCATTTGTCCAGCCCGAACTAGGTTTTCACGAGCTTGTAAGGATGGCTGTCGTATGCCCCCGACTCCCGCCTCCGTTGTCGAGCAGTGGCAGAGCCTGCCGAGGACGGTGTTGCAGGAAAAGGTCCGCCAGGTGGTCAAGCGCCGGGACGCGGATGCCAAGCAGATCTGGGCCCACGTGCGTGCCAATTCGGTGCTCGCCGCCCAGGTCCGCGGCGCGCTGTCCGCGCTGCGCGCCGAGGTCCGGGGCACCCGTGACGAGGTCATGTGGACGATGTGGATCGACCAGGCCCGGGCGGTCCTCGACGCGTCCCCGGACAAGGCGGCCGCCGACAAGCCGGCCGCTGAGACCTCGGTCACGGAAGCCCCGGCGGAGAAGGCGGCGGCTCCGGCGAAGGCGCCCGCGCAGAAGTCGAAGGCGGCCTCCGCTCCGGCTCAGGAGAAGCCGGCCGCCGCGGCGAAGACGACGGAGACAGTGGCGGCCGAGAAGAGGCCCGCGCCGGTGAAGCCCGCCTTCACCGCCACCAAGCCGGAATCCGAGCCCGAGCCGGCCCAGCAGCTGACGTACACGCCCCAGGCCGACAAGCCCCGCACCGCCCCCGCCGTCGCCCCCGTCATGTTCCAGGCCCCCGGCACCTGACCCCACCCCCGATCTGAAGCTTGGAAGGGGGCTTTCCTGCACTCCGAGTGGAGGAAAGCCCCCTTCCAAGCGTTGAGGCCTTGACAAGAGTCACCTGGGTGGCGTATCGCGGGTGGGGCGGGTGGAGTACTAGCGTCCTCCGAATGGGTCATCGGTGGCAGTTGGGGCTGGTGGCCCTCGTGCAGATCCTGGTGCTCGCGCTGTGGTTCTCCGCCTCGGCGGTGGCCCCGGCGCTGCGCGCGGAGTTCGCGCTGTCCGGGGCCCAGGCCGGCTGGCTGACGGCGACGGTGCAGGTCGGCTTCGCGGTCGGGGCGGTCGGCTCCGCCCTGGTCAACCTGGCCGACCGGATTCGCCCGAACGTGCTGATCACGCTCAGCGCCCTGGTCGGCGTGGCGGCGACGGCGGCCTTGGCCCTCGTCGCCCACGACGCCTGGACGGTGCTGGCCCTGAGGCTGCTGACCGGCGTGAGCATGGCCGGCGTCTACCCGCCGGGCATGAAGATCGTCGTGTCCTGGTTCCCGAACGCCCGCGGCTCGGCCCTCGGGCTGCTGGTCGGGGCGCTGGCGGTCGGCTCGGCCGCGCCGCAGCTGATCAACGGCCTGAGCACGCTGCCGTGGCGCGGCGTCCTGCTGACGGCGAGCGTGTTGGCCCTGGTCGGGGCGGCCGTGTCGCTGCTGTTGGTCCGGTCGGGCCCGGCGATGAAGCCGGCTCGCGTTCCCGATCCCCGTTACGTGCTGCGGATGTTCCGCGATCCCCGGCAGCGTCTGGTCAACCTCGGCTACTTCGGCCACATGTGGGAGCTGTACGCCCTGTGGTCCTGGCTGCCGGCCTATCTCGCCGCCAGCAACGCCGTGCACGGCCGCCTCGGCATCGGCGTCGCCGCGTTTGTCGTCGCCGGCCTCTACGGCCTGGTCGGCTGCCTCGTCGCCGGCCACTGGGCCGACCGCCGCGGCCGCGCCCACGTGGCCATGGTCGCGATGCTGCTCAGCGCCGGCTGCGGCCTGGCCTCCGTGCTGGTGTTCGACAACCCCGTGCTGTTCCTGGTGGTGCTGGCCGCCTGGGGCGCTACGGCCGTCGCCGACTCGGCCCAGTTCTCGGCGGCGCTGACCGAGGTCGCCGACCAGGAGTACGTGGGCACGGCGCTGACCGCCCAGACCGCCATCGGCTTCCTGGTCAGCGTGCTCACCATCCAGGCCCTGCCGGCACTGGCCGACCTGGTCGGCTGGCGGCTGGCCGTGCCGCTGCTGGCCATCGGCCCGCTGCTCGGCGCGGCGGCGATGGCCCGGCTGCGAACAGTCGTCAGGGTGTAGCGGCCGGGGGCAGCCGCGAAGGGTCGCCGACCGGCCAGTCGGAAGGGCGTTCGCCCAGCTCACGCAGCTGTTCCAGCTGGAGCCGGCACCACGTGGACAGCCGCGGGTCGTCGATCATGCCCAGCAGCTCCGGCCACGACACCCAGCGGGCGTCCTCGACCTCGGCCGGGTCCCGGGCCACCTCGCCGTAGGCCCGCGCCCGGAACACCGGGCACATCTCGTTCTCGACGACACCGTCCTGCTCGGCGACGTACCGGAACCTCGGCAGGATCAGCTCCACCTGCGCCACGTCCAGGCCCAGCTCGTCGGAGACCCGGCGGCGCACCGCGTCGGCCATCGACTCGCCCTCGGCCGGATGGCCGCAGCAGCTGTTGGTCCACACGCCCGGGAAGGTGGCCTTCGACAGGGCCCGCCGGGTGAGCAGCACCTGGCCCTCGTCGTTGACCAGGTAGGAGGAGAACGCCAGGTGCAGCGGCGTCTCGGCGTGGTGGACCGTCGCCTTGGCGGTGGTGCCGACGTTGTAACCGTCCTCGTCCAGGAGGACCACATGCTCCTGTGCCACGTCCCGAGCCTAGTCCCGCCGGCCTGTGCGAGATCATGTCGGCATGAGCACGTCACCCATCCGGACCGTGGAGATCGACGACGACGTCATCCGGCTCGGCCAGTTCCTCAAGCTCGCCGACCTCGCCGAGGACGGCACGCACGCCCGTGAGCTGCTGGAAGAGGGGGCGGTGACGGTGAACGGCCGCGCCGAGAACCGGCGCGGCCGTCAGTTGGTCGACGGCGACGTGGTCGCCGTGGACGGGCAGCGAGCACGGCTCGCCGCCCGGTCCTGACTTCCGTTACTCGTCGTCCTCGCCCTGGCGGGCGTGGTCGGCCTTGCCGGGCGTGGGGTCCCGGTCCATGTCGATCAGCGGATGCCGCTCGGCCCCCTCGGCCGCGGCGTGCCGCCCACTCTGCTGCGGGTCGTACTCCCCATGCTTTGTCACCCGTACAGCCTACGGATGTCTGGTCCGCGTGTGTCAGGAACCCGTCAAAGGCCAGGTCGACCGCGTATTGACGGCGTCAACGGGCGGCGCCGACCGGCCCGCGGTGGACTGCACTGGAGACATGACGGACAAGCACCTGCTGGCCGGCGGGTTCGCCTTCCCGCTCGGTTTTGTCGCCGCGATCGTGGTCGTCCTGGGCTCCGCCGCGATCGGCGCGTTCGCCCATCCCGTCGCGGTGCTGGTGGCGCTGGCCGCAGTCACCTTCGCCGTGTCGCTGGCCACCTCGCTGCCGGCCGCCCTCGGCACGGCCTTCGTCAGCTGGGGCATCTACACCGGCTTTGTCCTCGACAGTCTCGGCCAGCTCCAGCTCAACGGCCGTTCCGCGCTGGCGGCCGTGGTGCTGGTGCTGGCCGCCCTGGTGGCGGTCGGCGGCATGGCCCTGCGCCGCGGGCTGCAGGAGCCCCGGGTGACGGTGATCCGGTTCGCGCCACCGGTTCGGGGGTAACCCCGGTCACTCTGTTAGTTGTAGCATCGCCGGCATGGTGTGGGTGCTCGGCGGCTACCAGACCGACTTCGCGCTGAACTGGCCGCGGGCCGGGCTCGAGGTGTCCGACCTGGTCGCGGAGGTGGTCCGCGAGACCCTGGTGGACGCCCGGACAGACCCGGCCCGGATCGGCGTGATCCACGTCGGCAACGCCTTCGGCCAGCTGTTCACCGGCCAGGGGCAGCTCGGCGGCATGCCGGCGACCATGGACGAGCGGCTGTGGGGCGTGCCGGCCACCCGGCACGAGGCCGCCTGCGCCTCCGGCGGCGTCGCTGTCCTGGCGGCGATGGCCGACCTTGAGTCCGGGCGCTACGACTGCGCGCTCGTGCTGGGCGTCGAGCTGGAGAAGACCGTGCCCGGCGACCTGAGCGCCCAGTACCTCGGCGCGGCGGCGTGGGTCGGGCACGAGGGCCAGCGGGCCAAGTACATGTGGCCGCACATGTTCGACCTGCTCACCGAGGAGTACGACCGCCGCTACGGCATCGACGACGCCCATCTGAACGCGATCGCCGAGTTGAACTTCCGCAACGCCCGGTCCAACCCGAAGGCCCAGACCCGGGCCTGGGAGTTCGGGCCGAGCAGCTTCACCGGCGACGACACGGCCAATCCGCGCGTCGAAGGCCGCGTTCGCCGCCAGCAGTGCAGCCAGGTCACCGATGGCGGCGCCGGCGTCGTGCTGGTCTCCGACCGCCATCCGCGCGCCGGGTCCCCGGGCACGGCCCGGATCGAGGGCTGGGGGCACCGGACCGTGGGCCTGCCGTTGCAGGCCAAGCTGGACCGCAGCCGGGACGAGGCGTATGTGCTGCCGCATGTCCGGCAGGCGATTCTCGACGCCTATGGCCGGGCCGGCGTCGATTCCGTGGACGGAATCGAGACGCATGACTGCTTTGCCATGTCCGAATACCTGGCGATCGACCATTTCGGCCTCACCGGGCCGGGGGAGAGCTGGAAGGCCGTCGAGAACGGCGAGCTGGAGCGCGGCGGGCGTATTCCGGTCAACGCGAGCGGCGGGCTGATCGGCGGCGGGCACCCGGTCGGCGCGACCGGCGTGCGGATGCTGCTCGACGCCAGCCTCCAGGTGACCGGGCGGGCCGGGGAGTGCCAGATCGAGGGCGCCCGGCGCGTCGGCACCCTCAACATCGGCGGCAGCACGACAACAACCGTGACTCTTGTGGTGGGGAGCCAGGATGGACGTTGAGATCGTCGGTCGGGTGCTGTCGACGCTGCCGGCGGAGGACGACCATCCGTACCGGATCGGGCCGTGGCGGCCGCAGCACACCGAGTGGCGGGCCGACGACCTGGAGGTGATCGGCGAGCTGCCGTCCGATTTGGACGGTGTGTACCTGCGCAACACCGAGAACCCGGTGCATCCGGCGATCGAGCGCTATCACCCGTTCGACGGCGACGCCATGATCCACATGGTTGGCTTCCGCGACGGAAAGGCCTTCTACCGCAACCGCTTCGTTCAGACCGACGGGTTCCTGGCCGAGGCCGAGGCCGGCGGGCCGTTATGGGCCGGCATCGCCGAGCGGGCCGGTCAGTCCACACGGGACGGTTGGGGCGCTCGGGGCCGGATGAAGGACTCGTCCAGCACGGACATCGTGGTGCACAACGGGATCGCGCTGAGCAGCTTCTACCAGTGTGGAGACCTGTACCGGCTCGACCCGCTGACCCTGGAGACCCTCGGCAAGTCCCCGTGGACGCCCGACTGCGGGGTCTCCGCCCACACCAAGGTCGACGACCACACCGGCGAGCTGCTGTTCTTCAACTACAGCACCGAGGCCCCGTATCTCCACTACGGCGTCGTGGACGCCAACGACTCTCTGGCGCACTACGTCGACGTGCCGCTGCCCGGGCCGCGCCTGCCACACGACATGGCGTTCACCGAGAACTACGCCATTCTCAACGACTGCCCCATGTTCTGGGATGTCGGCCTGATGGCCAAGGGCGTGCACGTGCCCCGCTTCCACCGGGACATGCCGTTGCGGCTCGGCGTGATTCCCCGTCGCGGCGGCAGCGACGAGGTGCTGTGGTTCGAGGCCGAGCCGACGTATGTGCTGCACTGGGTCAACGCGTACGAGGAGGGCGACGAGATCGTGCTCGACGGCTTCTTCCAGCACGACCCCATGCCCGCCGACAACGGCCAACCCGGCTCCGTGCAACGCATCTTCCGCTTCCTGGCCCTTGATCGCTTGCAGACTCGGCTGCACCGCTGGCGTTTGAACCTGGCCACCGGGCAGTGCAAGGAGGAGCAGCTCACCGATTCCATCACCGAGTTCGGCATGATCAACTCGGGGTTGGGCGGGCGGCCCTATCGCTACACCTACGCCGCCACCGGCAAACCCGGTTGGTTCCTGTTCGACGGTCTCGTCAAGCACGACCTGGTCAGTGGTGCGGAGGAGCGCTATTCCTTCGGCGAAGGCGTCTACGGCAGCGAAACCGCCGTCGCTCCCCGGGGTGGCTCCACCTCGGAGGACGACGCCTACCTCGTCACCTTGACCACGGATATGGCCAACGACCGCTCCGAGTGCCTCGTCTTCGACGCCCAGCGCGTGTCGGATGGTCCCATCGCCCGAATCCGGTTGCCGGAAAGGGTTTCCAGCGGCACCCACGCCACGTGGGCACCGGGGGCGTCGCTCCCGGGTTGGCGTGCTTGAGGCCACGGAGTTGCCCGCCGGGCAGCGCAACGCGATCGGGGTGACGCTCGGGCTGCTCGGCGACGAGTGGTCCCTGCTCATCCTGCGTGAGGCGCTGCTCGGGGCCGGCCGGTTCGTGGACTGGCGGGCCCGGCTGCCGATCTCCAACGCCGTCCTCACGGCCCGGCTGAACCGGCTCACCGAGGCCGGGCTTTTCCTGCGTGGCAACGGCTATCGGCTCACCGAGCGCGGCGCCGACGTCTGGTCGATCCTGCTCAGCATCTGGGCCTGGGAGGACCGCTGGGTGGCCAGCCACGTCGAGCGGCTCCCTGGCCGGGTGCATCGCCTGTGCGGCAAGCCGTTCGACCCCGTGCTGGTCTGTTCCGCTTGCGACACGGCGGTGTTGGCCATCGACCACTCGCTGGAGGGTGGCTTCGGGCCGAGCGGCTCGTGGGAGCGCTCGGTGCCGGCGGCGGCGACCAGGCGGCGATCCGCCGGGGCCGACGCCGGCTTCTTCCCCGAAACCAACGCCCTCATCGGCAACCGCTGGTCGGCCGCGCTCGTTGGCGCGGCCTTCCAGGGCGTGCATCGGTTCAGCGACTTCCAGCGGTGCCTCAACACCTCGCCGACCATGGTCGCCGACCGGATTCGCACCCTGCGCGCACTCGGCGTGCTCGCCGACGACTACCGGCTCACCGCCAAGGGATTGGCCTTCTTCCCGGTGGTGATGTGCCTGGTCGGCTGGGCGCAGCGGTGGTACCGCGCGGCCGAGGGGCCGGCGCTGGTCCACCGCCACGTGCCGTGCGGCGCCGACTTCGTCGCCGCGCTGGACTGCTCTTCGTGCGGGGATCGCCTGGTGCGCAAGGACGTCCTGGCTGCCAACCGGGTACCTACCAGCTGACCGGGCCGTCCTCGTCGAAGAAGCCGCCGGTCGGGCCGTCCGAGGCCAGCACTGCCAGCTCGATCGCGATCTTCGCGCCCTGGGCCGGTGTGCGGACGCCCCGGTGCCCGTTCAGGTCCGTCGCGACATACCCCGGCGTGCAGGCGTTCACCTTGATCTGCGTGTCGGCCAGCTCCCGCGCGTAGTGCACGGTGATCGCGTTCAGCGCCGATTTCGAGCTGGCGTAAGCCATGTACAGTCCCAGCGCGCTGTCGGGCGCCGCCAGATGGGAGATCGACCCCAGCCGGCTCGACACGTTCACGACGCGCGCCGCGTCGGACTTCCGCAGCAGCGGCAGCATGGCGTTGGTCATCGCCACCACGCCGAACACGTTGGTCTCGTACACCCGGCGCATGTCGTCCAGCACCGTCATGCTCGGCGGCGTGTCCAGCTCGTTGGCGATCGCGGCGTTGTTCACCAGCACGTCCAGGCACCCGAAATCCGCCGCCACCCGGTCCGCCGCCGCGTCGACCGACGCCTCCTCCGTCACATCCAGCTGCAGGAACCGCACGTCCAGGCCGTCGTCGGCCAGCTCCGCCACCGTCTGCGCCCCGCGGTGCAGATCCCGGGCCGAGGCCAGCACCGTGAACCCCAGCTGCCCCAGACCGCGGGCGATCTCCCGACCGATCCCCTTGTTGGCGCCCGTCACCAGCGCCAGTCGCCCGTTCCTCGTCATGGGTTTCATCCCATCACCTGGAGCGCGCTCCAGCGCAAGCCCGTTTCACGAGCCGCCGGCCCGGACCAGCCCGCTCTCGTACGCGAACACCACGCAGCAGCCCGACGCTGGCCCGCAGCTCTCGCATCGTGTCCCCGCTGGCTTCCCGGATCCGGGCCAGCGCCGCCCGCGCGGCCGGCAGATCGTCGTCGAGCGCCTCGCCTGCGACGGCCGACTGCACCGAGATCACCGCGACCGTGTGCGCGATGACGTCATAGTGTAGGCAAGCGGTGGCGGACTCGGTGTCGACAACCGACGTATCCCGCTGGAACACGAGGACATGATGATGGGCAGCTTCCAGGTCGGCTGAGGTTCGCTATGCTGGTCGCCCCAGTAGGAGCGAACTCCACTGACCGGTGAAGCGGTTCCCCGGATTCCCCCGACCGCAGTAATGATTCGATCTCCGCGCGTTTTCCGCCGACGATCCGGTGAGCCATCTGGGTGACGCTAGTGTCCGCTCTGGTTGCCTCTGCAATATTCCCCGACAGAGGCCGGAGCGGAAGGATAGTTGGTACGTTGCTCGAGAGTTTTCTTACTGGCACCGCCATGATGGCGGCTGTGGCGAACTCTGAGCGGGCGCATGCGCCGTTCATCGCCGCTCAACACCAGGTGGCCGCAGTCGGCACCAGGAAATTCGCCGAGCTGCAGCCTGACTGCTGGCGGGTTGGTTACGGAATACAGCTGGAACCGGCCGATTCCGGAACGCCGGAGAGCTGATTTGTCGGCCGCCGCGGGACGGGGACCCGCGGCTCGCCGCCTTTCAGTTCGACAGCAGGTAGAACTGCCACTTGTCGGCGTCGATGGGCAGGATCTCGACGGTGCGGAAGCCGGCCTCCAGGGCGTAGCGACGCAGGGTGGACGGGCGCATGACGGTGCCGGTGGCGGCGGAATCGGGCACGCCCATGGCGTAGGGCAGGCAGGAGATGACGCTCCAGCCGTAGAGGTACTGCTCCCGCTGGGAGGCGGGCGTGGCCGGCTCGGCGTCGGTGCGGGCATCGGCGACGAGCACGGAGCCGTTGTCGGCCAAGGACTTTCGTGCGGCGCTGAGCACGGCCACGGGGTAGGACATGTCGTGCAGGGCCTCGATGATCGTGACGAGGTCGTACGAGCCGTCGAGGCCGATGGCGGCGTCGGCGGCGGAGTAGCGGACCCGATCGTCCACACCGGACTCGACGGCGTTGACGGTGGCGGCGGCGATGGCCTGGATGTCGAGATCGAGGCCGTGCACGGTGATCTCGGGGTAGGCCAGGGCCATTCCGATGCTGGACCAGCCGAGCCCGCAGGCGACGTCGGCGACCCGGGCGCCGGCGGACAGTCGCTTGTGGACGGAGGGAATCGCCGGCAGCCACTCCTGGCCCAGCAGGTTCAGGAAAGCGGCGCGGTTGGACGGCTGGCGGCCCTCCGGCTCCCACGCCATCGGGGCTGGCGCGCCGCCGGTCCGGAAGGCGTCGACGACGTCACCGAGCGCCCGCGCGGCACGCACCAGCTGGATGGTCATGGTGGCGCCGAACAGCAGGCTCGACGCGTCGGCGAGCACCGGCACGTGCCCGGCGGGCAGTAGATACCGCCCGGGCTCGACGACCTCGACCAGGCCGGCGGCGGCCTGGTGGTCCAGCCATTCGCGGGCGTACCGCTCGGCGGTTGCGGTCCGCTCGGCCAGCTCGTCGGACGTCAGCGGACCGTCGGTCGCCAGCGTCCGGTAGTAGCCGAGACGTTCCCCGAGGTAGATCGTGTAGAGCTCCAGCGTCCCGACGGCGTTCTGGAAGATCCTGGCGGACAGCTCGGTCGGCTCCATGCCGTCCACCCTGGTCAGGACAGGGCCTTCACCGCAACCTTGAGCACGATGACCAGCGCTCGGGCCAGCGCGCTGGTCAGGCCGATGCCGATGCCGGGCCGCCCGGGGTGCCCGCTGCGGCAGGCCGCCAGCAGCCCCCAGCCGAACATGAGCGCCACGGAACCTAACATCCTGAAGCTTCAGTGTGGATCGAAGACAACACCGTGAACACCGCTGGGTCATGGAATGCGACGATCCGGGTGATCGCCTCGACGGATCTGGCACTGTCGAGCGCGGCACGGTCCGCAGGCTTCCATGGCGCGTTTTGTCGGCTAGGACCTCCGCGTTTTGTCGGTTAGAAGTTCCGCGTTTTGTCGGTTAGGCTGGCGCTGTGACAGGTCTGGTACCGCGCAACGCGGCCGCTAGGGTGACTGAACTCCTTTCGTCGTTCCGTGTTGTGCTGCTGGGTGGCGCACGGCAGACGGGGAAGACCACGCTGGTGCGAGACCTGCTCGATCTGCCTGGGCACGCATGGTTCAGCCTTGACGACGAGGCAGTGCTGGAGCGTGCGTCGGATGACCCCGTGGGGTTCGTCGAGGCTCTACCGCGGCCGGCGGCGGTCGACGAGTTCCAACGAGCCGGACGAGGGTTCCTTCTCGCCGTGAAGCAGGCGGCCGATCGAGACCGCACGCGGGGACAGTTGCTGTTGACCGGGTCGACCAACTATCTGGCTGACCGGGGTCTGTCGGAGACGCTCGCGGGTCGTGCCGGCCGGTTACTGCTTTGGCCGCTGTCTATGGGGGAGCGGCTCGGGGTGCGAGAGACGTTCTTGGATCAGCTGTTCGAGCCGGCAAGTTGGCCTGGAAAGACAGAAGCCCTGGCACGCGCGGACTTGGTGCGTACCGTGCTGGAAGGCGGCTATCCCGAGATCGTCACCGAGGGCTTGGCGGGACGGCAGCGTCGGAACTGGTTCGAGGCCTATGTGCACGACGTCGTCTCGCGAGAGGCGCTCCGTCCCATCGCCGAGATTCGGCTGGAGGCGGAACTACGCCGGCTGCTGCGTCTCCTGGCCGCTCGCACGGGGCAGGAACTTGTCGTCTCAGGCGTCGCGGGTGACGCCGAAGTTGGTCGTGAGACTGCCTCGAACTACATCACTCTGCTTGAAGCCCTGCATCTGGTGACGTTGTTGCCCGCGTGGTCGACCAACACCACCAACAGGGCGAAGCGGCGGCCAAAGATCGTGGTCGTCGACACCGGGCTCGCGGCCGACCTGTGCGGGCTTGGGGAGCAGACGTTCGCTCCGGCGGCGGACGGCACCGCGGCGGGCGCGTTGTTCGAGACCTTCGTCATCACAGAGGTTCTCAAGCAAGCGACCTGGAGCGAGCGGAGCGTGGACCTGTCCTACTTCCGTGACCGTGACGGAGCCGAGGTGGATCTGATCGCCGAAGACCGACGGACCGGTGAGCTGGCTGGACTGGAGATCAAGTTGACTGGCACGCCCACCGCGCGTCACGCCAAACACCTGATGACGCTGCGGGACAAGCTGGGGACTCGATTCACGACCGGTCTGGTCGTTCATGCCGGTTCCCAGACCTTGCCGTTGGGCGACCGCGTCTGGGCGGTTCCCGTCTCCGCGCTGTGGCGATCGGACAGCTGAAGCTTCAGCGCGGATCGACTGCAAACGCCCTGAACAGCGCCGGGTCGTGGAATGCGACGATCCGGGCGATCGAGGAGCCGTCCAGCGCCAGCACGAGCTGGAGCGAATCATCCGTCTGAGGACCAGCGAAGACCTGCTTGGGCACGGCTCCAGGAGCCTCGGTCATAGCGCGATGCGGCGAACTTCTTCGGTGAACTCGGGCACAGCGCAGCGTTCAAGACGGGCGAGTAGCCCGCTGAGATCCATCGCCGGGTGGCGAAATCGTTGTGCCTGTTTGGCGAGGGCGCTGAGCACTGTAGCTGGTGCGAGGTCGAGTTGATCGAGCAGGAAGGCGTCGGGATGAACGGCGTCGACGTGGTGAGGCTGGAGTCGTTTGGTGGGGAAGTCAGCCAGGTTGAACGTCACGACAGCTTGTGCCCCACCCGTGATTGCCGCGGCGAGCACATGCCTGTCGTCGGGATCGGGAAGGTCCAGGCCGGCAACGATGGATTGCCAGTCCTCCACCAGCGCGTCGTTGAACGCGGCGTTCATCAGGGTCAAGGTTCGGTCGAACGCCTCAGGATCGACCTTCCGCTTGGCGATGACGTTGCGACGTACCTCGTCAAGGATCGCTTCAGACCACAGTGGACGGAATAGTTCTCGCTCGGCCAGCGTGAGCAGAGTGTCCCGCAGGATGTTGGGGAACAAAACGCACGCGTCCAACACGACGGTGTACACGGTTGTTTCTACCTGGTCCCTGGCGCCTCTTCGTCGTCATAGAGGCCGAGCGCGTCGGTCTGTTGGACTAGGTCGTCGAGTGCCTGGTTGCGCTCCTGGCGACGCTGATCGCGGTAGGCCAGGAGGTCGTCGAGACGGATGCGGCGGTGTCGGCCGGGCTTCTCGAAGGAGATCTTGCCGCCCTCCAGCAACTTGATCAGAGTGGGCCGGCTGACGCCGAGCAGATCGGCAGCCTCCTGAGTGGTCAGGCGCTGGGCCAACGGCGCCACCGTGATCGCACGTCCCGCACGCATCGCGGTGATCACCTGGGACAACACCTCGTACACCGCCGCCGGCAGGTGCACCAAGGTCCCGTCCGGTGTCACCAGCGCCGCGTTCGCCGGAGTTCGGCTCAGTAGCGTCGCGAGTTCGTCCAGCTCGTGACGCTCGACCGGGTCGCTAGGGGGAAGGACTGGCCGGTCTACGGTCGCGGTCATCGCTGTCTGCCCCACTGGTCGCTTGCTGATGAGTCACCGTCATTGTCCTCGTGAAACGAAAAAATCGCAACTAGCGTCTGAGGTGGAGGTGCGGGTGGCAGCTTCCGCGCCTTGCTGGCCAGCGGTGCCGCGTTTTGTCGGTTAGTCGCCCTGACCTGCGTGAATGCTCGATGGTTTGTCGCACTAGGCTAGGCGGGACGATCGAAGGCGAACGTCGTGAACAGCGCCGGGTCGTGGAATGCGACGATGCGGGTGATCGAGGAGCCGGGTAGCTCCAGGACGGTGATGCCGTGGGGGTGCCCGTCCAAGTAGGTGCCGAATGCGGGCTCGTTGTTGGCGCGGGTGGGGAGCAGGCGCCAGGAGCCGGAGCGAATCACCCGTCCGAGGAAGGTGTCGACGGCGTGGCGGCCGGAGAACCAGGTGCGGTGGGGCGGCATCTCCAGGGTGACGTCCTCGGCGAGCAGGCGGGTGAGCAGCGCGGGGTCGGCGTTCTCGAAGGCGGCGGCGAACTGGTCGAGCGTGGCGCGCTGTGCGGCGGACGAGGGCTCGACGGTGTTGTCCTCGGCCGGTGACACGGCGGCGAGCTGCGTGCGGGCCCGTTGCAGCAGGCTGTTCACAGCGGCCACGGACACGTCGAGCAGGTCGGCGACCTCGGCCGCCGGCCACGCGAGGACGTCACGAAGGATCAGCACGGCCCGTTGCCGCGCGGACAGGTGCTGCATGGCGGCCACGAGCGCCAGCCGCACGCTGCCCCGTGACGCGACGACGGAGGCCGGATCGGTGATCAGCGCGTCCGGGATCGGCTGTAGCCACGGCACTTCCGGGCCGCGCACCAGGGCCGTGTCGGGATCGAAGGTGGCCCCGCCGAGACCGGACGGCAGCGGCCGTCGACCGCGGCGTTCGAGGGCGGTCAGGCAGACGTTGGTGGCGATCCGGTAGAGCCAGGTGCGCAGCGAGGCCCGCCCCGGGTCGAAGGCGTCGCGCGCCCGCCACGCCCGCAGCATCGTCTCCTGCACCAGGTCCTCGGCGTCCGCCACGGAGCCGGTCATCCGGTAGCAGTGGGCGAGCAGCTCCCGCCGGTGGGCGTCCAGGTCGATCGTCACGACGTACATACTCGCCGCCGCCCCCGAAATCATCGCGATGAGTTCCCGCCGGCTACCGGGTAGGTACTGGCGGAAACCCACCATCGGGAGGAACCAGTGAGCAAGGCAGTGATGGTCCGCTACCGCACCCGGCCGGAGGCCGCCGAGGAGAACCAGCGCCTGGTCGAGGCCGTGTTCCGGGAGCTCAACGCCGACGACCCGGGCGGCCTGCGCTACGCCACGTTCCGGCTGGCCGACGGCGTCACCTTCGTGCACGTCGCGACGTACGACAGCGAGGACAACCCGCTGACGCGGTCGGCCGCGTTCAAGGAGTTCCAGCAGGACGCCGGCGCTCGCATGGTGGACGGGGCCGAGCGCTCCGACGTCACGCTGGTCGGTGAATACGGCTTTCTAGCAGGAAGCTGAGCTCCGCCTCCACGTCGTCGAGCGGCGCGACGGACCGCTGCGCGCGGGCCAGCAGGATCGCGCCCTCGACGGCGGTGAGGATCACCGTGGCCAGGCGGTTCGGTTCGGCGACGCCGGACAGCTTGGCCGCCAGCGCGTCGCGCCAGCCGGCGACGGCCGTGACGATGGCCTCGCGGACCGGATCGGAGCCGTCGACGGCGGCCGCGAACACCGTACAGCCGGCGAGGAAGTCCGTGTCCTGCAACGACTTGCGCCAGTAGCCACAGACCTTGGGGATCAGCTCCGCGGCGTCGGCCCCGCGCAGCGCCCGGGTCCCGTTCCACGCCAACCTGGACATCCGTGTCCTGCACGCGGGCCGAGGCGACGGCCGGGCCCTGCTGCCGGCGCACCGGCACCTGCTCAACCATGCGTCGACGGTCCACGCCGGCGCGCTGTTCCCCCTGGCCGACGTCGCGGCCGGGGCCGCCGTGCTGCCGCTGGTGTGGGACCGGGTCGACGAGCTGGATTTTGTCGCCCGGGGAGCGGAAGTCCGCTACCTGAGGCCGGCCCGCGGCCCGATCACCGCGTCGGCGACGTGCGGGCCGGAGGTCGGGGAGCTGGAGACGAGGGGAAAGGTCGACGTGCCGGTCGCGGTGGCGTTGACCGACGAAGCCGGCACGCGGGTGGCCGCGATGACCGTGCACTGGCACCTGCGGCGGCGCTAGCCGTGGAGCTGGCGGTACGCCTGCGCCGCCCCCGGGTGCAGCGGCAGGTCGGCGGTCCCGATGAGGGTGCGGATGTCGAGGAACTGGGTGCCGAGGGCCTCCTGGGGGACGAGCTGGTCGGCCCGGGTGACCAGGACTTCGGCGACCGCGGCGGCGACGTTGTCAGGCAGGGAGGGGAGGCCGACGAGGAGATTGGCGACGCCGATGGTGGGGACCTGGTGCACGAAGCGGTAGCCGCCGGAGGGAACCGGGAGCTGCTCGTAGAGCATGCCGTAGCGGGTGCGGAGGGCGGGGAGGACGCCGTCCAGGGGAAGGAGCCGGATGCCGACGGAGGAATCGAGCTTGGCCAGGGCGGGGGTGGGGACGCCGCCGGACCAGAGCAGGGCCTCGATGGAGCCGGCGGCAAGGGCGGAAACGGCGTCGGCCAAGGGAAGATGCCGCACGACGGGGGTGATGCCGGCGGCGGCGAGGATGCGGTCGCCGGTGAGGGCGGCGCCGGAGCCGGAGGCGCCGAGGGACACAACCTGGCCGTCCAAATCGGACACTGAGTGGGCTGGGGAATCGTTGCGGACGACCAGTTGCATGTAGTTCTCGTACACGCGGCCGATGGCCCGCAGGTCGATGGCTGAGGTGAACGGGGGGAGCCCGGAGCTGGCTGAGCGGGCGGTGTCGGCGAGGACCAGGGCGAGATCGGCCTTGCCGGTGCGCAGCAGGTCGATGTTGGCCACGCTGGCCAGGGTTTCCACGGCGGTGCAACGCAACCACGACTGTGTGGCGTTGATCTGGGCGGCCAGCAGCCGGCCGAAGGCGAGGTAGAAGCCGCCGGACTCGCCGGCGGCGATGGTGAGCGAGCGGGACGGGCCGGGTGTGGTGCAGCCGGCGGCCAGGGCGCCGGCGAGGGCGGCGGTGAGGAAGGCGCGGCGCTTCATGACGGCAGCTCGATGATCACGGCCAGTCCGGTGGATTGGCCTGCCTGCAAGGAGAACCGTCCGCCGCGGGCCGTGACCAGGCGCTCGGCGATGGGGAGTCCCAGACCGCTGCCCCGAGGGTGGCCGGCGCGGCGGGGACGCCAGAACCGAGTGGTGGCCAGGGGAAGCTCCTCGGCGCTGAGGCCGGGACCGTTGTCCACCACGGTGATCGCCGCCGGGGTGCACGAGACGGTGACCTGGGAGCCGCCGTACTTGATGGCGTTGTCGAGCACGACGTCGAGGACCTGGCTGAGGTCGTGTTCGGGGCACCGCACCTCGACGGAGGTGTCCAGGTCCCCGTGGGACAGGGAAACACCGACGTCGGAGGCGGCGACGGACCAGAAGTCGAGGCGGTCCAGGACGACGGCGGCGGCGAGGCAGGTGTCGGGGTCGGGGGAAGCGGCCAGCAGGGTGGCGGTGTGCTCGGCATGGGCCATGGCCAGCAGACCGTCCAAAAGGGACTCCAGCCGTTCGACCTCGGCGACGGCGGAGTGGTAGGAGGCCTGACCGTCGGGAACGACCCGAGGGGCCAGGGAGTCGACCCGCAAGCGCAAGGCGGCCAAGGGATTGCGGAGCTGGTGGGAGGCGTCGCTGATCAGGCGGCGCTGTTGCTCGGCGGCGGAGCTGACGGCGTCGGACATGCGGTTGAAGGACGAGGCGAGTTCCCGAAGCTCTCGGGGACCGTCGCGGCCCCGAAGGTGGGTGTGGGGCTGCCCGGCGGCGACGGCGCCGAGGCCACGGGAAAGCTCGGCCAGCGGCCGAAGTACCCAGCGGGCGACCACGAGGGTGAGCAGCACGCAGCCGACGAGGGCGGCGAAGGCGCCGGCGAGGATGACGGCCCAGCCGCCGGCGACGTCGGAGGCGGCGGCCCGGACCGAGGCCCGCATGACCACGGCGCCGATGACCCGGGAGCCGATGCCGATGGGCCGGGCCAGCAGAACGTCCGAAGTGGACCACGGCAGCACGTCGTCCAGCCCGGGCGCGGGCTGGTTGCGCAGGGCGGCGTCGATCACGGGGGCCACGTCGGGGGCGTTCACGCTCAGCCCGCCGGTGGCGACGATGGGCTGCCGCTGCGCGTTCACGACGATCACCGGCTCCCCGTAGAGCGATGTGAACCGGGTGACCTCGCTGACCAGCTGGTCCTCGTCGTCCTGCTGGGTCAGCCCGGCGAACCGGTCGAGGTCGGCGGTGCGGCTGATGGACAGCTGCTGGGTGCGCTCGCGTGCCGTGACCATCAGCAGCGGCAACGCGAACGCGGCCACGGCCGTGACGGAGAAGGCCAGCAGCACCACCAGCAATCGGGTCCGCACGTCAGCCGCCGAGCCGGTAGCCGAAGTTGCGGATCGTGACCAGCAGCCCCGGCCGGCGCAGCTTGGCCCGCAGCTGCGCCACGTGCACGTCGAGCGACCGGGAGATGGCCAGGTACGCGTCGCCCCACACCTCGTCCATCAGCTGCTGCCGGCTGACCGCGGCCCCGTGCCGGACGGCCAGCACCGCGAGCACGTCGAACTCCTTGGACGTCAACGGAATCAGCTCGCCGGCGGCGAAAACCCGGCGCGAGTGCAGGTCGATCCGCACGTCGGCGAGCTCGACCACGGTCGGCGGCGGCGTGGTCCGCGCCGCCGCCCGCCTCGTCACCGCCTCCATCCGGGCCAGCAGCTCGGCCAGCCGGACCGGTTTGACCAGGTAGTCGTCGGCGCCGAGGCGCAGGCCGCGCACGACGGACCGCTCGTCGCCGTGCGCGGTGAGCACCAGGACCGGCAGGTCGGTGACCCGCCGGAGCTTGCGCAGCACGTCGAGGCCGTGCATGTCGGGCAGGCCCAGGTCGAGCAGCACCAGGTCGGCCTGGTGGTGGGCGGTCAGCGCGTCCGCGCCGCGTTCGACCCGGGTCGGGCGGTGGCCGGCCGTGGCCAGCGCCTCGACCAGGGCCTTGCCGACGCCTTCGTCGTCCTCGACCAGTAGCACGCGCACGCCTGTCACCTAATCATCCAGGGTCGATTCCTTGGTGGTTTCCCGCATTGTCGCGTAGACGATCAGCGACACGAGCACGCAGCCGGCGACGTAGTAGAAGAACACCGACTCGTGGCCGGCCTGCTTGAGCCACAGCGCGATGTACTCGGCGGTGCCGCCAAAGATGGCCACGGTCAGCGCGTACGGCAGGCCGACGCCCATGGCCCGCACGTTGGTGGGGAACAGCTCGGCCTTCACGATGGCGTTGATCGAGGTGTAGCCGGTGACGATGACCAGCGAGCCGAGCATGATCAGGAACGCCAGCACCGGGGTGCGGGCGCCGGCCAGCAGGGACAGCAGCGGCACGGTGAGCAGGGTGCCGGCGATGCCGAAGAACAGCAGCAGCGGCCTCCGCCCGACCCGGTCGGACAACGCGCCGGCAAGCGGCTGGATCACCACGAAGGCCAGCAGGGCCAGGAAGTTCACCCAGGTCACGGCGTTGATGTCGATCTTGCTGGTGTTGACCATGAACTTCTGCAGGTAGGTCGTGTACGTGTAGAACGCGACCGTGCCGCCCAGCGTCAGCCCGCACACCAGCAGGCACTCCTTGGGGTACCGCAGCAGCACCCGCAGGCTGCCCCGCTCGCCCGACTCCTGGTTCACGAACGCCTGCGACTCGTCCATGGTGGCCCGCAGCCACATCACCGCCACCGCGCCCAGGGCCCCGATGACAAAGGCGATCCGCCAGCCCCAGGAGGCCATCTCGGCCGAGGTCAGCGTGTTCTGCAGGATGATCTGCACGCCCAGCGCCACCAGCTGGCCGGCGGTCAGCGTGACGTACTGGAAGCTGGAGTAGAAGCCCCGCTTGCCCGGCGTGGCCACCTCGGACAGGTAGGTGGCGGAGGTGGCGTACTCACCGCCGACCGAGATGCCCTGGGCCAGCCGGGCGGCCACCAGCAGCAGCGGCGCGGCCACGCCGATCGAGTCGTAGCCGGGGGTCAGGGCGATCACCAGCGAGCCCACCGCCATCATCGCCACCGACAACGTCAGCGCGGCGCGCCGGCCATAGCGGTCGGCGTAGCGGCCCATCAGCCAGCCGCCGATCGGCCGCATCAGGAAGCCGACCGCGAACACGCCGGCGGTGTTGAGCAGCTGGGCGGTGGCGTCGCCGGCCGGGAAGAAGACCTTGGCGAAGTACAGGCTGAACGCGGTGTAGGCGTACCAGTCGTACCACTCGATGAGGTTGCCGATGGACCCGCGCAGCACGTTGCCGATCACCCGGCGACCGGGCCGCACGTCCTCGTTGACGTTGACAGTCATGGCGCTCAATGTCAGGTCCGGGCCGGTCGACGACAAGGAGAACGGCCAACGCTTTACATCCGCTTAGGGTTTCTACCTACGCGATCGCGTGATGTGGGCCGCGCGGGGCCGGGCCACGCTGGCCGGCATGACCGACGACCAGCTGATCGTGGAGCTGCCCCCGCGGTACTGCCCGGTGCCGGTGGCCACCCATCCGGACGCCGACCTGCTGGAGAGCCGGGGCGCCGACTGGCTCACCCGCTACGGCCTGGGCGGGCCCCGGCTGTGGGCCAACGACTGCGCCGGCTTCTACGGCCGGATCATGCCGGAGGCGGCGACCGAGCGGCTGCAGATGGCCGTCGACTGGTGCTTCCTGATGTTCGCGTTCGACGACATCAACTGCGACGAGGTGGCGCCCAGTGCCGCCGGCCGGCAGTTCGTCGACATCGCCACACGGGTGGTGCGGGCGCTGGAGGTGCCCGACGTGAACCTCGGGGCGGGCTCCGACCTGTTCCTGGCCCCGGTGCGGGACCTGGCGCTGCGGGCGCACAAGTTCGGCACCCCGACCCAGGTGCGGCGGCTGGTGGAGGGGCATCGCGCCTGGTACCTGGGCGTGCTGTGGGAGCTGCGGTGCAAGCTCGCCGATGTCACGCCGAGCCTGAGCGACTACGCCCACCTGCGCCAGCACACCGCCGGCGGGCTGGCCACCACCAGCTGGATCGAGATCGTCGACGGCGCGGAGATCCCGGCGGCCGAGCTGGACTCGCCGGCCGTGCGGGCGCTGTCGGAGCTAGCGTTCACCATCGCAGCCTTCGATGACGACCTCTTCTCGTACGGCAAGGAGACCTGGTTCGCACGCCGGGAGGCGACGCCGCCCGACTGCAAGCTGAACCTGATCGACATCGTCGCCCTCGAACGGGGCTGCGGCGTCGAGGACGCCCTGGCCGAGTCGGTCGAGCTGGTGAACCGGATGACCTATCGGTTTGTCCAGCTGCGTGACACCGTGCTGCCGTCGGCCAGCGAGCCGCTGCGGAACTACCTGGAGTGCCTGTCCCGGCTGCTGCGCGGCAACATGGAGTGGGGCCTTCAGGCGCAGCGCTACCGCAATCCCGACGGCCGCTCGCCCGACGCCGTGCACACCGTGGGGTCGTGGACCTACGAGCCGCCGGCCAACGCCGAGGTGCCGCCGGCGATTCCGTCGGTCGCCTGGTGGTGGCACCCCGAGCTGGGCTAGCCACGACCCGTCGCCGGTGTTCGCGCCCTGACCGTCCTCACTGCCCCGCAAAGGTGACGGATTCGATCACGATGCTGTTGGTCTCCGGTGAGATCTCCTCGTGGAAGAGGCTGTCGGCAATCTCGGTGTCCTCGTGCATGGCGCGAGGCTAGGCGGCGGGTTTTCGCCGGGTCAACGCACGCTGCCCGTTGGGGCGGATGTCGCTCCGCGTCCTGGTTTAGCCGCCGTCGACCGCTGATGGTGGTGCCATGACCGAGGATCAGGTGCCTGATGACCTGTTCGAGGAGCTCATCCCCGACACCACTGCCAGCAACGGTCAGTGCAATGAAGACATCGCGGACTGGGTGCGGTAGCCGATGAGTGAACGGGATGAGATTCCAGCCGACCTGTTCGACGAGGAGATCGCCGTCACCGTTGCCCTGTGCTCCACCGACAACGAGGACCGTTTGGCGACGGGAGAAAGCCGATGACCGAGGACGAGGTACCTGACGAGCTGTTCGACGAGGACATCCCCAGCGCCAGCGCGCTGGTCGCGACCCGCTGCCCCGGCGAGGAGCTGTAGCCGATGGACGAGACTCTCGACGAGCTGTTCGACGAGGACATTCCGGTGACGGTGTCGGTGTGCGGCACCTCGTCGGGAGACGAGCGCTGAGGTGGGGATCCACGTCTTCGCCGGGCCGACGATCGGGCCGCGGGAGATCGCCGACGCGTTGCCCGGGGCAGTGATCCACCCGCCGGTCGAGCACGGCGGCCTGTTCCGGCTGGACCTCAAGCCGGGCGACATCGTGCTGGTGATCGATGGCGTCTTCCACCACCACGCGCCCCTGCGGCACAAGGAAATCCTGCACATGGTGGCCGCGGGCGTGCGAGTGGTCGGCGCGTCCAGCATGGGGGCGCTGCGGGCGGCGGAGCTGCACCCGTACGGCATGACGGGCATCGGCAAGATCTTCCGGCTGTACCGGGACGGCGTGATCGAGGCCGACGACGAGGTCGCGGTCGTGCACACCGAGGCACCGGACTGGCGGCCGCTGAGCGAGGCCCTGGTGAACATCAGGCACACCGTCGAAATGGGCCAAGCCCCGCCGGAAATCTTTGATCTGGCCC
>Ga0307511_10000931_pt1 | contig 30899 bp, 21 predicted proteins | sample 13_EM_MG_FD_200266 | JGI IMG/M metagenome (GOLD analysis project Ga0307511, IMG submission 200266) | Populus trichocarpa ectomycorrhiza microbial communities from riparian zone in the Pacific Northwest, United States - 13_EM | ecosystem: Host-associated > Plants > Roots > Unclassified | place... | reverse complement strand
TAATGAAGACCGAGGCACATTAGACCATTCAAGAATATATGCTCGGGTTCTCGACCAGCCCCACCCTGGACGATATGGACTACAAACAGAGCATGGGATCTTGGATCGGTTATATCCAACTAAGGAACTCAACTGGGTTGAGAATCCTGAGTTTGTGGGTATGTCCTTAATATCCCTTTATATCTTTATATTTAATTCACTTGTTTATAACTCTTCTAGCTCCAGCCTTGGATCTTTCAAGCAATGAATCAGTGATCACCCTCCACCGTGCTGCTGCTCTGGGCTCTCGAGTAATGGAGGTGCTTCTATATTGTAGTTGCGGCCACACAACCACTTGTCAAACTAGGCGCTACAAGTGCTTCAAATCTAGTGCCAAATGTACTAACTATTGCCACAAGCGCAAGCATCACCTGGATGATCAGGCTGGGTCATGTCTGAATTTGGCCGCCTCCGAGGCACGCAATATCCGCACCCTAATCTCACGCGGTATACCTCCGACTTCTGCGACTTCTCCACTTTCTCTTTCTCCACTTTCTCTTTCTCCACTTTCTTTGTCTTCTATATCTACACCATTGCCTTCTGCTAGTTCCTCTACACTTGCTTCTCCTACATCTGAATTTCCTACTGTACATGCCCCCGAGGCCCCATTGGTTCTAGGTTCTAATTCTCCTATAATTCCAGGCTCTAATTCTCCTATAATTCCAGGCCCTAATTCTCCTATAATTCGTAAGCGCCGCTCCTCACGCCTTTCTTCTTCCATTTCTCAGTCAGCTTCTGCCTCTTCCTTATTTTCTCAGTCTGCTGCTACTAGCGCTGCCGAATTGGATAATACATTGAATACTCGAGGCCTACGGAAGAGGGCTTGATCTAATATGTTTTGTTTATATATCTCTCGAGGACTTGATTTTTTTCGTATTTTCATTTATTTCTACATTATATTTTTCTATGTCTGGAGGCCTAGATTTTCTGGTATTTTATGTATTTATATCTTATATTTTTCCCTTTATCTGTAGTGCTCCATAGTCTCGTAATTCTCAATAGTTCCGAATATAGATAATTATTAGTCTGGTTGGGATAATTATATTCAAATATTATTGTGGCCGTCTTATTGCTGGGTGGGCCGGCCCAACCATCTTTAGCGGCCCATTGAACAATGGGCCGTATTGACGTATGGGTCAGAACAGAAATGTGTTGCTTGAAGTATTCACAGGCATCATTGACAACGTCGGTAATAATGGTAGGAATATTGTCATCATAGTTGATGGAGGAAGTATTATCTGGAGGAGTCCTGATGTTATGATAAACATTTAATTGATCTTGTTTAATAACGTAGGGGTGGGGATTGAATTCATACCCGTCAAAGATTAATTCGGGGATGCTGGAGAGAGTATCCTAATTTGATTGCATTTCTTCCTCCAGGATATCGTCGTAGTCTTCGTAGTATCTGTCGTTCTCGTTATTGAGATAGGGACGTTACAGGTAGTGACCAAAGCTTTCGTTATGGCCTACGCAATTGTTGAAGTCTCAGTTAGTGTCCTTGAAGTTGGTACGGCTGCGCGAAACCATTGTGAATTCTCCGGAAACAGGGGAGATAGATACGTTGCTGGTAGTAATGGATTTGGTCCTAAGGTTCGGCGTTGTCTTCTGAAGGATTGATGGTCTGGGGAATGAAGTCTTGTTTCTATCTAGGATCAGGGGAGAATTTATTCTTACTTGAGAGAGTGGGTGCTAACAGGTTTTCTTTTCCAGCCGTAGGTACGATGGCACAATCGAATTCTTGCATGTAAGCTTGCCAGCCGACTTGGTTATGAGATGTTTGTCACGCCCGGAGGAATTACAGTAAAGGCTGGTGTTACGTGGGAACCGTAAAGTTGTAGTTTTGAAGTTGAGCCTGAAAAAACTTCAAGGAGTCAATAATAGTGATTAACAACTTTTGGTTGGTGGGGTAGTGCCACTGTGCAATGCATAATTTCCAAGAATCAAAACGATACCGTGGAATGTATCCGAGTATTGCTTTTTCTATCCATGTCCCTCCTTCAATATCACTAGCATCGCATGCCAGGTACTTTGGTTCTTCTGAGAAATAGTTCCAGGGTTAAAAGAATATGTAAAGAATTCACAAGTTCCTTGATTTTCTCAAGTGCTCTAGTATTTGTGTCCGTAATTCTTTGCAGTAGGTTTTTGCGTTACAGTTCTAATAGGGTGCTTAAGTAGGAGGCCAATTCTGGATAAAACATGCGCAGGAATATGACAATGCCGAGTAGACCTCATAGTTCCTGTAGATTAATAGGAACCCTAAAGTCTAATACCTGCTTACATTTTTTAGTATCCAAATGTAACCCATCTGGATTTAATATGTGTCCTAAGATATCTAAACATTTGAAGAAAAACTGGCATTTGCTAGCTTTCAACCAAAACTTCTCGTCTAGGAGTCATGGTAGAACCTTTTGTAAAGTGACTACATGTTTGTCGTATATATCTGAAAAGATAATATCATCGATATAAATGCCTAGATCCTGGAAGACCATCTCTTTAAAGATTTCGTAAATAGCTCGTACCCTGGTGGCAGGAGCATTGCAGTCGACCTGTTGCATAATGAGACTACGGTAATTACCCATGTATAAAAAGAAGGTAGAGTGTTGTTCCGAGTCCTTTTTGATTCTGATGTTATAGTACCCATCTACTAGGTCAGTCGTGCTTCAATATTTCCAAGCAGCCACTAGCTCCATGAGTTCCTCGATGCTTAGGAGTGGTGTGTGGTAGGCGTCAACTGCTCTATTTCGATCCCTGACTTCCAGCATACTGCAGGAACGATTTTTGAGAACCCCAACGCCAGCACCAAGCGTCCGAACGCCAGGGATTCCGGAAGGACACCAGGGGTGCATAGGGCGCCCCCAGCGTTCCGGCGCTATTCCGCTAGCGTCCGGCCGTACGCCATGGGAAGTCCGGACGCCGGCGCTCTAGGGTGCGCGTCCATAATGGTCAGTTGGCCTTCGCTGGCGCTCCTGGCTTCTGACGCCCAAAAGGTAAACTAACATGCTTCCGAATATAGTACGCCAGGGTTTGCAGAGGTCACCTTGTTTGCCTACTGCGGCTGCTTCATCCATGTCTAGCGTACCTGTCATACACTCTCTCGATGCCGTTGTCTCGGTTACCGACGTCCTTTAGCCTCTCCCGCCCTTATAGCAACTCATGAATGTCTCCCCTCTTCTTGCTTCCATCCTCACTAGTGATCTGATTCCTCGCTTCCTCCCCTACTTTATCTGCTTAGCTTCTTCGTCATACTCCATCTGTTTTAACTTACCTTCATCCCCATTGCTGTGGCATAGGGCCCCTCGTTCTCATTTCACAATGAATCCAAGTAGTGATCTCTCACATTGCCATGCCGACGCACCTGGTCCTTTCGTACTATAGGAGAAGCAGCTCCTCATCAACTCCATAATGTTGTCGATAGTAATCCCTGGGGTCGACAACTGATGTACCTTGTCCTGAATTCCGCTTCCCATGTGACATTCTCCTGGTACCTAGTCTCTTAGTACACATGTAGGACAACGTGATTCTTCAATTTCAAATCTTCCTTTCATTCAAATTTTTCCTAATCTAATCTAATCGCTATCTCACTCTTGCTACATAATGCTCCCGAGGCCCCTCGTTCCAATACTTAGTCCTCTACTTTGCGTCTGTATTGGTGTTTCACCCGTCGGATATATTTTCCTCCTCTGCTTCTGGTGCTTCCCTATTTGACATGTCCGCGTCTTCATCTTCCTCACTCAAAATAGTGGGCTCTCCATCCGCATCCTCCCGTTCATCTGTACTGTTAGCTTTCCTCCTCTGTGCTTCGGGGAGATGACCACGACTCGGCTTAGAAGCCGATGTCGCTCCTTAGAGCTCTTGCATCAGTTCTGCCTTATAACAAGAAGTATCCCCCACCTGAAGAGGTTGGTCAGATTCGAGGTCTGCTTTAGGTTGGGTTTCTGCAATACGCGAAAGTATATCAACCCTAATCGTTGATAGCAATAGCTTTTGGATTTGGGGTACATGTGCATTCCAGGTTGCAAGGAATCTTTTCTATGTTCCTGAATTCGTTAGACTTTGGCTTTCTTGGATTGTATGTATGATACCTACTAGCGGTCGTCTCATACTTGAAGTCTGCGTTTCTCACAGGTTCAACATAGACTCCAGTTGTCTACGCCTTAAGATAATGACACCTGGTGGAGAGGACCAGACAAATGAATACTTCATTTATGAAATCGAAAAAGGTATCATCAAAATAACCCCTCAATAGGATACCAGCAAAATATTTACGGAATATGATTTCTGTAATTTCTGTTGCACGGAAGTGTCCTTCGTTCTTCTAAGCTCGTATTAGACCTATAGTGTATTCAAGCCGATGCAGGAGGTACTATACAACCTCTCGTCTATCTGCATGACAGATAAATTTGTCGTCACGCAACAAGTATTCCACCTTGTCTGCTATATCTGCTTGTGCCAACTTGTTAAGACCGAAAACTTCCATGATGCTGTGTTTTCACTTGTAAACCAGATGTGCTTAGGTTTTGGAATGAATACTTTGTAGCTAATGTCTCTCAGCTCATATTATACGACGTGATGTATAGGGAATATTACTTACATAGGCATCTACAACCTTGATGGGTTCGAGGGTCTGCCCTCATTCTTTTTGGGCATCAGCACAGGATTCGGTCAAAAGTTGAGTGATCTCATCAGCGTTCAACATGGGATTTTCAAAGAAAGTGTAGTCCCTGACATGTGTGGCGGTGCGAGTTGTCAGGTCTTTATACTTGTCTGGAACTTGGAAAAAAGATCTAGACCTGAGTCTGACCAGAGATGAGCTCTCCATGACGATGACAGTATCCTGATGCCCTTCGTCTATGCTGCCAAGGTCAGAGTCCAGGCGTGAAGGGTTATGCTGCGCGTTCGGTACTCTTGGAGGTGGAGAGGACTTTTGGATACTTGCTAGACAGGTAAATCAGAAATTTAGTTTGACGATAGCTACCTGAAGCCTTGAGTGGCCGATCCTATTATTGCAGTCATACTGATTATGAACTTTCCTCACCGGATGTCTGCCATCCGACGCTGCACATCTCTTAGAAGACTCTGCCAGGTGGGGTGGGAGGGCAAAATTACCATCCTGGTCATTATCATCCTGCGACGATGCAGGTGCAGCATACACCAGTTGGCGTCTTGTAAGACTGGAAATAGAATTCGGAATTGTGGTCTTTCCTAAGAGCCCAAAACTTGAATACGTAGGTATCATTTAGATATCAATAAATTGTTACAAAATTGGGTTTGCAGAGGAATTATGTTGGTAGAGGAATTATGTTTGCAGATGAATTTTAAGTGCGGAAAAAGGTTATCTGACATGAGGAGTCGGAGAACAATTTATTTCTATAATATTCTATATTCGAAATCACAACGAAATAACTAAGAACACAATAACTAAGGTAACAACTACCAAAAGGCAAGCAAAAAAACTACGAGAAAAACGACTATAGAATGGTTTGCCAAAGAAAAAAGGAAACCACCTCATCTAGTGCCTACTACAAACAGAAAAATGACTAGATTCGTCGAGCTACTACCGTATTCAAGCTGCTATTGGTTAGTATCTCTCATTCAGCTGTGCTTGCGTGGCCACTTAGCACTATTCGCTCATGGTGGTGGGACATTCTGCAGTACTGGTGGCACAACATTAGGCTGTGGTGCTGATGGGACATTAGCCAGTGGGGTTGGTGGCGCTGGTCCTGGATATCCGGGCGCCCCTGGTTGCAGATCCTCCTACCTGAATTGGGCTACTCTAAGCGCTCTGGCTTGCAACCGAATGTCCCCCATGCCCATTCAACGATTTAGTGCTAATGCCCGACGTGCAAAAAGTACGATGTGACACGCTCGGAGCATAGCTCAAGCAGAATTCACTTATGGCCAACTTAAACGCACAATATACAGAAAGTTCTTATCCTCCGAGTGTATTGCATCGGGGTACTTAGGTTTGTGGTAACTCTTGACATACTTCTTCATATCTGACTATCGCTTCTCCCTATAGCGCAGCTCGTATATCCGCTGTTCGAACGTATGGTATGCATTCAGCAGTCATCCCTGACGCACGCCAACAGCATTCCACACTATGGCGTCGGAATCTTCATCAAGTTCATCATATCTGACTGGCAGATAAAATCTGTCCAGGCTAAAATACTGGGGGGCTACATTGGCTTGCTCACCTTCATGCAGCATGATCAATAGCCGAATAGGCTTAGCAGTTGTTAGCCGCTGGAAGGCCGACACTTCTCCATCGGCACTCAGACTGGTGGCATCGGCTGGAAACGTCAGGTTGGCGGGGTCGGGGTCCGCTAGGGCAACCCAAAACTCCTGCACTCTTCTCCCAGCGGATACCTAGGCCTTCACCATGTCCCAGATTCCCTCTACTATGTTGTGGACAATTATGCGCAATTTTCTTCGATCTCTTACATCCCATACCCATCCGTCATTGTTATCTTTATGAGCTGGGTCATCCTGGTCACATACCCAGAAAACTACAGCCGTATTCTGCTCCCCGACATCAGGGTCCTCCCCATCCTAGTCGGCCTTGTTCTCATCAGGGCAAGGCCTCCTCTATGCTCTCTTCACTGCTAAATTTTTAGCAATTTCGGATCACTTTTTAATGCAGTCTTACAACAAGGCCTCTAAAGCGTTCTTATGGAAGTCGGACACCGACGCCAGAGGTGCCCTGATGGCTGGCCTAAACCCGGTGAAGCCGCGAGCCGCCTCTACAAGTCGCGCCTTCTCGCCATCACTTGCTCAACTTCACCTCTTGAATTCTTGCCAGGCGCAGTAGTCTTTAATTGCATTACACCACGTGGTATAATGGGCATCTATGGCATTACTCCCCAAATCGGCCTTCGAATTCTTGACCAAATTCTTTGTGGTCACTATTGTATCTAGATCCAGATAATATTAGATACAGGGCGTCAGAAGATGGATCTCTGTCGGGAACCTTACCGTTAACAGAATTACTCAAAGAGGAAATGCCAGGTATTTGTGGTCCATGCAAAGATATGTGAAGGTATAGAGTGAGATGTGAACACTGAATGTGAATTGGAAACCGGGCTCTTACTCTAGGATAGATACCTTTTTATACATCTTGCACTTGAGTCATGTACTGCTTGACCTCGAACATTATTGATGAGGGCAAGAAGTGTTTCCTGTCCAACAGAAAATACAGCTAACCTGATGTGTCCAGTAGCAACAAATACTTCATTGAAGATATTAGAGTCGTGAATTTTGCTTCTAGTTCCAGAACAAATACATCTCGAAACATTGATTTCGAGACCATTATATGTTTTAAGATGACTCGATAGGGTACAACATTATTCTATTATTTCGAAGACCTCGAATATTGTAGAAGAAAGACAAGGGTTTCCTGTCCGACAGAAAATACAGGTAACCTGACGTGTCCAGTAGAAACAAATACTTCATGAAAGATATTAGAGTCGTGAATTTTGTTCCTAGTTCAAGAACATATACGTCTTGAAACATTTATTTTGAGGCCATTATATGTTTCAAGAGGACTCGATATAGTACAATTGCAATCTATTATTTTGAGGCCTATAACGTTCCACACTATGCCGTAATAGAGGCCCCAAGACTTAATTCTGACCAAGGGGCACATAGTATGGTTGGGGCACACCAGACGAAGGCAACTGAATTAAGTCTAGTTTGCTCTAAAGCCCGACGCGGATAGGCAGTATATGTGTTTTCAAAATATATTCTTAGTTGTGAATTTTGTTTCTAGTTCCAGAAGAACATTATTTCAAAAGATTGCTTGTAGGATATTATATATCTCCAGTTATCTCGACACGGTATCGAAGGCCATGATATTCCAAGCCCATAATGTTCCACACTATAAGAGCCATATTTCAAGTTAGTCCATCCAAAATTCTATTGTATATACCAGACTGACTCTAGTCGGGTTAGGACCAGGTGGTTTGAAATCCCGACGGGACTAGTCGGCTTAAGACAAAGTTCTAACTTATGATATGTTTACCACTTTCGTACATCAAACTAGTTGCAGCGTCTATCAAAGACTACAACGAACTCCCACAAAACATGCTGCCATTGGTGCAATAACATATACGCTTCAGGGGGAGCCTATTCAAATCATATCAAGAAAAAGCATCCGGAACATGCTCAGCAGACGTTTTCTCCTCTTGTACATTGGCAACTCGACGCAACAGGCATTCCACCTGAACTCAAGGAACAAATTGCAGCAAACGAGGCTACAAGTACTCCAATTCAAGATCTAGAACCCGAATATTCGGACCTCAGCGAAGCCGATATTGACGTAGCAGAGCTCGCTGGAATCTAAGAACTCTACTTTGACTGGCTTCCGACAAAAAACGATGCAGAAGCGGAATGTGATTCTGACATAGAACCTATAGCAGAAATCTCAGCTTCCACAAACCATGAAGACGACTTAAAGCCCTACACTCCCAACATCACACGGGGACTTCCTGCTGGATATCGAGCGGTACAGCCTCTTCCGAATTATTTATTCTCGAAGCAACGATTTCCGGAATACAATTATCTTCATCCCTTCCGCAATGCTTGAGATTACAAGCTTCCACGATTTTTCACCTTGAGCAAGGTGCCAAAAACTAGTGTTGACCATTTCTTTCGAAACAACATATTGCCTCCCTCCTAAGACAATGGTCCAACATCTGACGTCACATTCAAATCGGGTTATACATTCTATAAACAAACGGACAAAATGATTGTTGATCCTTTATGGCATACTGGCGAAGTCCAATATGCCTTGCGTCCCAAATCGGAGTTCAGATACCGCAATCTCTTGGAATGTAAACAATACCTACTGCAGCAGCAAGCCTTTTCTTGCCACATATTATGGGAACCCGTGAAGATATTTAACAAGGATAAAGAGAGAATTTATGCCAAAATGAATATAGGAACATGATGGTGGGATCAGCAAGTATATACCCCACAACGCTTTTTATTGATATCCGTTTGCTTATGTCGGACAGACATAGATTCCAGTCGAATTCATGCTTGTCCCCGTCTGGTTGGCGTCGGATCAAACACACGTGACCAATTTCTGTGGAGACAAGAAATTGTGGCCTATATACATGAGTAGCGGTAATATACAGTCAGCTGTGCGCAATGAACCCACAATGAATGCCTAGATACCTATCGTTGTGCTTCCAATTCCCCCAAAACGACTTGATAAAATCCCCACTTACCCAGCAGAGGCTCAAGAATTGGATGCCTTACAGATTATACAGGAGATCCTGAGTTCAATTTTGAGTGTGTTATTCGATGCCAAATGCCAGGAAGGTATCTAGCTGGTTTGTTGTGATGAAAAGGTATGGAAATTCGTCCCTAAGTTATCTGCATGGTTAGCAGACCACATGGAGAATGTTATGATCTATAGCATAACCTGAAACCGCTGCCCTATCTACATCGCCCCTCCTGATAAATTTGGAGAACTACCAGATGCTCCATGCGATACCCGACCGTACCTCAGGTATGCTGCCGCATATCATAATTCCAACGTTGAACAACTGGAATCTGATGAAGTTAAAAACATCTACAATGCACTCTGGCATATCCCTAATTGTGAACCCCATAAAATAGTACAAGCGGACACCCTCCACACCCTCCTTCTCGGTATCCTCATCCATTTCATGAAATGGGTGCAAGAATTCATTGTATACGTCGGCCCCAAGACAATTTTCGACCACATAAGGTCCAGACCACCCCTCTTCTCTGGATCTACCAGGCCCAACCTAGTATACCATTCCATCACGCAATGGCAAGAGAAAGAAATCCGCAATCACTTACAGGTCTTATTTGGGGTCTTTACCGCTGTACTCAGTCGGATGACTGACACTGATCTGATTGCCCCCAGACATAAGACACTCTGTAACAAGGCCATTCTATGTGTTCGGTATATAACAGACTATATCCTGATTTCACAATACCAAGTCCACACCCCTAGAACAATCCAATCCATAAGGGATTATCTGGAAGAATTCCATAAAGACAAGGAAGTATACCTGACGTTTCATGCAATGAAGTCAGTTAAGTATGCGGCGAAGCAGGCATCGAAAGGCTTACGTGAGGAGTATCAAAGACTGCTAGCATCGAAATACCTACGTCAACAAACACCCGCCAAATAGCAGAAACTCCAACAAGATTTGCGACTAGAAAATGAAGAATTGGTCCACGACTTCCTGAAACCAGAAGTATATTACAACTTCCCAAAATGCATCTCATTTCCTACTTCACAGAACAAATTACAAGATACGGGTCACTACCACAATATTCTGCAGAAATAGGTGAAGCCTCCCACAAGGCTCTGAAAGACGCCCACTGTGGGAGTAATCACATCAACGCCATGCCTCAAATAATCCGAACCTATACACAGGCACACAGTTTTGCTATGCGGGAATGGAATATTCAGCAATGGCTAAGTGAACTTGACCGCATTCTAGAAAGATACTCGATGTTGTTCACCCGACGCGCCCTAGCATACTTCTCTCTCGAGACGATGGCGAGGACCTCACGAGGAGTAAGCTCCAAGGGCGCATGTGTAACAAGACTATACACAACATTCAGACTTTGCAGATGGTTTACGAACTCCTGGACCTAGAAACGCTGACAGGTAGTTATCTCCTGCATAACCAACTTGAACCTCATGTCTCGTCCGAGCAGCTGGATTCCAACGTAGCACGTCTTATGGATACGCCACTCGAAGTATTTAATACTCTCCAAGTTGCAGTGCCCACGTTTAATGACAATGAGTACAACCTATACCATATGTTGGGTACCGGACCAAATTTATTCCAAAAGCAAGGCAGGGCAGATGGCCTGGTGTTTGTCCGATGTTGCAAGACCTATGCAGCCACAAACGTCGCTGGAAGGCTCGATGGTATGATTGTAGCAAAGCTAAATGCATTGTTCAAACTTCGAGATATCGATGTCAACAAGACTTGCAGCCTTGCCCACATTTCTCTGCTTAATGCTATCGGATCCCCAACGCTAGATGGGCCGGAATGTATGGTACACGTCGGAATCCCGATGAAGAACCATGTGGTGCATATACGAGACATCAAGGGTTTGGCGCACTTGATCTCTATCAACCCAGATAATTTGTATCTTGTAAATAATCACATTGATATACATACTTGGAATGAGACATATAATGGGAATTAAATAGAATATAATTGGAAATTTGCATATGATTTATGAGATACTTGTTTGAAAGTAGAACGATACAAACATCGAGCAATGTAATCAAAGGTGCGAAGAAAAACTTTCACAAATGCCCTGCAATGCATGTGGAATGTCGCAGAGAGAGACGCAAGGGCCAAGTGTATCACGAGGGGGAACATACAGGGGAGGGATGGTGACACAGCAAGAAGGACAGACGGCCTTGGAATACAGCCAAAATAGGTTAAGCATCCCAAGGCTGGTAAGGCAGCGGATACAGGCTAGGTTCCGGATGCTTGGTGTAGACCTCGGGACGCCAATTTTCTTTTGCTGATGAAAGCTAAGTCCTTCTTCCTTCCCCTACCTAATCACTCCTTATACCCCTGCAGAGGCATGTCATCTTGACACCTCCTGCAACTTATACTCCCCCACAGTCAAGCAGGCACAACAAGCAAACAAGAAGCGGTCCGTTCCACTACTTCTTTCAGCTGGCCAAAAGGTTCTACTCTATGCAGAGAACCTCAACCTCTTAAACACATCTAGGAAATTGAAACCTAGATAGTTCAGACCTTTCCGCTTCCAACATGTTAAGGGGAATCGGAACAACTACACGCTCGACTTGTCAACGGACAGTCGACTCTCTCTTATCCACATTTCCTTCCACATCAGAAAGATCAAACCTTACGTTGAAAATGATTCAACCAACTTCCCAGGTCATCACGATGAACAACCTGGTGAGGTAACGGAAGGCAGATAGATAGTTGAATGAGTACTCGAATTTCATACTTCTCCTCGTACCAGCAAAAGCCAATACCTGGTATGTTGGAAAGGGTACGGAAGTGATAACGATGAGTGGATCAACTTCGAAGACATCAGTCTTGCAATCATTCAATATTTTTGGACAAGTGGAAACTACTCCAACAGCTTCAAGCAACGAAGATCGACCAAGAAACATAAGAAGCATCACGTTCGAGAAAACCCCAATCAATTGTTCAAACTGAACGAGACAGAGTTCTCGCCCTTAATCCTGACGATCAAGACCTCACCTCCCCTCCTACCAACCTTGCAGAATATGTTTTTAATGTTTTCCTAAAGTACTAATTCATGCTGGTTGAATGAACCTGGAAATCCCGCGTTCTCACTTGTTGTTTTAAGTGTCGTTCTGAATTAACAATGAAAGAAAGTATGGCAAACAAAGTATCTTTTGAATGTTTTCATTGTTCCTTATGTCATGTATATTTACTATGGAAGAATTGAAAGTTACGTTGGTTTTCTACTATTCATTGCGAAGATGGCTATTCTTATAACTGTCATGCTTATACCTATTATTTTAGACTACCTCCTCCCTGAGCAAGACAACAAGAGTAGAAAATCCTTTTTAGTGGGAAAGTGTAACGGAAGACCATTTCTTACATTGTCTTAGTACGCATTTCATAGAGCCTATCAAGTATACCAGATGGCTCGGGCATAGTACCTTACGTACTACGGCCTTGCACGTATCCTGTCCTTATGTACTTTTTCTTTATCCTGACGCATTACGCATCCACACCTGTATTTCTGAGTACTGGAGGCCTGACCTCCCACACCTGTATTTATGGTCATGGAGGAGTACTTTCTGGAAAGACCAGAAAGCAGGTTTGCTGGAAAGGCTAGAAATCAGGTTTTTCAGAATCCAGAAGGCTTGGCGGCTAGTATAAGTACTGAGCCGATCCGCCATTCTGCAGGAGGATTCTCAGATCAGATGACTTCAGACAGAGTTCAGATAAGCTTTAGATAGCTTCAATACAGAGAGATTACACCTATTAATGCTCTTCCCGCTTGTGAAATCTGCATGCTCTTAAAGACCCTCTGAGTCCTCGACTTAGCAGAACCAATAACAGACATATACTATCACTCTGGTAATAGTATAGACTCTGTTAAATGGCCCGCAGTGCTACTATTGGCATCGCCCATTACAATTAGCCTTATATTCTTATAGACCTTGCTAGCCTAAGCTTAGGACTATAGTATTATTAGCCTACTTCACTAGTAGCATATAAAGCATTATGCATATCTAGACCTACCAAGTACTAACAACTAAACCTGTCTAACTAGAGCCCTGGTGGTAGACCTATGTTAATTGGTAATATAGTATAATCCATAACAATCAAACAAGTGAGATGAATTTTGATGATATAAGGCATAATGGTAAAAGAATCTATCAGGGTTTACAAAAGTTGATGCATATGCACTTGAGAACTACTGTGAACAGCTTCATTCTACATTATCACCTGTTTAAATTATTTTGGGTATTTCCATTTATCCCACTCTGCAGCTGGCGCCCAAACCTCTCTGCCATGACGCTGATGAAACAGAAGGCGAGCGTTTTCAGTTGGTTTCGCATGCACAAGCATATCCAATGGCAATACAATAGGAGCTAGTCTAGTGGTTTCACATTAAGTCCAAGAAACAATCGACTGAATCTCGTTCGCCAGCCATTTATCTGTTCTTTCAAATAATACTACCCATGTACCCGTGATCCTACAAAGAACCTCTTTACATGCATAACTTTTCTCTTAGCATCGACTCTCCGGGTACCGACCTTATGCTATTATAGTAGTTCGACTGCACAGAATGCGTAGAGTGTAGGGATCGCAGGAGGACATATGAAGAGACTGGGAGAGGTGCGTAGGTGTGGCCGCTTTCCCTAAGTAATTTTCTTATCTTTTGGCGAACGTGTATATTCTTGTTCATAGGGGAGAGGGGCTGGTACGGCCCAGTGGTCGGACAATTTAGCTGGGTATCCACCAGGGGATGCGTACCCTCATCATATACGTAGTACCATTGAGTACTGGTTTACAAAAAATAAAAACCCCTGAACTGTGTTATCCAATAACAATAAGAGTATACAAAGGCCAATGGCCAGAATATGTATATCGCTATCCACCCAGTAGTCGAGGTACCCAATAAATACTCTACACGCAGCTTAAACCCGAACCAGGGAATCCTATCCAATGATGGGGATATCTAGTAACCGGGGGTCTACATAATCGACCGTATAGAAACAGCCCAAGCTCTGCAGTCACATTCTGGGTCCTCACATGATATGGTCGGGTTACTGTCTCCGTCTAAGTACATCAACCTGCTGAGGATGTCTGGGACACACTAGCTGAGCATGGGTGGCAATGCGGTAAACTAATGTAATATTGACACATGTAGGATGGTTACAAGTTCTTAAAAATCGAAACGATACGTGTTGTGTTATTTTAAATTGGAATGGAACCGAGTACAAGTGCATCTCGTTAATTTGTACACCCAAGGAAAATGATGTCAACTTTAAATTATGTACAGATGTTGCAAGACAAAAAATATCAATGAGAAGGTCATAAAAGGGCGGGCTATGAAAGGGAGGGCCATGAAAGGGAGGGCCATGAAAGGGAGGGCTAAAGGGCGGACCCTAGCAAACTCGATGATCGAGACCAAAATGGAAGTTCGAATTTCTAACCGCAAGTCAGGGATGGTCGCAGTTACCTAGTCCAACATGTCATCTCCCAAATGTCCACGATATTCCAGTAACCCCACCAGTGTCTCCAAAATAAGAGCATTATCATAAACACCATTCTCAACCAAGGACCGTCTCCAATTGAGACAGGCAATAACACGTTCATCTTCGGGCCGAGAAGAATCCTGATATACCTCAGCCGCATGAAGTGCTAGTGGAGTCGAGGTGGGAACAAGGTTAGGGAGCCTTAAATCGGCAAGCACTTTGTTAAGTATTGCAGTGGTGGCCCTCCAGGAGTTAAAGGGAGACTGGGACTTTAAATCAAGAAGAGTATGCCGAGCTTCTTTGAGAGAGGTATCCAACTCCTCGAGTTGGGGCTGTTCAAGCCTACGTAGGGCCGAATCTAACGCAACTCCCATCATAAAAACACTACTGCAACCTGCAGGGTTTACACTGGGGAGATTGGATCCTGTGGACTCGAATCCCAAAGAAACAGATTGAATGTCTATACCGGAAAAGATGCTGTCGAAAATCACGCCAACTTCCAAAGCAATGCCCTTCCCATTGTGTATGACTTTGGCGCTAACTTCATGGAGGAATGTGTTCCCCTGTTGTAGGGTGGAATCGCTGTACATCCGCTTTTGAGCGAAAAAAAGGTCCAGGGTGTCAACACGTGCCCCTTGGGAGGAGAATTCGACGGTTATGGTCTTGAGGCTCTGGTAGGTGGTGGGTGGTGAGGGAAGGCTAAACGTAATCACGCCGGTCAAGATATTGCTATCGGTTGGCTTGACGGTTGCGAATCCCCCCCTACGGGCAATCTTGAACTTCGCCTCCTCGTAAGTTTGAGCTGAGTAGGAGTGGGCGGAGGCAAGGAAAGTCATTGTAAAGGCTGTGAGCAAATGCGGTGAAAGTGATCGGGGAAATGAAATGCTAGGATAGTATATGTAGTTGATCTCAATCCCTAATACACTCGGCGCAATCCTCGGCGAGCGGACTTAAATTGCAAGGAAACACTCTGTGAACCTATCAACAACCAATAATTGCTCCACAGAGACAGAAACTGGTGTCTAGGGTGCATCAACCAAGTTTGATCGGTCAATTATAGCAGTGACAAATGATTCGATCTGAAATACAAACTGCACAGGCAGCATCGATGGAAGTAGCCAGCTTGGTTCAAGTTGGAGGCTCTGACATGATGCTGAGATCATGATTCTTCCCAGAAATCGATCCTGCAAAATATCCCTGTATTCGAATACCCCAGCTATAACGGACCCCACTCTGCTGGACTACTTGCAATACTGGACACACTAGTATCTCACTAGGGATCGGCAAAAGGCATGCAGTGGTGCGGGGTAGCTGATAGTGTCGCAATTGAGGTAGTGTCGCGTGGGGTGCAGTGCATAGGGGTACATATCATAATCACATGCTAGGGACTCATTCCTGGACGCCAAGACCCTGCCCCACTTGAGGATTGCATGACATGTGATATAGACAACCGTAATCGGTTTTCCGCCCATTATAGTCAGGGCCTGGTACCCGATTCGCGTTTAACATGGGGCTTTGATATTCGGGTCACGGCAGGGGGGGATGATATTTTTTGCGTATACCAGGAGAAATTTTGCTGGTATGGTAATTTCAACCTTTTATTGGGATGGGCTAGTTCAGTTTTCGTATACAAGCAGCATCTGAGGGGGGCAGCACATCTTGTCAGGGATTGACACAGCGTGTATAGTCCATTGGCCTGTCTATCCACTCAGTATCAACCTACATATTCAGCAGTTGCTTTGCAACAGACCAATTAATAGAATCTTCTGCACCTTCTGCCCCTTCTACCAATTTCGCTCGATCCAGAGTTCAAATAGTGGAGAAAGTGCTAGATTAGCGGCCAAAAGCCGATCACGGTCGCCTAAATTCAAGCGGATGGTGGCAGGGGAGTCTAAAAAATATGCTCTAAACGTACAAGATTTACTTAATGATATTGAGAGTGCGGAGGCAATCATGTGGATACTGTGAGAGCTGTTGGCATGACCGAAGACATTGCATGGACTAGGAGGTTTTGTATCATAGAAGGAAGAAAGGTTTGGAGGCGGTATGACAGAGTAAAACAGAGTACATATACAAGTAAACGAGCCTAGCTGAACGAGCCTGAGCTGAACGAGCCAGAAGAGCTTGGGGGAACAAACCTGAGACTGAACCTGAGCTAGGAGAGCCTAGCAGAGTGAACCTGAGCTGTGAAAGCAATGAGGCTCACAGCATCGCCAGTAATGAGCTAGCTCATAAGGTCAGTAGAGCGTGTGAGCTAGTTTGGTCTACGAGCAGAGCAATTGGAAGCAAGAGCGCTGGTGGAGCACAGACGAACACCTAGTTTGGGAAGAGGAGTACCAACAAGAGAGGCTGTGATAGCTAGAGACTCACGATCGACAAAACCGTGCAGGACGAGCCCACTTGGTTGATCTCGACAACCAGAGGATTTCCGACATGGAAGAAAACAGAATTCGATACCAGTAGAGTGGTGCGAGCACATCACGGATATCTAATTTTCGTGATCCTTTGAGAAGAACTACAGAATCCCCCCAAGGGTTGAGCTCTGCCAGAACGTGATCTGATTCTAGGGCAATTCTCCCAGCATCGCAACCGTGTTCACCAGGTTGTTAACTTCTAGGGGCAAAACAGTGCATTGCATCCCAAAAAAGCGGCGCTGGAACCACCCCCGTTTCCCGGCAAACAACATTTAGGTATTACGATGCCGCCGAAGCAAAAACGCTAGCAAAACGGGAAATGCACAGTTGATACTTCAGCAGCCCGGGACCCAGGTTCTAGTTCAATGTTGACGACATCCTTGTCACCAACCCCCCTCACCAAGTCCAACACCCTCAATCAGGGGAGAAAGGACAAAGGGGAGCCAGATGATCTTCGGGAGAAAGTATCGGAAGGTAACGATTGGGAGGGATATGGGCGGAGATGAAAGCGTGGAGGATAAGAACGTGCTCGTTGGCAATGATGCTAGGCAAAGTGGTTGATATAGTTTCACGGGAGTTAAGCAGGAACGTATTTGGGGATCAGGGGAGGACGGCGATTTCCCACCTTGACCAGTTGAGAGAGGAGGATGAGGAGGGAGTTGGCAGGAAGGATGTGCAGAGCGGTTTAATAGGATGGGTATTGAGATCAGCGATTCCTATAATACACTGAAACGCATACAGCATGCGACGGGGCAGTGCAACACGACCGGGATATGCAACAAAACAGCTGTAGGGTAGAACCAATGGGTTTTCAGTAGAATTGGACGGTAAGGGGCTCAAAAGCTGCGCACGAGTTCGGAGAATAATTTATGAAGTGCCTAAGAGCCCTGGATCACGGGGTCAAGGGGGGTATATTGATATATGGCTAATACATAAATTGCGTGATGAGGATATATGGCCAGGTATTAATTTGGAATAATGTGATTGAGCAGTGTCTGGGTACATTTCCTGTCCCTCTCGCTTAGTGTAAAAACCATGAAGTCAAGTGCACACCCCACCGTATGATGGATAATACATGAGCATACACCCAAAGTAGGGGGTCCGGGGTGGAACTGCAATATAGTGGGTGAAGGCTCAAACTCGAGAAGTTTCATCAGATCCGGATAGTAGGGGGCTCAAGACGGACGTGCGAGCCCATAAAATCATTTCTAAACTGCCCAAGAGCCCTGGCTTACGGAGCCAATAGCGTTACCCTGATATATGTTATGCCCAATATTTTCAAATCTAGCTAGGAGTAAACTCCGAACCATACAATAAGGGGGGTTGCAGGATTTGCAGGAACAGAGCTATCAAAACAGCCCAGGAGCACCTAGCTGCTTAAAAGGGTCTCCCCATTAAAGGTATGCTATTCTGAGTGTTATATCCAGCAATTAATGAGAACTGGATAAGGTCGCACCAGTCACCCCACCCCCCGAAACCAGGTAAATATTGGTGCAACTTCATATTGCTGAGGAGACCTCAAGAACTCAATGAATTAAGTGAATCTGGGTGAGAAAGGGAATCTTTTGAGCCAATTTGCCGCTCAGTTAGGCAAGGATTAGGAGAGTAGATGTATGTAGATTCTTAGATTGCTATTGCGGAGGAAGCGAAATCTGAGTCTAAGTATATTGATAATGGCTCAAATAGTGCACTTAGTACCTGAAATTTATACCCTTAGTCTGGTGCTTCACTTGGCACATTAAACTCTTAACCTGGACTGTTTTGGATAGACTTGTCCCTAGGCCCTCCTCAATAGCCAGACCCCCCTACTTTAGGTGTATGCACATGTATTATCCATCATACTGTGAGGTGTGCACTTGACTTCATGGTTTTTACACTAAGCGAGAGGGGCAGGAAATGTACCCAGACACTGCTCAACCACATTATTCCAAATTAATACCTGGCCATATATCCTCATCACGCAATTCATGTATTAGCCATATATCAATATACCCCCCTTGACCCCGTGATCCAGGGCTCTTAGGCACTTCATAAATTATTCTCCGAACTCGTGCGCAGCTTTTGAGCCCCCTACCGTCCAACTCTACTGAAAACCAATTGAGTTCTACCCTACAGCTGTTTTGTTGCATATCCCGGCCGTGTTGCATTACCCGTCGTATGCTGTACATGAGGCACTGCAAGTGGAGAAACAGAAGCTAGAAAGTAAGGTAGAGGAGCTGGAGCTATGCCTGGCAACGAATTAGAAGATTAAGGTGAGACCCTACGCTCCGATTTGCAGGACAAAGGGGACAAGATAGAGAGGTTGGAGAAAGAGTTAACTGACTTAAAGAGCCAACCTCCGGATAGGGCCGAGGACTACCCTGGGAAACCTATGACTTTGAGGAAGCGGCGGATTATTGGAAGGAGAGATGGGAACAGGCGGAGGAGAGTTGTGGGAGAATTAGAGAGAAGGTGGCGAAGACATATCAGGAACGCTATGAAGCGGAGGTCGACAGAAGAGTGAAGTAGTGGGTAGAGTGGAAAAGATGAAGGGAAAGAAGTCAGCACTACGAAGCAAATACAAGGAGGTATAATGGAGTGCACCACAAGTCAAGCTAACTTCCGCTAGTATACTGAGAGAACGTCAAATATGAAAAAGTTAGAGAAGGCAATAGAAAGAAAGAGAGAAAGGAGAGGAAAGGAAATAGCCATTGATAGCGAGGATATAGCGATGGAGGATAGGTCAAACGATGCCAACACCGGTTGGCAGCCATATAAAGATCTTTCCGGATATGAGGATGAGAATGAGGCTCAGGTAAGAGTGACCCCAGTTACCAAGAAATAGGCTTCTACACAGTCAACAGCAAAACGGACTACAAGCAATCCCGGCCTGTCAAAACGCCCCCAAGGAGCTCACTGTCGTAACATGTAGTTTTCAGCTTGTCAGCTTACTACATGTATCCCGGGAATCAATTCTAATTTTAGTCCGCATTGCTGACGCATAGCGCTACTATTATTCTATTCCTATATTATCAGTGTATTGGTTCGCTTATATGTTGCGGAGTCATATATTTAATCGCACCTATTCCCACTACTACTAGAAGAATCAAGGACGTTCCCATATTACTATTCTCCACGTAGTAGAAGCAAGTCCTCCATGATGTCTCTCTATCTGCACGTTCCCAAAACATGGTTGCACACGTTTCGATACTCACCACCTGACGAAGACACCCTATTAGTCAAGGCGATGATAACTCATGTGTCCCCTGCCAGAGACCCATGGCAGATATTATACAAGATGTGGGAGTTAGAGGGATTATGGGAGCACGCTGGCTCTTAGGGGGTATGCGGAGATTGGGAAAAGCCACCGGATCCGTAGTGGTGTTTTTCGATAGGAAGTTGGCACTTGGGAGCCACCTGAAGATGGGAGGACGCTGGCTCCCAATTGATTAACAAAGGGAGGGAAAGGGTGGAACGCAGTGACTGTTGATCGAGGACGCTTGATATTGGCTTCATATCATGTCTTTTCACCACGTTTAGTTCTTTCTTTTCTCACACAGTGGACACGGGTCTTACACAGTCTATATGTATGTAGTTTTGGGTGATATCCAGCGCCATATCCGGTGCCACAGGGCGGTCGAGGCCTATCCGGATAAGCCTCATAGCTTAGGCTGACTAGGTGGAATAAAAGACTTCAAATAAAAACAAAACGCTACTGACTCGCGTCATGATGTTGTGCCCCGGAATGGGCTTCGATTGCTACATACAGCCCGCACGCTGCAGTCTGATCGCTGTAAGAGGGGTGTTAATCTGTTCGGAGGTGGTTGGTGAGGATGAATTCCAACGTCTCGCTGATTTGTCGGCAAGCTCCCCTTCCCATCAACCTTCCCTCTGCCCAGAGCTGCGGATGAGTGATAGCGGGAATGACGATTCTTGTGCTGTCCGACTCCACTTAGGTACCCTTGATATCGACGGAACTTCTCATCCAATAGCCCCTCTGCTGCTCCACCTCTTTTACCCCCTCCTGACCAGCTTTGCGCATACTGTGGAAACGGCAGGCATGAGAAACCGTCTCTACCTTGCGGGCCTGGTTCGGGGGAACTGAATTCGGGATATTTGACAAGCCCATTACCCTAAGCTGGCAACTTCCGGGGCACCATTCTCTCCGTGCTCGCTACTTCCTATAATCCATTGAATTCTGCCTTCTCCGATGTCAGATACCTCTACTTGTCGAGATTTGATCAGTTAGGCGCATCCTAAGTCCTTTTGTCGGCGGGGGTGAATGTTGTAGAAGGTGCATTGTTGAATTCATGCATCGATTTTGTCAATCGTGCCCTGTGGAACGAAACGTAACTGACCCAGTAATCCACGGCAAGCGGTCATTCGTACGGTCTCATTCCTCCAAGTTCCCTTGATGAGGGGTCCGCTGGCGGTTGGATCTCGTTCAGTATCCATTGCATCCGCTATCCTTCAAGCCAGACCAGTCATTTTGCAGATACAGGGATAGTATTAATAGCAAAATAAGCAAATGCTAATAGGTCACGACTATTCCTCCTCACCTCAGCTCTTCGGTGCCTAGCGCATTCTACACTAGACCCGGGAGTTGGGGGGGGGTTACTAAGAGTACCATAGTAAAGGAAGGTTGTTGGGTTGGGCAGCTCGCCGACAAATCAGTGAGGCGTCGGAACCCATTGATCTTGCAACCAGAGAAGCTACAAGTAACGGGGGTGTAAAGATTACGAGGTTATTGAGTGGAGGAATCTTGGTGGAGAGAGAGAAGTAAAGATATATTCGTCAAGACTATGTAGAGATCGCTATAGTATGAATGCTATGGTTCTACTGCCTTGTCCTTTTTTCCTTCGCCGGATTTCGCTCCTTATATCCCTTGATCCTTAATTCAGACTTGCCCTTTTGGTCATCCCAGTTCTTACTCGCATAATTCAGAGTTCCCCTTTCTGCCCATGATCGACTTTTCCTTCCGGCCTTGCATTTATCCGAGAGTATTTCCTACAGGGGGAACACCACAGGGCTCGCCGCTATCTCCCACCCTGTTTACGGTGTACATGTCGGGGGTGGGGTGGGAGGCGGAGGAACGGATGAGAGAAAGAGAGGACGCACGGAGGCACAAGATGAACTTGAGAGGAAAGCAGAAGACAGAACATAAGGACGGCGAGACAGGGGGGGGGAGCGGGAGGGGGAGCTTCATCCCGCTTTCATACATAGACGACATCAACTCAGTCAGAGTGGGAAAACCAAAGCCGATGGACGAGGTACTGGAACAGATGGCAACCCGATACAAACTCAAATGGGATAGGTCAAAGGACTGGAAGAACAGAGTACACCTAGGAGTGGACATGAACGAGAAGAGACACTGGAAGTACAGGGTGGGGAGGGCGACGGCAGCCTTCAACGCAATCAGGAGGCTGACAAGGCTACCACCAGGGGAAAAAAGAAAAGTGGTGATAGGTCAACTCCTACCGATTCTAACGTACGGATCGGAGCTACACCACAAACCAACAGAGGAGGGCTCGGGGCTAGCAGCCAGGTTCGCGAGATGGATAGCAATGGGGTACCAAGGCAGCAGCAGATCGAAGATAGAGGATATAACGGGGATCGGACAGCTGGCAACACTGACCCATCAGAGGAGAGTTGTTTGAACGTGGCGAGCGGTGAGTCGTGGATCCAGTGAAGGACGTGCTATAAGAGAGAGAGAATGGTAGAAGCTTGTATTGATCTAGCTACTATAATGAAGTGAACTGATGTGTTGTGAATATACAGAAGTAGCAGGCAATACAGGAGCTATATACATGAACGCTCACATGAGTGCACATGGTAGCACATGCAACTCAACGTGAGAGGCTAAGTGAATAGGCTCAAGGCGGGTTGCAAGGTAATGACTGTATAGCTAGGTATGGGCGGAATGACATGCACTGCATTCTAACAAGAGTAAGGTGGGCAGCGAGCGTGTACGCGAGACACGAACCGGAACTAAGACCAAGGGCGGAAAGAATCCTAAGGGAGGAACTGGGGGACGATGTGGTCCTGGTGTGGATTGAGGGGAGCATAGCGGAAGAATCAGAGGGGACGAGAAAGGGGGACAGATGGGTCAAGAATGGAGGGGATGGCAGCGGGGGCGTCAGCGGAAGGCGGGGTTTTTCTGGGGGAATTTGCAACGGTCATGGATGCGGAGATGGTCGGGATAGCTGGAGCGTGGGAAGAAGGGTACACAACCGTAGCGACGGACAGCCAGGCGGCGATCAAGACGTGCATCAACCTAACAACGGGGGTACACACAGGGAGGTCATGGATAGAGGAAAGAATTATTGAGGCGGCCAAAAAAGCGGCAGGAGCGAAGCTGAGGATAGTGTGGGTAAAAGGACACAGTGGTATAGAGGGAAACGAGCTGGCGGACAAGAGAGCGAAGGACAAGGTGGCGGAGGGGGTATGGAACTCTGACCCAAGCCTAGCAACACCAGCAGGCATCAGACAAGCATATCCGCTCCACAGTCGAGAACCACAGAAGGGATGGGACAGAGACGAACTGAGAGGGCTCACATACCTGCACACAGACAAAGGACCGATGAAAGAATGATTGTAGAAGATAGGGCGGGCCGAGACCCCCTTGGGCACGTGTGGGGAGGTCCAGAACGCGGCGCATTTGATGAGGTCGGGATGCGTGGGGGGGAAGGTGCGGGAGTGGAAGGACATATGGGAGGATAGGGAGTTCTGTACGGAAGTAACGAGATTTCTCAGGAAGAATGTTCAGGTCAGGGGAGGGGGGGGGTAGATAGCCATTCATGTATTTAGTCGTCGGGTCAGCATGGCCCAGGGGTTGAACAATCCAGCCGAGTCGCCACTCGGGGATGCATGCCCTCGCCATATACCATAGTATGAATACGAGTACTGAGTTACCCAAAAAAAAAAGCTACAAGCAAGCGGACGGCACTACGAGATAAATATCTTTTTGAGCTCTTTGGAACCGGATCTGTTGGAGCACCTGGTTGATCAATACCAGTAGATACACCTTCAGAGCGGCACACTGCAACTGCTTCCACCACCTATCAAACATCCTTAGCAGACACCATATTTAAGAGTGGCAAAGAAAGGAAACTGACAACGGCATGCTGTAGATTTTGTAAGAAGTTTGGTCACTACGCTGAACAGTGTTGTAGGCACCAGCAATACGACGAGAGAGCTACACTCTAAATATCCGCGAAAGCTTGGGGAGGGTTTCTGACCCTGAGCTTGGGGGGGTGATGGACGGCAAAGTGGAATACTGAAGGCAGCTTGGGGGGTGATGGAGATTTTCTGCAAAAATGTAGGGATGAGGAGTATGAATTAAAGAAGGGGGACCCCAGACCGCATGCCGCGATTTGGTACACTGTGTAATGATGGGTTTTGTTCGATGTTGGTGAACAAAGTGGGTGGGCGATTGGTAGAAATCCTACCACTACGGGCACCACCAACAACTTTCCTAGACGCCGGAGTACAAGCTTCAACGCTAGCCACACTCACTCAGTAGACAGCCAGCGATCAGCCCCCAGCGTCTCTAGTATGTACCTGTGCAGTCAGTACCATCATTACCGGAACGAGCTGCCTCAAGCAGGTAAGCAAATTTTTATCTTTATTTTTAAATACTCTGTACTCATATTCGGGCCCGATGAGCCACCCGGAAGGTTGGGTAAGCAAAGGAATAGCAGAGAGGGGAGGAAGGTAGAGCTATCACTGGAACGAGTACCGTTGAAATCCCCACCACCACCAACGTGATAGACAGATTGAGGCTGGGAAGAACGTCCTTCCGCTCTACCAGATATGAGTGGGACCACTGACTGGGACACAACAAAGAGCGGCGGCTCCCACTAGTTCAATCGCCCTCAATCGCCCGTACCTTTGCATGGGAGATTTCTGCGTGACGGGGAGGGTCGACTTTATACTAGAGATAAGTAGTGATTTACGGGGCTGGTATTTTTACCCGCCTGAATTTTTTTATCTGCATTGTGGCTTTAATATTGTTTTGAAGTGGTTTTTTTGACATGACCCTTGCGCGTGGATCATGTTCTGCTCTGGAGATAAATATTTCACACCTGGTGATTTTATACCTGAACCCTCCTCAAGTATGGATGCTTTTCTTTAGGGGGTATTGGTCTTGTACGTAGATACGAGGGCAGGAAGCGGCCCCGGGGGTGGTAGGTAATCGTCTGGAGTTTACTCCCCAGAGGATGCGTTGATCATGAGCTAGTTCGAATACGCGTACTAATTTACCCAACAAGATCTGTGCCCCAGATTGCTAGCGTTTCCTCACGCCTGAACACACGCACCTATAAGAGTTTTTCGCTAAATGGGTGTTGCAAGATGCCTAGTTTGGTAAATTAGAACCAGGTACTGGTCTTGCCTCGCTATTGAATATCAAACCCGCGAAGACTACTCTGCAATTACTTATGTAATAGAAGGGATTTGTTTAATCAATGTGCTGGATTAACAAAGGGGATTCGCCACCACCATGCCACTGCCGCGCACCAATCTGAGTGCATGCCTCCTCCACCATCCTCCCCTTTCCATCCCCAATCTCTCTGCCTGGATTATTGCTCATCAAAATCTAAACGAACAGCGCATTGATCTTCTTCATCATAGAATCCCTCCTCCCCCGGCCTAGCACAAACTCACTGCAGGAATCTGTTCTCAGAACCCCCAACTTCTTCAGAAGCTTGGTCTCAGCCATTTTTATACCATCCAGTGCCATGTACCTTTCATCCCTCTTCCCGAGATATTCGCACACAACCCAGTTGTATGAGTTATCTGCATACGTGGTGACAAGGGTGTATTGCCTTGAGCTGGATATTTCGATGGGCCTTTGACATACGTACGGGTAATAGAAGCCGAAAATCTCGTTCCCTAGATGAATCTCATACTCATTTCGTTCATCTGTTTGGCACAGGAGAACATCAGAGATAGCCCAAATATCCGAGATGAACAGATGCTCAGGTTTCTGGGCCTGTGTAAACTGTAGGTGTGCCTGATTCTGTAGGCATACACCCACAGCGTGGCCATAAGTGGGGTCACGCTCTGGCCACTCCATCAGTTGCCTCCATGTCGGGAACCATTGGCAATCATGGCCCGTGCTTTCGCCGCCGTAGGGGAAGTCAAACAAGATCTCAATCTTCCGCTCAAATGGAAGCACGTGGAAACATCTGGACCATGCATCCTCATCACTGATCCCTGCATCGTATGTTGGTAATTGAGTTGTGCGGAGGAGGTAAAACAGTCCAGCGACTTTGTCGGTAGGCTGTGTCGCATAACGCTTAGCCATTTGCTGTACAAGCTCGTAGACACTACAGCCACTGAGGCTGTCCACCTGAGCAGCCAGCTTAACGATAGGATGAAGGGCTTGTCTCAACGTGGTGACCTTGCCACCCACCCTACTCTCCGTATTCATAATGATATGTGCACTGGTCTTGTGCCATATTCCTGCATTGTATGTCGTATTTTCACTCCTGATTTCTTGCAAGGTCCAGGCCCGGCGCAACCAGTGCCTTGGGTCGTCCCAGCCTTTGGGGTTGAAGGCCTGTCCAAGGCCATTGAAATAACGTGCAATCCCTACCGCTATACGGTAAATGTTGCCAATCGTAGGAACATCCAGCCTCCATTCGTCTACCAGCCTGGTACGATCACCCGTCGTGGAAAGCTGCCGAAGGCATAAGACGTCAAGCCAAACGTACTCCGCCCCTTTGTGGAGCAATTCCCTTCGTACGCTATGTTCCAGGTTGAGTCCTTCAGGCAGCGGTGTAGGCCATTGATACTGATTAATAGATGTCTCCACTGGCGACATCTCATTAGTCCAGCTGTGTGTGATAGCCCAGAATGCAGGAGCCGCTTTCTCCAGATCCATAACAACACCGCTAGACAGGTATTCTCGTGCGAGGACTTCTGAGTGAAGCATGCGGAATTCTACCACCCGATTACTCTTCAGGTCCCAGAGCCGACGTGGCATGATACGATAGGGAGATTTTATGAGCTCTTGTCCAGTATCATCCATATAAATTGCATCTTGCCTCACTTGGTCAATTTCCTTTGCCTTGGCTAGCCATTGGCCTCTGTGTGCGGCAACATTGAAGTCCGGGTCGTTGAAGTCTTTCCATGCGACACGAGTTGCGGCATATGCTAAGCCTAGGTCATATCCCTGGTTGACCAAATAGCGGACATCGTTCTGGATCCACACCTGCACCCAGTCAGCGAGCACTACATAATAAGCTAACATGTCTGCTTCGGGCCTGACCTGGAGACGTTCAGCTGCCTCTTTGTGGACCCCTACAAGGACCACAAGTGCTCTGCTAAGCAATTCCTTGTCAATGAACTTGCAGGGAAGGCATGCTTGCACTGGAGTAAGATTGCCACGCTCCTGGTTGTTGACAACAGCTTCAAGGCAGTCATGGCATGAACCAACAGTGGAGGCAAGGAGAGTCTCACGAAACCGTTGCATAGCTGCCAAACAGCTACCAAACGGTATAGGAAAGGGAGGCCAAGGTGTCGTATCTAGAACCTGCTTTTGAGCAGGGTCATTCATAGTCCTCAATAGAAGTGTAACAATCTCTTCACCAGTTCTTCCTGCCCGAGCAGCGTCCAAGGCAGTCGGATATTCACCCGTTACAGTTTCATACTGGCCACCGACATGAAAAGCATCAGCTCCAACAGCCAGCAGGAGCGAGGCAAATTCCGTGTCGCCATTGTACGCCGCTTTGCCCAATAGTGACCCATACTTGCTGTCCACAAGGTTGATATCGGCTCCATGATCGAGAAGTAACTGGGTGTTATACGATATATCTGTGTAGGATGTCTGCTTGGTAAAGGCTGCACCAAGCGCAGTTCCGTACTGGCCACCTATGGTGTTGATGCTTGTTCCTGGATATCTCAGTAGCGTTGACATAGTATTTCTATGTCCTTGGTATGAAGCTGCGGCCAATGCTGTTCCATAGTATCCACCGACAATGTTGGGATCTGCCCCATGTGCCAGCAGTAGCGAGACAACGGCCGTGTTGCCCTGTACGGCAGCCGCAGCCAAGGCAGTTCCATACTGACCGATACGACTAGTGGTATTGACATCTGCACTTTGGTCTATCAGTAGCAATAAAATATCCTCGTGTCCATGGTATGCAGCTGCTCCTAATGCAGACCCGTAGTTGCCACCTGTGCTGTTGACATCTGCTCCCCGGTCCAGCAGTTGTGATACAATTTCCCTGTTTCCCCCAGACGCAGCTGCACATAATACAGACCCATAGTCCCCACCTGTGCTGTTGACATCTGCTCCGTGGTCTAGCAATAGTGATACAATTTCCCTCCTTCCTTGATGTGCAGCTGCAATTAATGCAGACCCATATTCGCCGCCTGTGCTGTTCACATTCCCCTCTCCGACTCCCAGCAATCGCAACACCTCTTGGATATCACCAGAATGTACAACTCGAGCCAAATTGATAGCAGCCATACCAGTGCGTCACGCGAGTGTCAGTGCGGCCGTGGCTCCGAAACTACCGCTCGGGTGCTTTGAATCGAATGTATGAATATTTCTAGTGCTCCAGACGTAGCAACTAGTGCCTAAACCTAAGTGCACGCCGCACTCTCGAGAGTTGAATTATCCGTCTCAACGGTGGATGGGCGGGGGGGCGGTCACCGATATTCGTCAAATCGGCGGGTAGAGGTTGTGAAGTTATACGCGTAAGCTTAGGCATACCTGGTAAAAACAGGTTCTTATCACCGAGGGCTGCCGGGGGTCTGGGTATATCCGGTCGGCCGGTCAACCTAGTCTGGATGCCTACCTGCACCTACAGCTACGAATGCTGATTGCATGTACTGTACATAGTTAGGATTTAGACTAATATATGTATGTAGCCTTGACCACCTGCACAAACATTAAACCTAATCTGGGCCGTTCTTATCGTAATTCTGCAGTACTTAATGGTCACCATATTGTTATTGTCAGAGCAGAAAGTGAGCGCTTGAGTACAGCCAAGAACTATGGCGGCTAAATCAAGGGAAGATTCTTGAGGTTATAGCAAGCGTGAAAGCTTGCCAATGGCGCTCAGGGAAAACTCAATATTCTCAACACAAGTCACCAGGCCACCTAAGTTACATCTGTGACCCTACAGACCCAGATTGTGTTCCAGCTTCACTACCTACATACTATCAGTGGCATGTGCTTTGCGAATTGACCAGGGAAGCAATAGAGCAAAAAAGGTGGATGTGATTAGATCTTGCTTAGCTAGCGAAGGTAGAGGGGTATACTAACCATTTGTTATGGGTACATAGATACTCGGGACTACAGGTAAGCTCTTGTTATAACCAACCTCCATTATAAGAAACCCACCGATAAAAAAAAATGTGGCCCAGTCCTGAATCCACCTAAATTTTCAGTCCCTTAGTCTTTATGAGTGGGGATACAAGTAATGAATTGAAAATAAAAAGAAAAAGCTTGGTCAAAGTTTGTATGGGAAAATAAGAAACCCATACAGATATGCTGACCTGCTGGCCCTCATGTAGTGATGCTCCTGCAAAATCTATACGCACAGAATAGAAGTCTTGGGATATGCATCTTAATTTAACATATGCAAGACAACGGTGCATCAGCCTGGCCTCATCCTACTCAATTCTCTAAATATCACTTGCACCCCCATCAGCAAAAAAAAAACTGCGTCTGGACGCTGGAGTGCGTCTGGTGCGTCATGTGTGTTAGGTCAATCCGACTGCGTCCTGTCGCGTCCCGCATGCTTCACATGTGCCATACATCGTCCAGTGCGTCTCCAACTATGGCGTGCGTCAGGTGCATCAAGTTCCAGAAAAAATATTTGGTGCTATTATGTAGCTTACAAAGTGCAATAGGCATGACTGCATTTGGGTAAATCACATATATTCCTTAGCACTACAGGATATTCTCATAATGCGGAGATTCTGTTTTGCATGCAATTCTTTTATAAATAACTATATACATAATTCTGGGCTCCCACGATAACTGGAAAATAGCAAAATCTTGCATTACCTAAACTGCGTTACCAATACCCCAACACCCAGCCATTGCTACCGCATCCCATAGTTCCCAGTTCTGGCGGCAATGCCTGCCTCGAAAATGATTAGCGATGCCCACAACAGTGGTGGGCTGGCAATGCTTACCTGGGGTGGTCGCTGGCGCAGGCTGGGTCGGTGACGCTGGCCTGGTCGCTGGCGCCGAGTAGGTCGCTGCCGCTGGGTATGGGGCTGCCACTGGTGAAGTGTCTGGGACTCCGCAGAATAATTAATATTTGTTATGCGTCCTGATGCCGGGTGGGCACTTACCTAGACCTGCTTCCTGCTACCAACAGCCATTGCTTGCCACAGGTGAAGTGGGAGATCGCTGCTGCTGGTGAAGTTCCAACGACTCTGCTGAACAATTAATACTTGTAATACCTGCTGCTGATGCCAGGTAGACACTCACCTTAGTCTGCTACTACCAACCGCCCATGGATTACATGCTGCCTACCTGTGGGCAAGTCGCTGCCTCTGGTGCGGTCGCTGCCTGTGGTGAAGTCGCTGGCATTTATTGGAGGTGTACTTGCTGGTTCAAGGCCTCCGGCTTAAGAGAAAGATTGCTTGTCTGGGGTTGTGGGTGACTACCGTACTTTCTTAAGTGAGTTGGGTGCCGGTAGCATAGTGTGACTCGTAAGACATGATCGACACCCCTTGCCAGCCTCCCGAGGCTAGAACTCCTAGCAACGGGCATC
>Ga0307511_10000930_pt1 | contig 30913 bp, 20 predicted proteins | sample 13_EM_MG_FD_200266 | JGI IMG/M metagenome (GOLD analysis project Ga0307511, IMG submission 200266) | Populus trichocarpa ectomycorrhiza microbial communities from riparian zone in the Pacific Northwest, United States - 13_EM | ecosystem: Host-associated > Plants > Roots > Unclassified | place... | reverse complement strand
GACACCACCAACAATACCTCCAATATCCTGCATTTGAAAAAGCAATAGTTGCTCTGATCCCTTAAAATAGCCTCCTTTCTCTCCTTCTGTAGCTGGTACATACCGGCTAAAGGAAGGAAACCTTTTTTGCATCAAAACCTCATATTGTTGATCAGGATACGACTCGTCTTATTTTGCTGCCTCTGGATCGGGATCATTAGCGCCCATGCACAGGTGCCTGCCCCGGACTTTTCCGCTTCCACCGTTTCCGGCTGCGGCCCCCTGGCCGTAAACTTTAAAGACCTTTCCACCGGCGCCCCGATCTATTGGACCTGGGACCTTGGCAACGGGCAAATATCCAGCCTGCAGAACCCCTCAACGGTCTATACAACCCCCGGTACCTATACAGTCACCCTGATCGTTAAAAATAAGAACGGGGCCAATTCGATCCGGAAAACGGATTATATCACCGTATTTCCCTATCCGTCCGCCAGTTTCGGTTCCAATCTTACCCTGGCCTGCGCACCCGCCAACGTCCTGTTTAACGACCTCTCCACCCCTGGTATGGGCACTATTACAGAACGGACATGGGATTTTGGGGACGGCGCTACTTCCTCCCTTCTAAATCCGTCCCACACCTATTCCGGGACCGGCTATTTTACCGTCACCCTGAAAGTAAAGAATTCGGGAGGATGTTCCAATACCGCTTCCAGAGCACGTTATATCCGTGTCGTTCAGGGAGCACAACCAAATTTCACCTATACACAGGTTTCGAATTCCTGCACGGCTCCCTATCAGTTGGACTTTATCAACCAGACCGCCGGCCCCGGCAATCTTAGCTATTCCTGGAATTTTGGTAATGGCAATACATCCACACAAGACAATCCCACAGCTATTTCTTATCCTTCCAACGGCAATTATACCGTGATCCTGACGGCGACCAGCGACCTGGGTTGCAGCGACACCGCCCAAAGGATCATTTCCTTTTCTGCCGCCACCCCCGTGATTACAGCCCCCGGCAATACCTGTATCAATGCGCCCGTGAATTTCGGGAACGGCTCCATCCCCATTCCAACTTCGGCGGTCTGGGACTTCGGGGATGGAACGGGTGCCGCAGACCCGCCCCCCGCCAAGACCTATACTACCATAGGCGCCTATACAGTCAAGCTTGTCAATACCTATCCGTCCTGTAAGGATTCCATCACGAAGACCATCCAGATAATGAATAATCCGGTGGTCAGTTTTACAGCTGATAAAATGAATTCCTGCCGGGCCCCTTTTGACGTCACTTTCAAGGATAATACCACCGGTGCTACAGGCTGGCAATGGGATTTCGGAGATGGCGGCACCTCCAATCTGCAAAACCCACCTCATACCTATAACACCTTAGGCAACTTTGACGTGACCCTGACGGTGACCACCGCCACCGGCTGCACCGGCACGCTGACGAAAGCCAAAATGATAGAGGTGCAAACGCCCACCGTGGGCCTGTCCAGTACCAGCATTTTGGGGGCCTGCACCAGCAGTACCACAACTTTCAATACGATTAACCCCGTAGCTGCCATAAATGCGGTGGATCGTGTACCTGCAACCGGATTTCAATGGTCAGCCCCTGGAGCCACCCCATCCACTTCGACGCTCGTCAATCCCAGCTTTACCTATGCCGCACCGGGTAACTATACGATTTCGCTGACCATCACCACCAATGGCGGATGCCAGGCATCTGCTGTCACCAACAACGTGCTAATTGGCAACCCCACGACACCCATTATCCAGGTATCTGCCGCTCCACACTGCGGACGCGACTCCATCACATTCACCTCTACCGCCACACCAGCCGACCACTGGGCCTGGAATTTCGGAGATGGCACTCCCATAGCAGCAGGCGCCTCTGTTAAGCATTCTTATGATAATTTTGGCGATTTTACCGTCAAACTCACCCTGACAAATGCCGGTTGCCCCCAAACCACTACCATGCCTGTCCACGTAAATCCCCCTATAGTTGGATTCACCTTCCAGCCGGATTGCATAAATAAATTCCAGGTTACTTTCATAGACACGTCCAAAGTTGATCCGGCTTTGGGTGTCCCCACTTACTCATGGGATTTCGGGGATCCGTCCGTCCCCCCGTTTACTGGCCAGGTTCCTCCGCTTGCCATCTACCCGGGCCCAGGCATATATAACGTCACCCTGACCGTCACCAACGGAATCTGCTCGAGTACGGCCACAGTACCCGTCAACCTCAATCCGCCCGTAGCGTCATTTGCACCACCCGCACCGGCCTGCCGGAACAGGAATTTCACCCTGACATCCACCAGCACCAATGCCTCACTCATAGCCACCTATTCCTGGCAGTTTGATGCCAATACACCGGATGCCACTACTCCCGTCATTACTACCTCACCCACCTATACAGCCAGCATTTCCAAAATCGGTCCTCATACGATCACCCTAATAATAACGGACATCTATCATTGCCCCAGTCCCGCCGCTACAGGCAGCATCACCATCACCGGCCCTACCGCCAAATTCACCCCCGCTACCCCGGGAGGATGTAAGAACAGCCCCATCGTATTCACCGACCAGTCCACCACCTATGATAATACTGCTGCAAATGCTTTAACCACCTGGACATGGGACTTCGGAGACGGCACGATCACCAACCTGACAGCACCCTATACCTATTCTTACGCAGACACCGGCTTCTACAACGTCACACTGGCGGTCACTGATCAGGCAGGCTGCTCCGACACCATCACCGGCGCAGTCCCCGTTCAGATCACTTCGCCACAGGCACTGTTTGCTGCATCGGACACGCTCTATTGCCCCAATGCTCCCCTGCCCTTCCAGGACTCCTCGAAAGGATATAATCTCACTTACACCTGGGATTTCGGGGATGGCACCCCTCCGGACCTAACAGCAAATCCTTCGCATTCTTTCCCCACTAACGGTCAAAGATATTCGATCAAACTCAAGGTCACCGACCAGACAGGCTGCTCCGACTCCCTAACCCGGTCCGACTATATTCATATTCAAAAGCCGATTGCCGCCTTCACCCTGGAAGACTCCACCTCTATTTGCCCGCCACTGGAAACAATGTTTACCCCCAATGGTCAGTATTACGATTCCCTGTACTGGGATTTCGGGGACGGCAGTACCTCCACCCTGCCCAACACTTCCCATTTCTTTAATACCTATGATACTTTTTATGTAAAATTATTTCTTCAGGGTCCCGGTGGCTGCCTCGACTCGGCTACCCGCCGTGTCTTTGTCCTTAACCCGCAGACCACTACTACCTTTACCTATACCCCTGTGCAAAAATGTGACTCTCTCCTGGCTGATTTTACCATCATTCCCCCCGGCTATACCCGGTTTACCCTGACTTTCGGAGACGGGACGGCAGACTCCTCGCAGAATACCTCCCCTATCCATCTGTATAGATCACCTTCGACGTATGCGCCGCAATTAATCCTGCAGGATTCCACAGGCTGTATCGTATCCTTGAGTGGAAGTGCTGGTAATATCAAAGTGCTGGGGGCAGTCCCTTTTTTCAGTATGGATACACACGCTTTCTGCGACAGTGGAACGGTCTATTTCACAGATTTCACTATTACCAATGATGGTATTCTCAGCAAGACATGGGACTTTGGGGACGGTGCCACCGCCACACATCTGAATGACCCCTCCGGTTTTGATACCGTGCATTCCTACACAACAACCGGTTTACGTGTAATCGATTTTAAAGTGACTACCAATAACAATTGTGCAGAAAACTATGCGGATACCCTAAAGGTCCATCAGACCCCTCATCCGGTAATAACCCCACCAAACCCCCTCTGCATTAATATCCCCCTCCAATTCCAGGGAGGCCTGGTGACACCGGAAGATCCCGTAGACACCGTCAACTGGGCGTGGAATTTCGGAAATGATCAGACCTCGGCTGAACAGAATCCCCTTGTCTCTTATTCCCAGGCCGGCCAATACACCGTTTCCCTCCGTACTTTCGTCAACTTCGGTTGCAGCGATACCATCAGCCGGCCCATCACCGTTAACCCATTACCTTTCATCAAAGGCCCCTCGGAGATTACCACACCCGTAGGGTTTCCGGTCACGATCCCATTCACTTACAGCTCCAACGTGACCACCTACTCCTGGGTCCCGGCCACCAATCTCAGTTGTAACGACTGTCCCAACCCCGCTGCCAACCCCACCTTCAATACTTTGTATATCGTAACGGTGACGGATAGCAACCTCTGCATGTCCACCGATAGCATCCTGGTCAAAACCATTTGCAATGGTAAAAATTACTTTATACCGAATACCTTTTCACCCAACAATGATGGAGTAAACGATGTTTTTTATCCCAGGGGGGACAACCTGTATAATATTCAGTCCATGCGTGTGTTCAACCGCTGGGGACAATTGGTATTCGAACGAAGAAATTTCCCGGCCAACACAGCGTCTGAAGGATGGGACGGAACTTTCAACGGTCACCTGGCTCCCTCAGACACCTATGTTTATATTATAGAAGTGATCTGTAATAATGCCCAGACCGTCGCCCTGAAAGGAGACATTACCCTCCTTCGGTAGTTAACTATAAAATCACAGACGTAATTGAAAACACGCTTATCTCATATAAAGGCTTTTATACTCTCCCTTTTCCTGCTGCAATCCGCCCGGGCACAGGATATCCATTTTTCCCAGTTCTTCGAGGCCCCGCTCCTGCGCAACCCCTCGCTCGCCGGGATATTTGCCGGGGACTACCGGGTACAGGCAGTCTTTCATGACCAATGGAACAGCTTCTCCAACGCCTACCGGACAGGTTCCCTGAATGCAGAATATAAAATGCCCATCGGGAAAGGCAACGATTTTTTGACCACAGGCCTGCAGGTATTGTATGATCAGGCAGGTTCGGCCGCCTTATCCACCACCGAATTGTTGCCGGCCCTGAACTATCATAAATCATTAAGCAACGAGCAAACAATGTATCTCTCCCTGGGATTCATGGGCGGAGTGGTGAATAAAACAATAGATCTTTCCAAAGTCACTACCAATAGCCAGTATAACGGGACCGCCTACGACCCCGCCCTCCCCAACGGGGAAACCCTGATCACCCCCAATATCCTTTACTGGGATGGCAGTCTGGGGATGAGCTTCAACACCACCTTCGGGAAAGATCATGGCAATACGATGTTCATAGGGGCAGCCCTGCATCATCTCAATCGCCCCAAAAACTCTTTTTATAAGAATCCCGCCATCGAGCTGGATCCTAAATATGTTTTTTCCGCAGGTATGAAATGGATCATTAACGACTTTACTTATTTCACCCTACAGGCCGACCATTCCAGGCAGGGCAGTTCGCAGGAGACGATCGGGGGAGCCCTTTTTTCCTATAAGCTGGGAGATGATCCCGCCAACTCAGCATATATCCTGCACCTGGGTGGCTTCCTCCGCTGGAAAGATGCCCTGATACCCGTATTAAAGCTGGATATGAATGCACTATCGGTAGCCCTTAGCTACGACGTGAACGTCTCTGAATTAAAAACCGCCAGCCAGGGCCGTGGAGGAGTGGAACTATCCATCTCGTATATAGGATTTCTGGATCGCGAAAACGCAAAATACAGGATACTCTGTCCCAGGTTTTAATCTTATTTTTGCAAAAAATTATACTATGAGCGTAACTAAGGTAGCACCAGGGCAGGCAGCTCCGGACTTCAGCATCTATGACTCTGATAAGAAAAAGGTCTCTCTCAGCGACTATAAGGGAAAAAATGTCCTGCTATTATTCTTCCCACAGGCATTCACAGGCACCTGCACCAAAGAACTCTGCAGCACCCGGGATAATATCGCCGTTTATAACCAGGCCAATGCACAGGTATTTGGCATCAGTGTAGACTCCGTGTTCACCCTGGCAAAATACAAGGAAGACCAGCAACTGAATTTCCCCCTGCTGAGTGATTTTAATAAAGATGTATCAGCCGCTTATGGTTCACTCTATGACAGCTTCGTTTTTGATATGAAAGGAGTATCCAAACGGGCTGCTTTTGTTATCGACAAACAAGGGATCGTGCGATATGCAGAAATATTGGAAACAGCCTCCGATTTGCCCGATTTTACCACCATCCAAAAAACTCTGACAGAGCTTAACTAATTGATAATAAGCGCGCAACAGGAATCAACGTTAATTAGATCTAATTAGCGTTGATTCCTGTTGTATCTTTGAGTGAAAACTCGTATTTTGGAGTCACGTGTAAAATGTATAGAAGCATGAGGATTTTTTACATTTTGTTATCCATTATTCTACTGAGTTCCACCCAGGCTAAAAGCCAGGCAAGGGGTCCTATGCCAGATCCCGAACCTAAGATTATAAAATTTTACCCCAACCCCGCTGTTTCTTTCATCACCTTCGAAATAGTAAAAGAACCCAACAAAACTTACTCTTTACAGATCTTCAATTTTCTTGGAAAAAAAGTAAAAGACGTTCCGGATATCTCTCCCAAAACCGTCGTTAACCTTAGCGACTTCGTCCGCGGCATCTACATCTTCCAGTTGAAGGAAGAGAATGGAAGAGTCACCGACTCAGGCACCTTCCAGATTAATAAATAAGTTCCGCAACTATTCCTGTTCGTCCATCTCATACCCTTCTTCATCCACCCCACCACCTTCTTTAACCCAAAAGGCCCATCACTTGCAATTTATTCATAATATATTTTGTAGTTTTAATTCTACAATTGCTTGAATACATGAAAATGCTCCTGGCTATCCTTCTGCTGTTCTTTGCAACTATCCTATCGGCAGCCGGCTCGCCCCCTCCCGCTGATACGGTCATCCGCGTAGCCGCTTCCGATACCTTCTCCATTACACTGAATGCCTCTTTCGGCACAGGCTTCTCCTGGCAGTTAAAAGACTCCTCTTTTTCAAAAAAAGTCCGGTATCTCCGGCAGGACCAGCACCACAATGGAAATAATACTCCCGGCAGTGAAGAATCCCAAACCTTTTATTTTATAGCGCTTACTCCCGGATCGACGCTGATCAGGCTGATATATGTACAACCTTTCAAAAGACCCTTTCCATCCAACGCTCCCCGAAAAACCGTCTCTATCATTATTCACTAATATTCATTTTTAAAAAAGCTAGCCATGAAAATGCAGAAATTTTTGCCCCTGAAAGGTCTTCTATTGCTTGTGCTTTTCCCCTTTTTTACCCATGCCCAGCCCAAACCCTTTACCGTCGATCAGTTGAGCCCCATATACCGTCAGACAGAAGTCAGAGCATCCCCGGCCCTGAAGAAGTTATTGACGGAACAACGTCAGCAGATCCAGGCCAAAAAATTGAACTTCCATGTCGCTAACACACAAGTCTCCGAACTACGCCTGGCGGATATAACAGGGATCAGGCCACCGACTGAGCAGGAAAGGTCCAGGGCCACCCTGATGATGAGGAATTATGTACTTAACAAAGACGCCATCGATATTATTAGAAAGCTACGGCTGACCTGCAACGCCAATGGGAAAGCTTATGATGCCAGAACAGCCCACTATGTCCCCAATATTCATTCCCAGCATTGCGGCAATTGCTGGTCTTATTCCTCCGTGGGCGCTCTGGAGATCAGTTATGCCAAACTCTCCAGTACGGCGCCGACCTCTATTGATCTCAGTGAGAAGCAGATCGTAGCTTGCAGCGGAGCAGGATCCTGCGGAGGAGGTTGGCCCTACCAGGTATACGCCTGGTTGACCAGCTCCCATACCAAGGTGATGAATGAAAGCCAGGATCCCGATAACGGCCAAAACGGCCCCTGTATCCCCGTACCTGCCAATGCACATGTTCAGGCTATCGGCTGGGGATTGGCAGACCCCGGAGCGGGGTTATTCAATATCGCTTCCGTAGAAAAAATAAAAGAAGCGATCTGTACTTATGGATCCGTGAGCTGCTGCCTGGAAGCAACGCCCTTATTCCAGAATTATGCCGGACAGGGCGTATTTACGGAATTCACCAGCACGACCAATAACCCTTCGATCAATCATGCCATCGTATTGATAGGATGGGATGATGCCAAACAAGCCTGGTTGTTGCGTAATAGCTGGGGCTCCAATTGGGGAGATGGCGGCTACGCATGGATCGGCTACCACACGAATAATATCGGGTATGGAGCGATCTGGGTATTGTCCCAAAAATAGGCTGCGTACCCTTTAAAATTAATCGGGCTGCCATTCAAGGCCGCCGGGGCCCGGCGGTATAATATGCCCCCGGGCCTCTTTTATAATACCTGCACAATAAGGAACTTCAGGTAATTTGTATTTTCCCATCCTTGTATAATGGGATGATCGCTGGCTTGCGCCTGAAAACTGACCTGCCTTAATTTTCTCCGGGCATCCTTTGCAGCCAGGTGGATGGTCTCAAGGAACATTTCCGGAGACACCAGGTTGGTACAGGAGGAAGTCACCAGGAATCCCCCTTTTTTTACCAGTTTCATCCCCCGCAAATTGATCTCCTTATACCCCGCGAGGGCTTTTTGTATCGTCTCCCGGCTCTTCGTAAAAGCCGGCGGGTCCAGCATGACCACATCATACTGACGCCCTTCCCTGCTCCATTGCTTCAGGGCATCAAAGGCATTCACGGCCTCATAACGACAGCTATTCTCCAGCCCGTTCAGCGCCGCATTCCGGCGGGCCTGTGCCACGGCATTCTCAGAAATATCAAGGCCAAGTACAGATTTTGCCCCATAATAGGCCGCATGCGTTTCAAAACTCCCTGTATAACAAAAAGCACCTAGCACATCCGCCCCTTTAACTATATGACGGATCGCCCGGCGATTATCATGCTGGTCCAGGAAATAACCTGTCTTCTGACCATTCTCCAGATCAACGTGCAATTGAAGGCCATTCTCCCGGATAATGATCTGTGTATCGAAAGGCGCGGACAAAAATCCCTTTTGCTGAGGCAATCCCTCCAGCTCCCTGACCGGCACATCATTGCGCTCATAGATCCCCTTCGGCTGAAAAAGCCGCTCCAGGGCCTTTACAATGGCAGCTTTCCAGCGGTCGATCCCCATCGCCAGGGTCTGGATCACAAAATGGTCATTGAATTTATCAATGATCAGGGCAGGCAGAAAATCCGCTTCGCCGAATACCAGGCGGCAATTCTCGGTATAACCCAACTTTTGCCTGTATTCCCAGGCCTCTTTCAGCCGCTCGTAGAAAAAGGCTTCATCGATGATGGCTGATTTATCCCGGGTCAGCAGACGGATCAGTATCTGGGATTGTGGGTTGATATATCCCTTTCCTACAAACTTCTTATCGTGTGTATAGACCTCGACAGTCTCCCCGGCCTCCACATCCCCCACATCCCCTTCCACTGTATTTACCTCATTGGCAAATATCCAGGGATGTCCACTCTCTATACGACGGCTGATCTTTTTATTCAGGTAAACTTTTTTCGTCATGGGCGCAAAGGTAAGACTATCAGGGTTTTCCCCTAAATTTACCCGGCCAGGGGTAGCCATCCTGCCAGGACAGAGGCATTTATAAGACAATTTGTCCTTAATTCTGCCCTTGGCAAAATTATTGACTAGCTTACCTTTGTCTCAATTTATGGATATGAATATGGAAGATAATAACTATTCGGCGGGAGATCCCGCTTTTAACGCCGGGGAAAACGGTCCGGATGCCGTAGAAGATATGAATACAGATGAAAATCTTGCTGGTACGACGCATTTGAATGATAGCATGCCAGGGGATGACGAAGAGGAAAAGCTCAAAGAGGAATTACAGGCCCAAAAAGAGAAATACCTGCGTCTTTTTGCCGAATTTGACAATTTTAGAAAACGCAGCGCCAGAGAAGCCCTGGAATTGAGGCAAACAGCTGGTAAAGAGGTCATTGTATCCCTGCTGGATGTATTGGATGATTGCGACCGGGCAGAACGACAATTGCAAAACGCAGAGAACATCGATCGGGTTAAGGAAGGCATTCAGCTGGTATTCTCCAAACTTCGCTCTGTTTTGCAGGGTAAGGGCCTTAAAGCCATGGTAAGCATTCATACTGATTTCGATGTGGAAAAGCACGAAGCCATTACAGAGATCCCCGTACCGGATCCCTCCCTCAAAGGGAAAGTAATAGACGAAGTGCAAAAAGGCTATTACCTGAATGATAAGATCATCCGTTTTGCCAAAGTGGTAGTAGGTAAATAATAAAAAAGAAGTTTTCTGATTATGTCTAAGAGAGATTACTACGAAATACTCGGCGTATCAAAAGGAGCCCCTTCCGACGATATTAAAAAGGCTTACCGCAAAGTTGCGATGCAATTCCACCCGGATCGCAACCCGGGAGACAAATCTGCAGAAGAGAAATTCAAAGAAGCAGCGGAAGCCTATGAAGTATTGAGCGATGCGGACAAAAGAGCACAGTATGATCGCTATGGACATGCCGGCGTGAGCAATAATGGCCGCGGAGGATTCAATGGCGGCAATATGAATATGGATGATATCTTCAGCCAGTTCGGAGATATCTTCGGAGACGATATTTTCGGCAGCTTCTTCGGAGGCGGCAGAAGAGGGGGTGGCAGCTCCCGCTCCAGGGGAGTGAAAGGCAGCAACCTTCGCGTAAAGATCAAGCTCAGCTATGAAGAGATCGCTAAAGGTGTTACTAAAAATATTAAGGTAAAAAAATATGTCCCCTGCACTACCTGCAGTGGCAGTGGCGCTAAAGACAAGGGCAGCATTCAGACCTGCTCCACCTGTGGCGGAAGTGGCCAGGTACGGAGGGTCAGCAATACCTTCCTGGGACAAATGCAGACCGTGACGACCTGCCCCACCTGTAACGGGGAAGGCTCCCTGGTCACGGCTAAATGCACTTCCTGTAAAGGAGAAGGCAGAGTGTACGGAGAGGAGACCGTAACGATCGATATTCCCGCAGGCGTACAGGAAGGCATGCAATTGAGCGTGGGAGGAAGAGGAAATGCCGGCGAAAGAGGCGGGGCACCCGGCGACCTGATTATCCTCATCGAAGAGGAACAACATCCCGAATTGCACCGGGATGGCCTGAATGTGGCCTATGAGCTTCATATCTCTTTTTCCGAGGCAGTCTTTGGATTGCAGGCGGAAGTGCCCACCATAGACGGAAAAGCAAAAATCAAAATACCCGCCGGTACCCAAAGCGGTAAAATATTCAGGCTGAAAGGAAAAGGCTTCCCCGGCGTCAATTCCTACGAAAGAGGCGACCAGTTGATACATGTAAATGTCTGGACACCCCAGCACATAAGCCCGGAAGAAAAATCCATCCTGGAAAAATTAGGAGATTCCCCCAACTTCCAGCCAAAACCAGATAAAAATGAACGGAGCTTCTTCGATAAGGTGAGGGAGATGTTTTCCTAACGGCCGCTTACGAACCTACAACCTCACCAATTAGCCAAACGGCCGTTAGGGGGCCGCTAGGCCCAATAAAATATGGCTCAGGCCGCTTCAGCGGCCGCAGAAAACCTTGTTCAATCCCTCCGCCGTTTCTGATGCCCATAGATCTTCCTCGCTTTCTCAATGAGGCCTATAAACTCCAGTTGCATCCCGTCTTCCGGATCGCGCGATTTCTCCGCCATTTCGATCGCATCCTTCCAGCCTGCCTGGGTTATAAACCGGGATCTTTTCAGCAATCCCCCGAACAAGGCAATAGAAGAGGCAAAACGATAGCAGGGCTGCAGGTTCCGGAAAGCAGTCAATTGATACGGACAGGTATAATAGCTCATTCTTGCCAGGGAGTCATGGGGAAGTTTATAATTAAGCACCACCTGCCCAAGCCTGCTCTTGTCAGTCAATAGGCCGGAACTATCCGGATCCGCCGGGGTTATTTCAAATAAAGCCAGTAAAGAATGTCCGGAACCTACCTCCCCTCCCTGCACCTCATTCAGGGAATCCGACAGCGCTTTCACTTTATTATCAAAGCCGATCAGCCGGTAATTCTTTACCAACGCAGGATTGAACGATATATTCAGATAGGCGTCATCGGCCACCGCATAGACGGTCTGAGTGAACTCCCGGACCAATACCTTCTCCGCTTCCCGCTCATCGTCCAGGTAAGCAAAATTTCCGTTTCCTTTTTTAGCGAGCACTTCCAGTTTGGAGTCTTTATAGTTTCCCATTCCCACACCCAGACAGGTAAGATAGATTCCCCAGTCCCTGTATTGGCCTACCAGCTTTTCCATCTCGTCCTCCGAAGTCTCCCCTACATTAAAATCGCCATCCGTGGCCAGGATCACCCGGTTATTCCCCCCCTTTACGAACTGGCTTCTGGCTACCCGGTAAGCAGCGCGGATCCCCGCTTCTCCTGGAGTGGGTCCCCCGGGATACATATCTTCAATAGCTTTTTGGATCTTTTTCTTTTCCCCTCCGGACGTAGGGGGCAGCCATACCCCTACAGCACTGCCATATACAACGATCGACACGGTATCAATTGCACGTAAATTGTTGACCAGCAATCTGAAAGCGGATTTTAACAAAGGCAGTTTATTAGGCATGTCCATAGAGCCGGATACATCTACCAGGAATACCAGATTAGCCGGAGGTATCTTTGCAGGATTCACTTTTCGGGCGCAGACTTTTAAGAAAAGTAATTGATTGGCTGCATTCCAGGGACATTCCGAAAGATCGGAATGCATAAAAAAACAACTGTCCGCCGGGGGATCGATATATCCAAAATTGAAATAATTCAGCAGTTCTTCAATACGCACAGCATCCGGAGGAATAGTGCTGCCCATGTTCAGAAAACGGCGCACATTGCTGTAAGAAGCTTTGTCGATCGTCACCGCAAAACCCGTTTCCGGAAATTTTTCAGCGGGGATGAATGCATTTTCCACCAGGGAGCTATAAGTCTCTCCCCCCACCGTCCAACCTTTCCAATCCCCGCCTCTCAGATCTTTGGTACGGGAGAGCAATCGCTTCCTGAGAGCTACAGGTGGCTGATACAGCAGTTTGAGCGCGATATTCTGGTAATCGGCCGCATTGACACGCAGGAACATCGTCTGGTATCCTTCCGCCGAAATAGTCAGCGAATCTATGGATTGAGGCACAGGTATCCCAAAGGCCCCGGAGCTACCCGAATGATAAAGATACCCATTGGAGTGGAGCAGTATTTTTACATTTGGCAAGAGGCTGTTGTTCTCATCCTTTATCTCTCCCCGCAAATAATACTGCGCAAAAGAGGAATAAAAAAATAAAGAACCTATAACAAATAATGTTACATTCTTCAATGGGATATTTTGATTCTCAAATTAATGCGTTCTTTTTTCTTTGTCAAGCCCAGTACTGTTAAAATCCAGGCCCGACAACTCCAGCCCTACTCTACCAGCTTATAGATCGATGGAATATTCCTCCCTAGCCCATCGTAATCCAGTCCATATCCCAGTAAAAACTTATTGGGGACATCAAAACCAAGATAATCCACGGCTATCGGGTACACCGTCGCTTCTGGTTTATGCAGCAGGGCCGCGATCTTCAGGGTAGCCGGCTGCTGATGCTCCAGTTGCGGCAGGAATTCACTCAGGGTCTTGCCCGTATCCACAATATCCTCCAGGATCACAACATGCCTTCCGATCAGGTCTATGTCCAGTCCGATGGCGGTAATGACATGGCCGGAAGACTTCGTTCCCTTATAGGACGCCAGTTTGATAAAGCAGATCTCCGCTTCAATGGAAATCTCTTTGAACAGATCAGAGGCGAACATAAAAGCTCCATTGAGGATAGCAATGAAAAGGGGCTTCCTGCCTGCATAGTCCCGGTCAATCTGCCGAGCGATCGACTGTATTTTCTCTGCGATCAGTCCGGCGCTTAAATAAGGCTCAAATTCTTTATCGTGTACCCTGATAGTTGACATGTTGACTGATTTTCAGTAACTGATTAGTTCATTTTTCTCCCATCTGTAATCATTGGCCTTGCAGGAGCTGAAAACTGTAAATAGATCTTCTCTCCTGCTGCCGGCTGTATGCCGGAGTTCAATTGATTCATCTCCAGCAGATCCTGGAAACGAACACCTTCCTCCTGGCAAATATCATATAAACTCTCCCCGCCCCGGACAATATGGAATTCAACGGCCCCGGTCCTCCGCTTGCGTTGCAGGAACAGCAGCTGATCCTTGTCCAATATATCCTCCTCCTTCATATCATTGAACTCCAGCAAACGGGATAGTGACAATTCATATTGATTGGCTACCGACAAAAGAGAAACTCCTGCTTTTACGTAAATAACACGGGCCTTATTGATAAGGAACTCTCCCTGTGGATAGGACGTCTCCACCTGTGCATTAACAATAGTATCCTTTCCCCGATACCTCCCTTTTGCAATAGAACCGGTAACCGCACCAGGCGCCGTCAGGACAACTTCGTCCGAAGGGTTCATTTTACCCATGGCAATCAGCGTATATTGTTCCAGGTTATAATCTTTGATGAGCTTGATAAGTATCTGGGAATAACGGATATTCGTGGCATACCCCGCCTTCCGCAAACCATAGGCCCATCCCTCATAATCTGTAGGATCTAGTTTGAAGAGAGCGGCATAGCGGGAACTCCCGCGCAGAAATTCGGAATGGTCCCGGTAAGAATCCTCCGGTGTGGCATAGCTGCGAAAACATTCCCCGCGGCTGTCATCATCATGATACACTACATCCCCCTTCCAGTCATCCTTGCACTTGATCCCGAAATGATTATTGGATTTTTTCACCAGCTCGCTGTTGCCCGCTTCTGTCTCGTGTATGCCCTGTGCCAGGATAATGGAGGCCGGAATGCCTGAACGCTGCATTTCGGCCATTGACAGCGCTTTGTAAGTATTAATATAGGAGATGACGTCCGCACTGTTCTGCGCCTGCAGGTTCTTTCCTGCCACAGCGATCAGGCAGGCTATTACGAATTTTACCTTCATTAGAGACCTTTTTCCTTCATTAGAGACCCGAATTTATTTCTTCCGGATGAATAATAATCCGTCACGGATAGTCAGCATCACCCTTTCCACCGAATCGTCAGTACTTACCAGTTCATTAAATGCCTGTATCGCTTTGGCGCTCTTCCCGGTTATCTCCTTTTCCAGCACCTGGCCATGAAATAACACATTATCGGCTATGATCAACCCTCCCGGCCTCAATCGCGGCAACACTAATTTATAATATTCTGTATAATTTACCTTATCAGCGTCTATAAATACCAAATCCCAGACCTCCTCAAGGGCCGGGATGATCTCTAACGCATTTCCACGGTGCAAAATTATCCGATCCTGCCAATTTGCCTTTCTGAAATTTTCGGCAGCCAGGTCCGCATCCTCGTCTCTCAGCTCGATCGTATGCAACTGTCCGCCCTTTTCCAGCCCCCTGGCCAGGCATAAGGCGCTATAACCCATAAAAGTCCCTATTTCCAGGATCCGGCCGGGACGCTGCACGCAACTGATCATTTCCAGGAACTTACCCTGTAAATGACCGCTTAGCATATGCGCCTGAGAATGATGGGCCTGCGTATAATCGGCAATCTCCTTCAACAAGGGGCTCTCCCCGGAAGAATACCGTTCTGCATAGTCCTGCGCCAATGGGTTGATAAGCTCCATGCCGGTAATTTTCCGGCAAAGATAACCATTTGCCCGGCTCACCCCGGCAAGTACGAAAGAAGGAAGAGTTAAAAATTCGGCTGCAACGCATGCCGCTTATAGAAGTCAAGCACCTGCTCCGCCACCTCATCCGCCGTATCAGCTACCCTGAGAAGGTCAAGATTATGAGCAGATATAGTACCGTGTTTATGAAGCATAGTCTCTTTCATCCATTCCAGCAACCCTCCCCAATAGGCCGACCCCACCAGGATCAGGGGAACAGCATCCATCTTACCAGTCTGGATGAGGGTCGCCACCTCGAAAAACTCATCCATCGTACCAAATCCTCCAGGCATCATGACAAAGCCCTGCGAATATTTGGTGAACATAACCTTACGAACGAAAAAATAATCGAAATTAAGATTGGCGTCCCGGTCAATGTATGGATTGGAATGCTGCTCAAACGGTAGTTCTATATTTAATCCGACAGACTTACCTCCTCCCAGCTGCGCTCCTTTATTCGCCGCTTCCATCACCCCGGGCCCTCCCCCGGAAATAATACCAAAGCCTTCTTCTGCCAGTCTCCTGGCAATCTCAACAGACAGCTCATAGTATTCCTGCCCGGGCTGCATACGGGCCGATCCGAAAATGGATATACATGGCCCCAGCTTCGCCAGCGTTTCAAAGCCATCCACAAACTCAGCCATTATTTTAAAGATTTGCCAACTGGAGTGCGCCTTGGATTCAGCCCATCGGCGCTGCTTGGATAGTCTAATCGTATCATTCATAGATATAGGATCTTTCAACCCTATAACGACCTGTAAGAAAAATTAGTTTGTAACAGCTTGCTTTTTTGAAATGCTCAGCAGACCCAGGAAGGTCAAAATGCCGTTAATGAGCAACAATTCAATTCCTATCTGGAAACCTCCCAGCCAGGACGCGGAATACCGGCTGATAAAATAACAACAGGTAGGCGCCAGCAGGCAAATAGCCGTCACGATCCAATGATTGGGCAAATGCCGCTTCGTGAGGATCCCGAAGGCAAACAGGCCTAACAGGGGGCCATATGTATAACCGGCCAGGTCCAGAATGATATAGATAATCGATTTGCTGTTGATCCATTTGAATATCAGTATACAGATCAGGAAAATAGTAGCAAAACAGATATGTACGATCATCCGGGTCCGCCTTTTCTGTTGCTCGCTCAGGCCGGCTTTATTCCGAAGGTCCAGGAGGTCGATACAAAAGGAGGAGGTCAGTGCCGTCAGAGCCCCGTCAGCACTTGGGAATAGAGCGGAGATCAGTCCGATGATAAAAATGATCGAAACGGCTTTGGGCAAATAATGAAGGGCCAGCGTCGGGAAAAGATCATCGCCGATCACATTGTGTCCATTCAGAAGTAATTGATGACCCTGATAAGTCGCCCCGTTATGCGTTATAAAGAGATATAATAATCCGCCCAATAACAGGAATAGAAAATTCACCAGCACCAGGACCAGGCTAAAGGAGAGGAGGTTTTTCTGGGAGTCCTTCAGGTTTTTAACGCTGATATTCTTCTGCATCATCTCCTGGTCCAGACCTGTCATGGCAATCATGATGAACATACCGCCAATGACCTGCTTGCCGAAAAATCCCTTGTCGCTGATATCGGTATTGAAGATCCGGGTGAACCCTTTTTCATCCAGCGCCTGCAGGGCGCCTCCAAAACTCAGGTTCATATGCTGCAGAATATAAATGATGCACACCACGAGCCCCAGCAACATGAAAGTGGTTTGCAGCGTATCGGTATAGACGATCGTCTTTACCCCCCCTTCAAAAGTATAGAGCAGGATCATTAACAGGATGACAAAAGTGGTCAGCGCGAAGGGAACCCCTATTTCTTTCAGGATAAAAATATGCAATACATTGATAACAAGATAAAGGCGGGCGGTAGCCCCCACGGTACGGGAGATGATAAAGAACAGCGAACCCGTCCGGTAAGCAATTTTACCAAAGCGGGAATGCAGGTAATTATAAATGGAGGTTAATTGCAGGCGATAATACAGAGGCAGCAGGACAAAGGCGATCACCAGGCATCCAAGCCAGTTGCCGATCACTACCTGGAAATAACCGAAAGCCTTGTGAGAAAGTCCGGCGAAATCTCCCACGGTTCCGGGTACCGACACAAAAGTCACACCGGATAAAGAAGTGCCGATCATGCCAAAAGCTACCAGCATCCAGTTGGAATTCCGGTTGCCGATAAAAAAACTGTCGTTATTGGAATGACGCGAAGTGCGCCAGGCTACCCCTAACAATATCAGGAAATAACCGATCACAAAAGAGAACAGAAGAAATGGGGACATGTACTAATTTAATAATCCAGGAACGGCCTTGGCATTCCAGTTGACCTTTGAAAAAACTTTAATTACAATTGAAATTAGGAAATACAAGCTTAATAATTGAATTTTAATTTGAATTAAACGCAGGTTATGAATACTCAATCCGTAGCGGTCTTTTGTGGCTCCCAAACGGGAAATGACCCCCTGTTTGCCAGACATACTGCAGAACTGGGCAAACTGATCGCCGTATTAAAATTGAAATTGATCTATGGAGGCGGCAGTACAGGTCTGATGGGTATCGTGGCAGATGCCGTCCTGGCAGGCGAAGGCCATGTCGTAGGCATCATCCCCGAACGATTGAAAGAATGGGAACGCCATCACAAAGGTTTGACAGAATTAGCGATCGTTCCCGACATGCATACCCGTAAAAAAATGATGTATGACCGATGTGATGCCGCCATCATCCTTCCGGGTGGATTCGGCACCCTGGATGAGCTTTTCGAAATGCTTACCTGGAATCAATTGAAAATTCACGACAAAAAGATCTATATCCTCAATTCCGGCGGCTTTTACAATCACCTGCTAAATCATTTACGCCAGTTGGAAAAAGAAGGCTTTCTCTATGACGTATTGGAAGAAAGGATCAGCTTTTGCGAAACCCCGGTAGAAGTCTTCAACAGGATCGTATAGACCTGCCCGGCCAGCCCCCACCTCAGCCTTACCTTCTTGGATGCAGATAAAAGTCAAATCCCGCCCGGACCACCGGCAGAGCGGCCCCGTTGAAATCCCGGTACGGAGAATATTGACTGTTCAGAACATCCAGGCCAAGGGAAATAAAAAAACTGCTCTGGCCGACAATGCGCTGCCCGTAACCAATACCCAGCAGCAGGCTGGGAGCATTGGTAGTTTGGGATGCCGATACACCCCCCGGGTTCATATCCTTTGAACTATAGTTGATGAAATTATATTCCGGCTGCACCTGGAAGAACAGGAAGGGAAGGAACCAGGCCCGGCCAAACAGCCCTGCTCCATAATTGAAGCTTCGATACCGTACATTGTAATTATAATAAGGATCCGCCCGCTCTGAGCTGTAATTCAGGTTCACCACCACCCCAGCATCCAACCACTTGTTCAGAGAATATCCTATCTCAGGATTAGCCCCCACATTAAAATCATACGATCCATATCCAAGGCTCAGACTTCCCCCGACAAACAAATTTTCTTTCAGAAAGCCCGTCCCCTGTCCTTCATCGGAATAAGTATTCATCCGATTTGGCATGTGTTGCTGAGCAAAGCCTCCCATTACGATCATAAATAAACCTACTGCAATTACAGCTCTTTTTATCATTGTTTTCTTTTTGTTTGTACCACATCCTGTCATGGTTTAAAAGTCGGACAAAGCGACTGTCTCCTGTTCCCATTATACTGGGTATAAAAGCCCTGGTTCACCAACGCGAACTCATAAGCCCCATAGCCGCCATCATAATGTTTGGCTCCGGAAGTTGTTACATCATACGTGAAGGTCAGCTTGAGATTTTTATAGACAAATCCGATCATCGGTATAAAAGCGTCTCCTGGCCGGTAATATATTCCCCCTATCACCTGCTGGTCGCCTTCATCCAGAAGGTTGTACTGCAAATTAAGTCCCAGTACGGCCTCCGAAGCCCCGGCCATGCTGGTATAATACCCCATGGGATTGAGAATGACCTGGTCATTGACCTTAAAGCTGGCATTGAGGAACCCGATATAACGGGGAGCAATCCGGCCGTCAAAGCCCGATGGGTCCGTACTGAAGAACGACTCCCTTGCCCGGTTGATATGCTGTACGGAAAATCCCGCATTCACATAGGTCCTGTTATTAGGGAAATAGGCATAGTTCAGCCCTACCTGCATATCAAAGTAGCTTACATTCGGCTGATCGATCACCACGCTGGTAGGCAATTGCGTATCGAAAAACTTCCCGTCGAACTGGTCAGGAAATTTCAAATTGGAAGTATTGATCCGTTTATTGACTATGCCCACATTGAATCCCGCCGTTATAAGGCTGGCATATCCTACCATCTGGTGATAGGCCACCGATCCGTATACCTGCGTAGACGTCAGCGTACCGGAGCCCGCATCGTCCCGGAGAATCACACCGCCCAGCCCCATCCAGCCGTTTTCAATCCTGTTCCGGAACACCTGCGCATCCCCCCACAAGCTCATGGTCCGGTAAGGAACAGACATAATAGGTGACCACTGATCACGGTAATTGGCGCCAATACGGTAGTCGGCATCCGGGATAAATCCGGTATTGGCGGGATTGGTCGTTAAAGGAGAATTAAACCATTGGGAAAAATGAAGATCCTGCGTCTTACCGCTTAACGCAGCCCAGATGATAACACCCCCCAGCAATATTATTTTTTTCACGCCCCTCAGTTTTTGGAAGCGACAGGCTCCCGGTGTATACAATATAATTTACGTTCTCTCACTCATTTTGGTTGTTTACCGTATCAAAGTTATATCTCCTTTCTTATTTACATGTTTCCCATTTGAAAATTCCGCCTCCAGGGTATACGCATATACGTCCATGGGCTGCAAATGCCCCTGGTAAGTCCCATCCCATCCCAGGTCCGGGTCATTCGACTGGAACACCATCTGCCCCCAGCGGTTGTAGATCCGGAATACCATATGCGTAATGCCAAAACCCACCACCTTGACGATTCCATTCTGCCCGAAACGACCCGGCGTAAAGGCATTCGGAACATCCAGTAAAGGATGGATCAGGGTCGCCACCGGGTGACACACCGTGTCGGAACATCCATATTGGTTGAAAGCCACCAGGCATACATTAAAGGTATCCGTTGAATTGTACAGATGCCGGGTGGTATCCAGGCTGGTCTGCACCGTGGAATCCCCATCCCCGAAATCCCAGACGAACCGTACCCCGTCCGGAGAAGATTGGTTCGTGAATATCATTGGGGTATTCGCTACGGGTGGAGAAGGGACATAGGTAAAAGCTGCATGTGGCCTGCCGCTCACCAGGATGGTCTGCGTGGTGCTATCTATTTTATTACAGGTAGTGGTGTCTGTCACGATGAGTTTGATCGTATAGGATCCCGGACCAGGATAAAGATGGCTGGGCGAAGGCTCCGTGGACATAGTGCCATCCCCGAAATCCCATAAGAATTGCAATCCTCCCAGGGAGGTATTGTCAAAATTGGCGGTATACGGATCACAGCCGGTAGCAGGCGTAACAAATTGAGCTTTTGTCTGAGGCGATACCCGCACGGTCTTCGTCACGGAATCAGGATAATTGCAATAGGCCGTGTCCATCAGGATAAGGCTGACAATATAAGTCCCGGGCGCCCCAAAACTATGTTCCAGATCACGGCCCACAGGCTTGTCAGGCACTGGAAGAGCAGCATCACTGAACCTCCACACAAAAGAGCTGTCGCTGAAAGGCTTGGTGGCCGGAGCCGTAGACAAATTATTGAAGACGTAATTCAAAGAATGGCAATCCCCCTTTTTAAAAAATTCAAAATCCATGACAGCCTTGTCCGTCCGGGCAATGACATGCCGGTAAGCCGTATCCCGGCCATTGCAGGTATTCGAATCGATGGCCACCATCATCACCGTGTACTTGCCCGGCAGGTTATAGGTATGGCTCACCGTAAAATTGGTAGTAGCAGTATCTGCTCCCCCGTCTCCAAAATTCCATATATAGGACTTCGCATTTCGAATCGTATCCTGGAAAACGGCATCCATCGGAATGCAGCCCGAAGTATCATTGGCACGGCCATTGACAGAAGCTTTTAGCCCGGCCGCAACGCCGGCAAAATTAAAGGAGATCTTCACCGCAGCCAGATTGCAGCCATTGGCGCCCGCCCCATTCCTGGGTGACCAGACGCCCGGTGTCGTGGGAAAAGGCTTCGTCGTGCCCCCATTGCAGTTTGCACAGATGGCCTGGTAAATGATCCCATTCTGATCATATCGGCTGGTACCCCCATCCACATGCTCGCTGATGCTCTTGCTATTATCTTCCTGCCCGTAAAACGTACCGTATAACAGGGCTGCGGAATTCTTCTGTAACACGATAAAATAGAAATCCCGGTTATCTGTCGTTTTTTTGATCGCATCCCCGGTAGTAGGCATCCCTAAGGTTCCGGACAGCCCATAAGGATCCGCCTCCCCTCCGATAATCCATCCTCCCCAGCCTGAAACATACACATTCTCGCAACGGTCCACCAGGAATGCCACCGGCGAAATATTGGGCAGATTGCCGGCAGGCCCTGCCCTTGGCGCCAGCCCGAACGTCGTGGAATAGACATACGCGGAAAGGTCCGGCTGCAGCTTGGAGACAAACTGCTTGGCGCCCGCAGTAAAGTAAACCACATTCGGGGTCACCGGCCAGGTGCCGGTCGTCGTCCCCATGATATAAGGAAATCCTTTTTTATCCATCTGTATGCCATAGATGGCATCCGCAACGGGAGTGCCGAAATAGCTGCTCCTCCGCTGAGTAGCGCCATCGGGAGAGATCACCGTGACAAAACCATCGCAGAGCCCCCCGCTATAAGACGCCTGGATCACCCCCGCCTTGTTACCCGGAAAATCGCTGCTGGTAGTCGCCCCGCCTACATAAATATCACCGGTGACAGGATTGGCCTTTAGCACAAAAGCAGCATCGCTGCCCGATCCACCGAGAAAGCTGCTCCATATCAGATGATTACAGTTGGGATCGATCTTCAGGACCACCCCATCCTGCCGCCCTCCGCCATAATTGGGTTGAAATACAGCCCCTACAATAGGAAAGCTCCCCGTCGGAGAGGAGGATTGGGTAGAGGCAGCTACCAGAATATTATTCGAACCGTCAAGGACAACCTCGCTGCGTGAATCATCGCCGTAGTTCCGGACAAGAGAGTCCGCTTTTTCATTACGGCTCCTGAGCTGATCCTCCATATTCGCACAATCGTTCCCGGTCCCCCCGATCCGCATACAGCCGATCAACGTGCTCCCGGAAGGGTCCAGTTTTGCCACGAACATATCCGCAGCCCCTCCGGGGCCGGCCGTTGTTTTAAAAGGAAAATCCGAAGAATATGTCCTGCCCAGCACGATCAGGTTGCCCTGGGCGTCACAGATCATGCTATGGGGGGTCTCGCTGTCGTTGCCTCCGAGATAAGTAGCGTACACTTTGTTCGACCCGTTACTGCTGAATTTAATAATACCCACATCAAATTGCCCGCCGCCATAGTTTGGCTGCAAAATGCCGGTCGTCCAGGGAAAGGCTCCCCCGAATACAATGCCGCCGGCAAAAAAACTGCCATCCGGACCCGGTGTAGCCGTAAAACCCCAGTTACTCACCTTGCTCCCGGTGAATGTACAAAAGACCAGGGTAGGATCGATGATCAGGGTAGATGCAGGATCATGTTCCCCTACCTTGAATCTCACCATATTCCCATCCCGGATACTGAACTTACAAGGGACATCAGTCCTGCCCCGCTCATTGAACAGATATGAGTAAGGAGCCAGCTCCTTCACCTGCCCGACAGATGTGCCGACGATCAACTGGCCTTTCTTAGTGCTCAGATTATCCGCCCCCTCATACCGCAGGGCGATCTGATCTACATTCCCGCCGGGATGAACAATAATATCGTATTTCAATTGTCCCTTGTCGGTATAATAGCGGATATCGATATTCGGATAAATATTTTTATAGGTCACCCCCTGGAATATCTGGCAGTGACTGGCCCATTTGGATGGATCATGACCGATAAAATAATTATTGTAACTGGGCAGAGGTTTATCGGGGATGATCGTTACATCCTCGCTGGCGCCTACGAAAGAAACACGATAGGCATGGGAACGCACGACTGCACCACCGGACGCAGTGCCGCCAGCTCCGCCGGGATCAGCAGCCCTTGTCATTTCGTTCGCAGCGGCAGCCGCCTTCTTTTTTCCGCCGCCTGCAGATCCACCCCCGCCGATGTCCCCTCCCCCGTTAACCGGAGCCATCACCCCATGATGCGCTTCCGTCATCCTCACCAGGTCATCGGCATTATGCAGCAGGACGGTAAATCCCTTCTTCTGTAAAAAAAAAGCCCCCACGTTCATATCCCCCCTGAAGTCGACCCGGCTGTCCCATTGTCCCTTGTTCTCCACAAATTCGATATTGGAAGCCCCCTCCTGCGCAAAACCCGGCAGAATGGCAGCAACCAGCAATATCATCGTTATAAAGAACCTTTTCTTCAAAAATTTCCTTTTTACAATTTACAAAAAAATCGTGAAGAAACCACCAACCGCACAACTGAAACCAGAACTATCGGATAAGCGTAATATCCCCCTTCTTCGTAGCATGCGTTCCATCTGAATATTCCGCTTCCAAAGTATAAGCATAAACGTCCATTGGCTGCAGCGTTCCTTTATAAGTACCATCCCACCCGATATAAGGATCATTGCTCTGGAAGACCAACTGCCCCCACCGGTTGTAGATCCGGAACACCATATGCGTGATGCCAAAACCTACCACCTTCACGATCCCATTCTGTCCAAATCGTCCCGGAGTAAAAGCATTCGGCACATCCAGCAGGGGGTTGATGAGCACCGGCACCGGCTTACAGAGCGTATCGGAACAGCCGGCCTGGTTGGTTACGACCAGGCAGGCATGGAACGTATCCGTCTTATTGTACTGATGCACCACCGTATCCATCGTCAGCTTCACTGTCGAGCTCCCATCCCCGAATATCCATTCATAACGCACCCCGCCGATGGAACTATTCGTGAACACCGTCGGAGTATTCGGCACGGGGGGGAGCGGCGTAAAATCAAAGGCAGGCGTAGGCTTACCCTGCAAAGTAATGGTCTCCGTGGTGGAATCTATTTTATTACAGGTGGAAGGATCCATCACGATCAGCTTGATCGTATACGTGCCGGGATCGGCATAAAAATGAGGTGCAGGCGTCCTGTCCGTAGACGTACTGCCGTCTCCAAAGTCCCACAGATACTGCTGCCCGGCAATGGAAGTATTATTGATGACGGCAAAATAAGGGGCACAACCGATAGCAGGCGTCTCGAACTGCGCCTTCACATTAGCGGCAATAAAAAGCTGTTTCGTCGTATCGTCGGGATAATTACAATAATTCGTGTCTACCAGGATCAGACTTACATTGTAGGTGCCGGCTGCCGGAAAAATATGCGTAATGGTACTGGTTACAGGTCCCCCGGGAATCGTAGTCCCCGGCGCCAGATCGCTGAAACTCCAGACAAAAGAAGTGTCCGTAAAAGGCCGGGCCGGGGGCGGCGCCGTAGAAGTATTAAAGAAATCATAACTGAGCAAATTACAATCGGCACCCGGTGTCTTGATATAATTGAAATCCAGATAGGACTGATTATCCTTCACGGTGATATTCTTATACACTGTATCCGACACATTGCAGGTATTGGAATCAATGGCGATCAGGGTCACCTGGAAAGTGCCGAGACTCGTATAAGTATGCGTCTGGCTATAATCCGTTGTCTTGACCACCCCGCTGCCATCCCCAAAATCCCAGATATAACTTTTAGCGTTCCGGATCGTGTCCTGGAAAGTCACATTCAACGGAACACAGCCTACGGTATCACCCCTTCCCAGCAACGAGGACTTCAGCCCCGCCGCTACCCCGGCAAAATTAAAAGCGATCTTCACCGCAGCCTCATTACAACCCACCACTCCTGTTCCATTAGTAGTAGCCCAGACCCCGGGAGTCGTAGGAAAGACCGCCCCACCATAACAATTGGCGCAAATGGCCTGATAGATCACCCCCTGCTTGTCAAACCGGCTGGTGCCTCCATCCACATGATCGCCAAACCGACCCCCTGACTGACCGAAAAAACTGCCATATAATTGACTGGTCGCATTTTTTTGCAATACGAAAAAATAAAAATCCTCCCCGTCCGTAGACGATTTAATAGCGCCTGAAGTTGTCACCAACCCGGACGTAGTGGCATTATGATAGCCATCGCTCTGCTCGACACCCCCTCCCCACCCGGAAACATATACATTTTCACAACGGTCTACCAGGAAGGCCGTGGGAGAAATATTGGGATAGGAAGTACCGGAAGGGCCAAAATTGGCGGAATAGACGATGCCTGAAAGATCCGGCTTCAGCTTCGTAATAAATTGTTTTCCGGACGCCTGGTTATTATTCTGATTAAACGGAGAATTCACCGGGGTGATCACCCCGTTCGTAGTCCCGGTAATGTAAGGGAAGCCCTCCTTATCCAATTCAATCCCATAGATCATATCCGTATTGCCGGTACCGAAATAAGTAGTTTTGAGCAGAGTGTTGCCGTTATTGGAGACAACGGAGACAAAGCCGTCCACCCCACCCAGGTTGTTAGCATTCAATACTGGTGATGTTACGCCTTTCAGATCAGTGCTCATCGTACCACCCGCTACATAAATGTTACTCGTAATGGGATCCAAAGCCAGCACAAAAGCAGCATCGGTGCTATTTCCCCCCAGATAGGAACTAAAAAGGACCGTACCGACATCGGAACTGAGCTTCAGCAATATGCCATCCTGATCGCCACCGCCGAACGCCGGCTGAAAACATCCTACCGTAGTAGGAAAATCAGCGCCATTGCCGCCTGGACGCGTACAGGCCGCTATATAGATATTACTGGCGTCATCCAGGATCACCTCGCTCCTGCCATCATCCCCGTAATTAAGACGCAACCCCTGCGTCCCATCCCCAAGGCTGTTTACATATTTCGGTGAGTTATTGACACCGTCATCTCCGGTTCCCCCGATCCTTCTCGAACCAATCAGGCCAGTCCCGTTCGCATTCAATTTAGTGACAAAGAGATCAAATCCCCTAGCGAGGTGATTATCGGGGACCGTGGAAGGAAAGTTTGTCGAAGAAGTCCTCCCCGTTACCACAAGGTTGCCCTGGGGATCACAGACCATGCTATGCGGCTGTTCATCCCCCGATCCCCCAAGATAAGTGGCGTACATACGGCTGCCCCCGTTGGAACTGAGCTTAATAATGGCCACATCATAATCATAGGGCACGGCCCCTTCACTGCCATCCCCACCCTGAAAACTGGACTGGTAAGCCCCCGGGCTGACCAGGAATCCATTCCCGTTGGGTCCCCCGCTACGGCCGTAACTCAGCACAATACCCCCTGCATAAAAATTTCCCGAACCGTCATACGTAGCCGTATATCCCCAGTTATCGGACTTACTCCCGGTAAAAGAACAGAACACCTCCGTAGGATCGATCACCAGGGTGGCATCAGGAGAATAATTTTTTATATTGAACTTGATCGTATTCCCATTCACCAATACATAATTACAGGCCACCTCCGTTCTTCCCTGTTTATCCAGTTGATAGGACCTGGGCTCCAGTTCCTTCACCGTCCCCACAGTAGTCTGCACCAGCACCTGGTTTTTCTTAATGCTTAGCTTACTCTGCCCCTCGTATTTCATGGCGATCTGACCGGGATCCGCTCCCGGATGCACGATGATATCGTATTTCAGAAAGCCCCCATCCGTATAATAGTGCAGATCGATCCCCGGATACATATTCTTGTAGACAACACTCTGGTAAGTCTTACAGTTGGATACCCATTGGGAACGATCTCCGATAAAGTAATTGTTATAGGAGACAAGAGCCTTGTCCGGAGTAATCTCCACCTGGTCGCTGGCATTTACAAAACTGACCCTGTAGGAATGCGAATGAAGCAGGGTGGGATTCACAACAGACCCCCATCCGCCGCTGCCCCCTTTACCACCAGGCCCCATCGTCCCCCCTTTTACAGAACCGGCCGCACCCTTACCGGTCGTCCCGGTAGAAGCAGGCCGATCCCCATGAAAAAAACTGTGAATACGCTTTAGATCGGAAGTGTCATGCTGCAGGACGGTAAAGCCATTCTTCTGCATAAAGAAAGACCCTGCACTCATCTCGGCCCGGAATTTTACCAATGAAGTATCCCATTGACCTTTATTCTCAACAAATTCTAAATTTGAATAGCCACCGGACTGTGCTGAGAGTTGAAGGGCATAGAAAGTGAACGAAAGGACAATAAGGCTGAATCTTCCCAATTTATCGAGTTTCAGTGACGATTAATATAACTTACGAAATCTTACTCCACTGTGTTTTCCCATGTTGCCCCTGCAAGAAAGCCTTCAGCCCCCTGTTCTCCTCCCCCGTCAGATCCGGATCCTTTTCCAGGACCCTTTCCGCCATTTCCCGGGCAAACTCCAGCAATTCCCTGTCCTGGACAATATTGGCCAGCTTGAAATTCAGCATACCACTCTGACGGGTACCTCCGATATCTCCAGGCCCCCTTATCTCCAGGTCCTTTTCAGCAATTTTGAAGCCATCATTTGTAGCGCATAAGGTGTTTAACCTTTCACGGGCATCTTTGTTTAAACGCGGACTTGTTAATAATATGCAAAAGCTCTTTTCCTGGCCCCTCCCAACCCTTCCCCTCAATTGATGTAACTGCGAAAGACCGAACTTTTCAGCGCTTTCGATCACCATCACGGTCGCATTGGGAACATTCACCCCTACCTCAATGACCGTCGTCGCTACCATGATCTGAGTGTCCTTTGCAACAAAACGTTGCATATTCGTGTCTCTTTCTGCCTGTTTCTGTCTCCCATCCACCCGGCTGATCCAATACTTCGGCTCGGGAAACCAGGCTTTTAAATTCTCATACCCCCGCTCCAGATACTCATAATCCATCGTTTCCGACTCCTCGATCAGGGGAAAAATAATATAAGCCTGCCGCCCCTTTCCTACCTCATGCCGGATAAAATCCATTACCTGCGGCCTCCTGTCTTCGAAACGATGGACTGTAGCAATTGGTTGCCTTCCGGGGGGTAATTCATCCATGATACTGTAGTCAAGGTCGCCATAAGCCGTCATGGCCAGGGTTCTGGGGATCGGGGTAGCCGTCATCACCAGCACATGAGGGGGAATTACCGCCTTTTCCCAGAGACGGGCCCGCTGCGCCACGCCAAACCGGTGCTGCTCATCCACGATCGCCAGGCCCAGACGATGGAATTTAACGCTTTCTTCCAGGATCGCATGAGTCCCGATCAGGATATGCAGAGAGCCATCCGCCGCCGCGGCCAGCACCTCCTTCCGCTGTTTGGATTTCGAAGAGCCCGTCAGCAGCCGGACCCCCAAAGGCAACTCTTTCAGCAGCCCGGAAATGCCTTCATAATGCTGCCGGGCCAGTATCTCCGTAGGCGCCATCAGACAGGCCTGAAAGCCATTGTCAATGGCCAGCAACATGGCCAGCAACGCAACGATGGTCTTACCGCTGCCCACATCTCCCTGGAGCAGGCGGTTCATCTGCCTCCCGCTGCCCGCATCCCGCCGGATCTCCTTCAGCACCCTTTTTTGTGCCCCGGTAAGCTCAAAAGGTAAATATTGCGTGTAGAACCCGTTGAATAGCTCCCCCACCTGGGCAAATACCACCCCCTGAGAATACCGGTGCCTCCTGGACTTGATGAGCCCCAGACGCAACTGCGCCACGAAAAGTTCTTCAAATTTCAGGCGGAATACCGCCTGCCGGAACAGATCGGGATGAGTAGGAAAATGGATTTGCTGATAGGCTTCGTACCGGGAAAGGAATTTCCGGGGCTGTCCCGTCGCAGGATCAGGATAAACCAGCACGGAATCCGGTAAATTCTCAGGCAGGTCTTTTTCTTTCAGAAGACCCAGCAGGACAAGGGTAAATTTACCCAATTGCCGCCCCCCCATGCCTTTCGCCTTTAGTTTCTCTGTGGCAGGATAGATCGGCTCCAGAAAGGCCTGCCCGTCCGGTTTTTCTTTTACCAATAATTCGACTTCTGCATGCGTGATCTGGGGACTGCCCTGGAAAAAACCTGTCCTTCCAAATACGAGATAGTCACTACCCGTCTGCAATAACTTTTGCATGCCGTTAATACCCTGGAACCACACCAGTTCCAATACCCCGGAGGAATCCTTTAATTCAGCCACCAGCCGGCGGCTTCTCGTTTCCCCCAGAACTTCTACGCTGGTGATCCTCCCCGCGACCTGGATATATTCCGTGTCCGGCGTAATTTCCCGGATCAGGTTGATCTTCGTCCTGTCCAGATGCCGGTAAGGGAAAAGATCCAGCAGATCATTAAAAGTGAAGATCCCCAGTTCTTTTTTCAAAAGATCGGCCCGGTAAGGGCCCACTCCTTTAAGATATTCGATGGGGCTGGTAAGTATAGAAGTTATATTACTGATAGTCTTGAAAATTTAAACAGCAAAACTATCACTTTATATACACTTCTATATTCCCCATCGTCTCCGGTCCCCGCCTGGGAGCCATAAAAGCATCCACCTGCCGGTAATGCAACTGCAGCGAGTCCCGTATCCGGAAAGGGTAAAAATTATTGAGATTCCGGATATATTCGAAAAGGATCAGGTCATAGTAATGTTCCCGTATCCTCGTTTCCAGCGTGTCTGCCTGCCGGTTGAACATACCGACCCCCAGGTGATACCACAGCGGCAGCCGGGGGTTCCTCTCCAGCGCAAAAGGTATTTCTGCGGCCAGAGGAGTGAGTTCCGACATATTCAATACCCGCAGGCCTCCCGGATGACCATTCACCATCCCGCCGCCGGACTTCAGCCTGTCTTCCCTGTATTTTTTTACCAGGTCCATATCCAGCAGGCGATGAATGCCCGCTGCTGTGGGCGCCGGCATCGTAATTCGCTGAAAGGAAGGTAGCCCGCATTCCACCCATTGGTCCATAGGAATATCCTTCGCCGTATCCCCGGTATTCCTGCCGATCATATAGGTCGATCTGTTCACGACATTTTCCCCCGTAGCAGATTTCGCCACCTCCTGGTGCGGCAACACCTTTGCAAAAACCCGCTGCGTATATTTCCACCAGGTGCCACTCCACCAGAGCATGATCCCCGCCGTCACCAGCAACACCATCCGGGGCCGTTCGAAATTTACCGGAACGAGCAAACTCAGCAGGGAAAAAATACAGGCAAAGGCAAAGCTGTGAAAAAATATATTATTATCAGGAGGCGTATAGCTGGTCACCTGGAATACCGATGCTTCGCCCAGGATCGCCCA
>Ga0307511_10000929_pt1 | contig 30955 bp, 35 predicted proteins | sample 13_EM_MG_FD_200266 | JGI IMG/M metagenome (GOLD analysis project Ga0307511, IMG submission 200266) | Populus trichocarpa ectomycorrhiza microbial communities from riparian zone in the Pacific Northwest, United States - 13_EM | ecosystem: Host-associated > Plants > Roots > Unclassified | place... | reverse complement strand
GTCAAGGCTTTGCTCCCGTTAACCCGTGTCAGCGCCCAATGGCGGCTTGCCGCACTCGGCGATTCATCTTTATGGACGACTATACACCTCAAAGAGACGACGGCCCCACTCCTCGACATGATCCTGGCGCACGCAGGGAACCGGCTATTTACGGTCTACGTGGACCATCACGACTTCGATCGACTTGCAAAACTCTGGGAACTTTTCAATAGGGTCGAAGAACTCCACTATACCCACGATGGGATCGAAGAACTTACCCCGTTTATCACTTCTCTTGGCCCCGCCCCGAACCTCAAAGCCCTCTACCTTCAACCAGGACTGGCCACGGGACCAATACCAGCGGTCACCAAGCTCCCGGCCCCAGTCTTTTCCGGTTGTTCACCTTTGCTTCGCACGATCGCCTTTTCGAACACGATTGCTTGGCCTCTTGGTCTCTTCAAAGATCTCGTCTCTTTCGAATGCGGTGCCTCCAAAACCAGCCCCATCTCTGCTGCGCATGCGTTGGACGCCATCCGGGGAAGCCCTGCGATCAAGTTCATCCGTCTAGTCGGTATCTCCCGGGTCCCCAAGGGTGTCGATCCGTCAGTCGTCAATCTCCCGTTCCTCGAGAGGTGTATTCTGAGTGGAAACGGAACCGACTCCCTGATTCGGTTTATTATCGCCCCCGTGACCGCGATCGTGTCTATCAGCAGGTCCCACATCAGCGAAGATACTTTCTATCCGAACTTCAGGCATTATTCCCTAGCGCCAGGGATTCGTCTCCTCGGCGAACTATCTGCCGTTTCCCTGTCCATCAGCGATCACGTCGCTCGACTCCAAGTTAGAAACGATCGTGGAGGGATTTTGGATGCCAAGGTGGACGAGCTGTATGAGCTGACGAGGGACCCGATCGAATTCATCGACACCATATGGGATTCCTTCCAATGCTGGCCCTCCTGTCCCGGCTTCGAGACTACCAAGAAGTTTACGCTCTGCATTGAGCGTGGTAGGATCTGGGAACCCGAAGAGGCGGACAGGTCTTCCTCCAACGTTTTGGATTTTCTCCTCGATCTCCCCTGCGTCGAAGAGGTCAATCTCCAGGGAGTCCCACCTCGGGAGCTCTCCCACATCCTCATTACTCTCGCCGGTTTTCCGGGGTTCGAGGCTCCATGCCCAGACCTTAAACGATTACACATCGAGTCCACACCTCTCCGTTCCCCAAGGTTGCTGTTGGTAGTGTTGGACCGGTTGTTCGCAGGGAGGAAGAGAGCAGGAGTGCAATTACAATCCGTCACGGTGAAAGTCAAGTGCGAGACGCTTATCCCCGCCGAGGATCACCGTGCCTATCTGGCCTCTTGGGAGGGCGTCGTTGAAGAAGGTGTGAGGGTGGAGTATGAGCGAACCGAGGTTAAGAGGTTGTTTGGATGTCGTCGTTACGACTGTGGGTGTGGGGGTGAAGGTAAAGATATCAATGAAGGTGAAGATGGTATCGACGATGCTGGTGATCGTTGTGTCGGGTGGGACGGTTGGCCTGAAAAATGGCCAGAAACGGTGCGGGAAGTGAAGAGACAGCAAGCGGAGTCTGCGTGAGGCTGGGATTTTGTTGATTCGACTTTTTGCAGCGACCGGACCCCACGTTGTTACCTTATGACTGCACCCCCTGGCTCCCATGTACGCAGCCCTAATTCTGAGCTTTTCCGTAGCCTCGAACTCTTGCTCAATTAATTGCGTTATTCCACGACAAAATGCGTTTGCCGGATCATGTGCCCGTTGACAAAGGAGACGCTCCGGAAATTCAGATATCATGTTGTGGTGTACAGCCGATGCGCCCTGTCGAAGGATGCTTTGTCCCAATGCGGTTCCGTTGCCCCACCGTTGATACGACTCACGCCAAATTAGTACGACGGCCTGCTCAGCACCGAGTGTCGAAGTCCAATGCCGGAGGCTCGAGCTTTTATCAAGTCTTGCGCGCGTGTCAGCGACTCGCTGGAGAAGACGATCTGTGCATAGACGCTGACAACAAAACAACCATAGTCTTCGACTCGGATTCCCCGCGGTCGTTAACCAGGTTAGCTCGGCGTTACCATGAGAAACCCCTCACCCAGCGCCTGGTTTCCACTCGATTTCCTTCCGGCCACACTCTCTTCCTCCCGCGAGAGTTTTGCACGCCTTGAGGTAGGAGTATGTCCGAGACGGGGGAAGTAGCTTTACAAATCCGAGCACGATTCCAAGTGTAAATGTTGTGCGTGCTAAAATACTACGGATAATCACACGCCAAGTCCGTGAACGAGACGGATGCTACTGGAGGTCCCGGCGACACGTCCGTTGCCTGCTCTTCCTCCCCCACAGTGACCGCCCCCTCTCGTGTTGTAGGATCATACCCAAACAAGTAATACAATCTCCTCAGCTGGCAAGCCTGAGATACACGAAGATCGGTAAAATGCCTGGGGCTTAATCGCCGGGACACCGACAGGGCTGGAGTGGATCGTCGAACACTCCCCACTCGACACGGAGCGCCCTCGTAGTGTCCTACGAGATAGTTAATGTGCATGTTCTCCATGGGCGTATTAGTTATATGTCGTCCCAACACCATTGGGCATCCCACTCCATTGGTTTGACAGAGCCGGAGCGTATTTCGCCCGATCGACCTCCAAGCATCGTGATCCGCTGGGTCGACGACACCAGTGGTCCAGGCCCACATGGTTACAACTTCGGCGGTGTTCAAACACTGAAGCTCTTCAAGACGCCTGGTAGCCGCGGTGATCTTCGCAGGCGTGCAAAGAAACCTCCACGATGAGTGGATTGCCACATATAACATCCATTTGAGAGCGGACCTCTTCCCTTCTTCCGTGGACACGATCTCTTCACAGGAAACAAAATTCGAGCGGCGTAGGCGGTTCCGCCACAGGTCCGACGACGCAAACTCGATAAGGACGACCACCGCCATCATGGGCTCGTAATTGGCGTTAAACACGGGGTGCCCATCTTGGAGAAGGAGATCCGAGGTGAACTGGAAAGGATCGCCGACCGCTTGAAGAAGCTTATCGAGATCCTGGTCCGGAACATTCTCCATCTGTGAGAGCCACCTGGACATGAATCCGAAGATTTTCAGAGCCAAATTACGCGATTGTAGGGGGTGGGTTGGTAGGAGTATCGGCGTGAGGACGGGCAAAATCGTTGCGTCGAATTCGGTAAGTGTAGGGGTGGACGATAGAATCCGGAGGGTGACTAATCCAGGGTACGGCGGGGGTTCTGTAGAATAGAACTTCTCGCACAACGACAAGAAGACTAAGAGGGGAGGTATCCAAGCGGGGTGAACGTCAGGGACACGTTCTGGGACTGTGGAGTAGAAATACTTTCCCAGCAGTCCCATTATTGTGCTAGCCATCTGATACCGCTCGCTTTCTGCATAACTAGAGCTGAGAACGTCGGCGATCCACAAAAAGCCAAACTCTGCGGTGTCCATGACTTGGAACGGGTCGAGCTCAGTCAATGCGGATAGAACCGAAGTGAGATCACGTCCACTAGTCTTCCCCTCCCTAATGGATATCTGTAGCCGTTGATGGAAAAGGTTGATTGTTGTCCCCAGTGCATTGCTGGTTCTCCATGAGCGAATTTCGCGAAAAGAAAAATGTCAAATCACCCACTTATCGTTAGGGGCATACAAATCGTGAATCTCGACTCGAAGTCCCAGGGAGATCGCTATCGTGAGGAAACAGTTTGTTTTGAGGATGGAAAGGGTCCGACCGTCGCCAGCGCAGAAGATCCGGCCGATCGACACTATGACGAAGGAGTCGAGGGCTATGGTAGGGTCCTGAGCATTGCTCCACCGCCAAATTGTCTGGAGGATTATCCTACTCAACCAGAGCTGATGTGTGGTGGGCAAATGGTCCGGTATACTGTTGTAGAGCTCGAGGCATACGAACGGCCAATCCCCCAAAGGGGTGGGGATATACGCAGCAAATCTGAGGATGGCTGTGACCAGCAAGAATGTTGGTTCGGATGAGGGCGCCCATTCAGCATGATTGTGAATGCGCATACAGAGATTCCTGAGTGTCTGATTCCCAGGTTCTATGGTGAGGTGGGTGCTGAGGACTGACGCCAGCGCCATCCCTATCGAACTCGCATGCTCCGACTTTCCGGGAATCACTCGTCCATCCAGCAGACAATCAAGGAAGTGATCCGCAAGAATATGAGGTGACAGGGCTCCCGCTATCTCTGGGTACCAGATTATATCTGCGGCAAACCGGACGGTGGAGAATATCACATCGGTATCTGTGGTGGAATCGAGCACCCAAGAGATGCAACGGACGTCTGACCTGCAGACTTCCCAGTCGATGGAGATGTCACCAAATATTCGGGTGGGCGATTTCACGACAAGGGCAAGCGGTATGCGTGCCACCCCGCCTTCTACAATCGGGGTACAACCAAAACTCTCGAGCACGACGTGGATTCCGGAACGAAGGCGGCTGAAAATTTGTCCGAGGTTCCCGGTAGAAGGGAGGAACCCAATAAGGGATCGCAACGTGTGAGCGAATGCGGCATCACTGTGTGTTATGTATTTGATGACCCTTCGGGTGAGGATGGAAGGAGGTGTCTGGTATGGGCAATTGTAGTAGAACGTTGCTGCGAGACTGAGGAAGACGTATGAGGTGACACCAAAGAGTGTGACTGCGATGGTAACCCCAGCGACGGTGTGGCTGATCGTCCACAGGTACCTCGATAGAGCACAGCCAAGCAACAGCAGGGCAAATTGAAGTATCACTGGAAGGCTCTCAATGGCGAGGCGGAAATGCCACTTCTCGAACCCATCCAGTTTCCGCTGTCTGTCCCGACTTTTGTCGGCAGTAGAGCCTCCGCGGTTCCTGAGGTACCGGTTGACCCACTGTTTCCCGAGCATCGCGAGAAATGCGGCAAAGAGCGAGGTCGCGAGGCTGGCGTAGAGTAACGACTGGACGGTGACAATCTCTGGAGGAGGTCCAATCCAGGTAGTGGAATTGGGGTCGGCGTCGGGGAAAAGGGTGTTATTCATCGTGTGGATCAGGATCCGCATGTAGGCAGCGGTCATGTCATTTGGGTCTGGTTCTAGTTTTGATTGAACATCGATTATGAACGCCGAACTAACTGCAGAGAAGAGACCGGCCTGTGCACCACCGGGTTCAGCATTCAGCATTGAGTACAGATGTCAGACCACTGACGAATATGAGGGACGTGTTCAAGTCCTCGTCGTACTTTCTCGCGTAATCTCGGTCAAATTCTCCTGATTCCCTGCGATACACCGCGAAGAAGTCGGTCCGCGAGTCATCGGTCCTTAGTGGGTCGAAGAATTCTTTGAGAGCGGAATGAAGGCTGGGAAAGGGATATCAGCGATGGGCCGATGGCCTCGCTGTCACGGTAACTGAACGGGTTGGGCGCACCACTTCGGATCTATCTGGACGACCGCTGGGTCGTGTGCTAGAGGGCTTTCCCGCGTGGAACCTTCATGAGAGGGGGAACTCATCCGTGGTGATCGTGGGGGAGGAAAAGAGGTTGGGCGCTTCAAGTTGGAGGATCTCTGCTACGTCTCCAACAACCGCAGAGGTTCCTGCATCTTCGCATTTCCGGTCATTTCTGTCCCTGTGACACGTCGCCTCAGCAGACCAATGAACCCATGGAGCAATCCGTGCCAACAACCGCACCACCCTGGCCGCTGGACCTGCACAGACGCGCCAGGAGCAGAGAAGTGCGGGAAATTCGTCAGGAGAGTATCACGTTGTGGTGTACAGCCGGTGCGCCCTGTGGAACGACGCTTTGTCACAATGCGGTTCCGTTGCCCAACCGTTGATACAACTCCTACCAATCGATACGACGACCTGCTCAATACCGGGCGTCGAAGTCCAATGCCGGAGGGTCAAGCTTTTATCAAGTCTCTCGTGTCAGTGGCTCGCCGGAGGAAGATAATCCGGTGAATTGTTCCGTCGCCGGCGCGGGTGGCCTTGAAAACAGCCACGCGGTGGTGCGAACCGGCAACCCGTTCCCAGCTAGGGAGCCACGATGCAGGAAACCGGAACAATTATCCAGCGGAAATTCCTTCCCACCCCATGAAGAAATCATCAGCTGCCTCGATTGAACAAGGGGAATTTGTCGCTGTCCCACGGAACCTCTCCGCCAGCCCACATATTGACGGAGTGGGCGGTAAAGTGAAAGTCAAGGAGGGTGGTGGCCGACGCGTGCGACCCGTCTCGTACCAAGGCGTTCGTGTCTACTTGGGCGGTACCCACACAGACCAACACCAGTACTTTGCCGAAGGCGACACCACCGGATCGTTCATCCGACAATGGTAAACTCAACTCGAATTCCCCGCGGTCGTCAACCAGGTTCGGCGCTGGTGATCGAGAGAAACCCCTTGCCCCGTCCACCCAGTTTCCTTCCGGCTACACTCCCTTCCTCCCATGAGAAGTCTGCACGCCCTGGGGTAAGAGTGTGTCCGAGACGGGGGGATGACTTTACAAATCCGAGCACGATTTCAAGTGTAAATGTTGTGCGGGCTAAACTACTACGGATAATCACACGCCAAGTCCATGAATGAGACGGATGCTACTGAAGGTCCCGGCGACACGTCCGCTGCCTGCTCTCCCTCCCCCACATTAACCGCCCCCTCCTGTGTTGTAGGATCATACCCAAACAGGTGATACAGTCTCCTCAGCTGGCAAGCCTGAGATACACGAAGATCGGTAAAATGCCGGGGGCTTAATCGCCGAGACACCGACAGAGCTGGAGTGGATCGTCGAACACTCCCCACTCGACACGGAGCACCCTCGTAGTGTCCCACGAGATACTCGGTATGCATGTTCTCCATGGACGTGTCAGTTATATGTCGTCCCAATACCATTGGGCATCCCACTCCATTAGTTTGACAGAGCCGGAGCGTATCTCGCCCAATCGATCTCCAGCCATCGTGATCCGCCGGGTCTACGACGCCAACAGTCCAAGCCCACATGATTACAACTTCGGCTGTGTTCAAACACTGAAGATCTTCAAGACGCCTGGTGGCCGTGGTGATCCTCGCAGGCGTGTGAAGAAACTTCAACCATGAGCAGGTTGCCTCATCGAGCATCCATTTGAGGGCGGTCCTCTTCCCTTCTTCTGTGGACACAGTCTTTTCACAGGAGGTAAAATTCGAGTGGCGCAAGTGATTCTGCCAGAGATCTGACGATGCCAACCCGATCAGGACGACTGCTGCCATCATGGGCTCGTAATTGGCCGTAAACGCAGGTTGTCCATCCTGGAGAGGGGGATCCGAGATGGACTGGAACGGGTCACCGACTGCTTGAAGAAACCTATCGAGATCCTGGTCCGGAACGTTATCCATCTGTGAGAGCCACCTGGACGTGAATCCAAAGAGTTTCAGAGCCAAACTGCGCGATTGTAAAGGGTGGGTTGGTAGGAGTATTGGTGTGAGGACGGGCAAAATTGTTGCGTCGAATTCGGTGAGTAGAGGGGCGGAAGCCAGAATCCGGAGGGCGACGAACCCCGGATATGGTGGGGATTCCGTAGTATAGAACTTCTCGCACAGCGACAAGAAGCCTAAGAGGGGAGGCATCCAGGTGGGTTGAACGTAAGGCACACGCTCTGGGACTGTGAAGTAGAAATATTTCCCTAGCAGTGCCATTATTCTGCTAGCGATCTGATATCGCCCGCCTTCTGGATAACTGGAGTTGAGAACGTCGTCGATCCATGAAAAACCAAACTCTCCTGTGTCCATCACTTGGAATGGGTCGAGCTCGGTCAATGTGGGCAGAACCAAAGTAAGGTTGTGTTGGGCAACCTTCCCCTCCCTGATGGAGATCTGTAGCCGTTGATTAAAAAGGTCGACCGCTGTCTCCAATGCGTCGCTAATCCTCCATAAGCGAACTTCGCAAAAATAAATTTGGAGAATTACACACTTATTGTTGGGGGCATACAAATCGCCAATATCGACTTGAAGTCCCAGGGAGATCGCGATTGTGAGGAAACAGTTTGTTTTGATGATGGCAAGGATCTGATCATTGCCTGCACGAAGAGTCCGACCGATCGACTCAAATACAAAGGAGTTGGGAGCTATAGTAGGATCCTGAGAAAAGCTCCACCGCCAAATTGTCTGGAGCATTATCCTACTCAACCAGAGTTGATGCGTGGTGGGCAAATGGTGCGGTATGCTGCTGCGGAGCCCGATGCATATGGACGGCCAATCCCCCGAAGGGGTGGGGATATACGCAACGAATCTGAGGATGGCCGTGACCAGCTTGAATGTTGGTTCCAATGAGGGTGCCCATTCAACGTGATTGTGAATGCGCATACAGAGATTCCTGAGTGCCTGATTCCCAGGTTCTATGGTGAGGTGGGTGCTGAGAACCGATGCCAGCGCCATCCCTATTGAGCTCGCATGCTCTGACTTTCCAGGAATCACCCGTCCATCCAGCAGACAATCGAGGAAGTGATCTGCAAGAATATGGGGTGCCAAGGCTCTCGCTATCTCTGGGTACCAGATCATATCTGCGGCGAACCGGACCGTGGAAAATATCACATCGGTATCTGTGGTGGAATCGAGCACCCAAGAGACGCAACGGACGTCTGACCTGCAGACCTCCCAGTCGATGGAGATGTCTCCAAATATTTGGGTGGGTGATGTCACGACAGCGGCGAGCGGTATGTGCGCCACCCCGCCTGCTACAGCCGGGGTACAACAAAAGCCCCCCAGCACACCGTGGATTCCGGAACGAAGGCGGGTGAAAATTTGTCTGAGGTTCCCGGTAGAAGGGAGGAACCCAATAAGGGATCGCAACGTGTGAGCAAATGCGGCGTCACTGTGTGTTATGTATTTGATGACCCTTCGGGTGAGGATGGAAGGAGGTGTCTGGTATGGGCAATTGTAGTAGAGTGTTGCCGCGAGACTGAGGAAGACATATGAGGTGACACCAAAGAGTGTGACAGCGATGGTAACCCCAGCGACGGTGTGGCTGATCGTCCACAGGTACCTCGATAGAGCACAGCCGAGTAATAACAGGGCAAATTGAAGCATCACTGGGAGGCTCTCGATGGCGAGGCGGAAGTGCCATTTCTCGAACCCATCCAGTTTCCGCTGTCTATCCCGACTTTTGTCGGCAGTAGAGCCTCCGCGGTTCCTGAGGTACCGGTTGACCCACTGTTTCCCGAGCATTGCGAGAAATGCGGCGAAGAGTGAGGTCGCGAGGCTGGCGTAGAGTAACGACTGGACGGTGACAATCTCTGGTGGGGGTCCAATCCAGGTAGTGGAATTGGGGTCGGCGTCGGGGAAAAGGGAGTTATTCATCGTGTGGATCAGGATCCGCATGTAGGCGGCGGTCATGTCATTTGGGTCTGGTTCTAGTTTTGATTGAACATCGATTATGAACGCCGAACTAACTGCAGAGAAGAGACCGGCCTGTGCACCACCGGGTTCAGCGTTCAGCATGGAGTGCAGAAATCAGACTACTGACGAAGATGAGGGACGTGTTCAAGTCCTCGTCGTACTTTCTCGCGTAATCTCGGTCAAATTCTCCTGATTCCCTGCGATACACCGTGAAGAAATCGGTCCGGGAGTCGTCAGTCCTCAGTGGGTCGAAGAATTCTTTGAGAGCAGAGTGAAGGCTGGGAAGGAATATCAGCAATGGCCACGCTGTCACGGTGACGGAACGGGTTGGGCGCACCATTTCGGATCTATCTGAACGACCGCCGGGTCAGGCGGTTGAGGAATTTCTCGCGTGGGCCCTTCATGGAAGGGACGATTCATCCGTGGTGATCGTGGGGGAGGACAAGAGATTGGGCGCTTCAAGTTGGAGGATGTCTCCAACAACCGCAGACATGGGTCGCGTGGGGTTCCTGCATCTCTACATTTCCGGCCACCTCTGCCTCTGACACGTCGCCTCAGCAGACCGATGAACATGTCAAGCGATCCGTTCCAACAGCTGCACCACCCTGGCCCGTGGTGGCAGATCTTCGGCGAGGACGTCCCACGTGGTTTCGAAATTTCGGAGCATCCGAACTCCGGAAACACGAATTCCAAAGTTGTCCAATGAAGCGAAGCGCAGGGCCACACGGATTCTGGAACGTGAACCAGGGTGAATGACGGGAGGTCGTCGTTGGCTCGCCCTGTCGCCCTCCCACGATGGCTGCTGCAGAGACCACCAAAAGGTATGTCGTGTATTCGAATGACCGAGCTCTGGTCAGACAGTAATGATTGTCGTATCGTATCAGCGAAAAAGTCAAATCCGTCCGCCCACCAGAGATCTTATGCCAAATCCTCCAATTCGCTGTCGGACCCAAGGGTGGTGTCAAAGCTTTGCTCCCGCTCACCCGCGTCAGCACTCAATGGCGACGTGCCGCACTTGGCGATTCATCCTTATGGACCACCATCCACCTCAAACAGACGACTGCCCTACTCCTCGACATGATCCTGGCGCACGCAGGAGATCGATTGTTCACTGTCCACGTCGACCATCACGACTTTGACCGGCTTGCGAAGCTTTGGGCCCTCTTCTACAGGGTTGAAGAGCTCCATTATACCCACGACGGGATCGAAGAATTACCCCCGTTTATCGAATCCCTCGGTCCCGCCCCGAACCTCAAAGCTCTCTACCTCCAACCAGGACTGTACACGGGACCGATACCAGCGGTTACCAAGCTCCCGGTGATTTTTTCGGGTTGTTCGCCCTTGCTTTGCACCATTGTCTTTTCGAACACGATCGCTTGGCCCACTGGTCTATTTAGAGGTCTCGTCTCCTTCGAATGCGGCGCCTCCGAACACCACCCCATCTCTGCTGAGGATGCGTTGGACGCCATCCGGGGAAGCCCCTCGATCAAGTTCATCCGTCTGCTTGGCTTCTCCAAAGTCCCCGAAGGAGTTTATCCACCCGTCCTCGATTTCCCGTCGCTCGCGAATTGCACTCTGAGTGGAGATGGGACCACTTCTCTGATTCGGTTCATCATCGCCCCCGTGACCGCGATCGTGTCTCTCAGCAAATCCTACACTGGCGAAGAGGCTAGTTTCCCAAAGTTCAGCGATCATTCCGTAGCGCCAGGGATTCGCCTCCTAGGCAAAGTGTCTGCCGTATCCTTGTCCATCAGTGATTGTACCGCTCGGCTCCAGGTTAGGAACGACCACGGAGGGGTTTTGGACGCCAAGTTGGACGAGTTGTATTATTTGACTAGGGACCCGGTCGAATTCACCGACACTGTCTGGAGTTCCCTCCAATGCTGGCGCTCCTGTCCCGGCCTCAAGGCTACGAAGAGGTTCACGCTCTGCATTGAGCGTGGCAAGATCTGGCAACGCGGAGAAGCGGACCGGTTTCCCTCAACATCATTTCATTGATCCTCAATCTCCCCAACGTTGAAGAGGTAAAATTCCAGGGAGTCCCACCTCGGGAGCTCTCCAACACCCTCCTTCTCCTTTCCAATTCTCCGGAGTACGAGTCCCCATGCCCAAACATCAAACGATTGCACGTTGAATCTACCCCCCTCCGTTCCCCGAAGCCGCTGCTGGCAGTGTTGGACCGCTTTTTCACAGATAGAAAGGGAGCAGGGGTACCGTTACAATCAGTCACGGTGAAAGTGAGGTGCCAGACGCTTGTCCCTGCCACGGACCACTGCGCTTATTTGGCTGCTTGGGAGGGCGTCGTTGGGGAAGGTGTGAGGGTGGAGTACGAACGAACTGAGGTTAAGAGGTTGCCTGGATGTCGTCGTTACGACTGCGGGTGTGGGGACAACTGGGACAACGACGAAAGGGCTGGTATTGGCGGTGCTGGTGATCGTTGCGTCGGATGGGGTGACTGGCCTGAAAGATGGCCGGCTACGATGCAGGAAGTGAAGAGACAGCGAGCGGAGTCCGGGTGAGGCGGAGACTTTGTTGAATCCAACTTTTTTTTTGCAGCGCCCAGTAACATCGAGAAGTTTCTTCCGTGTATTCCGTCCTTCGAATCCTCTATGCTATTGTGCAACCCGCCCCACATCCACGACCTCACCCCAAATCCGCCTGCCTGATTGTTGCTTCGTGTGGTTTATTCTGACGGTAACCTGCCCCGCTTTCTGTATTCAAGGGTCTCGTGCGTGCTGCTGCGCCGTGCCGGAGAGCGGTGATTTCCACATGGTCTTTCGAGAAGTTGTTTTGAACGACTGCGCTTGTGCGCCTTGGAACCGTCCTAAGTGGCAATGTATCCGGGTTTTAGTACGCCTTGCGGGGCTCGTTGACTTTTTTTTGGACCTTGGTCCTCGTGCTTACGCCCACTCTGGGCTTCTACCTCGTTCGATCCGACAGGTCCAACCGTTCCGTGGCGGGTTTGGCAAATTGCCATCGCATCCGTGGTGACCCAACACGACTCCGTTGCACAGGTATGCCGTTCCCTCCATCAATGATCTACATTCCGGATGAGTAGCTGGCTGAAAGTTTATCCTTGAATGATTTAGGGGGTTTTAGGGAAGGGCGACTGCGCAGAATGAATTTGTTCCTGTAGTTCTATTCTCATGCTGGGCTACAACGCTGGCACGACAGTACTACTCCCGACAATGGGCGACATCCCCTTCGCAACCCGTTGGCCGCAGCACGAGAAGACCAGCCTGCGGTTTTTGCCTCTGTGCCGTCTCATGAACTTGTTCGAGGGTGAGGGCGGTGTCATACCAGGGGGGAGAGAAGGTATTTAAGCTACATTGGCCGTTGGGAACTCTCACCATTCTCCTCCTTCAGCAAACGCAGACCTCACCTTCTCTAGAGCTCTCTACCTTCTTTTCCTCCAAGTCTCTACATCCTCGTTTTCGCCATGAAGTTCTCCGCATTGGTTGCATTACTCCCTCTCTTCCTCTCGAGCTCCGTGGCCTACGCTGGGGTGGCCCGTTATGTGAAGAAGAGCACTACCGATGTTTGCGCCCCTCTCGATTTGGATGTACAAGTTGCCTCTGGCGGTATGTTATGTCGTGCAAGTTTCACAATCCCCGAGATCTGACCGCCTTTGATTCTGCAGACAGCAACATCGCTGCGGGACACCTTAGCCAATGCCTTTGCCAATCCGACATTTCTGGGTTCCTTGACAGCAATGCGGTGGCGAAGAAGGTCGTCGATGGAGTTGGCAGGGACGGCGCCAATAATTACTTCGCTGAACTCGTGAGTGGATCCTCCTTCACAATCGCACGCCCGCACGATTCCTGACCCATTTCATCGTTCACAGATTCAAGGCCAGGCGAATAAGCAGGAATGCAAATATCCGGACCACGCCGTCCCTTCCTGTACCGTCGACAGTCCTTGCGCTTTTACTTGTGAGGATGGCTACACGCCTTCCCCGGCGATGAATCCCACCGAGTGTGTGCCCAAGTCGGAAAATCCCTCCACCCCGCAAAATCCTTCCAACTCGCAGAATCCCTCCAAACCCCAGGATCCCTCCAAGGGAAAGCGCGATAACCCTACCTGCCCTGCCGGGAAGACTATGTGTGGTATCCCCAACGATGGAAGCGGTTACAACTGCGTTGATATTGCGGGTGATGCCGGGAACTGTACGTGTATTTTTTTCTCGCTGTGTGAACGGTGAGACTGAGGGTTGGATTGTAGGTGGTGGTTGTGCTGTCGCTCCTCCTCTCGGTGGCGCCGCTGGTGGCAAGAACTGCAAGGACATCGCCAACGTCGATAGCGTCATCTGCGATAACGGTGCTTGCAAGGTTCTCTCCTGCAAGGATGGTTTCAAGGTCCCAGCTTCCAATGATCGTTGCGTTAACCCCAGTCTCCGCCGCCGCCAAGCCCGAGGTGTAGAGGTCATCGATGAAGTTTTGGACAAGCTTATTCACGCACAACTTTTGGTTCCCGGATTCGACGTCGCCGCTGCCAAGCAACATCTCCTCCTTACCGTCAAGGTCCTCGATTACGACCATATCCTCGGAGCTCTCCTCTCTGAACATGCCATCGTCGGTATCACAGACCTCGCGAGGCTCAAGGAAGCCCTCGGACTGGGTGCCCCCGTTCACCGTCGCAGCGTCGGCGACGTCGACTCTCTCTTCAACCTCATCATCTCGAAGGGGCTTTTCGTTAATGGATTCGATGTCAATGCCGCTAAGGCCCAGGTCGCTGCTCTCGGCCCTTTCGATCTTGACCGTGCTCTCGGGCTGTTGTTATCCGAGAATGCCTTCGTCGGTATCCACGACATCGTCACACTTAAGGCCCGCCTCGGTCTCTGATGTTGCCCGCCCTACCTACATCCTCTGAATTTGTAGGAGAACTAAACCATAGGACATTTGTTTCGTCTACTATTTTACTCTCCCTTATCAGATCAGACTTTTGCAATCGTTTACCCTATGCCAGTTCACTCCTTTACCCTGGCGTTACAACCAGTAATTACCTTCCCTGGGTAACAATACATTGATACGCATTCTAAGGCTCGAGAGAAAAGAAGTGCGGGAAATTCGTCTGGAAAAACTAGAGTGAGATCTCGTGCGGATGTGCACGGCGGGAGTCGAAGCGCTTGCATGGTACTCCTGTCGTTCCAATTTCGCGGAAACCGATCCTGCAGTTACCCAACGTAGGAAGATGAAAATTTCGGAAGGGGGTTGTTTCGGTGCTCCACCACCGATACAACCCGAGCCAAAAAATCAGAACCTGCTCGCTACCGGATGTCGAAGTCCAATGCCCAAGGTTCAACGTTCAAGTTTTTACCAAGTCGACGTACGTCTCGCGTGTCTTGCAAATGAGCGGAGGGTGAATTTGTTCCGCAAGCAGCTCGGGCGGCCCTCACGTGCGTTTCCGGCCACTTCCAGATCTTCTGTGAGGATGTCCAGCGTAGTTTCGAACTCGAACATGCGAGACCTTCGGAGACGCGACTTCCAAATTGGTGCAACGAACCAAACGCACGGGCCACACGATTTCTGGAACACGAACGACGGTAAATGACGGGGGGTTCGCCGTTGAGTTGGCCTGTCATCCTCTTTTCCTCCTCCCACAATGGCTGCTGCAGAGATTGCTGAAAGGTACGTCACACGTCATAATGAGTGTTCTGGTCAGATAGTAACGGTTGTCATATCAGCGAAAAAGTCGAATCCGTCCGGCCACCGGAAATCCTCTCCCAGATTCTTCGACTCGCGGTCGGATCGGATGGCGTCAAGGCATTGCTCCCATTCATCCACGTCAGCACTCAATGGCGACACGCCGCTCTCTGCGATTCGTTCCTATGGACTACCATTCACCTCAAGCAAACGAACGCCGCACTCCTTGACGTGATCCTGGCAAACGCGGGCAATCGATTCTTCAGTCTACGTTGATCACCGTGACTTTGGTCGCTTTGCAAAGCTATGGAAACTTTTCGCCAGGGTCGAAGAACTTCACTATACCCTCCAGGGAGTCGAAGAACTCGTTCCGTTCCTCACCTCGCTTGGTCCCGCCCCGAACCTCAAAACCCTCTACCTCCAACCAGGATTAGCCACGGGACCGATACAAACAGTTGCCGAGCTCCCAATCATCTTTTCTGGCTATTTGCCTTCCCTTCGCAGCATTACCTTCTCGAACACGATCGCTTGGTCGGCTGGTCTATTCAAAGGTCTCGTTTCCTTCGAATACGGCGCTGTCGAACAGTACCCCATCTCCGCTTTCAATGTGTTGGATGTACTCCAGTACAGCCCCTCGATCGAATTCCTTCGTCTGGTGGGCTCCTGCCGGTTTCCCTTCGCGCCCGATGCACGCGCCGTCGCTTTCCCGTCACTCGTTAACTGCACTCTAATTGGAGACGGAACCACAGCCCTGATTCAGTTCATTACCCTCCCCGCGACCGCAGTCGTGTCCCTCAGCAAATCAGGCTTCGATGACGAAAGTTTCCTCCCGAAGTTCAATGACTATTCCGTAGCGCCAGGGCTTCGCGCCCTTGGCGAAGTGTACGCCGTTTCGCTCTTCGTCGGTGATTGCGCCGTTGGAATCCGAGCAAGGAACAGGCGCGGAGGAGTTTTGGATGCCAAGGTGAAGGAGTTGTGTGATCAATCTGGGAGCCCGTCCGCGTTCACCCGCTTCATTCGGAGGTCGTTGGAGTCCTGGCGTACCTGTCCTGGTTTCGATACTACCAAGGAGCTTACGCTCTCCATGGAGCGTGGTAGGATCTGGGAGGCAATACAAGCGAACTATCTTGCCATGAACATTATAGGGTTCATCTTCAATCTCCCCAGCGTCAGCGTCGAAGAGATCAAGCTCCTGGGAGTCCCACCTCGGGAGCTTTCCCTTATTCTCGAGTTCCTTTGCAGTCTTCCCCAGCTCTCGGATCTATGTCCAAACCTCAAACGATTGCACATCGAAACCACCCCTCTCCGTTCTCCGTGGTCTCTGTTGGCGGGATTTGGCGGACGTCTTGCGGACAGGAAGAAAGCATGGGCGCCCTTCCAATCTGTCGTGGTGAAGGTGAGGTGCGAGATGTTGATCCCTGCCACGGACCACTGTGCATTGTTGGCCGCTTGGGGTGGTTTCGTTACAGAGGGTGTGAGGTTGGAGTACGAACGAGCCGAGGTTAGGAGGTTGCCCAGGTGTCCCAGAAGCAGCAGTGAGGATGATGACGAGGGCGGTGGAGACGAGGGCGGTGGAGACGAGGGCGATGAAGACGAAGGGGCTACTATCGTCGATCTTGGTCATCGTTGTGTCGGATGGGATGGCTGGCCAGGAAACTGGCCGATGACGATAGAGGAGGCGAGTGAGCGGCAAACGGAGTCCATGTGAGGTGGAGACTTTGTTGGTTCCACATCTTGCGGTGATCAGACCACCGGAGAGTATGTTATCACTATTACCCCGCCTAGCTCCTTCCTCCGCATATGGGCCCTTCTAACCATCGGTAGCCCCTGACCCATGTTCAATCTATTGTATTACACATCTACAGTGGCCATCATTTGCGTGGCGACATCTTGACGAGGGACTCCGCGCTAATCGCCAGATATTGTGTAGTTTGGGAGGGATGAGTTGTGAGGAGGGCAGACTCCGAGACCCTGAGAAGTGAACAGATATGTACTTCGGTGGCGGCGATCCAATTTGAGAGAAAAGCGTAGGACGGGGAGGTTGGAGAGAGCTCCAGGGGAAACGGTAGGCAGGTTGGTGGCGGTGGGGAATGGAAGAATCTGATGTTGTGCTTGTTTGGCCTCGGGTCCATCCTTCGATCCATTCCTTCCTCCTCACAGGGCCTTGGGCCTACTCGGAATTCGAAATTAAGTTCTGATTGATGAGTTCTTCCCCAGGGCTTCCATTCATTCCCCGCTTTCCATCCCACACTTCTCGTCAGCAAGCACGAACGTTGTCCATTCAGTCCATGGTGCAGAGTAAGTTAGAGAAAATGGAAGTAGTCGGTCGCAATCCTACGAACTTCAGCACCCTCGGAACTTGGTTTCCAATCTGTGAGAGTGGCCTCGGCATTTCCTCGATCAGGTTCCGGGCGTCCCCGCCTATTGCCGATCCCTTCCATTATCCTTTGTGTTTGACAGCTCTGGACTTCTATCAGTCTGAAGCCAGGAATGAGGTGTTTCTCCGTCGGAGGATGGTTTTGATCAGTTCCTCCAAGACAGGTGAACGAAAAATTTGAAATTTTTGGGCGATAAAATTAGGCGGAGCGGGTCGGACTTGACAACAAATTCGAAATTTTTTAGACGCATAAATACCTGGCCGGTGTTCTGTTAATTCGAACGCTCACACCCGAATACCGCCGCTATCATGTCTCGCCCCGACTCCACCCATACCCGCGCCGTAGGGGCAGATGACACCTTTGAACTGTACGACCTGAAGGTGGAAGTCATCTGCCCGCCGAACGAGAGGATATTCTGCGGCGCTAAAGATGGAGACTATTTCCTCCTTGAAGGAGAGATGCTCAGGCTACCCCCCGGGCAAGGAATCTCGATTTACGCTCTAAGTACGAGCGCGAAGGCTTCGGTTGAAGTTTGGATCTGACCGTCAGTGCCTTTATTATCAGGTTCTGTACTACCACTCCTTGCCGCAAAACAGAGGGTATCGCACCCAAACGACTGGATGACCACCGATGGGATAATTACGTGAGTAGTCATCGATTCATCGATGATGGACGTCGGCCTCGTTTGTCGTGCCTAACGCGAACAACTCGCTCAGTTGTTCGGACCCACAATGCAAATCGCGCATGAAGATCACACGCACGAAGAAGCGCGTTTTTAGCCGCAGCGCAACGACTGCCGTTCCACTCGACCCCTCAAAGGAAGGCGAAATGAACGGCAATACAATCGAATCTTTCGTCGAGAACAGTAAACGGAGTAGCACGGCATACTACTAGTGTCAGCGAGAGTAGGATACATGGTTCACGTAGATATTGGTGTTCTCTTTTGCCTTCTCGAGGGATTGTGTGGCTTGCAGTACAGTGGGATTGTAGTAGTGTATGGTTTGAACTCCAAGTGGAGGTATGCTCAACCAGCAGCGCTTGTCGAGTGGCATGCCGGCTAGGGTCAGATAAATTCAAGCGAGTCAGCCGCCGGTGCATGAGCCAGCGGTAAACTGGAGATGTACCACGAGGGACCCGAAGCACCAGAACCATGCCTGGTACTTGAATGTGAGCGCGTGAACCGGAAAGCCATGGTCACGGTGTGTGCACAGGAATGTGATTGCGAAAGTCAGGCGTCCGCTCCTGAGAAGTGGGGGTCCTGAACGCCCAGCGTTTTTGTTTTTTTGGGGGGATACGTGGGCGGTATGGCTACGGCTCAATTCCGCGCGCGTCACGAGGCGAGGTGAATTGCCGGGCCACCGCCACCGCGGGGGGCCGGTAGGGCATTTTGTAAAACGCTCCTGGCTTCTCCACCCGCTTGGTCGCAGTAGTCTCTTTTTGTCACGTGAATATGTTCGGGAGAGTGTCTTTAAAATCTCCGGAGAACCGGTTACTTACAAAGTTGCCACGATCACGGCGATCACCGTCACGGTCGGACTGTTCACCTCGGTCACGGAAGCGACTTTCAAGCGAGAGCCTACACGCAAAAGTTATGCTTTTAGTTCACCGTTGAGGTGCGATGGACGAGAAATCAAAACCGCTATGCCAGAAGTTGATCGGACAAACAACATGACCCCCTCCCTTCTGGTGTGGGGATGAAAATACGTCATGTCACATTCTCCGGTCCTTGTCCCAGTGTCTGAATGCTTCTCGTTTCGAACGTTCCGGCCTCCAAAACTGTGGCCGAGACCCAGGAAGTTCTTGGACCCTGTTCCAGTTGACTTCCTCCGCACTACACACACGACGAATTAATCTCGGAGAAGCGGGGAAGGTTGCATACTGTAGAACGGGCTTGACTCGGAAGCCATCTCTCCGTATGGGTTGAATTCCACAATGTATCGACGATCCCAGCCCCGAACTTCGCAGCCTATTTGCCCCTATCTGACTCGCTTGTGTTGCTCGTATGTTACGAGAATCGGGTCCAGTGTTGTCTGGTACATCTGCGCTCATGAGCGATTGAACTTCGGGTAACTCTACACCCTGGACCTCCTCGAAAGTATTGACGCCTAGTCGGGACGGTCAGTGGTGAGATTCAGATGGTGCTCTCCACCACGCCTAACGGAAATATTACATCGCCGTCGGTAATGAACGTAAAAACTGACCAAGATTGTGCTGGTTTTGAGTCCTGCCGCAACGACCATAGCTGGGAAGGATGCGGGGTACTTACTACTTGCCGGGAGCAGCGCACGTTAGTATCTGGGATTCATCTTATCAATCCGGAGACTGGCCCCGAGTTTACGACCCTTTAGCCGAACAATTCGTTCGTTCAAGCTGGCCACCGCATCGATTTCGCATCGTCCGAGGGGCTCCAACCCTTCCATCAATCAGAACAGCATCGAGGTCCGTTCGCCAGGTTCCGTTGGGATGAGAACCGTGCTCCAACTGGGTGATCTGCTAATACTCCGCGATTAATGATTCACAATGCCTCCAACGCGTCACGGAACCTGGATATGGTTGGGGCCAGAACTCGGCTGCAGCTCCTGCTATGTCCACAAGTTGGACTGGTAACGGAATTCGTTCAGAAGATACTAGACCAGAATGTGAGAGCGAAAGGCTTACGAGCGCTGGCAGCATTACTCAAGTGGTTCAAACCGCCCAATCCGAACAAGTCCTTGAGTTAGTCGATAGTGGTTGTATTATCTCCCGAAAAGATCTCGTCGACGTAGGCGATCCCTGCTCGGATGTCTGCCGGGCAGTCAGTTAGCGTGTGCTGATGGACTGGCTTGAAGTATGTACAGAAGTCCACGACGTCCTAAACAACTCCAGACGACGAATAGCCAGCATGAAACGTTTGGAGTTTGCTGCAAACCCGAGAGAGTTAGTCGCGATGAAAGCCACAACGAAGTCAGCCAATAGCAGGACAGCAGGGAATGACACACACACCACCTTAACCAAAGAAGCTCAAGCTCCCGAGTAACTTCCCCGAACCAAGCCTTGTCCGGCCCAGCCTAGTCGCTTCCTGGGAAAGGAAGTTTACGGTCTTCTCAATGTAGTCGAAATATCAGATAGACTGGTCGAGGGTATTCACTTATAGACTCTTCAAGGACTGGTCAGAATATGGGTTGGATTGGCCGTAGAATCCGCGCATTCAGGCACCATATTTACGTTGAGCGATCTAAAAATCTAAAAAAGCGCAAGTGCGTCATAAGTCCTCGATTGACTCTGGAATGGGACAGAGCGGAGACGTGCCTTCAGCATCTCCCTCCCCAGGCGTCATAAAAACGATTGGACCTTCAGGTTTGTAAAACACTCAAGTCGTGCAACACCCGACCCTGAGCACCTCCTTGCTTGAATCGCTATGGTTAATGAGTTGGTCAAGTCGTGTGATACGATGGGAGCTCCGTTCGCGTCCGTCACTGGGCTGATACCGCTCGCCCTGAGTTCCGTGACCTTCGGGGTTATAGGTAGTGGGGGATGGTTCACGTTCAAGCGGTCATCGGAAAGTCGAGCCGCGGCTTGACCGGAGAACGGGGGAAGAGGAGCGATGGAGACCATAGGTGATTGGGGGGATAGAGGCAGCGGCGAATCCCGACGATCGTGTTACGGGATGGCTTCCTCCTCCGGGCGCTCCGGGCGTCTTCGACCTGACTGGACTGCACAAGAGCTCTGACCCCCCCAGTAGAAACAGCAGTACCATCCAAACCAACCTGTATCGACCCTCCGACTTTCTGCGAGGATGTATTCTTTCTGCCGTGCAACTTAGGAAACACGATTTCCAAAGTAGCCCCAACGCACGGACCACATGAATTCTGGAACCCAAACGAGGGAAGGACGTGGGAGTTTGAGGATCTGTTGCCCTTCCCTCCCCTCCCACCATGTCTGCTGCAGAGCTCACCAAAAGGTACGCCGTACGCTCTGTCGGGCGCTCCGGTCAGGCAGTAACGTTGTCGTATCAGCGAAAAAGTTGAATCAGTCCGGCCGCCGGAAATCCTCTGCCGGATCCTTCAATTCGCTGTCGGACCAGACGGCGTCAAGGCGTTGCTCCCATTCACCCGCGTCTGCACTCGCTGGCGATGCGCCGCTCTTGGCGATTCATCCCTATGGACCACGATTCACCTCAAGCAGACAACCATCCCACTCCTCGACATGATCCTAGCACATGCAGGCAATCAGTTGTTTACAGTTCACATCGACCACCATGACCCTCACCGCCTCCCGAAGCTCTGGGAGCTTGTAGACAGGTTCGAAGAACTCCACTGTTCCACCGGGTCCGAAAAACTGGCTCCACTCCTCTCCTCCCTCGGCCCTGCGCCGAACCTCAAAGTCCTCCACTTTCTACCGGACCTGGCCCCAGGAACGGCCAATTTAGTCAACCTCCCGGTTATCTTTTCGGGCTCCTTACCTTCGCTCCGTCGCCTCACCCTTACGACAATCGTTTGGCCTGATGGTCTATTCAAAGGCCTCGTCTCTCTTGACTGCGGTACCACCGAAATGTCTCCTCTCTCTCCAGTTCATTTGATGAACGTCCTCCGGGACAACCCCTCGATCGAATCTATCCGTTTCGTGGGCATTTCTGGGCGTCCCCAAGGAGTCGTTCCACCCACCGTTGCTCTCCCATCACTTAAAAAGTGCACGTTGACTGGACATGGAACCACAGATCTGATACGGTTTATGACCGTCCCTCCGTCTGCCCACGTGTACCTTGACAAATCATACATCAGCTTCGGGATTACCTTCCCAAAGTTCGACAACCATTCTGTATCGCCAGGCCTTCGCATCCTCGACGAAGTCTCTGCCGTCTCTCTCTCCATCGACGATGATGCGGTTCAGATCCAAGCAAAAAACGACCATGGAGGAGTTTTCGTTTCCAAGGAGCACGACCTCTACACCTTCTCACGAGATCCGGCAAGATTCGGCCCCTTCATACGGAGTTCCTTCGACTGCGGGCGTACCTGTCCTGGTTTCAAAAGCACGAAGGAGTTTACACTCAACGTTGAGCGTGGCAAGATTTGGCAGCCCGAAGAAGCGGAGAAATTTGCCGTCGGCGTTATAGGATCTCTCTACCGCCTCTCCAGCGTCGAAGACGTGAGGCTCCGAGGGGTCCCACCCCGGGAACTCGCTTTCATCCTCGTATTCCTTGAAGGTCTTCAACGGCTCGAGACTCCATGTCCAAACCTCAAACGATTCCACGTAGAATCCACCCCCCTCCGTTCTCCGTGGTCACTGCTAGAAGGGTTGGACAAGTTTGTTTCAAACAGAAAGAAAATAGGGGCTCCCTTGCAATCCCTCACAATGAGGGTGAAGTGCGAGAAGCTTATCCCTGCTGCCGACCACTGCGCTTTTTTGGCCTCTTGGAAGGGCCTCGTTAGAGGGGGTGTGAGGTTGGAGTATGAGCGGACCGAGGTCAAGAAGATTCCCAGGTGTCCCCGTTACAACTACCCGGAGGAGGATTATGACGACGACGAGAAACTGGACATGGGATACGAAAATGAAGATGAAGTTGTCAGCTGCGGCCCCCGTAAGTGGTGCGGATGGAGTGAGTGGCCTGAAAAGTGGCCGAAGACGACGGGGGAGGTGGGGGAGTAATGGGCGGAGTCCTTGGACGATGGAGAATTTTTTTGGTGATCGGATCCCCCCGGAACTTGCGCTGATATGTCTCACGACCTTACCCTCTGCCTCTTCCCTCTGTATGCATCCTGTGCCCTCCAATTGACTGTATTATTTCAAGACGAAATACAATTCCCTGGTCGTGTACTCATTGACGAAGGAGCCGTGTTTGGAAGGGGGGCTAAAATACAGCGAGGTCGGAGAGATACTTCTGGGGCGAGTTGGCTCAGGGAGGCGAAAGGGCCGCTATAGGCGCCCATGAAAGTCGGACCGGTGCCCAGTACCAACGCCTTCCCACCAGACGCCACGACCATGCTGTTTTCGGGTTCTTTATTCATCGTCTGTACCCGCTCCTTTGTGACCCACCATGGAAGGAAAGAGTGAAAAGGAGCCTCCTCCGCTACAAATTGACCCCAAGTGGTACGAATATGCGCGCCGCTCGTCTCAACCTGTTGACCGCTCAATGGAACAGCATCCAGGACGCTCTGCGTGGATTCCTGCCTCCAACCAAGTACGACGACGCTCGGCTAGACTTCTACACCGTCTACAAGAAGGAGGCTACCGAGTACGATACGGACTACATCAAGAAGTACGATGAGGACCTGAACACTACCTTGATCTTCGTATGTCGTCTACTACTTCAATCGCTCTCAACCGCTCGATTGACATTCTCGCAGGCCGGCCTGTTCTCTGCTGTCAGTTCAGCGTTTGTTATCGACGTTCAACCGAAGCTCCAGCCCGACCCGAACGAACAATCAGCAGCCATCCTCCGCGCCATCCTTCTCACCCTCAACCAGTCCGCTATCCCGGGTGAAACCCCCACTGTTCCACCCGCCCAAGAAGACCCTCCAAACGAGATCGTCACCGTTTCCGGGCTCATGTACGCGAGTCTTCTGATCTCGTTGCTGGCCGCATTCGTCGCGATGTTAGGAAAACAGTGGCTCAACCGGTATCTGCGGAATGAGGGCAGATCGATGGTCGAGCGGTGCGGGGACCGCCAACGCAAGTTCGACGGGCTCCAAAAGTGGCCGTTCCACCTCTTCATTGAGAGTCTGCCGATGATGCTCCAGGCCGCTCTCCTCCTCCTCGCCTGCGGTCTTTGTCGGCACGTGGCATCTATCAATACCGCTGTTGCGGGCGTTTTCATCTCCCTCACTGCCCTTGGAGTTCTATTCTACCTCGTCATCGTGGTTTCTGGCGCTTCATCGTATGCGTGCCCATTCCAAACGCCAGCATCGACTGCTCTCCGCAACCTATGGAAGAAGATCCGGCCTCAGACAACTCTTCCGGCCCGCCCCGTTGTTACCGCTGGTACCTACCTATCCCAAGTCCTGTCATACAGCATTCTACATCCCCTCTGGAAGGAGGTTGTATGTCCGATCATTCTTACTATCCATCACCTCCGCCAGGTCACTATGCAGGCGTTTCTGAACTTCAACATTTGGCTTCGCGTTACGTTCAGACTCCGGCTGCATGTCCGCCACCCATCACCCGCGATCTCACTGCAAGAGATACGAGAGGATTCCCATATACCCCCAGAATCCAACTCTTCACTCCACAGTAATGATCCTTCGCCACATGAAACCAACCCCCCACTGACCCCTGACGCTTGTACACCGCGCCACGAAACCAACCCCTCAACCCTCGACGCTGATCCTCCACGCCACAATACCAATTCTCCGTCCCAGGAAACCAACTCCTCATCCCAGGACACCCCTACGCCCGCGCCAGGGGATGCCGAACCGTGGCTGGTACGGGAGGGTCTGACCACGGTTCAGAAGACAAATGCCAAAGATGACCGGTGTGTGTCATGGATCCTCAGGAACATCACCGACCCGGAGGCAGTCGACGCCGCTATCCGCTTCGCCTGCACGGTTCGATGGTTCGAAGACGGAATCGACTTCGAAGTACCATATAACGTCATTGTCTCCACTTTCCACAGTTGCTTGGATTCCACCGGGATCGTGTATCGCGGGTCGAGGGACAGGGCGTACTACTCTGCGCAGGCAATCCTGTGGATCCACATCTGTGCAATGTGTGTATCTGAGCAATTTGCAAACAGATTACCCCTCCCGTTCACCAGAAACTCCTTTTCCTATGATTTTGACCTCCACTTCCTTCTGGAAGTGTACGGGGATATCGGGTCACCTGTGTTCTCGCCTTACAGGTCTATCTTCACAAAACTCAATACACCCGCGCATATGCGATGGGTTTCGAACGCGTTTTTGCATTTTTGCTGGACCAGACAGGGGAACCCGGATATGATTGGTCGGGTCATTCACCACAATGTCGTAGAAGTTCCCTGGGACAACACTCCTTTGGATGCGATCCTCAACCTGTGCTTGGTATGGTCCATATACCTCGGCTGTCCCGTCGAAGAGGAGATGCTGAAAATCCAGGACAAGGTGTATGTCGTCTCCCGTTCCCTCCTTCGAATCACTTGATAACGGTTTTTCTAGGGTTTGCTTGGAACAAGTTATATCTCAGTTATCCCGCGCGATCATCACGGCTATCCCCGCTTCCCACCCACGTCATCCGCTCCTCCGAGGCATGTTGCTTGGGTTGGCCAAATGGGAAACTCGACCCAGGTGCTTGAGGGAAATGTCGTACAAATGGTGTTCTGCGATATGTAAGGGCTACCAAGGTCTCGAGGATGGAGAGGAGCTTCTCTTTGCCTCGCTGAGAGTCGGTTTCCGTGGCCTCGATGTCCAATACCGCCGGACAGTCACGGGGCTCGTTCACACGAGGCACCACCGATACGTGGGAGACATTGTTTTCAACAGTGGGGATGACGAGGTAATTGCGGACCTCCTCCAAGCTTGGACCTCACCCGATCGTTCCCACACGTCATACCATCTGCTCAACACTTGGCCGCAGTACGTCATTCGTCTTCGGCGTGTGGTTTCCACTTCCCAGCGGTTGCGGCGACTCGTCATACGCTCCGTTGAGCTCCTCGGACCTCAGCAGGTTAGACAGGTCGGCGTGGAGGAGTTCACTGCGCTGTTGGATTGCTTGCGCGTTGGTACCGACGATATGGATTCCGAGATTGAGTGGCTGCAACTCCTCCTATATGTCGTCCAACTCCCTGAGGGGAGGCGGACCTTACCCTACCCGTACTGGGAACTAATCGTGGAACTAGTAGTCGACAAGTCGTGGTTCCGGAGGGGTGACCCAATCGACTACGACCTACAAGTCATGTTGTCCCTTCAAGAAGAAGAGGAGTGGGATATGTTGGAGTGTTGGAGCGGCTTTATCTGGTTCCTACGATGTCCGAAGGTTGATACGATGCCAGAGGACCTGGAGTGTACGATGTTGTCATTATTCCGCCAGCGGCCCGGCGCTGTGGAGAAACTCGAACGGTGGATACAGAGGTCGTCCATGCCTAAAGTAACCGAATGCCTTGAATGTCTTCAATGGATTTGCGAACGGGGAGGCCTCGATGCGGCCTCGCGGCAGGACTCACCGTGAGTTTATTTCTACAGGTCACCTCCGAGATCGGTCTAACGTATGGTGATCAACAGGCAAGATTCCAGGTCGATGGTATTGGCTGGTTCGTCCCTGTCCGATCTGCCATTGTGGGTTGGGGATGACACGTACTCGGGTTGAAGTTACCAGGAGCATTTTGTTACATCAGCTTCGACCGTACCCTCTGGCCCCTCTCTTTGTCTGCACCTCGTGCCCCTCGATTACCGTATTAAGTGATTTCGTTCTTCGTGGTCATGCACTCGCCGGTGAAGGAGTTTTATCCGGACAGGAGGCGCCAGGACTCCAGACGGGAGTGGAAAAACGTGGGAAGTTGAGAGAACCGCTTTGGAATTTTCTAGAGGGGCTCTGTCCATCGCGCCACCCACGACCTTTTCTTCCCCCTGTCTGCCATAACGAAGGGCAGAAGGTATGGTCAAAATGTTGTCTGTCGACGAATGCCTGAAGTGCTTACAAATTCGTTTGCTTCCCCAATGCCAGGCTCGCGTCGGTCAGTCCCAAGCCAAACCTACGGGCTTTACCCTGTTTACTCCCCACTTCAGGAAGTCAAAGTCAACAATCCTCCCCGGACGCAATGTCTCCAGTGGAAAAGTCACCCCCAGAGGTTATTTTCCTGGGTTTCCACCATGTCGTCAGAGATCGGGGGGGGATGCACACTCCTCCCCCTCCTTCACGTTTGTTCTCAATGGCGTGAAAGCGCCCTCGATGACTCGTCCCTCTGGGTTGCATTCTATCTCAGCAACGTCACTCCTCCGTTCCTAGACGTGATTCTGGCGCATCCCCGTGATCTGGTGTTGAACGTTTCTTTCGACGGCCAGGATGTCAAATATGTGGGAAGGGTGCAGTACCTCCTTGACAAGACCGAAGAATTCGGACTTTCGACGTCTCACCTTATGTCTCCTCCCTGGAGCGTGTAGAATCGAAACGGACTCCGACTTCGCGATGAGGCTCGCGGGTAATGACGAGAGGTGTGGAAGATACTCCGAGGTTGTTTGTCTTCGCTTTGTGGGCTTGACAATGTGACGTCTGTTACTTGGTCGGATGGCCTACTCTAGGACCTTCGAGCCTGGTGCCAGTTCTCAATGCCCCCTTCTTAAGTGTTCCTTCTCTAAGACGGCTCTTTTTCGTTTGTTGAATCTGTACTATATATTCCACAACTCTACAGGGGGTCAAACTCCGTGGGATACCGAGCATTTGTCTCCATTACTCCCTTCTAAAAGGTATCCTCAAAGCGTTCTAAACTGAACGTGTATCAACCACTAGCCGTACAACTCTACGGGAACGTGAACGGAAACGCAGACTTCTCCTAGTCATGCCACTTCTCGGTTGCCTGGTGTGTCGCGACCAACTCCTCCTCTCTTTTTGCCTCCCCCTGTGTCATGTTTCTCGGTGGAGCATTGGGGAAGTTGGGATGCTATCTTAGCGTTCGTCGCGGGTCCTATTTGTTGTTGATAATCCTATCACCAGGAAGTGATTACATGATATTTGGCGGTGGTGCAGCCACGACGCACAGCAGATCCCCATTTAACAGTTCAGTTCCGTGCTGACCGATGGATACACCGTGAACGTTGCCTAGATTGTGGCAGTTCATAGGTCTGTCGATTACATTTCTGCGCGGCGACGGCTAAAACTACCAGCACGACTCCCAGCAACTTATGATGAAGGGGATGGGAGACGACGCGTCAAATTAGAAGACGGTGGTCAGGCTTCTTTCGAACGTGACCTTGGCAAGTTTGGGAACACGACTTCCAAAGTGGTGCAACGAAGACGACGCACGGGCCACACGAGTTCTGAAAAGATAAATGGGGTGACCACGCCGTTGGGGCACCCCGTCGTCCTCTCTGTCCTCCGACCATGTCTGCTGCAGAGACCACCGAAAGGTACGTCGCACTCTTGATACGTATCCCGCTCAATGACGGTGACGATTTCCCCCACCAACGAAAAAGTCGAACAAATCCGCCCCACCGAAATCCTCTGTCAAATTCTTCAATTTGTCGTCGAATCGGATGGCGTCAAGGCTCTGCTCCCATCTTCCCACGTCAGCGTTCGCTGGCGGCGTGCTGCTCTCAGCGATTCATCCCTATGGACCACCATTTACCTCAGCCAAACCCCTCCTCCACTTCTCGACATGGTCCTACCCCGCACAGGCAATCAGCTGCTTACAGTTCACGCAGACCATCCTGACCTCGAGCGCCACGCAGAAATATGGGCACTTGTCAACAGATTCCAGGAGCTCCACTATTCCGCTAGCCTCCAAAACCTGGCCCCGTTCCTCGCCTCTCTTGGCCCCGCACCGAACCTCAAAGTCCTCCACCTTCGACCAGCGGAGGGCGTGCTCGTCGACGCAGAGGAACTGGTTTCTGGGATTACCATCCAGAACATCTTCTCAGGCCGTTTACCCTCACTTCGCAACCTCGTCCTCACAAACACGGCTATTTGGCCCACTGGTCTGTTCAAAAACCTCACCCGTTTCGAATGCGGTGTCTCCAGCCACTTCCCCATCTCTCCCGCCCATTTGTTTGACGCCCTCCGGGAGAGTTGTTTGATTGAATCCCTCCGCGTAGTGGGCTGCTGCGTGCCCATCAGTGGACCCGAGGTACCTCCCGTCGTTCTCTCGTCACTCAAGAACTGTACTATGGTTGGGGAGGGAGTTGCAGCTCTAATTCGGTTCATTGCCGTCCCCGCGACCGCGCTCGTCCAACTCGGCAAAACGTACACTGATAACTGGGATGGCTTCCCAGATTTCAACAAGCATTGCGTTGGACCAGGACTCCGCATCCTCGGCGAAGTGTCCGTCGTTTCCTTCTCTATCAAGGACGATGGCGCTCGGCTCCGAGCGAGGAACGATCGTGGGGGAGCTTTGGACGTCAAGGTGTATGGGTTGTACTATTTGTCAGGACAGCCGCTCTCCTTTGCCACCTTCATACGGAGCTCCTTCGAGTGTTGGCGTGCCTGTCCTGGGCTCAAAACTGCCAAGGAGTTCACGCTCTACATGGAGCGTGACGGGGTTTGGGGACCCGACGAATCGACGTATAATGCCCTGAACCTCGTACGGCTTATCTCCAACCTTCCTGGTATCGAAGAGGCGAAACTCCACGGAATCCCACCGCTTGAGTTCTCCTCCATTCTCGGATGCCTTTCCCGTGGGCCAAAGGTCAAGCTGCGGTGCCCAAACCTCAAACGGTTGGACATTGAATCGTCTCCTCTCCGCTCCCCCAGGTTACTGCTAGCCGGGTTAGGGAAGCTTCTCGCGACGAGGAAGGAAGTGGGGGCGCCCTTCCAATCCGTCACGGTGAAGGTTCGGTGTGAGATGTTGATCCCTGCCACGGAACACTGTGCCTTGTTGACCACTTGGGAGGGTCTCGTTGGAGGAGGCGTGCGGTTGGAGTACGAGCAGATCGAGGTTAAGAAGTTGCTCAAGCGCCGCCACCCACCAGAGGACGGCGAAGACGAGGACGACGCAGATGAAGACGAAGGGGGTGAAGTAGTGGATGGAGAGGTTTACGCTGGTGATCCCAGTGATTGTGTGGGATGGGATGGCTGGCCGGAGAACTGGCCCAAAACGGTGGAAGAGATGAGGGGACAGTGAGCGCCCGCAGTAGATCCGGAGAAGCTTGTGGACTTCAGTAGTTGCGCACAAAGGCTGTACCCGTTATTGCCAGTGGTGTTCCTGACAAAAAATCCCAACTCCGAAACCTGCAGCACAAAGAGTGCATGCAACTCTTGTAACACGTGGTGCAAGGCTGTCCGATGTCCAATCGACGAGTGCGGGGGTTGAATTAGCCAACCGAGTCGCCTTTGAAACGTGGAATCACAGCGAATTTTGCCTTGTCTATCGTATTGATCAATGCCTGGGCACCGTCCCCAGAGGTTCCCGGTGGCGGTCCGAAGAGATTACTGCCATAATAATGAGGATCCGCTCACCCATGATGGGGGTGCAGCGAACCAACCTTTTTCGATGTTAGCTCATCGGGCCAATGCAGAACCTGGGTTGATCGCGACACTTGGATGAAGTGTTCTCAAGGTGATGGAGGTGTTATGGAAGGCCAGTGTAAGCCATAGGTTCGGGAAGAGGTAAACACCCGGGATCGAACTGTTCACGCATCAGCCACCGCAGCCTAGAGGTCGGTAACCACTGGTCTTCCAAGCTTCGAGCCGTATACTAAGCCATCCATACACTCCACCAGCCGTGCGGACTCGTTCCATGCAGAAGTGACGGAGTGTCTGGATGAATTGGGGCGATGGCAGGGTCCGGCTGGATGTCGAACGTTCACGCGGGTCGTGCAAGGAACTGGCCATGGGGATCGTTTCTCGTAGCTCGTGTTGGCGATCAGCGCTCAGCGCCCGGTCGGCATTACGTTACAGCTATTTGCGTTTCGATAGACCGCCTCTGTACAGAATTCGTTGTTTATCTATTGATCGTATTGGAGCCCGGCAGCCCGGCATTGCGGCATCAACCGGCCCCGACTCCAGGTCCA
>Ga0307511_10000928_pt1 | contig 30993 bp, 27 predicted proteins | sample 13_EM_MG_FD_200266 | JGI IMG/M metagenome (GOLD analysis project Ga0307511, IMG submission 200266) | Populus trichocarpa ectomycorrhiza microbial communities from riparian zone in the Pacific Northwest, United States - 13_EM | ecosystem: Host-associated > Plants > Roots > Unclassified | place... | reverse complement strand
GCGCACCGGGTCGGGTGCCGCCTCGCCCTGGAGGCGCCAACTCACCTTCGGGGAGGCGCCCTTGAAGGTCACCGCGGTCAGGCCGCGGGCGGCCTTGTGGGTGTCGAGGGCCTTGCCGTCCTGGTCGTGCTGCATGCGCCGGACCAGGACGGACAGAACGTGCGGACCGGTCGTGCGCAGCTTCTCCGGGACCGTGAGGGTGGCCTTCGCGGTCCAACTCCCTTGCCGCACACTGCTGGTGGTCGGCACCGGCATCCGGTGGGTGCCGAGCGGTTCGCCGTCGAGCCAGGCCATCAGCAGGCCCTGCGTGCCGGTGCTGTAGGCGAGGGTCACCGATTCGACGGCGTCGGTGGCGGCCGTGGTGAACCGGCCCCGGTACCAGACGTCGCCGTAGTGGAAGCCGTAGTCGTCCGCGAAGAGGACGGGCTGTCCGGAGGGGACGGCCGTCGTGCTGAATGATGAAGTCCTGTTCGCCTGCGTCCACTTGGAGTCGTCGAAGGCGACCGCGGCTTCCTGGTTCTCCACCTTCCGCCGCCAGCCGTCGAGCGCGGGGAGCGGTACCGGGGGCACTCCCGGAAGCAGCGCGTCCGGGTTCGAGCGCAGGCTGAATGCGTTGGTGACGGTCGCGGGCACGGCCCGCCCGTTCCAGGTGACCTCGGTGATGCCGCGCGGCCCCCACACCTCCAGACCGGTCTCCGCGATGGTGTCGCCGGTGAGGTGGGCGGTCGTGCCGCTGACGGTGGCCTCGCGCAGCAGCGCCGGGCCGTAGACCAGCGCGGTGCCCGAGCCGGTCTCGTAGGGCCACAGGCGTACCGAGCCGGCCTCGTCGGCGAAGACCAGCAGGAGGGGGTTGTCGACGCCGCCGCCCTGGACGAGGACCCGGGTCAGGCCGCCGATGCCGAGCGGGACGGTGACGTGCAGGATGCCGCGGTCCCAGACCCAGGCGGCCTGCGCGTCGAGCCGGGTCACCACCGGCTCCTCCGGGCACTCGACCACGGCGTGCGCCATCTCGCCGCGCCTCCCGGCGAACACGGCGATGTCCTGCCGGCCGGCGGTGAGGACCATCATCGGTGTGGCGGTCGAGTACCTCAACTTGCGTTCGCCGAGGGCGAGTTGGGTCACCAGGAGGCGGGCGTCCTGGGCCGGGACGGAGACCTCGATGTCGTCGTTCGCGGTCGACAGGGTCGAAGTGACGTCCGCCGCGCTGTCGTTGCGCAGGACGTAGACGTGGGAGCCGGTGTCGGCGTTGGTGAGGTGGTACGCCTTCAGCCCGTCCACCGTGACGTCCGCCGCCCGGTCCAGCTTGGCGAAGTCGGGCACCGTCCGCAGCAGATGGCCCAGTTGGTGCATCGGGACGAGCTTCGCGGTCGGGTTGCGGCCCTCGTCGAAGGCGGCGCCGTAGTCGTACGACGTGTAGACGACCGGCGCCGGCAGCCAGCCCCACGAGGTGCCGCCGAAGGTCATGTAGACGTTGTGCAGGGTCAGTCCGTTGGCGAGGTTGGTGAGGTAGAACCGCCGCTCGTACGCCGCGTCACGCGTCCGGCGCGACTCCGCGTAGCCCTTCCCCTCGAACCAGGACCCGCCCCACGGATCGAACCAGCCGCCCCCGAACTCCGGTACGAAACCAGGGGTCTTGGGGCTGGCGGTCGCCCCGCCCTTGGCCCCGCCGATCCCGAAGTGGCCCCAGTCCGGCGGCGGCCCGGTCGGCGTCGGATAGCCGTCGAAGCCGTAGAGCCAACCGCCCGTGTCGCCGCCGGTGTCGAAGGAGCCGGGGGTCCAATAGCCGTTGCGGCCCTTGTCGTTGTGGAACAGGGGGACGTCGATGCCGTCGGCGCGCACCTTCTTGTACAGGTGGGACATGTAGGCGGCGCCGGTCGGCTGGGTGGTCTGGGCGTCGTACTCGTTCTCGATCTGGTAGAGCAGCACCGTGCCCGTGCCCCGGGTGAACAGGTGCTTGGAGACGATGGAGTTGACCTGGGTCAGCCACTCGTCGACGTGCGAGAGATACGTCGGATCGGCCGTCCTGGCCGTGCCCTTGGTGGCGGTCAGCCAGCCGGGGAAGCCGCCCGCGTCGATCTCCGCGTTGATGTACGGACCGGGGCGCAGGATGACGTAGAGGCCGGTCTCGGCGGCCGTGCGCAGGAACAGGTCGAGGTCGCGGACGCCCGTGAAGTCGTAGTGGCCCTGCGCGGGGGAGTGGTAGTTCCACGAGACGTAGATGCTGACCGCGTTGTAGCCGAAGGCGCGCATCTTCTGCAGGACGTCCCGCCACAGGGACGGGCTCGGCAGCCGGAACGGGTGCATCTCGCCCGACCACAGGACCAGGCGTCTGCCGTCGACGAGCAGGGAGTAGCGGTCGTAGCCGATCGTGTGCGGCAGCCCGTCCGCGCCGGGCGGGGCGGGGGGCGGGCCGGTCGGCACGACGTGCGCGGCGTACGCGTCCGGGGAGCCGGCGCTGCCACCGCCCAGCGCGAGTCCGAGCGCGGCCGTACCCGCGAGGGTGCTGAAGGTACGCCTGCTCAGCTCCACTGGAAGCTCCTTTCGGGTCCGGTCCGTCGGCGGCACGTGCGAAGCCATTTTCCGTGGTGATCCCGGGAGGCTTTCGTGCGGGGTCATTCTGTACGCCAGAACGGCCCACAATGGACGCATGAGGATCTCGGCACGGGCGGATTACGCGGTACGGGCGGTACTGGAGCTCGCCGTACGGGGTGACGACGGCCCGCTGAAGGCCGAGACCATCGCCACCACCCAGGGCATCCCGCACAAGTTCCTGGAGGGCATTCTCGGCGATCTCCGGCGCGCCGGGATCGTCGACAGCCGGCGCGGCGGGGGCGGCGGCTACCGGCTGGCGCGCGACGCGACCGCGATCACCGTCGCCGACGTCATACGCGCGGTGGACGGCCCGATCGTGTCGGTGCGCGGCGAGCGCCCCACCGGCCTCGCCTACACCGGCTCCGCCGAACCCCTCCTCCCGCTGTGGATCGCGCTGCGCGCCAACGTCCGCAAGATCCTGGAGGGCGTCACGCTCGCGGACATCGCGGCGGACGCGCTGCCGGAGCCGGTACGGCGGCTGGCGGCGGAACCGGCGGCCTGGGAGAACCCGTAGCGCCGGGTCGTTCACCGTCGTCTCAGGCCGCGCTCAGATTCACCCTTTAGCGTCACCTCCCGTTCATCCCTACTCAATCGGTGGGAAAGCCGGGAACGGACGGGACGCACCACATGCGCACGCTGATACTGCTCGCCCTCGCGGGCCTGGGGGCCCAGCTCGTGGACGGCAGCCTCGGCATGGCCTACGGGGTCACCTCGACGACGCTGCTGCTGGCCATGGGCACCAATCCGGCCGCCGCCTCCGCCACGGTCCATCTCTCCGAGATCGGTACGACCCTGATGTCCGGGGCCTCGCACTGGCGGTTCGGGAACGTGGACTGGAAGGTCGTCGTGCGGATCGGCGTACCGGGCGCGGTCGGCTCGTTCCTTGGGGCCACCGTGCTGTCGAAGCTCTCGACGGAGGTCGCGGAGCCGGTGATGTCGCTGATCCTGCTCGGGCTCGGTGTGTACGTCATGTCCCGGTTCACCTTCAAGGGGCTGCCGGAGGGGCGGCTCGGCAAGCCGCTGCGGAAGCGGTTCCTGGCGCCGCTGGGCCTCGTCGCCGGGTTCCTGGACGCCACCGGCGGGGGCGGCTGGGGGCCGGTCGGTACGCCCGCGCTGCTGGCCGGCGGTCGGATGGAGCCGCGCAAGGTGATCGGGTCGGTCGACACCAGCGAGTTCCTGGTCGCGGTGGCGGCGAGCCTCGGTTTCCTGTTCTCGCTGGGGTCCCAGGGGCTGAAGTGGACCTGGGTGATCGCCTTCCTGCTCGGCGGGGTGATCGCCGCGCCGGTCGCCGCGTGGCTGGTCCGGCTGGTGCCGCCCCGGGTGCTGGGCTCGGCGGTCGGCGGGATCATCGTCGTGACCAACGTCCGTACGCTGCTGCACAGCGACTGGATCGGCGCGCCGGGCGCGCTGAGCACGCCGGTCTACGTCGTGCTGTACGGGATGTGGGCTGCCGCTCTGGCGTACTCGGTCCGCGCCCATCGCCGGGACGAGGCGAGGAAGGCGCGGACCGAGTCCGAGTCCGCCGAAGGGCGGCAGCCCGTCAGGGTGTGATCGGCGCTCGCCGATCAGTGCGTTCTGGTCAACTGCCTCCCGGTCAACTCGTACTGACGCCCACGGTCAGGGTGGCCGTGTAGCCGTCGGAGACGCTCGTGCCGAGCGCGGTCAGGGTGAGCAGGCCGGACGCGGCCCCTCCGTCGTCGTAGATCGTGTCGTCGGCGAGGACCGTCTCGGCGGTGGTGTTGTCCGAGTACGGCGAGAGAGCCTGCACCTTCTCGTTGAGGTCCGCGTCGAAGAACAGCTGGCCGGTGTGGACGAGCGTGCCGCCGGTGTAGGTGCCGTCGGCGATCGTCACGCCCGTGTGCACCCGCATATGGACGTGGACGGCGCGCGAGACGTAGTGCCCCGGCCAGATGGAGATCAGGCTCACCTGCCCGTTGGTGTCGGTCAGTTGGCCGCCGCGCAGGAAGGTGCCGTCGTCGTCCTCCGTGTGTCCGTTCTTGCCGACGTAGCCGGAGTACTCGCCGAGCGCGTCGCAGTGCCACAGCTCGACGAGGGCGTCGGCCAGTGGCGCGCAGTCGTTGTCCTGGTCCACGACGGTGAACGTGTACTGGACCTCTACGCCTTCCTTCTCCTCTCTGAGGTCCGTACGGATCAGAGCGCCGTCGAGCGAGTACGGCCCTTCGGTGACCTCGGCGGTGAGGGTGCAGACACCGCTGGAGGCGGAGGCCGACGCGTCCGTGGAGATGGTGGTGGTCGCCTCGTCGGTGGCCGTCGCGCTGCTCGTGACCGTGTCGGCCGAGGCGAGGCCGGCCGCCACCAGGCCTCCCGTCAGAGCCACCGTGCCGCCGCCGATCAGGACCCGGCGGCGCCGCATCCCCTTGTCCCGGCGGTGCCGGGCGGGTGGTGGGTCGTGCTGCTCGGGGTGCTCTCGTTTTCCCGTCATGGACAGCGAAGTTAGGGCCGCACCTGAAGAATTCCTTAATGTGCGGCTGTGAAGGGCCTGGGGACGGATCGGTCAACGCCCGCTTATTTCCACAGAGTTCACACACTGTGGAGAGAGTGTGAAAGACGCGACTGTGAATGGCCTGAGTTCGCCCTGACCGTTCCGTGTGCGGCTTCCTACGATGCGAGCGCCCCGTCGGTCTTCACAGGAACTTCATTGGTTCTTCAAAGATTGGTTCTTCAAAGACCTGGGGCACAGCCACCCCCCAACACAAGGAGAAACCATGCCTGGTGGGCTCCTCCTGAGTGGTGCGGTCGCCGCACTGCTCGCCACCGCGCTGCCGTCCGCGCAACACTCGTCGTCGCCGGTCTTCGACGACCCGCCGCCGGACAAGATCGTCATCAACGTCGCGACCGTGAACGGCTCGGGCTGCCCGCAGGGCACGACGGCCGTCGCCGTCTCCGAGGACAACACCGCCTTCACGGTGACCTACAGCGCGTATCTCGCCCAGGTCGGAGGCAACTCCGACCCCACGGCGTTCCGCAAGAACTGCCAGCTCAACCTGGTCGTCCATGTCCCGCAGGGCTTCACCTACGCCATCGCGAGCGTGGACTACCGCGGCTTCGCCTCGCTCCAGCGCGGCGCGAGCGGTGCGCAGAAGGCCTCGTACTACTTCCAGGGCTCGTCGAGCACCGCGTCGAAGAACCACCCGTTCAGCGGCCCCTACGACGACAACTGGCAGGCGACCGACAGCACCGACTGGGCCCAACTGGTGTGGGCGCCCTGTGGAGTTCAGCGCAACTTCAACATCAACACGGAGCTGCGGGTCGCCGCCGGCACCTCGTCGTCCAGCGCGGTCAGCTTCATGACCATGGACTCGACGGACGGCGACATCAGCACGGTGTACCACATGGCGTGGAAGGAGTGCCCGGCCTCCTGAGGTGAAGCGGGGGTGGCCCGTGTCGCACCGCGGGCCACCCCCTGGTCTCAGCTCTGCTGGACGCCGAGAGTCAGCGTGCCGGTGTAGCCGGACGGGGTCGAACTGCCGAGCGCGGTAAGGGTCATGAGGCCGGACGCGGCGCCTCCGTCGTCGTAGACCGAGTCCTGCGCGAGGGTGGTGCGGGTGACCGTGTTGGTCGAGTACGGCGAGATCTTGGCGACGGCGGTGGTGATCGTCTCGTCGATGAACAGCTGGCCCGTGTGGAGTTCCTGGCCGCCGGTGAACGAGCCGTTCGAGGTGAGCGTGACGCCGGTGTGCACCTTGACGTGGATGTGCACGCAGCGGCCCCGGTACCAACCCGGGTAGATCGTGGTGATGTTGGCGAGTCCGGCGGTGTTCGTCAGGACACCGCCGCGCAGGAAGGTGCCGTCGTCCGGTTCGCTGTGGCCGTTGTTGCCGACGTAGCCGGAGTACTCGCCGAGCGCGTCGCAGTGCCAGATCTCGACGAGCGCGTTGGGTATGACGGCGCAGGTGCTGTCGTTCACGACGGTGAGGGCCAGCTTGAGCGGGATGCCGGCCTTGCCTTCGGTGACGTCGGCGCGGACGAGGGCGCCGTCGAGGTAGTAGGGGCCTTCGGTCATCTCCTTGGTGAGGGTGCAGACTGCCGCCGCGGCGGCGGGAGTTGTGCCCGTCGTGGCGGTTGTGGGGGCCTCGGGTGCGGCGGCGCCGACGGCCAGTACGGCGGCCGTGGTGCCGGTGGCGATCAGTACGGTGCGGCGCCCGATCGGGTTGGTTCCTGCTCCTGAAGTGTCTGTCATGGACACGGCACCGTAGGTAAGGATTCTGTTGGTCAGCTGTGGGGTTGGTAAAGTGACACTTCGTCAAGTTCCTTGTAGGACAGGGGACATGGTCTTTGCCGATACCTGCCTCCTGCCGGCTTGATGGCTCGGGAGAGGATCGCAGGGTGAACGACTTCGACTCCCGCCGCGCCGAACCCGGCGAGTTCCCGCGCCTGGGCGCCGCGCTGGACACGGTCAACCGTGACTTCGCGGCGATCTTCCCCGACCGGGAGCCGCTGGTCCTGATGGTCTGGGGCGGGGACGAGGACATCGACGAGCAGGTCTACGTCGCGCTGTCCGACGGCACCTCGCAGGGCAACGGTCTGTCCGAACCCGAGGATGGCGACGCCGATCCTCTCGTCCATGTCGCGGAGGCGGCGCAGGAGACCGTGGTCGAACTGCTCTGGCAGGCCTGGCCGGTGTGCCCGTTCCACAAGCTCGGCACGCATCCGCGCCCCGAGGGGACGACGGCCGACTGGGAGTACGGGGAGAGCTGGGGCCCGGGGGTGGTGTGGTGGTGCCGGGGTTATCACGGCGGCGACTGCCACGACCTCGCGCGGGTGGGCGAACTGGCCGGTGCCCTGCCGGGCAAGCAGCGGCGGGAGGCGCGGCGCAGGGAGCGGAAGCGGGGCAGGACCGGATGATGCCGCGACCCCGCTTCACCCCACGTCAGGGAGCCAGGCGGCGTTCGGCCGAGACGGAGTAGGCGTGGCGGCGGAAGGTCACCATGGTGTCGTCGGAGAGGTCCACGCCGGGGGCGAGCCGGGTGGGGTCGAACACCTGCTGCTGCCAGTGGTCCTCGCGGGCCGAGCGGGCCGTGATGTGCAGCTGCCCGGCCGGGATCAGCGGCCGGTGCTCGGGCCAGGCCTGCGAGGGGTCGTGGGTCGGGTCGCCCGGCTCCGCGAACTGGAAGACCAGGGTGAAGGAGAGCGGCCCGGTCGCGAGCCGGGAGTCGAGGTCGCCGATGAGGAAGTCCGGGGCCAGCGTCTCGCCGTACGCCGAATCCAGTTCCACTTCGCCGAGTTGGGGCACGAAGCGGTAGCGGAACGGCCGGCGCTCGCCCGCCTCGTCCGCCAACACGAAGGCGTGCAGCCCGTCGTAGCGGGCGGTGGCGAAACTGGCTGGTGCCTGCTGACCCGCGAAGGACTTCAACGCCCCCCGGCTCTCCGGGTGTTGGGCGAGCACGGTGGCGAACTTCCCGGCCGCCGCCAGCTTCCCCTTGGCCCGGTCGGCGAGCCCGCCCTCCGTACCGGCCTTGCCCAGCGCCTCGACGAGGTCGATGAACCCCTCGGGATTGTGACTGGGAAAGACCCGGAAGGTGGCCGCCACCAGATCCATGACGCCCTTGTCGGCGTCGAGGAACTTCACGGCCATCCCGCGTACGCCGCGCACCCGGTCGTCGGCGTCGTAGCGGCCCGACCCGTTGGAGAACCGTACGACCGCCTCGGACTCGGCCGTGAGACAGGCGGCGGTCGTCCACTGCGAGACCTGCCCGCTGGGCACGAAGCGCGCGTCGTAGACGGCACCGCGCGCGTGCAGCCGGCGGTCGTGCGGGCGCGGCGGCGCCGCGGCCTCGATCCGGTCGACGGCCTGTGCCGCGGTCATGCCGTCCTTGGTGACCGAGGAGTCCTGCGATGACTGAGCCATGCCCGCATCATCGCACCAGCGGCCCCCGCAACTCCGTTCCCGGCCGCCCCCATGGCGCCAGTTGGAGCACGCCGAACACCGCCTCCACCCCCAGGAACAGCCACAGGAACCGAGGGGCGCCGTGCGCGAGGGCGTACCCCTGCCAGGCGGTGAACAGCACACGGGCCACCCCGTCGAACAGACCGTGCAGAACCAACGGCCGGACGAGCCGCAGCACGGCCCAGACCACCACTACGGACCCCATCAGATTCGCGTACAGGGTCTGCACCGGGTCGAGTTCGGGCAGCACACCCAGCGTCGACAGTGCGTCGTGCACCAGCGCGTACGTCCACGGGGTCGCGAAGCCGGCCGTCACGACGAGGTCGTACCAGGCACTGGCCCGCACGACCCGGAGATAGGAAGCGGTCTTCATGCCGCCGACGCTAAACAGTGGAGTGCGGTCCAAGGTCAAGTCATCATGTGGGCATGCGTATCGGGGAGTTGGCGACACGGGTGGGCCTGAGCAGGGATGCCCTCCGCTTCTACGAACAGGTGGGCATCCTCACGAGCGAGCGCCGGCCGAACGGCTACCGCGACTACCCGCCCGAGGCGGTCCCCTGGCTCGCATACGTCCGCACGGCCCGGACCCTCGGCTTCTCCCTGGCCGAAATCGCCGAGCACGGCGAGCAGTTGACCGAGGCCCCCGACCAAGCGGAGGCCCTGTCCGCCCTGTTCGCCGACAAGATCAGCCTCATCGACACCCGCATGGCGGAACTCGCCGTCCTCCGAGCCGAGTTGACTGCTCGGGCCGGTACCGAATGTCCCCTGAGACCCGCCCCTCGCACCGGCTGACCCGCTTGTCCTCGCCCGGTTTGCCGACGTGTCCGCCGTCGACCTCAAGCCAGCGAGAGGAAGAGCTTTTCCAGGCGGGCGCGCATCTGTTCGCGGCTCTCGTCGGACGTGGCCTCGCCGTTGACATCCGTCAGGCACTGCTGCAGACCGGTGGCGATGATGGCGAACCCGGCCCGGTCGAGCGCACGGGAGGCCGCGGACAGTTGTGTCACCACATCCTCGCAGTCTCGCCCTTCCTCGATCATCCGGATCACCCCGGAGATCTGGCCCTGAGCCCTGCGCAGCCTGTTCAGCACGGATTTCAGCTCCGCACCCGCGAGTTCCAGATCCACCATCGCTCCTCACCGATACCCCTAGGGGTAATGTAACAAATCCGGCCGTAACACAGGAGACGGCCGAGGACCGGTCTCAGTCGTGCGAGAAGCGGATCGAGGGCAGCGCCCGGCGCAGCCAGGCCGGGGACCACCAGGCGGCCCGGCCGGTCAGGCGGAGCAGGACCGGGAGCAGGAGAAGCCGGATGAGGAAGGCGTCGAGCAGGACCGCGACGCCGAGGACGATGCCCATTTCCTTGGGCGGCAGTGGATCGGCGAGGGCGAAGGTGAAGAACACGGCGACCATGACCGCGGCGGCTGCGAAGACGACCCGGCCGGAGTGGGCGAGCGCACCGACGACCGCCTGCTTCGGGTCGCCCGTCCTCTCATGGTGCTCCTTGGCCGAGGAGAGCAGGAAGACCGTGTAGTCCATGGCGATGGCGAAGATCATCGCGAAGAAGAACACCGGACCCCATCCGTCGAGGAAACCCTGTGGTTCGAAGCCGAGCAGGCCCGAAAGACGGCCGTCCTGGAAGATCATCCTGGCGACGCCGAAGGCGGCGGCGGTCGCGAGCAGGTTCGTCAGTACGCCGACGGCGGCGACCAATGGGGCCTGGAGCGCGACCAGCAGCAGGAGGAAACCGAGAACCAGGATGACTCCGATGACCAGAGGTGCCTTGTCGTCAAGGGCCTGCTTGAGGTCGAGGTTCTCCACGGCCGCGCCGCCGACCAGCGCGTCGGCCGGGAGTTCCGTGCGCACCGTGCTGACGGTCCTCGTCAGTGAGGGGTCGGACGGGTCGACGGACGGCATGGCCTGGATGAGGTTCCACCCGGATCCGTCGGCCGCCCGCTGGGCCGGCAGGACGCTCGCGATGCCGTCGGTCGACTCGAGCGCCGTGAGTGTGGCGGTGACCGACGTGTCGGGTACGGCGACCTGGAGCATGCCCGGCGCACCCTTGCCGAAGCTCTCCTGCACCAGGGTGTAGCCCTGACGTGAACTGTCGTTCGCGGGGACCACCTTGATGGACGGCATCGCCGTCTTCAGTCCGAGCACCGGCACGGCCAGGGCGATGAGTACGGCCAGTGCGAGGGCTCCGAAACGCAGAGGCTGCCGCCACAGGCGCTCACCCCACGCACCGAAACGCGATGACTTCGTCCGGTCGGCGCGGGTGCGCGGCAGGGCCCACTTGTTGACGTTCGGCCCGAGCTTGGCGAGAACCGCGGGCAGCAGCGTGAGGGTGGCGGCGAGGACGAAGAGCACGGAGAGCATGATGCCGACCGCCATGGTCCGCACGGCGGGCGCGGGCACCAGCATGACCGCGGACAGGCTGACCAGCACGGTCAGCCCGGACAGCAGGACCGCCTTGCCCGCGGTGTCCATGGTCTCCTCGACGGCCCGCCGTGGGTCACGGCTGTGCCCCAGGGCGGCGCGGAACCGTATCACCAGGAACAGCGCGTAGTCGATGCCGAGCGCGAGCGCGAACATCAGGGCGAAGTCCATGGCCCAGATGGAGATCGGCGTGACATGGCTGATGAGGACGAGGGAGCCGACCGACGCGGCCAGGCCCGCCATGGTGAGCAGCAACGGCAGTCCCGCGGCGATCAGCGAACCGAACGCCACGACCAGAACGACGAGGGTCACCGGCCAGGACAGGATCTCCGCGTGGATCATCGCCTTGAGGTTGGCAGTGTTGAAGTCGCTCCACATCGCCGAGGATCCGGTGGCCCGTACGGTCACGTCGGCGGTCGACAGTCTGCGCAGCGGCTCCTTGAGATGCTCCGCGGCACGCACCATGTCGTCGGTGCCGGACGCGGCTGCGCCCAGGACAAGGCCGGTCCTGCCGTCACGGCTGATGCTCGTGCCGGGCTGAGGAGGCACGACCTCACTGATCCGGTCGTCGGACTTCATCTCCTCGGTGACTTCGGCGATGACCCGCCGCACCGAGGGATCGCCGAGCTGATGACTCTTCGACGTCACGACCACCTGGATCGCGGAGGAGCCGGCCCCGCCGAAGTGCTTCTCGGCCAGCTCCCGGACCTTCACCGACTCCGAGCCGTTGCTCTGCCAGCCCGTACCCGAGAGCACGGAGGTCACCTGCGGGGCGAACGCTCCGAGGACGGCGACGATCACCAGCCAGCCGACGAGTACGTGCTTGACGTGTCCGGCGGTCCAGGCCCCGAGCCGACCCAGCGGGCCGACCCGGCCGGGCGGCGAGGGGTCTTCCTCGGTGCTCCTGCCGGTCGCGTCGGTGGCGGATGTGGACATGGTTCCTCCTGGCATTTAATACCCCCGGGGGTATGACATGCCGATGAGAGTACCCCCAGGGGTATCCAAATTGGTAGGCTGTATACCCATGGGGGTATCGAAGAAGCGATGTCGAACATCGGCGTCGCCGCGCTCTGAAGGGATCCGAACCATGCGCTACGACCGCACCGTGCACGTCAGGACCGACTTCGCCACCACTGTGGCGGCGGTGCGTGAGGCTCTCGCCGAGCAGGGGTTCGGGATCCTCACCGAAATCGACGTCGCCGCCACGCTCAAGGCGAAGCTCGGTCAGGACATGGAGGACTACCTGATCCTCGGCGCCTGCAACCCGCCCCTGGCCCACCGGGCTCTTGAGATCGACCGCACCATCGGGCTGCTTCTGCCCTGCAATGTCGTCGTGCGCGGAGACGGCGAGGGGACCGTCGTCCAGGCGCTGGATCCCGACACGATGACCGCCTTCACCGGACTCGAAGCCCTGCGCCCCGTGGCCGAGGAGGCGGGACGCCGGCTTGACGCGGCTCTGGAGGCCCTCAAGCGGCCCTGAAGGCGGAGAGGCGGGTGGGCTGTGGGTGACCCCGTACGCTTGCGCAGCGTACGGGCCCAGAAGCTGGTGAAGTGCCCTTCCCGAACGTCACATTGGGCACATGACCACCCAACCCCCCGCCACCGTACACACGTTCAGTCAGCGCCTGAGGCCCACTCCCCGCGGTGCCCGTCTCGCCCGTCACCTCGGCCTGAACCAGCTCCACGCCTGGGGCATCCCCACGGCAGTGACGCCTCCGACGCCGTCGCCGTGATCGTCGCCGAACTCGCCGCCAACGCCGTGACCCACGGCCGCGTACCCGCTCGCCGATTCCGGGCGCGGGCTCGTGCTCGTGGACACGCACGCCGAGCGGTGGGAGGTGCTGGACCGGGAGCCGCTGGGGAAAACCGTGCGCGCGGAAGTCGACGTGCCGCGTTGGTCATCCCGTTCCCAAGTGGCCCCACCAGTGCGATGATTGGCCAGTGCTTATAGCCTTGAACGTGCTGCTTTTCGCCGCAGCCTTCTTCTGTCTCTCCGTGGGCATCACGGCCATCACGACGTCCTGGGTGTTTCCCTGGCTGGCCCGCAAGGTGCTCAGGCCTCGGCTTTGGGGCGCCGGATACGCCTTGTTCGGCGTCGTCGTCCTCTATCACGCGGTAGTCGCACTGATGGATGTCGACCCGGCGGTCAGCATGGTGCTGACAGCCGTCACCACGGCGACGGCTCTCGGCGGCCTCGGCATGATGATCCTCGCCCAGCGTGCCGGCCAGGGTGCGCCGCCGTCGCTTCCTGCCGGGCCCGGCACCCCCAAGTAGCCTTCTCCTCACAGGTCGCGGACAAGAACGCTTCAGGTTCGGCGGGGACTCTGATCCCCATGCATGGACACCGACCCCACACTCCCGCATCCGAGCGCAGCCGCCGCTGGTTCATGAACAAGGCGCTGCTCGCCGGAGGCGTCGCCGCCATGGCGACCATGACCGGATGCTCCAACGACTCGTCGGACACGGCGAGTTCGTCCTCCGCCGCACAGTCCGGCGCCCCGAGCGGTATGCCCTCGGGCGGGCCCGGAGCCGGCGGCGGCGCGGGTGGCGGCATGGGCCCCGGGGTCTCCCAGGTGAAGTACAAGGACCTCAAGGGCGTCACCGCCGACGGTACGGTCGTCGACGACCTGTTCACGATCCACTCGACCGGCGTCTCCACGGACGGACTGGTCAAGGCGGCGCAGGCGTTCCTGGACGGGCTCTCCGCGAAGGAGCGCAAGTCCTGCACGTTCGACGTCGACGCCGACGAGTGGACGGCCTGGAGCAACGTCGACGGCTACGCCCGCAAGGGCGTCCGCATGGGCGACCTCACGGAGAAGAAGCGCGACCTCGGCTACGCGCTGCTCGGCGTCGCGCTCTCCGCCGACGGGCTCACCCAGACCCGCAACATCATGAAGCTCAACCAGTTCCTCGGCGACTCCAACGGCGGCAACCAGAAGACCCTGACCGAGGGCCACTACTTCTTCACCTTCATGGGCACCCCGTCGACCACCCAGCCGTGGGGCTTCCAGTACGAGGGCCACCACGTCGCCATCAACTACTTCGTGCTCGGCGACCAGGTCGTGATGACACCGACCTTCATGGGCTCCGAGCCGACCACGGCCACGTACAAGGGCGAGAAGATCACCCTGTTCCGGCCGGAGACGACGGCCGGCCTGGCGATGATCCGTTCCCTCACCAAGGCGCAGCTCGCCAAGGCGGTCTCCTCGCAGGGCAACGGCAACGAGGACATGAAGGCCGGTGCCGGCTCGGACAACCTCAAACTCGCCTATGCGGGTCTGCGCGGCTCCGAACTCACCACCGCGCAGCGGAAGAAGCTGCTGGCCGTGGCCGGGGTGTACATCGGCTACATCAACGAGGGGCACGCCGAGGTCAAGATGACCGAGGTGGAGAAGCACCTCGACGACACGTACTTCTACTGGATGGGCGAGACGAAGGACGACTCCGCCTTCTACTACCGCATCCACAGCCCGGTCGTGCTGATCGAGTACGACGCCCAGGCCCCGCTCTTCTACCACGAGGCCTCCTCCGCGAGCCCGAGCGCCAGTGCCGGCGCCAGTGCGAGCCCGAGCTCGAACGCCGGCGGCCCTCCCGGCGGCGGCATGGGCATGGGCGGCGGCACCCCGTCCCAGGAGCACATCCACACCATCATCCGCACCCCCAACGGCGGCGACTACGGCGTGGACCTGCTGAAGCTGCATCTGGAGAACGACCACTGACGACAACGGCCAGTGACATATGCCCAATTGGACCTTATGGGCTACATGATCGCTTTCGATTCCTCATCATCCCGATCTGGCTGATATGAAACCCCTTGGCCGGAAAAGCAAGATCAGGGGTGGATGTGGGGAAACGATTCGACTCCGGGGCGCGGACCGGGGTGGTGATCGTCGGGGCGGGCCCGGCGGGGCTGGTCCTGGGGAACCTGCTCCTGGACCAGGGCATCGACTGCGTGATCCTGGAACGGCGCCGACGCGAGGCGGTGGAGGGGCGGGCCAGGGCAGGCTTCCTGGCCGCCCACTCCGTACGAGTACTCGCCCAACACGGCCTCGACACCGGCCTGTTGGCCAGGGGCCGGACGCACCGGACCTGCCTCTTCCGCAGCGAGCAGGGTGAATTCACCCTCGACTACGGCGAGTTGGGGCGCGGCGAGGTCCACACGGTCTACCCCCAGCAGGAGTTGGTACGGGACCTGCTCGCCGAGTACCTCCGACGCGGCGGCGAGCTCCGCTTCGGCGCCGAGGTCGAGGAGATCTCCGAGGGCCGGGTCCGGTCCCGCGACGGTTCGGAGATCACCGGACGCTACGTCGCCGGCTGCGACGGACACCGGGGCGTCGCCCGCGCCACCCTCACGGCACAGGGCACTCGCACCGCCCGCTGGGACCACGGCGTGACCTGGCTGGCGGTGCTGGCCGAGGCCCCGCCCAGCCTCGCCGCCGTCGGATACGCCCTGCACGCACGCGGATTCGCCGGCCACATGGCCCGTACGGCGACCGTCACCCGCTACTACCTCCAGTGTCCGCGCGGCACCGATCCCGCCGACTGGAGCGAGGACCGGATCTGGTCCGAGCTGGAAATGCGGCTCAGGACGGCCGAGTTCGGCGCGCTCAAGCAGGGCCCCGTGTTGGAGAAGACGGTCGTCGACCTGCGCTCCGACGTCCTGGACAGCCCCGGCGCCGGACGCCTCTGGCTGGCCGGTGACGCCGCCGGACTCATCAGCCCCTCCGCCGCCAAGGGCGCCAACCTCGCCGTACTCCAGGCCGAACGCCTCGCCCAGGCACTCACATTGGCCCTCACTCGCGACGACGAGAGCGGCCTCGCCCGCTACGCCGCCGACTGCCTGCCCCGCGTCTGGCGGGCCCACGAGTTCTCCCACTGGATGAGCACGCTCCTGCACGGCCCGACCGCCGAGGACGCCGAGGCCCGCTACGGCCGCGCGCTCCAGTACGCCCGCCTCGACAGCCTGCGCACCTCCCGCACGCACCAGGACTTCTTCGCCGAGAACTACACCGGCATCTGACCCTCCCCACGATCATTGGGACCCACATGAACCTCCCCGTCGTACAGGCGCGCCTTGCCGAGGCCGACGTACAACGCATCCGGCGCGCGGCGGCCTACGTCGAGGCCCACGACACGGACGCCGTCCTGGCCGAACTGCTCCCCGACCTCTCCCCGGCCGAACGAGCCGACGTGGCCCGCCACTTGGTCTTCGACCACACCGCCGTCCTGGTCTTCCCCGACTCCCTCGACGGCCTCTGCGAAGAACTCCGCCGCCAGGGCTTCGAACCCGGCTCCGTCACCCCGAGCGTCGTGGTCCGCGAACGCCTCGCCCGCCGCTACGGCCCCACCCTCGTCGAAACCCCGCTCGCCATCGTGCACGTCACGGTAGGCACCCGCAGCGTGGAGATCTTCGCGCTCCCCGTCCCCCCGGACTCCCCCCTGGAGGCCGTAGCCGCCGACGAACGCGAGGCGGAACACGAGTCGCACCATGCCTTCGCGGTCACGGCCCCCGGCCCGGTGGTCCCCGCAGGCCTACGGCTGCTCCTCCAGGAGCGGGGCGGCGCGGTCCCCGACGGCGGCGGCTACAACGGCCACGAAAACGTCACCGTCCTCTACCACCGCACCCGAACCCACCGCCGCTTCGAAATCCGCCTCCCCGGCCGCCACGCCCCGCTCCCTGACCCGACGGCCTCACTCCTCGGCGTCATGACGGGCGCCTGGGCCACCCAAGCGGTAGCCACGATGGCCGAGTTGCGCATCGCCGACCACCTGACCGACCACCCGGGCACCGACGCCGACACCTTGGCCCGCCTCACGGCCACCCACCCGGAGGCCCTACGCCGTCTGCTCCGCTACCTGACCTCCCTGGGCCTGCTCACCTCGTCCGACGGCACGTACCACCTCACCGCCACGGGCCAACCCCTGCGTACAGGAACGGAGTTCAGCCTCCACCCCCTGGCACGTCTGTACGCGGGCCCGTTCTACGACTCCTTCGCCGGCCTGACCCACTCCGTACGCACCGGCGAGGAAGCCTTCGCCCACCGCTACGGCCAACACCACTTCCCGTACTTCGCCCAACACCCGGAACTCGGCGCCCTGTTCCACCGCGCGATGGCGGCGAGCGCGGAAATGTTCGCCCCGGTGCCCACGCTGATCGACTTCTCGACCGCACGACGCGTGGTCGACGTGGGTGGCGGAAACGGCGCCCTACTGTCCCGACTCCTGCGCACCCACGCCCACTTGGAGGGCGTCCTGCTGGAACGCCCCGAGGCCCTGGAGGCGGCCCGCCCCCAACTCCCCGAACGCTGCACCTTCGTACCGGGCGACTTCACCGAGTCCGTACCGGCCGACGGCGACATCTACCTCCTGTCCCGAGTCCTCCACGACTGGGACGACGACCGCTGCCTGACCATCCTCGACAACTGCGCCAAGGCAATGCACCCAGGAGCCCAACTACTGCTGGTGGAACGCCTGTTGCCGACTCCGACGGCAGTGGCCTGGGACATCCACATGCTGTGCAACGTGGGCGGCCAGGAACGAGACGAGGACCACTACCGCGTACTCCTGGAGAAGACGGGCTTCGAGGTGCAGGGCTGTCACGCGCTACCGCTGGGCGCCTCGCTGTTGAACGCCGTTCGCTGTCGTTAGGGGCGCGGGGCTGTGTCGATTTGCGGCTCCGCCGCGTGGGCGCGACCAGCCCCCACGCACCCGCACCCGGCAACGAATCCTCAGCCCGCCTGCCCCATCCCCGCAGCATTGGGCCAACTCTGAGCATTGGGCCACCCGGTGGCAGGCGCCGGCGCGAGATTCTGCATCCCGTTAGGACTCGTAGCCCCGCGCACCTGCGCGGCCGTAAGCCCATTACGCGCAGGCACACCAGTAGGCGTAGGCCCCTGAGGCATAGGAGCGGGCGCCGGCGCGGGCGTACCGTACGGCTGCTGCTGAGGCTGTTGCATGACGGGCATCTGCTGCGACACCTGAGCCAACTGCTCCGGCATCTGCGCCACAGGCTGCATCGGCATCTGAGGAGCCTGCGCCGCGGCCACCATCGGCTGGTACTGGGGCTGCTGCTGAGGCTGGGGCTGCGGCACGGACACGGGCTGCGGCTGAGGCGCCGCAGCCGCCGGTGCCTGCATGGGCACGGGCTGCGGCTGCATCTGCATGATCGCCGCAGGCATCTGCATGCCCGCACCGTTCGTCGCGCCGACAAGGCGATCCACGGCCGCCGTACCCGAGCTGTAGCTGGTCCCTGTGCTCAGCTCGGGTACGGCGGCTCCCCTCCTGGTCCCGTAGAGCACCTGTTCCAGTCCGGACACCAGGCGACGCACGTCCGTCTGGGGGCGCACCACGAGGCGCAGGAAGCGGCTGGACGAGCCGATCTTGTTGCCGCACTCGCGGACGAGGATGCGGTGCTCGGTGAGCATCCGGTCCCGGACCACGGTCCCCTCCGCGCCCACGGGAAGGCGTACGAAGAGGAAGTTGCCCTGGGACGGGTAGACCGTCAGGCCGGGCAGCGCGGAGAGATGGCTCGCCATGTCGAGTCGGTCGCGGCGCACCTGCTGGAGGCTCTGCGCGTACTCCGCACCGTGCTCCTTGAGGATGAACACCACGTGTTCGGCGAAGGCGTTGAGGTTCCACTTGGGCAGCATCGAGCGGACGCGACCGGCGAGGGCGGGGTTGGCGACGAGGTAGCCGAACCGTATGCCGTGCAGGCCGAAGTTCTTGCCGAGGCTGCGCAGGACGACCACGTTGGGGCGGAGCATCGCCTCTTGCACGACGCTGGGTTCGACCTCGGCGTCGGCGAACTCCAGGAACGACTCGTCGATGACGATGAGGTCGAGGTCGGCCATCGCGTCCATGAACTGGACGAGCGCCTGCTTGTGGAGGAAGCCGCCGTCGGGGTTGTTCGGGTTGCAGATGACGGCGACCTTGGTGTTGCGCTTGCGGATGAACTCGGCGTACTGCGCGAGGTCCAGGACGAAGCCGTTGGACTCCTGGAGCGGGAACATGTCGACCCGCTTGCCGGTCTCCATGGGCTGGTCGGTCCAGCGGCCGAAGGTGGGGACGGGGATGGCGAGTGACTCGCGGACCATCAAGTGGTCGATCCAGGTGATCAGTTCGGTGGAACCGTTGCCCATCGCGACGCAGCTCGGCGGGAGTTGGAGCAGATTGCAGAGTTCGGCCGTGATGGTGTCGGCGCTGCTCGGGTAGTACGTGATGATCTCGCGCAGCCGGGCCGCCATCTGGTCGAACATGGCGGGGGTGGGGAAGTACGGGTTGCACGGGATACAGAAGTCCACGGGGCCTGTGCCGTCGCTCTCACGCGCCAGCGCTGCCATCGACGGGCTGTGCGCCGCCGTACTGCGGAACAGCGAGGTGACGTTGGAGTCGGCCAATGGAACCTCCGTATGAAGGCGGGCCCGGCGGGGACGACCGGGCCCGTCGTCTTGGGTGGCCCGCGCGGGGGAGCACGGGCCGCCCTTGAATACGGAGACGAGTGTGGCGCTGTTCAACGGATGTGAAATTAGTGTGAGTTCGGGAACCCCTGGCCCGGGTGTTGCGTCAGGCGCTGAACGTGTGGATCGTCGACGTCCTGTACGTCTGACCCGGCCTCAGCACTGTCGACGGGAAGTTCGCGTGGTTCGGCGAGTCCGGGAAGTGCTGGGTCTCCAGGCAGAGGGCGTCGCCCTGGCGGTAGGTGTGGCCGCCGGTGCCGGTCAGGGTGCCGTCGAGGAAGTTGCCGGTGTAGAACTGCAGCCCCGGCTGGTCGGTGGCGATCTTCAGGGTGCGGCCGGAGTGCGGGTCGTGCAGGGTCGCTGCGTGCTCGGGCTTCGCGGTGATGCCCTTGTCGAGTGCCCAGTTGTGGTCGAAGCCCTTGGCCTGCACCTGCTGGACGTGGCCGGCCCGGATGTCCCGCCCGATCGGCTTGGTCTTGCGGAAGTCGAAGGGGGTGCCGGAGACCTTGGCCAGTTCGCCCGTGGGGATCAGCCCCGAGTCGGTGGGCGTGTAGCGGGAGGCGGGGATCGTGAGGTGGTGGTTCTCGATGGTGCCGCTGCCCTCGCCGGCGAGGTTCCAGTAGACGTGGCTGGTGAGGTTGAGGACCGTGGCCTTGTCGGTGGTGGCCTCGTAGTCGATGCGCCAGTCGCCGTGCTTGTTGAGCGTGTACGTCACCTTCACCTTGAGGGTGCCCGGGTAGCCCATCTCGCCGTCGACGCTGGTGTAGTAGAGGTGCAGGCCGACGTCGGAGCCGGAGGTGAAGCCCTCGACGTCCCAGATGTGCTTGTCGAAGCCCTGGGTGCCGCCGTGCAGGCTGTTGACCCCGTCGTTGACGGAGAGCTGGTAGCTCTTGCCGTCCAGGGTGAACTGGCCCTTGGCGATGCGGTTTCCGTAGCGGCCGATCAGCGCGCCGAAGTACGGGGTCTTCGCCACGTAGTCGGCGATGTTGTCGAAGCCCAGGGAGACGTTGGCGTACTTGCCGTGCCGGTCCGGGAGTTCCAGGGACTGGACGACTCCGCCCCACGACAGCACCTTGAGCCGGGTGCCGCCGTTCTCCAGCGACCAGCGGTAGACCTTGCTCCCGTCGGCGAGCGTGCCGAAGAGTTCCTTCACGGGCTTCTTGCCTCCCGAGGCTGCCTGCGCCGTACCCGTACCGAGGGTGCTCGCGGCGATGCCTGCGGCTGCCGCACCTGCAATGACCGTGCGTCTGTTCAGTTCCATTGAGCGGCTCCTGCACATGGAAGGGGCCCCGCCGTGCTGTGCGAATGACAGACGTGCGGGGCCCGGGCTGAAATTACGATCCGGACTTGCGTTTGTTCCACACGTCGAAGCCGACCGCGGTCAGCAGGGCGAGGCCCTTGATGACCTGTTGCCAGTCGGTGCCGACGCTGAGGAGGTTCATGCCGTTGTTCAGCACGCCGAGGACGAGACCGCCGATGATGGCGCCGAGGACGGTGCCGACACCGCCGCTCATGGACGCGCCACCGATGAACGAGGAGGCGATGGCCTCCAGTTCGAAGCCGTCGCCCGCCTTCGGCGAGGCCGCGTTGAGGCGGGAGGTGACCACCAGACCCGCCAGGGCCGCGAGCACGCCCATGTTCAGGAACACCTGGAAGGTGACGCGCTTGTCCTTGACGCCGGACAGCTTCGCGGCCGGCAGATTGCCGCCGATCGCGTAGATGTGGCGGCCGAAGACGGTGTTGCGCATCACGTAGCCGTAACCGGCCACCAGGACACCGAGGATGATCAGGATGATCGGCGCGCCGTCGTAGCTGGCGAGCAGCAGGGTCAGCCAGAGGATCGCGGCGACGATCGCGACCAGCTTGAGCAGGAACAGCTTGGCGGGCGCCACGTCGAGCGAGAACTCCTGCTGCCGGCGCCGGTCGCGCACCTCCTGCCACACCACCGCGGCGATCATCACGAGGCCCAACAGCAGGGTGATGTTGTGGTAGTTGGTGTTCGGGCCGACCGCGGGCAGGAAGCCGTTGCCGATCTTCTGCAGGCCGCCCGGGAAGGGGCCCAGCGTCTGGCCCTGGAGGAGGATCTCCGTGAGGCCGCGGAAGAGCAGCATGCCGGCGAGGGTGACGATGAAGGACGGTATGCCCGCGTAGGCGATCAACAGCCCCTGCACCGAGCCCGCCACGGCGCCCATCAGCAGGCACAGCACCAACGCGACCGGCCACGGCACCTGGTGATTGACCATCAGGACCGCCGCGAAGGCGCCCACGAACGCCGTCAGCGAGCCGACCGACAGGTCGATGTGCCCGGCGATGATGACCAGCATCATGCCGATCGCGAGGATCAGGATGTAGCTGTTCTGCAGCACCAGGTTGGAGACGTTGCGCGGCAGCAGCAGGTCCCCGCCGGTCCAGACCTCGAAGAGGATCACGATCAGACCGAGCGCGATCAGCATGCCGTACTGCCGCATGTTGCGCCGCAGACCGTCCAGCACCAGCCGCAACAGGCCGCCGCCCGCGCCCGATCCGTCCTTGCCCGGCGGTGCCGCGGCCGGGATCTTGTCGGTGACGTCCGTGCTCATCGCGTTACCTCTTTGTCCTTCGTCATCTGGCGCATCAGCACTTCCTGCGTGGCCTCGGCCCGGGGCACCTCACCGGTCAGCCGGCCCGCCGCCATCGTGTAGATGCGGTCGCACATGCCGAGCAGCTCCGGCAGTTCGGAGGAGATGAAGACCACCGCCTTGCCCTCGGCGGCGAGTTGGTCGATGACCGTGTAGATCTCGTACTTGGCGCCCACGTCGATGCCTCGGGTGGGCTCGTCCAGGATCAGCACCTCGGGACCCGCGAAGATCCACTTGCTGAGGACGACCTTCTGCTGGTTGCCGCCGGACAGCTTGCCCACCGGCTCGAACACCGTCGGCGCCTTGATGTTCATCGACTTGCGGAACCGCTCGGCGACCTGCCGCTCCTCCTGCTCGTCGACCACACCGCGCTGGGAGACCTTGTTCAGGGCGGCCAGCGAGATGTTCCGGTTGATCGTGTCGATGAGGTTGAGGCCGTAGTGCTTGCGGTCCTCGGTGACGTACGCGATGCCGTGTCCGACCGCCTCCGCTACGGACTTGGTGCGGATCTCCTGGCCGTCCTTGAGGACCGTGCCGCCGGCGTAGCGGCCGTAGGAGCGCCCGAAGACGCTCATCGCGAGTTCGGTGCGGCCGGCGCCCATGAGTCCGGCGATGCCGACGATCTCGCCCCTGCGCACATTTATTGACACATCGTCAACTACCTTGCGCTGCTGGTCGATCGGGTGGAAAACGGTCCAGCCGCGGATCTCCAGAGCGGGCGCCGCCTCGGGCTTGCCCTCGTGCGGGGTGCGCTCGGGGAAGCGGTGGTCGAGGTCGCGGCCGACCATGCCGGAGATGATCCGCTCCTCGGTCGTCTCCGGCGCCTTCACGTCGAGGGTCTCGATCGAGCGGCCGTCCCGCAGGATCGTCACCGAGTCGGCGACCCTGCGGATCTCGTTCAGCTTGTGCGAGATGATGATGCAGGTGATGCCCTGCTTCTTCAACTCCAGGATGAGATCGAGGAGTTTGCCGCTGTCCTCGTCGTTCAGGGCCGCCGTCGGCTCATCCAGGATGAGCAGTTTCACCTTCTTCGACAGCGCCTTCGCGATCTCCACGAGCTGCTGCTTGCCCACGCCGATGTCGGCGACGCGGGTCTCCGGATGGTCGCTCAGGCCCACCCGGCGCAGCAGTTCGGTGCCGTGCCGCAGCGTCTCGTTCCAGTTGATGAGCCCGCGTGTGGCGTGCTCGTTGCCGAGGAAGATGTTCTCCGCGATCGACAGGAACGGCACCAGCGCCAGCTCCTGGTGGATGATGACGATGCCGTGCTGCTCGCTCGCCCGGATGTCACGGAAACGGCACTCCTCTCCTTCGAAGAGGATGTCGCCCTCGTAACTGCCGTGCGGATGGACGCCGGAGAGCACCTTCATCAAGGTGGACTTCCCGGCGCCGTTCTCACCGCAGATGGCATGGACCTCGCCCTGACGGACCGTCAGTGTGACGTCCGAGAGCGCTTTGACACCGGGAAAGGTCTTGACGATCGAGCGCATTTCCAGGACGGGTCCCGCCATGGTCGTGCCTTCCAATCAAGTGTGGTGGTCAAAGGGCGGCGGAATTACTTGAGTTGGGCGTCGGTGTAGTAGCCGCCCTTGACCAGCACGTCCTCGTAGTTGGTCTTGTCCACGCTGACCGGCTGGAGCAGGTAGGCGGGGACGACCTTGGTGCCGTTGTCGTAGGTCTTGGTGTCGTTGGTCTGCGGCGTCTTCTTGTTGAGGACGTCGTCGATCATGGTGTCCGCGACCTTGGCGAGCTCACGGGTGTCCTTGTAGACGGTCTGCGTCTGCTCACCGGCGATGATCGACTTCACCGAGGCCAGCTCGGCGTCCTGGCCGGTGATGACCGGCAGCGGCTTGCTGGCGGAACCGTAGCCGTCCGACTTCAGCGCGGACAGGATGCCGATGGAGATGCCGTCGTAGGGCGACAGCACCGCGTCGACCCGGCCGCTCTTGTAGGAGCCGGTGAGGATGTCCTCCATGCGGTTCTGCGCCTTGGTGCCGTCCCAGCGCAGGGTGGTCACCTTGTTGAGCGCGGTCTGACCGGACTTGACGACCAGTACCTTCTGGTCGATGTACGGCTGGAGCACGCTCATCGCGCCGTTGAAGAAGTACTTGGTGTTGTTGTCGTCGTTCGAGCCGGCGAACAGCTCGATGTTGAACGGGCCCTTCTTGCCGGCGTCCAGACCGAGCTTCTTGACGATGTAGGTGGCCTGGAGCACACCGACCTTGGTGTTGTCGAACGACGCGTAGTAGTCGACGTTCTTCGTGCCGAGGATGAGGCGGTCGTAGGCGATGACCGGGATCTTCGCGGCGGCAGCCTCCTGGAGCACGTTGTTCAGGGACTTGTTGTCGATCGCCGCGATGATCAGGCCCTTGACGCCCTGGGTGATCATGTTCTCGATCTGGGAGACCTGGGTGTCCGGGTCGTCCTCGCCGTAGACCAGTTTGGTCTTGTAGCCCTTGGTCTTGAGGTCCTTGACCATGTTGTCGCCGTCGGAGATCCAGCGCGCGGAGGACTTCGTCGGCATCGCGATGCCGATCGTGCCGCCCTTGGCGCTGCTCTCCTTCTCCTTGCTGCCGCCCGAGCCACTCTGTCCGCAGGCGGACAGGGTCAGCGCGAGGGTGGCGGCGCCGGCTATGAGGGGGAGGGCGCGGCTTCTGCTGATGCGCATGTGAACTGGCCTCATTCTTCTCGTCGTTGAGAGGTGCAGCGAGTGCGTGGGGGGTGGTTCGGGATGCGGTGCGGTTGTGCGGGGTGGTGCCGGTTGTGTTGTGTGGTGCGGGCCCGGTGGGGGCTTGTCGCGCAGTTCCCCGCGCCCCTATGAAGGCGGGCCCGGTTTCCAAGGGCCCCCGTATCCCCCGCGCCCTTTGAGCGCCGGCCCGGGTTTTTTTGGGGCGCGGGAAACCGCGCGACCAGCCCCCACCGGCCCGTGGGCCCCATCGGTCAGTCAGTGGCACTCTCTGCGGGGAAACGGTTGAGGGAGCCCGGCAACCTGGACCCGAGCGGAGCCATGTCCCCGTCCGCGCCGTGCCTGGCCAGCAGGTCGAGGGCGAGCCGCCCACGACGGACCCGTTCCCGCGCCGTGTCGAGCGTGACGTCCCGCAGGTGGGTGCCCCACGGGTAGATACCGGGCGCCTTGGACAGGCCGAACTTCAGGTACAGCGGGGCGCCGCGCCGGATCAGTTCCGCGACCTCGTACATCCGGATGTAGCCACCGAGGTCGTCCGGCGCCTCGATGTACATGTCCATCGGAGCCGCCGACACCCGCCGGATCTCGGTGAGATGATCGAGCGTCAGATCGCTGGGCACGTTGAGGGAGTCGGCGCCCAGCTGCTCATAGACCGCGTACGCGGCCGGGTTGACCGGACCGATCAGCGCCGAGACCTTGAGCGTGGTGTCGGCCGGGATGATCCCGGCGAGGCGCGCCCGGTGCAGCGTCCACAGCACACCCTCGTCGGCGACGAGCAGGCATTTGACGCCCAACTCCGTTGCCCGCACGGCGTCTTCGACACAGCCGGCGACCGCGTCGTGACCCCGGGCGCGCAGGCCCCCGCCGCGCGAGTCGGAGCGGACCGAACCGCCGATGTCCCAGGTCCCGCGCGGACCCGTGAACAGGCAGAGCTCGATGTCGCGTGCGGCCGTCGCCTCGACCATCTCGGTGATCTCGGCGTCGGTCAGCATCCACACACCGCTGCCCTGGCTGATCCGGTGGATCGGGACGTCGAGGCGCGAGGACTCCTTGAGGATGACCGCCAGCGCCTCGGGACCCTCGCAGGAGGGGATCTCGGTGCGCCAGCGACCGCCGCCGGGGAACGTGTGCGGCGAGGCGTCGGCGGGGTCGAGGGCGGGCGCGCCCAGGCCGAGCGCGGAGAGCGCCTGCTCCCCGGGCCTGCGGGCTGCCGTGGCGGTGTCGGTCACTGGCTGTCCTTCGTGTTCGGTATTTCGGACGCGGTTCGCGGCTCGGGGTACGGAAAAACTGTGGTGGTACGCCGGCACGGGGTGGTCAGGACACCCCGTGCCGACGTACGGCTGGGGGTTTCCTACGGCCGCAGCAGCACCTTGCCGACCTTGGGATCACCGGACCCCACCAGCTCGATGGCCTGCGGGAACTCGGCGAGCGGCAGCTCATGGGTGACCAGGGGAAGCGGATCGAGCAACCCCGCCCCGAACACCCGCACCGTGTGCGCCCAGGCGTCCGGCGGTGCCCCGAAGACGGTGTGCACCTCCAGCTGCCGTACGACGAGATCGGTCGGGTCGAGACCCTCGGCGCCCGGCGCGGGGATCCCGGTCAGGACCAGGCGTCCGCCGCGCCTGAGCAGGGCGGCGGCCGTGCGGGCCGCGTCCGCCGAGCCGGCGGTCTCGATCACCACGTCGAAGTCGTCGGGGAGCGGTTCGTTCTTGGTACGGAAGTCCGTGGCGCCGAACTGCTCGGAGAGGGCCGCGCGGTCCGGGCGCGAACCCACGACCAGGAGTTCGGCGGGGGAGTTCGCCTTGAGGAACTGGATCGCGAACATGCCGAGGGTTCCGGTGCCGACCACGGCTACCCGCTCACCCGGCCGAGCGTTCGCCTTCAGTGCCGCCGCCGCGATGCAGGCCGCCGGTTCCAGCAGCGCCGCCGCCGTCAAGTCGGCCTCGTCCGGGAGGACATGGAGGAGCCGGGCGGGGAGGGTGAGGGTGGTGGCCATCGCGCCGGGCTGGGTGAAGCCCGTCTCCTCGTAGCCCGCCGAGCACAATGTCGTCTCGCCCGCGTGACACCGGTCGCACACCTGGCAGTTGCGGAAGCCCTCGCCAACGACCTTGCGGCCGACCAGACTTGACGGCACCCCGGCGCCGACCGCCTCCACCGTGCCGGACCACTCGTGGCCCGGCGTGAGGGGGTAACGGACGTAGCCCTCGGGCCTGTTGCCCTGGTACACCTCGCGGTCGCTGCCGCAGATGCCGACCGCGTGGACGCGCACCAGCGCCTCGCCCGCTTCCGGCTGCCGCGCCTCGTGCGGGACCAGCCGGTGCTCGCCCGGTCCCGCGATGACGACCGCCGTGCTCACTTCGAGCCCTTCGGCTTGCGCTGCTCCCAGCCGTCCGCCCACAGGTCGAACCGGGCCTGCTGCTGCGGGAATTCGGCCGCCGCGTCGGTGTCCAGCTCGACGCCGAGACCGGGCGCGTCGGAGAGGTGGAAGTAGCCGTCGATCACCTGCGGGGCACCCTTGACGACCTTCTTGATGTCGGCGTCCGCGAAGTCGTTGAAGTGCTCCAGGATCTTGAAGTTCGGTGTGGAGAAGCCGACTTGGAGCGAGGCGGCGGTCAGCACCGGCCCGCCGACGTTGTGCGGGGCGACCAGGACGTAGTGCGCCTCGGCGGTCGCGGCCAGCTTGCGCGTCTCCCAGATGCCGCCGATGTGGCCGACGTCGGGCTGGATGATGTCGACGGCCTGGCTCTCGAACAGCTCGCGGAACTCGACGCGGTCGTGGATGCGTTCACCCGTGGCCACCGGGATGTCCACCTTGGCGGCGACCTTCTCCAGCGCCTTCAGGTTCTCCGGGGGGCAGGGTTCTTCCAGCCAGGCCGGCTTGAAGGGTGCGAGCTCGTGCGCCAGCCGTACCGCGGTGGACGGCGAGAATCGGCCGTGCATCTCCAGCATCAGCTCGGCGTCCGGGCCGATCGCGTCCCGTACGGCCTCGATGAGCGAGACGGCGTACAGGGTCTGCTCGTGGTCGAGTTCGAAGTGCCCGGTGCCGAACGGGTCGATCTTCAGCGCCTTGTAGCCGCGCTCCATGACCCCCTGGGCGGCCTTGTGATAGGCCTCCGGGGTCCGCTCGGTGGTGTACCAGCCGTTGGCGTACGCCTTCACCTTGTCGGTGACCTTGCCGCCGAGCAGCTGCCACACCGGCACACCGAGGGCCTTGCCCTTGATGTCCCAGCAGGCCATCTCGATGACGGCGATGCCGGACATGACGATTTCGCCCGCCCGGCCGTAGTCGCCGTACTTCATCCGGCGTACGAGGTCTTCCACGGCGAACGGATCGGAACCGAGAATGTGGTTTGCCTCGGCCTCGCGCAGGTAACCGATCAGCGCGTCGGTGTGGCCCAGCATCCGGGTCTCGCCGACGCCTGTGACGCCCTCGTCGGTGTGCACTTGGACGTACGTCAGATTGCGCCATGGCGTCCCGACCACGTGCGTGCTGATTCCCGTGATGCGCACGGCAGCTGCCCCCTGTGCTCTTCGGTGCTGTTCGAAATTTCGGCTCACGTTCGAAATGCTGGGCAGACAGTAAGGACGGCGGGGCTGGGGTGTCAATGGGTCGAACAAGTAACGGTTTCGGCAAGGGGGTCGATCGCCGGTCGGGTCTCGGTCGGGTTCGGCGCGCGGTTCCTTGCACAATTTTCACAGACGTGACTATGAACGTTACCTGTGAGGAACTTAGTCTTCGGGCGTCATGGACTACTGCCACCCCTGCGGCCGGCACCTGAACGGCGCCCTCGCGTGCCCGGGGTGCGGCGCGTCCGCCGAAGTTCCCGTCGTATCAACTCCTGCCTACGAGGCAGGGGTTGACGTGCGTTCACAAACGGACGGTGGGGGCGACCAGGCCTCCGACGCCGACGAGTCGGGCGAGGAGCACGGCAGCGAACACGAGGGGCGCGCCGCACGGCGGAGGAACCGCGGGCGGGGCGACAGTGATGGTGACGGTGGCGCCGAGGGCCCGGAGACGGTGGGTGCGAGTCGTCGCGATCGCAAGGCCGCCGCACATCGTCGGCGGCGGCGCCGGGTGCTCCTCGTCACGGCCGGCTTCGTGCTCGCGGCCGGCGGGCTGAGCCTGGCCGAGCTGGGCACGGACGCGCCGTTCTCGACCTCGAAGCCCGCCGCGCCGGGCGACGCGTCGGCGGAGGGTGCGGCATCCTCGGAGGCGAGCGGTACGGCCGAGCCCCTGGGCGCCACGAAGACCGTGGGTGCGGGTGCGGGCTCGGCTTCTCCGGATGCGTCGGCGTCGCGGAGTGCTTCGCCCTCGGAGTCCGGGAAGGGGACGAAGAGTCCCTCCGAGTCGCTGACACCGACGACCGCCGCCGGTCACACGTCCCCCACGTCTACATCCACGACGGATCCGACGACCACTCCGACCTCGGAGCCGTCGTCGTCGGAACCGAGTCCTACACCGTCGCCTTCGGAAACCTGCAAGCAGATCCTGTGGTGGTGCTCCTGAGCCGTTCGGCTTGGGGGGGCGGGGTGGCTTGGGTCGGGGTTCGGGGCGGCCTGGGTCAGATCTCCAGCATCCGTCGTAGCAGGCCTCGGAGTGCCAGTCTTTCGTCGTCCGACAGCCCGGCGAGTGGTTCTCGGGCGAAGCGCAATGATTCGCGCAGGCTACGGGCCACCTGGCGCCCCTCGTCCGTCGCCGCCGCCAGCTTCACCCGCCGGTCGGCGGGATCGGGGCGGCGTTCCACCAAACCCCGCGTCTCCAGCCTGTCCACGATCCCGGTGACGTTCGACGGCTCGCACTTCAGCTTCTGCGCCAGCTTGCGCATCGGCAGCGGTTCCAGGGACAGCAGGCTGAGCAGCCGCGCCTGGGCGCCGGTCAGCGAGTGGTCGCCCGCCGCGTCCTCGTAGTCCTCGTAGAACCGCGCCACGACATCGCCGATCAGCTCGACGACCTCCAGGGTCACGGGGTCGGCGCGGCGCGTCTTTTCGGGTGTGGCCATGGGCTCAAGCGTACCCCGTTACTTGACAACATGAAATATTCAGGAGCATGGTTGTTTCAGGTACTGAAGTATTTGAACGCCATGCATTGAGGAAAGGCGCTTGTGATGATCAACCGCGAATGGCACCTGCTCAGCCGTCCGGTCGGCTGGCCGAAGCCCGAGGACTTCGCCCTGGTGGAGACCGAGACCCGGACCCCGGGCGAGGGCCAGGTGCTGGTGCGGAACAAGTACCTCTCCGTCGACCCGTACATGCGCGGCCGCATGAGCGCCGCCAAGTCGTACGTGGCCCCCTTCGAGCTCGGCAAGGTCATGCAGGGCGGCGCGGTCGGCGAGGTCGTCGAGTCCAACGCCGAGGGTTTCGCGGTCGGCGACCACGTGCTGCACTTCGGCGGCTGGCGCGAGTACGCGACCATCGACACCAAGGGCGCCGTCAAGGTCGACCCCGACCTCGCCCCGCTCTCCACCTACCTCGGCGTCCTCGGCATGACCGGCCTCACCGCCTACGCCGGGCTGCTGCGCACCGCCTCCTTCAAGGAGGGCGACTCGGTGTTCGTCTCGGGCGCGGCTGGTGCCGTGGGCAGCCAGGTCGGGCAGATCGCCAAGCTCAAGGGCGCGTCTCGGGTCATCGGCTCCGCCGGGTCCGACGAGAAGGTGAAGTTGTTGGTCGAGGAGTACGGGTTCGACGCTGCCTTCAACTACAAGAACGGGCCGGTGAGTCAGCAGCTGCGGGAGGCTGCTCCGGACGGTGTCGATGTGTACTTCGACAACGTCGGGGGTGAGCATCTTGAGGCTGCTATCGGTTCGCTCAACGAGCGTGGGCGCATTGCCATTTGCGGCATGATCTCCGTCTACAACAGCACCGAGCCGGCTCCTGGGCCGAAGAACCTCGGGCGGCTCATTCAGACCCGGGGGCGTATCGAGGGGTTCCTCGTCGGCGACCACTACGACCTTCAGCCGGAGTTCGTCCGGGAGGTCGGCGCTTGGGTGGCTTCCGGGGAGCTGAAGTACCGGGAGACCGTCGTCGAGGGGATCGAGAACAACCTTGAGGCGTTCCTGGGGCAGCTGCGGGGGGACAACACGGGGAAGATGATCGTCAAGCTCTGACGGGGTGTTTTCTGACGGGGGCGGTGTTGGGTAGGTGCCGGGTAGGTGGGCCCCTGCTGGATAGGCGCCCTCGCGCGCACCTCCTTTGGTTCGGTCGCCTTCGGGGCGCTTCAAGCCGGTGTCGAGAGCCCCACCGTGCTCGGCGCTGCGCGCCTCCGCGCTCCCCCACTCTCGGCTTCGCTCGAGCGGGAGGGGCCCC
>Ga0307511_10000927_pt1 | contig 30998 bp, 32 predicted proteins | sample 13_EM_MG_FD_200266 | JGI IMG/M metagenome (GOLD analysis project Ga0307511, IMG submission 200266) | Populus trichocarpa ectomycorrhiza microbial communities from riparian zone in the Pacific Northwest, United States - 13_EM | ecosystem: Host-associated > Plants > Roots > Unclassified | place... | reverse complement strand
GTGTAGATGGCGGTGCAATGAAAAATGAGAATACTGGGCGAAAGCCCAACGCAGTTCCGGCCCCAGGGTGTGGGTCCCGGGTGTGTGAGGTAGCTGTGCGGGGTGGGTCCCAAGAAGTTGGCCTTTGCCAGTGGGATGTAATGGCACGAATGCGAATGTGTCGCAAAGACTTAACCCTCTGGTTTTAATTATTCCTCCCTATTATTCAGTACCAGTGCAACTGCGACTACGATGCTACCAAACCGACCTCAGGGAGCACAATCGCACTGAATGTTAATATTTGGTGATCATTGTACATCAACGAAACGGGCGGAATTAGTAGGAAGTACTCGGGAGTGACCCGCAGGCGTTAGACGGCTTGGCAAGCAAGGTTTCTGCTGACGCAGTCGGCGCTTCTCTAGTGGTTTTTACCCACGGCTTTTATTTGGGGGTGGTCCTGTGTCTCGCGTGCACGACACGTGGACCCCACGGTCATCCTCGCCGATGACCGCCGGTGGAAGTGTTGCCCGCGTACAGGCCGCGATGAGGTTGCGAGCTTTCAAGGTTGTCATGCCTCCGGGCGTGAGTTCCACGGAAATGAGATTCAAATTGTGTAATTTCGACACTGGGTGACTGTCCGTAGGATGTACAACGTGTACACACGAATCCAGATGAATATCGGCGCCATATAAGGGAACTGTCAGGACCCCGACCGTTGCGCCGGGTCACGGATATTGACTCAAAACCGCTCATCTGGAATCGTAACACTGGGATCATTTCGTTCGAAGCCCAGCCAACTGCCCAAATTATGGGGGGCGGGAAGGACCACAACCCTACCTATCTTAGGCCCACTGAGTGCTCGTGTTACCCGCACGCCCCAGCTTTCGATTTCATTGAGCTACGCTATGTGGATGGCCATAGATATTGAGGAATAAACCTCGGCTAGTGGCACCCTTCTGCGACAGATATGTAAAAATCTGGTTTTACTATCTAGTCTTATGGATAGTCACCCACTGCATATATACAACCAGTTGTGTCGATCTTTCCCGTCCCTGGGTAGCGCCCAACTGGTAAACGTACAGGGCGACTTTCGGAACGGTTTGGCGCGCCTGGCCAAGGGTTCCGTGAGAATCCCCCCGACACACTTCCTCGTCGGCGTTGCCTCCTCAAAAATCCTCGGCTTTCTCCCTGCCAACGTCAGGCGCGTTTTCTAGTGATCTCAATTACCGTCACGGTTTATCTGACCTCCGCATTAGTTCATGGAATCCGCTCCCATCAAGACTGAAGATGCCACGTTGAAGGCGGCCGAGAGCGAGGTCGTGACCGTACTCACCCACCTGAAGAAACTTCTCCGCATCGAGAACCAACTATGTTCCCTGCTCCTGCAACTCCCCACCGAGACCATCATTCACATTCTCTCGTATATCATGGAAGCCGTGGAACAATCTCGCGTTTGGCAGCCGATTTTCAGCACGTGTCACCGCATCCACTGTATTATACGAACCGCGACTGAACTGTGGTGGAAGGTCGATTTCACGCGAAGCAGGGTAGCGCTCTGTGCGATTGCGAGATCGAAGGGGAGCCCTCAGGCCATACTCGCCGACCTTCACCCGGAAACCAACTGGGAGAACAAAAAGGCCCGGAAACTCCTGGACTATTGGAGGGACAACGAAGCGCTTCACGGTCATCGGCTCCACACGTTGGAACTATGCGGAGAACCCTCTGACTGGGCTCGCTTTTCCTGGATCTTCGAACGACCCCTCCCTCGTCTCCGCCACCTCAAGATCCGCTTTTTTGGTCCATTCGATATTGATGAAGATGAAGACGAACGACTTCCGATCCCTCGCCCAGTGGCCTTGCGGCTTCCGATGGACCTCCCGTTACAAACACTCGATCTCAATAACGCCACGTTGCCCTGGTCATCAAACCTTTTCGCTGGGCTGAGGGAACTACGCATGGACTTTAGGGATTGCGAAATGGTTGTGGAAATTTCAGCGGATGAACTACTTGGGGTTTTTGACGCTTCCCCGCAATTGGAGAGTTTGTCGCTGGTACAAGTTCGGCCAAGGATCCCAGTCAGGGGTGACGAACCGCAGTATGCCCCAACCCGAATCGCACGACTTCCGAACCTAGCCTTCCTCGAACTAGACAACTCTCCAGAATCCGTTGGTTATACTCTGATCCACATGAGCATGCCCGCAATCGATTCCCTTGAGATTCGTTCCCATGTTCATTTACCATCCGAAGTCCCATGGTCGCTCCGCTTCTTCTTCCTCAACCGCCATCTTCCCAATCGTCTCTTCCCAAATCCTCCGGTATTTGGGATCCGGGCTAGCAATAAATACGAGGGCGGGCCGTTGAGCTCGATGCATGTCACCATCGGAGGCCTCAAAATGTGGTTCGAGTTTGACCCTGACGTGGGGGAAACCGTCCGCGCTGCCATCATGGCATGCGTCCCCCCAATGGTTCCACGGTCCGTCGCCATTCTCAAACTCGAGAACTTAAATTTGGGCGAACGCGAGTGGAGGGAGTTCTTCAGGTCACATCCAGAAGTGTGTTTGATTGAGTGTATGAACCCTTTTGGGCAGCCCATGTCCAATTCGTTATGGGACGCCTTGTCTCCTGCTGGAACGGGTGCGGCCCCCCTGTGCACAAAACTTGAATCAATCACGCTTTTCGACAATCGAGGATTCGCACCACCCTTGCTCGACTGCCTCCTAAATCGCAAAAGCGCTGGCTTCAGGCTGCGTCACCTCAAACTTGGCAGCTTGGATACCAGATTTCGCGGGGAGTTTTGCCTCTCGGTTGAAGAGCTCCAAGTTGTCAACGCGCCATACGATTCATATGACTTGGAAACAGTGTGTCCAATTCCAATGAATCAACTAGGCTTTTATATACTGACCACAACTCTCAGTGGAAAATCTCTTGCAGTTTCGAGGCCGATGACGGAGTCTAGTGCAGTCCCTTATGCCTAGTGGCAGGAGTTGAGCCAACTCAATGACAGGCGAGGCGTGTCTTGTATCGTTGAGTGCCGACCTGTGGTATAACGTATCCGCGATCTTCCCCATGAGTTGGCGAATGTTTGAACTACAAACCTATTTCGATTCGTTAGAACATCCTGTCTTGTATCTTGGCACATACCATGGCCGTTTTTTCTCGGGTGGCAAGGGTCGTGTGATTCCCACTTACAGGCGCTCGACGTTCAACAAATCACAGGATGCCTGTTGGTTAGTCACTGACCACCACCACCGGACTCCCGCAATTCCAAAATCATCCCCGCGCCGTTATCTAACCTGGCTGAGTTTCCTATCGAGATTCTAGAGCGAATTCTCCTATGCTTTCCCGGTCAGGATATCGTCAAGATGGAAGCGGTACGGAGCTCCACTGCGATATCCAGCCGAACTTCTGTTGACTTTGCGCTGGACGATCTAGATTAACCGACGTTTGCGGGACCTCGTTCGTAACCCCCACCCCCCACCTTCAATTTGACGAATCACAGTTTGCTCACTTCACCTCACAGGTGCTCAGCCTCTCATCCTTGGACCGGGGCGCGTTTGTCGCGTGGGATACGAATTTCGAATGGTCCATTTACCTAAAAAGTCAGTTATCACGGAGTTGATTGTGTTGAACACACTCATTCCACGGGGTCGTCTTGGGAATCTACTACGATTAGGACTGCCACAAATGTTCCACGGCCGGGCTGCATGCATACGCGTCGACCACGACCGACCGTTAGGGACGCTAAACGTGGACGAGCCGCTCACTGCTGACCAGGCTCTGGCTGAGCAAACGCGGTTACCATGCACAGACTCTTGCGTACCATGGGATGAGTGGAGGGGGATTCTGTGGTCATGGGGATTCTGTGGTCGTGGGGATTCTGTGGTCGTGGGGATTCTGATAGGTGAGAGCAAGCCAGAAATCCTTGTTCACGGCGTCCAGGCAGTGGCGGTGTGGTCGTACTTCGCTGGTGATCGGGATGTCCAAACATGACTTTAGCTGGCGAGGGCGCAGTTCCCCACTACTTCGGGGTGGAAGGGGTGGTGAGACGGGGGAATACGCGATTTGAAAATCGTTGGGGTCTCAGATTTAAACCGTGTGATGGTATGCGCCCATGGGATCTGAAATCGTTCAGTCGCGGGAGTTTATTTTATTTGGTGAGCCGTGTCCCCAGTCCGTTTGGATCGAAATCGTGTGCGATACCGTGGTAAGGTGATAACAAACAGAGGGAATAAGTTGGATGTTGCCCTTCAAGCTTGGGAGTTGATTTGAGGGTGTGGTTACGACGGGATCGCACAAATGGGAGTCGGTTTGTTTGGCTCATTTGCGCATTGCCGAGGAGGGGAGGGGTCGCGGTGGGTACGATAGCTGAGGTGATAGCGTTCACCTGGATCCTCCACCTGGTTGAATCAGAGCGAACCCGGCGAGTGTATGGTAGGAGGCCGACCGAAGCCGCATATATTCAGGTATACGAACGTGTGGGTGTGCGCGAGGGAATATGAAAGTGAAAAGGTAAAACACGATGAAGACGTGAGGCACGACGACCTTTAAACGCTCGGGTTCACGGGCGTGCCCGGACACGACAAGAGACGGAAGCCCGTGAGGGCGAACGGGTTTGTCGCCAGAGTTATCGCGTTGTTTCCGGGTCGTTCCGACCCAAACGGGAGTTCATCATCGCCGGGGCTTGTGATAGTACATTGGTATGAGAGTTTGGTGCCATGAGAAATGCGAGCGCCTGGGGCGGTACGAAGAATGGCTGCTGTTACACGGAGAGACGGGGGTATGGAGATCTAATCGTCAACAAGTGACCTTCGGACCAGAGAACACTCATCAACGCGACGGGCTGGATAGTCGTCGAATAGAATGGTCTCTCCATTAAAGGGCTGCCTGAGGGCTCTGGACTGTCCCGGACAGACACCGTGGACGCGGTTGAGCTGTCCGTCGATTTTCGCCACCCTCAACATCGATAGAGTCACCAATGCGTCCAGAAAGGCACAGCGTGCAAAGCAGCACCGGGGTGCATTGATGCGGAGTGATGAACTGTACTAAATTCGTGGAACGTGAATAGGGAGGTCCGGGGGTACTTCTGTGTAAGGGGCAGGTTCCCGGTCGAAATCACCGAGTGAGAGAGACGAAGTTGAGGAGGCGACAATCCTACAATAACCTTGCCAGAGTGTGTCACGCTTTGGATCCGGACAACAATCTCTCGTTCTCCTGAGTTTGACGCTTCCAGCTCAACAATCCCACCCTTCGGGTGCAACGGTCCGGAGCGTTTTGATCGCTTTGCAAGATAACCCGATGGCAAAATCTTCATCCGTTGAACGACCTTCCGGAGGGCGACCATGTCTCCCCGTGGTCTCAAGTTGCCAGCACCCGCAGGAAAAGCCATAGAGAGGGTTTCAAACTTCCAGGAAACGAAACCGCAATCTCCGAGCCATGCGCCTTCAGTTGGCACGTCCCTACTCGTCACTGCGGTCCCCATCGACATCATTGAAGATATTTTACTCCGCCTACCCGCCCAGGATATTCTCAGGATGAAACAGGTGCGTTGGGACAGTGGAAGTATGAGCGTTTGATCAGGTGACAACTGACCCACGTACCATGTCAGGTCAATTGGGCCTTTGCGAACCTGATCTCCACGTCGTCGTCGTCAGTCTTGAAGTATCGACTTGAACTTTTGGCCGCAGGCTTGGTCGAGAATCCTCAGTTCCCGTGTAGCCTGAAGGAGGGACGAAGGCGGGTTGAGGAATACCTGAACGTGTGGGAGAACCTGGATGCCATCAAGAAACGCGAATACTCCCTGAACCCGCAGATCGAGGCACTCTACGGGGAGCTATTTCCTGCAGGGTGGGGTCTCCTCGCAGGCCTTACACACCACTCGGTATTATTTTATCGCGTGCCTCACACCACAACGGGTCGGCAGGGGATTAAGGAGTGGAAAGTTAATCATCCTTCCACCCTACACCAGGCCATCACACTCGCCGTATATTTGCCAGAAAATTTACTCGTTCTCGTGGGGTTTACATTCCCGTGAGTAGGGACACTTCCACCCAATAAGTGGAATTTTGACCGCTCGACAGTAATTACGAAATCCACCTTCTCAGCGCTGAGGACGGGTCGCCTCACCACCTGCCATTCGAGAACGTCCTATCGTGGGACACTTGCTTTAGTGGCGGAGACGTGTACGTTCAGTGTGTGAAGGTGACCGCATCCAGATTGATGCTTTTCGCCCGTATGTCCGCGGTCAACGTTTTAATCGTCTGGAATTGGAGAACTGGGGCCGTCGTAAGAGCGACCGATTTCCGGTGGATTTTTGCTCTAATTTCCGTCACCCTTATAGGTTCTCAAACGATCTAGCATAGAGGACGCGCTTCTACGGGACCAATACCCCGCGTTCAACTTCCTAGACGAGTTCCGATTGCTCACCTACACAAACCAAACCTCCGTCGATGGGGATGTCCTTTATTTGGTCATGTTCGACACGACCCTCCCCCAACAATCCCCGGACAGCTGGCGACGGTTTAACATAGCACCTCCATACCACCATCAGTACGCTGGAGAACACTGGACCTGGGAAGCCCAAATACACACAGAGCAGGGGGGAGGTTCTTACGATATGCCGTCCATCGCTGATCCAACTCAATCTGTGATCGTCGTCGTCCTCCTTCACCGCGAACACGAGATTGTTTCTTACGCGGATCCAGTTCTCTTTGTCGTACGGGCCACGACCCTGGTCAGATACATGTCTTCATCCCACCCCGGCCTACAGATTCCCTGGGACGACTGGAAGAGGGATGTGATGGTCGTAGAAATCCCCCGTGATTTTTCTCATGTCCGGACTTTCATTTGTGGCACCCGTGTCTTGTTCGCGTTGAGAACACACCGTGGGCAAGGAAATTATTGCGTCCAGGCATACGATTTCAGCCGGTGGGGATGCAGGGCTCTGGTTCGTGTCGGAAACGAAGAGGAGGGGATGATCATGCCAAATCCCAAGAAGGTTTGGTTCCCAAGAGCTCCTGATGAAGAGCTGTGGAGTATGAAAAGTTTGGGTGACAGCCTCGTGGTTATTAAGGCGAGTGGGTAACATAATCCCCTCGGGCATGCGATGGACTCACCCCCGTGCATTCAGAACATATCGCCCGCCCGCCATATATACGTCTGGGAGCTGGCCTAGCCGTTTACTATCGAGCTCGCGCATCCGATGCGACTGGCAATTTGGCGACGACTAGGTCATGGCACGGCAGCTATGAGTGGGAGCTGTGTGCACAGCCAAAACAAAAGGTAAACGGCGGCAGAATCCACAGCGGATAGTGGTATTGTGGGGGGACTAGGCGTTGTACAAGCCTACCAAATATACTAAGCGAAAGTTGATATGGTGTTGAGATCGTTTGCTGCATGTACAGGAGTACACTTGATGTCTCTGGGGCGGGTTTTTACCAGTACCTTCTCCAGGGCACCAGCGGAGGTCTCTCGGCCAACCGTGGTACGCCAGTCGGAGCCGTTTGGTGGCAACGGGGGTCGATCCGTAGGGACGAGAATGGCGTGCGCGATAAAAACCACTTCAAGCTGAGGGCCCTCTCGACGGCGTGGGAAATGAGTTTACGCAGCCGCCAGTTGCCCGATGAGGGCACCTCCGCGCTTTTACCACTTCCCGCTCACAAATCGCCAGAATTCTCTTCTGCTACCGTCCGCCGCGTTCCCTAATGGTTTTGGTTGCTGTTTGTCTAACCTTCACCATAGATCATGGTGCCCACTTTTGTCCGGGCTGGCGAAGCCACGTTGAACGAGACTGAGAATGAGGTTACGGTCGTACTCATCCACATGACGAAACTTCTCCGCTTGAAGAACCGGCTACGTTCTCCGCTTCTGCGACTCCCTACCGAGATCGTCGTCCACATTCTATCATTTATCATGCAGAATATGTATGAACGCCACGCTTGGCGTCCGGTTTTCCGCACCTGTCACCGCATTCACAGGATCATGTCTACCGCGACAGAACTATGGTGGGAGGTCGATTCTACACGGCCCAATACGGCTTGCATCGCGCTCAAAAGATCGGAGGGGACCCCTCAAGCGGTAATCGCAAGGCTTAATTGGGAACCGGCAGGCCAAGAAGAAATGCTGGAGTATTGGAGAGGACAACGGGTATCTCACGGTCACCGTCTCCACACATTAAGACTATACGGGTTCCCCTCCGACATCGCCCACTTCTCCTGGATCACCGAACAGTCACTGCCTCGCCTCCGCCACCTGACGATATTCTTCTCCGGTGCGCCAGATGACGAGGGTGGCGAATATTCCCTGTCTGAATCGGAGGTCGCGCTGCTCTCGGTTACCCTCCAGCTTCCGATGGACATGCCGCTGCGTGTGCTCCGTCTTCGTAACGCCACGCTACCCTGGTCGTCCAACATTTTCACCGGACTACGCGAATTGTATCTGAATGTCAAAGACTGCCCCATCCCCGTGGAGATTTCAGAGGACGAGCTGCTAAGAATTTTGGGCGTTTCCTCACAGCTAGAATGCTTATCGTTGGTGCAAGTCGGGCCAAGAATCCTTGTCGGGAGCAACGTTCGGCGGTTTACCCGCGAGAAAACCGTACAACTTCCGAGCCTCACCTCTCTTTCATTGGAAAATTCTCCAGAGGTCGTCGGTTACATTTTAGCCCACATTGACATCCCCGCCATCACTTCCCTCCAGATTCAATCACGCCTTCCCCCCCAAGACGTTGCGCGGTCTCTCAACTTCATGATCCCCGAAGACCCTGTTCAAAAGCGACTCGTGTCGAACCCTCCGGTGTTCGAGATCAGAACCACCGAGGGCAGGGTGCTCGGTAGTATGTTCGTCGAGATCGGCAGCCTCAAGATGTGGCTTGACTTTGACTTGGACGACGCAGAAATTATCAGTGACACCATCATCGCTCACCTTCAGCCACTGGTTCCACCATCCACGACCGTTCTCAAAATCAGCTATTTTGGGTTGGAACTGGACGAGGTGAGGTGGAAGGAGTTTGTCATTTCACATCCAGAATTGCGTTCGATCGAATGTTCGAACTCCTCTGGTGAATCCATGTCTGGGTCACTGTGGGACGCCTTGTCCCCTACCGGAACGGAATCAATCCCCCCGTGCCCCAAGCTCGAGTCGATCTCGCTTTTTGACAATCCGGCGTCCGCACACTTGCTCAGCTGCCTTCTGAACCGGAAGAACGCCGGGTTCGAGCTCAAGTATCTCAGGACAATGGATTCGGTTGATGGGCTAGCTGAGGCATTTGGTCACTTGGTCGAAACGCTCAAAGTTGATAAGCCCAAGGATAAATTGGCCCGGAAGTTGGCTCAAGAGGTGCGCCCCGTTCAATCGACGAACTTCGCATCTAATGCCATGCTCCAAGTGGAGGCGGTTTCGGTTCCTAGATGGGTTCAGGATGCCGTTTTGATAGTGCCCCCCGCTGTGATAAGTGTGTACTATAATAAATAATTTTCAAGCTGACGTTTACGGATGCCCACGTACGTGACCAATTGAAAAAGCTACACAGTGCCGGTCCCCTTCTGTGCGGTTGTTGGCGAAACAGGGTGGGAACCCCCAATGGCGAACCATACCGTCCGCCCGACGCCGCAAAACGGAGTGCCGGGCCAAGGAGTTGACTGTCACGTTGCGATTGACATGCACTGCTGGGAAGTAGTCCGGCGAACCAGTATAGGGATGTGAGGGTGCTTGTGCAGGATTGGAACCTGAGACTCGTGTGATAGCATGCCGTTCAGTACCGTAAGTCTACTCTTGTCCCACCGGAAAGGCGCCGCAGATTGATCGCTTGGTCGGGGAGTGCACATGGATGATGTCTTCCATGTTTTGGATATGATGTAAAGCTCTTCTCCCAATCTTGTCGTTGCTCCCGCACTCCCCGGACTAGTACCAGCCAAAGGCTCGTCGTTAATCTGTATCGTCTACACGCCGACAAATATTAAGGTGATGCGATAGTATAGGTTTAAGAACGCTGCACCACTATGGCCACGTCCACCGGAAAAAGTCAAACTTCCATGAAGGTGGGGCCTGGGAAGGACCGCGATCCCACCTACTTCAAGCCTACCGGGTGTGGGTGCTATCTCTAGTCATAAACCCACAATCCCACCGGCATATACTTCGTGAAGAGCTTCGGATGCTGAGGAATGAATGTAAACCTCGGCCAATTGTATCCTATTGGAATGTGTAATGGACGGTCCCCCGATGCACCCGACGGCCCCCCGCTCTCCGTTTTGGGCGCAAGGTTTTCAAAGAACCGTCACCTCGTATTCACAACGGTGATATGGTTGGCGACGTTCCGCGGCGAAACCAGTGTTCAGGATTATCCCGTCCGTGATGAAACATCGAGGAAGCGGTACGACGTATAGATTGTACAATTCAGATATGAATACATGAGGGTCGAGCACATCACTCTCCTTTTGCAATTTTGCTCTGGGGTCTCATCGCGTACCCGGTCCAACTCTGGGGATCAATCCACCTGTCAGTATCCATCGCAGACATGCAAATAGATGGACGCACCTCATCATACAGGGCAACACCCTTCACGCCGAGTAAGTTCAAACCCAACCACAACACCCCTGCAGTCATCCCACTCCCGCAGCTCGCCACCACCTTTCTCTTACCCTCCAATATCGCCTTGGTCTCCTCCTCACCCACAGCCTTCTTGAGTTCTTCAAGGATTTGATCACGGGTTTTGAAGGTCGTGTAGGAGTCTCCGGACACGATATTTGTGTTTTGGGTGAGGAAGAGGTTGAACGGGAGCGAAAAAGAGTTTGGGATATGTCCTGATGGAAGGCCAGGGCGAGGTTCAGGATCGGTACCGAGGAATCTGAACGGGAGTGAGCGAGGTTCAGTGCATAAATGGGGGATGTAGGGTACCTCCCACGAGCGCGAGCGTCGAGGACCAGTTCGGAAGTCGAGTCAAACCCGGAACTGTTCGATACCATTTCTTCGTAGCCTAAAACTCGGATTATTGAACTGAACGTAATGTTTGGATCTGGTAAAGGTACCTCGTATGACTTTCCCGTCAAGGGAAGGGGGAGAATATTTGACTGCCTTGGGGGTTAAGGGTGCATTGGAAGACTCCTCAACGTTCAAAGTCGATTCCCAGGCCGGTAGACCGCCATCGAGGACACTCGAGTTCTTGTGACCGAACGCGCGGAACATGAAGAGGGCTCGAGGCGAGGAGAGTATTCCATGAGTATCATATCTGGAGCGGAGGTAAGCTCAAATGTCGGCGCCACACAGATGGGTTCAGCATTACAGGACTACGGGGGAAGTCTTCGAAATCCCGGAACGCTCTAAGGCGCGATGAAATGTGTCAGTCGCGGGCGAAAAGGAGGAGAACACGGTTGGGGGTGCTCACCACAGAACTTGGCAAACACCTCCGGGTCGGGGATCATATGCTTCAAACCCAACGAATGCTCCTTCGTAACGTCGTCGAGATCCAAAAACCGCGCCTGAGGCAATCTCTTCTTCAAGAACTCCTCACGGGCCTTGCGCGGGGAGTTCGGCATGTGCCAACTTGCGTCCACGAAAATCGAGTCCTTGGTGACGTTCGAGGGGTTCACGAGGAGCGGCGCGACATTTTGAGCGGAGAACGACCGTGCAGAGATGGGGGCGTTCAGGAATGGCCGGGTTGCGAATCGACAGCGATTTGGGAGGAGAACCTTGATCATGGCTTTTGGCGGTCGGTTGCTGACAATGATGACACCCCAGGCAACGGGCTATATACACGTTTTCCCCAGGATCCCATGATTGGCACGTGAATAGCCTCACATTTCATTGCTTGTACGTTGCTAATGATACTTACCGGCTCACACTTCAGGATAAACCAAGCGCATACTTCCGCTGCCCATGATGAAGCGCTTGGACAGATCTTCCCGCATCCTCCGCACCACGTGCTCTCGGCTTGCCTTCGTGACTTCGATGAACGACATTCGTCCAGGCGAGGGGTTGACCATCAGGCAACTGCTACATGCACTGGGGGAGCAAATTACATCCATCCTGTTCGGCGCCTTTTGCATGTCCGCCAACCACGTCTACTGACACCATGACCAGCCAGCACAAGTCTCCTGATCTGACTCTCGAGGAGGTAGGCGTTTGATTGATCCCCCACTCCTCAAAACTCAATCGTTTCCAGGCCCGAGAATACGAGCAAGGCATCAACGATGTACTCGTAAACGCGAGATACCTTGCGAATTCGTTCCACGTCACCGTCCGGGCACCACCAGAAATCCTCGACATGGCCTGCTCCTATCTCACCACAGATGACGACATATTTTCCGCGTCCCAAGTTTGCCGTCACTGGTGCAAGGTCCTGGCCTCGTCCCCGTCTCTGTGGACTCGATTTCCCTGTCATCGTGTCTTCCGGACGATCACCAGTCTCGAGCGGTGCAAATCCATGCCAATTCAATTATCGTTTAACCCAGAATCGCTTTGTGTGGCGCTGGAGAAGGTCCTGCTCCACGGGAACAAGATCACTTCATTAACAATGGACCACAACCTCCGCCGAGTACCATCATTACACCAGCTGTTCATGTCTTCCAGACCGTCCGTGGACCAACTACACATACGCTGTCAGGGGTGCAGTGGGTGGAAACCTAATGAGCAAGCACGAGCTTTGGCAAGACCTACCGTCACTTCGACAACTGTTCGTTTGTCAATACTCCATCCCCATTGGTTGGTTGACTGCCCCGAACCTCGTGCACTTAGCTCTAGATGAGCCAGGATATGGCCGGACTCTCACGGTCCGATCTATTTTGGACGCGCTCCGCGGCTGCCCCAAATTGGAAACCCTCTTCATTAGCGACTCCTGCATTGACTGGGACCCGACCTGCGGCTACTCCCCAGTTTCCCTTCCACACCTGCGTAGTATCGAGTTGGGCGAAGATGAGGTCAGTTCTGGACTGGTAACCCATCTTCAGCTTCCCCAAAATGTCGCAGCGGGTTTCCGGATGCTGCCCATGGTCACCATATGGGGCAATATCCCGCCCGGAGCGATTGCGACAATGCAGCACGTACTGGGAAGGATCGACATCCGCTGCATCACGCTTGCGGTTCCACCGTTCAGCCGAAAGGACCTTGACGTCCTTGTTCGTTTTGAGGGACTGCAGGGTTCTCTCGAGATATCCGCCTATGCAGAGGTGGAGGAAGACCTCCGAGATGTTTGCTTTGGTCCGGAAGGGGTCCTATTTTCCCATTCACCCCGCATCGAGGATGTGAGGGAACTTCACATCATAGGTTGCCCCTTTGTCGATGGTTGGAGATTGGATCACCTCAATGTAGCCATGCCAAGCGTCGTTTCCATCTCCTTCTTTCATTACGAAGGGCCCAACGTGTTTGGACCGCTTACCCCAACCAACACTTCTTCACCTCCGTTCCCGCGCCTTGAACGTTTCATGGTTCTCGGGCCAGAAACAGGGTTAGGAGTGATGGCAAAGGCGAGAAGGGACTACGGCGTACCGCTCAAAACTCTCGTTGTAGGACGGGGGTCCGGAGTATTCAAGTACGACCGCGTGGAGGACTACGCCGCGCTAGGGGAGGTTGTGGACGAACTTCACACCGGGTGTCCCACCGAGATCCTGGAGTGGGAAAGCAGCAACGAGATCCTGAATTTCTGGTCCACAATCGAGATCCCTTGTCCCGTAAGTCCAAATGGGGAGTTGATGATCGCGGGCTAACCCAATTTTGCAGTACGTGCTTACTGCCGCAAGGGGGCTCTTTAAATTTTGTCGGTTCGACGTTTCTGGGTGATACGGAAGGATGCAAGATGTTTGTGTATAGAAGACGTGTCCCATATTAAATTAGTGTGGTGGAACTGAAGTCAATTTTTGGGCCGGGGTGGATGAAGCCGAGTGCGGCCCAGTTTTACGCCCGCTTGCGATTCGACGGCTCGGTTTCGAAAACCACACAGACAATGTTGACACCAAACCGAGCCCATACTCGAGCTCTCCATTTTGTGAACCGAGCTTTCAGGGATTCAACTTTACGTTCGTGCCCTTACATAGCTTTCGACGTCGAACAAAATCGCGGGGGTTCCAGGGTTTTCGATCAAGCCAGCAGAGAAGGGATCGCTTTTATACTGTAGTGTTCGTGAATTACAAGTCAGGTCCCGGAATTGACGACTGATCTAGACCGTGCAACACAAAGTCGACGCAGAATCGCGTGGGGTGACAAGAACACACCATACCGATTCTACCTCGATGGCATCCTGGCAAGGGAGGTGCAGGAGAGTCTCAGTTCCAGAATTTCGGTGGGAAGACCAATTAAACGGAATATCGGAGTGGATGTGACGTTGGGCTTGTGAGGTTGGTGCCCGGATCCGGGGTGGTAATCAAAAAATTGGAGGACACCCGAAGTCCGGTGCATAATAGCCTGACTTCCTCCGGTGATTCCAAAGATTTGCCTATTCCCTGGGCGAAATTCTCGAGATATAGAAATGTAAGAGCCCCATCGACGGTCGACGAGCGTTTGGAAACTGGAAACCACCGACTCAACGTTTTTTCTACGGAACCAGCGACCGATCACTCGATCACAGTCACTGCTCCAAGCCCGGGAGCCCCATCGGATTCATGCCTGCGTCGACGCTCTGCTTGGTCGGGCTTCCTACTGAAATCCTGGAGAGAATACTTCTGCACTTGCCTGGTCAGGAAATCATCAAGACGGACGCGGTACTGACTTTGACAGCCGACCCCGCCCGACTCCGCGCTGACTTCTCCGCTGCATGATTTAGATCAGTCGACGGTTCCGGGACCTGTCTCGTAGCTCGCCAGAACTTCAGTGTCAACGTGAACTCTTTGCCGCCGGTCTGACCGATAACCCTCGCAGCCCTTGCGACCTGGGTGAACGTCGGAGACTATGCAGGGAGTTCATACACAGGTGGTCCGATCCGGCGAATATAACGAAGACCCCCCGCGAGGTGCCCCTGAAACACCCATTCTTAGGCTGGAGGGACTTCAAGGTCATCGGGCGGAATCTCATTGCGATCCATACCCGCCCGTCAAATACCATCCACTTCCTCCATATCCCGCCAGCTGTGAAGTGCTGTCCCACCGAGCAGTGGAGCATCCCAAATCTCCCATTTGAGGTCTCACATTACACGACATACCCACCCGAGAACGTCCTTGTTGTTGTTGAGGAGAGAGAGGGGTGGGTTGATTCTGTTCCCCTCGTCCATCTCGCCGGCGGCTGATCGTGTGTAGGCTCATTCACATTCACCTCTTAGATCTCATGGATGGTTCCCCCCATCGTGTACCTCATTCCAATGTCATCACATGGGCACTCCCACGTGGGGTCGGGGAGACGTACCTCAATGTGTTAGCTATGACCGGCTCCAGGCTCATGCTACATGTCTTTCTCCAGGATGAATCCTGGCCACATGACGCAATGGGGCGGAAGTTGATCCTATGGGACTGGAAAACTGGAAACCTGGTAAGAATATTGTCGTTGCCGGCATCCTTTCCTCATGTAACCTCCCCAGGTACTGGAACGTTCGAGCACAGATAGAAGTGGCCTGACCCGGCGGAACCGTCAGGTCGCGTTTCTCGACGAATTTCGAATCGTGGTGCTATACGAGAATGTTTTCCCGGATGCTCCTGAGCTCGCCATTTTCGATACGCTCGTTCCACAGGACGACCCCAGAAGCTTGCGATGGTTCAGGCTCCCACCGGTGTCCGTCGGACGGGGGGTACACGTGCATCTCGACCGCGATAGGTCATTGGGCGCGGCGAATAGAGACGGGCATCTTGTCGTTGACCCAAACCAGGCCATCCTTATCCTGAGTTTATTCCCAGGAACCGCAGGTCTTTCTCGTTCTGCGGACGCAACCTTTGATCGAACGCGCGTGTTCAATGCGCACAAATACTGAAATACCCTGGGACGAGTGGGGGAGAGGTGCCGTGGTTATGGAGATCCCAGTCAGTAGCGGGGCTCTCACGATCATTCATGGCACCCACGTGCTGGTGATCTACGATGCTTTTCGCGATCCAGGGACACACTACCGCGTCCACGTATTTGACGTTAGTCGCCGGGGGAGTGCTGCCCTACCGTTTCTGCATGGGAATGACGGTGGAACTGAGAGGAGGGCCGTATTCGAAGACGGAAGGAGCTGTGAGGTTGAAGCGGGTGACGGGATGAGCCTGTGGGACTTACAACCGCTAGGCGATACCATACCACTCTCCGTCGTTAGTGTCCTCTCTTATTCCATTGGGAGAGGCACTGTAGACTAACCAATTGATTAGGGAACGCATCCGCATCATATCTTGCGTGTTTTGGACATGTTGTGAAGCTCGGAGTTCTGCCATCCTTTTCGTTGCTTTCGCACTGCAGAGCCGGACGACAGTGTTCGACGGGGGGCGTCATATATTTCTACTATACGTTGGCTGATGGTGTATTGTCAACCGGATTGGCGCAAGCATCAGGAACATAGGCCATCACTTATTTTTCCGCCTGCCAAAATCGAAGGCTTCTCAATTGAGTTACTTATATAAATCGGGGACATAGTAACTTCTATAAGTTGACACTTTTCCCTTTTTCCCACCTTTTCTCAGGAAAAGGTCAAGAAAAGACGTAAATAAGTGATGGCCCACATTCCTGATGAAGTTCGGCAAGTACGAGCTGGTCGGGACGACTGTGAAACACCCTCGCACACCCGATCCTGTCCTCCATGTGTTCTCTCACAGCGAATGCGTTCCCCTTGAGAATGAACATAACTCGCGCTTCAGGTAGGTTCACACTTCAGGATAAGCCAATAATACACCATTCCACTGCCCAGGGTGAGATCCTGAGAGTGGCGGCTTCGAGAGGCGCCGGCAGGCTGAGTCCTTGCATCCGACGTCTCTCATACCACGTGTCAGGTGTGACTTCCTTCGCAACCCCAATGGGTGACATTCGTCCAGATGGCGGATTGTCCATCAGGCAACTGCTACATACGTCGCGGGAGCAAGTCGAGCCTATCATGTTCGTTGGCTCTTTGTCTATGTCAACAGCATCGCCTGACACCCCACCAGCCAGCACAAACCTCTTGATCTGACACTCGAGGAGGTGCATGGTCAATCGATCTCCCCACTTCTCGCACCTTACCCACTTCCAGGCCCGAGAATATGAGGCGGAGATCGATGATCTGCTCGTCCACGCGAGATCCATCCTGAACCCATTCCACGTCACCGCTCGGGTACCACCAAAAATCTTCAATATGGTCTGGTCCCACCTAGCCATCGAGGAGGATGTGTTTTTGGCATCTCAGGTTTGCCGCCACTGGCGCAGTGTCCTAATTTTATCCCCTTCCCTGTGGACCCGATTTCCCTGTCATCGTGTCTCCCGGCTGACTCCGCTCTGCAGCACGTTCTTACTGAAACACGCAAATACTTTAAATTTTGTCGGTTCGACGTTTCTGGGAGACGCGGGCGAACGTAAGATGTATGTGTAACGGTATATAACACACTCCGCATTAAATTAGCGTTGTGAAGCTAAAGTGCCACAACTTACTCGTTTCCAGACTCGAGAATGTGAGGAGGGGATCAACAACGTGCTCGTCCACGCGAGATACCTCGTGAACTCATTTCATGCCGCTGTTCGGGTACCACCAGAAGTCCTCGACATGATCTGCTCCTTCCTCACCACCGAGGATGTGTTTTCGGCATCCCAGGTTTGCCACCGCTGGCCCGCAGCTCTAGTCTCATTCCCATCACTATGGACCCAATTTCCTTGTCGCCATATCCCCCGGACGATTATCAGTCTCGAACGATGCAAATTCATGCCAATCCAATTGGAGTTCCACCGAGAATCGCCAACTGTGGCGGTGGAAAAGGTCCTATTCCACGATTACCTCGTTATCTGTGCACCGCCACCACGCCCGGACACCACTATTAGGCCAGGTATTCATGTTTTCTAGATCATCCGTGGAGCGGCTGTACATGGGTCTCGAGGAGATAGCTTGGTGGGGTGCTTGAACACAGACAACACATGCAATTTAGAAAGACTTTCCGTCTCTTCGCGAACTGTTTGTTCGCCAATATTCCATCCCGACTCGGATCGACCAGCTTGCCACCCCAAACCTCGCACACCTGGCGCCGGAGCGGGCAGGATATGGCCGGGATGTCACAGTCCAATCCATTTTGGATTGCTCCGCGGCTGTCCTCTATTGGAAACCCTCCTCATGACCGATTCGCGTGTCCGCGAAAATCCAGCTCTTGATGATCCCCCCGTTCCCCTTCCACGACTGCGCAGCATTGAATTGGGCGAGGATGAGATCCGCTCTGGACTGACAACCCGCCTTCAGCTCCCTAAGAACGTTGCAGTGGCCTTCGGATGTTATTTTTGTCCGATGTGTACGGTCATACTCCGCTCACAGCTATGACCACAATGCGACACGTGCTGAGAAGGATCGATATTCGTTATATCACACTTACAGTGTCCCCGGATCCGGATCCCCAGGGAGACGTGGGGCTCCTCGTTCGTTTTGAGGGGTTGTGCGGCTCTCTCTAATTCACTACCAATACCCCGGACCCCGACGAAATGATTTGGGACGTTCTTTTCAGCCCATGGGGTCCTACTTTCCCATTCACCCCGCATCGAGAACGTGAGGGAGCTGCATACCGTGGGCTGCCACTTCGGGGGTGACCGAGAGTTACATCACATCCATGCGACCATGCCGAACATCACTTCCATCTCCTTCGATTGCGAAGGACCTCACGCGTTTGCATTATTCCACCAAACCGACCCTCCGTCACCTCCGTTCCTGCACCTCGAACGCGTCATGGTTCTCGGACTGGAATCTAGGCTGATATGGATGGCAAAGGCAAGAAGAGACTGCGGCATACCGCTCAAATCTCTCGTAGTTGGGCGGGAGTCCGGACGATTCGAGAGCTTGTGGACGACCTTCGCACCGGGTGTCCCACAGAGATATTAGAGTGGGGAATAGGGAATGAGGTTCTAACCCTCTGGTCCACGGCCGAGACTCAGGGTCCCGTAAGTCCGAACAGGAAGCTTATGGTATTGGGCTAACTCCATGTTGTAGCACATCAGGAAGATCCAATACAGTCGGCTCTACGCGCCTCCAAGCGATTCGGAGCGATTCCATGTGCTTCCGTCGAACCTCCCGATCCATGGAAGCTCATCGATATGCTCCGAAATTTTGTTCGATGTAAATTACTGCTCGTTCCAAGCGCGAGCGCAGTCCGCCTCATCTGAATCCAGTACATGCACGGCGGACCGGTGAGAAAAGGGGTATTTGGTTGCGATTCCACGAGCTTCGACGCGCTTGGTGATAACTGCCAATACCGGAAGCATTCTGCACAGGACCAGCGATCCAAACCCAAAAATCGAAACTGAAACCCGGTCATATCAAGCTACCTCTCATCCTCACCATACCCTTACCTCGAATTCTCTTTACGGATCAAGTACATACAATCTATTCAGGTTTAACGTGGTGGTACAATAGAGGTAGAGCTCGTCAAGAAAATCCAGAGGCCGATTGTGTACTACCGATGTGCTTCGATCACTGACACGGGCACGGATCTGTGCGCCTCCAAGCGATTCGGGGCGACCCCACGCGCTTCCATAAAACCTCCCGATCCATGGAAGCGCTATCGAAATGCTCCTCGAAATTTCTTTTAGCGTACAATCAAATAAATTACTGCTTATTACAAGCACGAGGGCCCTCCACCTCATCTAAGGGAGGAGCCACGGGAGTCAATGTCCAGCACGGGTAAAGTCGCATCTAAGAGGAGAGAAAGACAGAAAGTGGAAGAAAAATAACGCTGAAACCCAAGAATACAAGGAATTAGGTTAACTTATTATAACGTCGTCTCCCGGGTATCAAACCCTCGAAAAAAAACACTGAACCATCAAACCGACGACCACTCATCCTCATCAATCTCAGCGTGGTATGTCCACACGAGCCCACCAGCCGCAGTCTTCGTGAGTAAATCGTATCCCATCCTGTTCCAATTCCATAGAGCCAGCCTGCGTAAACTCGGAAAGGTGGCCATCATGTCCCTCCCGATAGAGTGAACCCGGAAACTCAAATCAACGCGGGTTATGTCCGAAATTGACGACGCGCGTGTCCTTCGCGATGAGGTGGATGTAGTGAGGTACGAATAGGCGGAACGGGAGGAGACGGTGGAGGTGGTTGAGTGCCAAGAGGAAGCGGTGGATTGCCTTCTGGGTCGGAAATGGTGGTCTGCCTTGACCATGCCCAATAAGTCGTTGAGGTGAGGTGAAAAGAACGACGGAGGTGATGCGGGAGATTCGGGTTCGTCGAGATCGTTCTCATGTGGTGGATTCGGAACCCACACAAAAGTGTGCAGCTTCTTCCATGCTTTGTACCTAAGACCAGTTGCGACAAACTGCTCGAATACCTAAAACCGAACCTCACTCGTAAGGAACGAATAGTAAAGGTGTCCGGGGAAAATCACTCACGTTTTTGCTGACATCCGACAAGTGTATGTACTTGATCGAGGAAGTATTCGCCGCGATGCAGAAAAACTTGGTCACATCCAGGAAGGTCTCTGTCTTTCCAGCACCCCACATAAACCGCAGTGACTGCAACTGTGGTCCGAGTCGGTAGATCTTCTCGATTGCTCGAGCCTCCTCTCTCAAACTCTGGTCACCGCCGATATACTCCAAGTGTTGTAAAGATGTGGGATCCAATTGTGGGGATAATAGGAGGGGTGCCGTTGTGGATAGCGTTTGTATGGTATGCAAGACTTCTTCGCCGCAGGGGTGGCTTATCGCCTGGGTCTCTAGAGATCGCGCGAGATACGTGAATTCGAGTAGGTGCCGCTGGGTAGAGAGGAATCGAAGGAGGGAATCGAAGAGAGGGGATTCACACGCGAAGTATTCAAGCCGAAACTGGGCCTTCTCCGTGAGCACCGCGTAAAAATATGGCGTGATCCGAACATCGAGAAGTTCCAGGTGATACAGTCCCCCCATCATGCCCAGTATTTCCGCGATGTGAAGTTCCTGGTGAGGACACACCCCATCGAAAGCGAGAGACAGAGAGGTGATGAGGGAAACATCGTGGACTGGAACCTCTGAACGGTCGATGACGTATTCAACGCAGCTGGGACAGAGTTCGGCGGGGATCGCATGCTTGTTCGATGATATTCGACGACTTGCTCGCTTTAGGGTATTCGATACGCCATCGGTGAAGGTCGAGGATTTGTTCCGTATGTGCTTGGTGAACCTCTTGGAGGTCTTTGGGGGGCATGGGGAGGATCGTGCGACTTCGTGGCTCCGGAACCCAAACATCGTTCCTTGAAACGCCTATAAGTAAATACAGCCACTAGTCGCAATGGATATTGCTCACGTTGAGAGGGTTTCAACGAAACGACGACAGGTGACGGAGGCCGGATCGGAGAGGGGAGTGGGTGGACGAGCGAAGACACGCGTACGTTGCGCTTGATAAATGGAACCAAGACCGTGGGTTCTCCATGTTTCAGGCTCGGAGGAACCTCATGGACAATCGTTTGACGGAAACAAACAAGTGCGGCGTCGACACGGCGTTGGGGAACAAGTGGCATCGGAACCATCGCCGAGAGCTGGATCGTCCATCAACGGCTTATTGCCTCGAGTGAAAGCGCATTTAGGAAACACGTTGTGGGCTCCCACGAGGGTTTGGTGTCATGGAAGGGGTCATCGTTCTAGAGCTGGAGCGCTCAAACCACGTCACGCCGATCGACCCTACCATCAGAGGCGTGGGAAACGGCGCGGCGCTCGAGTAGCGGCAACTGAGATTTCTCGCCCACTTGCCCACTTTATTCCGTTGGCTCCTTGTACAGGCCTGGTGAGTGAGGAAAGTTCTTCCCTACAGCTCTATTGCCGACGGTAAAACTCAGCTCTTGATGCTCAACCTCCCCATCTCATCACCCGTCATCGGACAGTCTTGCGGATGACACAAATACCACGTGCGCAACAAGCGATGTTGCCACGGCTCGAAACCAGATGCTGTCATCCCCGGGGATAACACGAAGCCACGAACGACCCTGCCCGTGAAGTGACTTCTCTTGGCCCTGTATTACACTTAATCCGAGACAGTATTCCAGAGGATCGAAGGGGGGAGCGTAGTGGTATTACAACCGGGGAACCGCGTGGGCGGCGATCTGTATTCGGGACCCCAACGAGGCGAAGGGTTCCAACCCCAGCCATTATCAGAAACTACCCCGTAGTGTCCATACCCTCTGTACCTCCGCTCGGTGGAGTTTCCGCCGTCATCGCTTTGGCAGCTGAGATGAGTCGAGGGTGCTGGCCGGGCCGCGAAACGACGATGTTCTCCGGATCCGTGCTCGATATCCTGATGTACCGCAACATCTGAAGGTACCCCCCCTCCTTCTGGTCCCAGCCCCGGAACAGTTCGACGTTGACCTCGTGAGTCAAGTCAGGCACCTCTATTGTGAAGAAGTGAGCTAGAAGTTCGCCAAGGTGTTCCAAATGAGACGAACCGAAACCTGTCCTATACTCCTCGGCTTCTCGAACCTTCAGTTCTTCTATCTGCATCTCCTTGATAGATTTTGGTCGGCCCTTCCGTCGTTTCGTGCGTTCTTGTTCGAGGTCCTTATCATGCCTCGGGAGCCAGATGTCCCGGATGATCAAGTGTAGTTCGTCGAGGGTCAATTCACCTTCTGGTGGTAGCGCCAAGTAGAAGAACCCATGTGTATCGACTGTGAAATCACCACAGTCGGGTCAGGGACCCCGATATCAAACGAAACTCTCAGAAGAAATAAGCCCGCACCTTGCGATGCCTGTTTATGTGATCGTTTCCGAGCAAGATCCTCGAGCTTGGACTTGCGAATATGCGTTCGCACAAGTTGGCCGGCCTTTCGAGACTGGGGGTGGAAGAGTTTTTCCTTCTTTGGTTTTTTGGAGCTGGAGGACGCGCTCTTGGTCGGAGACTTTTTTGAGGGTGCCATTGATGAGCGACGGCGATTGCCGAGCGCTCGTCAACGTTCAACCCCGATCGAACTTTTCGCCTCCGTTTGGGCGGCATTCGTGGTTGGTGTCTTCAATTGCGACAACGTTGTCGATAGCCACCGCCATCAGCTCCGTCAAGTGGGTACAATGACTTACGTTCCCCAGGGGCCGTCTGTACGATCGTTTAAGCGCCGTATACTACTGGCCGGGTCGGCATTTTCCCACAGCGCTCACAGGAAAGGAACGAACAAATATGATTAAGATCACAATAACCACAACGTCTCAGCCGTCGCCGAGTCATTCCTTGAGACCTGAACCAGCAATGGGTTGCGATGCAGGAGTTGAATCTGCCAGTGTTACGTTTCGTATAGCTGCCGCATTCGCCCGAGTTATTATAAAATGACGTCCAGGAGGTATAAGAGATAGAATGGAGGCATGCAGTTCGGGATACCTGTTTTCTAGTGTCTGACTTGCGGCCCTCTAGTAGAAGCTCGTTGCTCAGGTTGGTGGCCTCGCGACACGAGACTGGAACTGCCCAGAGCCGAGAGTCAGGGACTCCGTGTATTCCCCATGTTCAATCATCCTCTCAGATTCCGACAGCATCGACGTTGTGGTTCAACTGACTCACTCGTTGTGTTGAGAACTTTGAAATACCGGCAATGAAACCGTCCCGTGCTGCTTGGGACTTGAACCAGACCTCGGGAGAGGGGTTTGGACTTTTCTACGAGTCGTGAACGGCATTTGCATACAAATGGGTTACCTGACCATAAATACATGCCAAACTGTGGGGAGAGAACGATGGTTCGCGAAGAGGATATAATTAAATCCGAAAACACCGAAGGACAAAAGTCCAGACTCTACAAGACATGCGTACAAATCGAAAGAGAGAGCTAATGTACAGCAGGTACCAATAACTAGAAGATAGGTACCAATTCCGTCTACACAATCCCCCTTTTAGAGAGTCGGAAGGTGGTGGGTTGGACCGAGTAGCCCCAAACCCCCTTCATTCCCCCAGTTCCTTTGACACTCAGACTACTCCCTACCAGCCTTGAATTCCTCGACGCTTGGAAACCTTCCTACAGTGTTCGACGACTGCATCCTTGTACCGGAAGTGAAGACCTATGGCGCTTGACCTGCTTGTGATCCGTATGCCAGGGAAGTCTATGTCCCTATGCCGTTTGATCTGCTTGCGGTCTGTGTGCCAGTATTGGCACCGCCCCACCCAGCAGAATAGAGGCACCTCACCCTGGAGGTCGGCGACCATCAGGGAGTTGCCACCGCCACTGTGGTAGTCGTGGGTGGGGTCAGTCGTGGTTGGTCCGGGAACCGGCTCCGGTTCGACTTCCCCAGCACCCTGGCCTATGTATCCCCCAAGGTCATGGAGGGTGGTTGAAGCGGTCCCATGTTCTTGGTATACTCCAGGAGCACCAAGGGCCGCAAGGGGGGTGCTGGAAGGACGCTCCTCTTGCCTAGCGAGGGACGGGCTCAGCAACGAGGTGAGATCATATCCGAGGAAAAACACGAACCTCCTGTTCTCCCAGCGCCCCGGCTAGCGATGAACAATTTTGGAACCACGGGTTCCGGGTTGCCTGCTGCCCTGTTCAGTATTCAAGGTGGGGGATCGGACTTGTGAGTGAATACTCACCCAAAGGGTAGCGTTGTATGAGTCAAAGCTTACTATCAGGGGGGTGCTGCTGCCATGTAACACCCGGTAAGAACACCCCCTGGTCCCGGTGAGCCCAAGTGAGCCGCAGGTTTAGCGTCGGGGCGAGATCACATTCAAGGAAAACACAAACCTCGTAGCCTCCCAACACCCCAGCCAACTGGAGGCAATCCCTGGGCCTTGGGTTTTAGGTGGCCCATGCCTCTCGTCAGCATCTGAGAAAAAACATGATATGAAAACGGACTCACGAAACGTACTGGGTCGAGGGATCGTCCCGGACGGCCGGTCCGGAGTGGACCCGCCGCGAGCAGGAAGGTAAGACGGTTCAGGGATACGATGAGTACAAAGAAGAGGCAAAATCTACGAGATGGTGGATCTCCGAGATTCGACATCGCTGAGAAGGGAGTTGGACGACGAGCCTGGCTCAGACATTGGGATCTCGGAGCGACTTATAAACGGAGAGTAAAGAGTTATCTGCCCTGAGGGTCCTTTGGAGACGCCACTCCCACTAGATAAAAAGGGGGATCACATCGAATCGCTCAAAGGCCAGACAAAAGTCTGGGGGTTAAACAGCTCGCATTCCCTATTGGATACTTGAAAGCACAAAGAACCTGAAAGAGACGATCCTTTTGCGAATTCCTGAGTATCACGCGATAGCCAAAGAGTCTCTTTCCACGAGTGGCTACGATGTGGACGAAAAGGACGTCATTCAGGGAAGGTGACGATCAAATTGGATCATGTACCTCCCTGAACAGGATATGAGGCGAAAGAGTCTTTGATTAAATTGGTCAACGTCGATGGGAGTCAAAGATACACCAGGCTGGCTAATCTACTCACAAAACAACAAAGGGACTAAAAGAGATAATCGGTGAAAGACGAGCCGGTTTTAGTACAATAGTAGAGTGTGGAGTCCGGGGTACATGGGGTGGCTGAAAGTGAATCCATACAGGTACGTAAAATAGAGAGAGGTGCGAAGACAAAGAGATCTCGAGTCCATGACGATTACGCCTTGACATCTTGGACAGAAACGGAAGGGGGGATAGGAGCGCGCGCCTGAAGCTCGGCCTGGGGTCTGCGGTTCTTCCAAGCAGGAACGACGAAGTAAGCCAGAATGAAGACGTATCCGGAAAGCAGAACGCAGAGGACGAGCTTGAGGAAGAAGACGAGTTCCTCGAGAGTTTGAGCGTCGGTGGAGGAAATGACAGAAGCAAGGGTAACGCGATCCTCAGGAGCCTCGGACCTCTTGAAGCTGTATCTCGAGGCGGAGCGGGGGGACGTTATGGAGACGCCACGAGGGGCGCCAGATTTAACGTTATTGTTCCAGTACTTCCAACCAGAATACCCGTCGGTGCCGCCCTTTCTGTTTGGATACTTGACACTCGAGTCTCTATCGTTCCTAGCTGGATCCTTCTGATTGGGATCCACTCGGTCGGGGTTCTTGAGGTTGGAGTTCTTGTTGTTCCGAGAAGGATCCTTCCGGTTAGGGTCAACGCGATCAGGATTCTTATCGTCGTGCTTTCGATCGGGATACTTGACGTTAGAATTCTTGTCGTTCCGGGCGGGATCCTTCTGGTCGGGGTCCACCCGGTCAGGATTCTTGTCGTCGTGCTTCCGATCCGGGTACTTGACGTTAGAATTCTTGTCGTTCTTGGCAGGGTCCTTACGGTCAGGGTCCACCCGGTCGGGGTTCTTGTCGTCGTGCTTGCGGTTAGGGTCCTTGACGTTGGAGTTCTTGTCGTTCCGAGCAGGGTCAACCCGGTCGTTGTAACTATCGTCGTTTCGGTCAGGATCCTTGAGGTTGGAATTTTTGCCGTTCTTAGTGGGATCCTTCCGGTCTGGGTACTTGTCGTTTCCATTCTTTCGATCGGGGTACTTGTCATTGGTGTTAGAACTTTTGTCGTTCCGGTTGGGATCCTTTCGGTCGGGGTACTTGGAATTAGAGCTTTTGTCATTCCGATCGTTGGGATTAGAACTTTTGTCATTCCGATCGTTGGGATTAGAACTTTTGTCGTTACGGTTCGGGTCCTTTCGGTCGGGATACTTAGCGTTGTCGTTCCCGTCCTTCCGGTCAGGATACCTGTCGTTGCCGTTCTTTCGATCGGGGTACTTGGAATTAGAGCTCTTGTCGTTCCGGTTGGGGTCATTCCGGTTGGGATACTCGTCGTCGTGATTAGAGCTTGTATCGTTTCGGTCAGGGCCCTTGCGGTCAGGGTACTTGTCGTTGCCGTTCTTCCGGTCGGGGTACTTGTCGTTGGGATTAGAGCTCTTGTCGTCCCGATGGGGGTCCTTCCGGTCAGAGGATTTGTCGTTTCGGTCAGGACCCTTGCGATAAGGGTACCTGTCATTGCCGTCCTTCCGGTCAGAGGACTTGTCGTTGGGGTTGTCATTCCGGTGAGGGTCGTACTTGGGGTCGCCTTTCCCGTCAGCGTACTTGTCGTTGGGATTGGAGCTTTTGTCGTTCCGGTGGGGGTCCGGCCGATCGGGGTACTTGTCATTCCCGTTCTTTCGGTCGGGGTTCTTGGCATTGTCGTCGTCGCTCTTTTGGTTGGGGGACTTCTTAAAGCCGGAATCGCCGTCGTTACCACCACCATGTTCGTGGGGGAACTTCCTCACCCCGGAATCGTCCTCGTCCTCGTCCCACCAATTGTCATGACTCGGGGAGGAGACGCTGCCGTCCTGGTTGTAGTCATTGTCAACCCAGTCCGGGTCATCCTCACCCTGATCGTCGTCGTTGTCCCATCCGTCATCGTCCCAATCGTTCTCGGATCCATCATCGGAAGGGGGTTGGTAATCATCGTCGCCGAAATTGCCGCCTTGGTTATAATGAGGCTTGTCGTCGTCATCAGGAGAGTCAGGAGAGTCAGGAGAGTCGGGGGTGTCGTAATCAGAGGTGGGTTGCTGCTGGTACTTCGGCTGGTCACCGCGCTTGATCTTGCACTTGTCGAGACAACTCTGGACCCCGAGGGAGAACGTATCTGGTATCTGGGTCGGGAATGACGTGTGTGTGAGGAATGGGAGATTAGACTCGATGGTGAGGAGCGGTGCTCACCGACTTGGCAATCCTCACGACCTCGTTGACTCCGATATCACCGAGCGTGGCATCGACGACCTCGGGCGGAATCCCGAAGACTGCCAGGGGAGGAGAATCAGTTGATCGGTAAATGAACTTTGGTTGCCGGTCACTTACACCTCTGGGCAACGGTAGTAGCACCAGGGTCTACACTGTTCAGACCAGCCACGAAGCTGATGGGCTCGCAGTCCAGGTTCGCTTGGTAGTGGAAGGATCCCTTGGGGAAGATGGCACCCTGGCCAGGGTTGAGGGTGTTGGTGACAAATCGCGCCCCATTCTCCTGGATGAAACCGACTTTAAGGTTCGACCCAGATATCATGTAGAGGAATTCGGTGGCGCGTGGGTGGAAGTGAGGCGTGGACAATCCACAAGGCCTGCGTACGTCAAAACCGGTTTAGCTCAGTGAGAGGTGGGTGGGGACAGAGAGACGTACGCCATTTTACCGACAGTCAGAGACATGCCCTGGCCGACGAGGAAAGGGAAGTCTGAGAGGTTGGCGACGGTGATGTTACCGCCAGCTCCTTTGCCGACGCCTACCCCAGCATTGAAGTCAAAGACGAACTGAGGAGGATCGTGGGTCAGTATTATTCCACGTGTGATCAATGGTCAACAAGAACATACATCACGTCCATTAAGCAGGTTGAAGCGGGCAGCGGAGGTCGGTGCGTCCTCCAGTCGGTCTATGATAGCAGCAGCCTGGGCGGGGTCCGCAATCTGAGCGGTGGCCCGCAGGACGGCGCCCAACACGAGCGTAGTTAAGGCAGCTCGCCTCATCCGTCCCTCCGTAGTTGCGCAAAAGGTGGGATCGCAAAAGGGATGGGGGGTTGGGTGTGAAAGGGGGGAAGAAGGCAAGGGAAGGAACGGAATGCGACCATGGGTCACTGAATATATTGGCCCGGATTCCGAGCAGCGAGCACGCCAGGGACTGGGACTGACAGGACAGTTGTGCACTGCCTCAGACTGCCTCAGGCTCGACGCCTGTCATTTCGGGTCGCCCAAACATGAAAACGCCAAGGCCTGGGTGACAGTCAATCACAGGTAGCCCCTGAGCGGTTTGATGACGATTGGGACAATCTGAATTGTGTCGATCGGCGTTTGTTCGAGTTCCTGATCGTCGATAACCAGAGCCGTGGCCAGTCCTTTCCTGAAAAGGAGCCAGGCATGGTCGTGTTTATTCGAACGAACTTCAGGGCACTCGAGTTCAGGCTGAGTGAACACCACCAGAATGGTTCAACGGAGGGGTATTAGATGATGTTCCCACCCCATGCACTTCTTTTTGACCCATTCTGGCCAAGGTCCATTCCGGTTGTACAACTTGACGCGAATGAGCGTTAGGAGATCATAGGGGCGTGAATCCTGGCAGACTAACTTTACGTAGTCGTTTCTCTTGGCAATATATCCAGCCGTGGCAACTCTAACGCCGGTCCCGTAAGGAAGAAAGATTTCTCGTACCTCCTCGGTTTCTTCAAGTCAACGTCTTCCCATGCTTTCCGCTTTCGAATGTGGCGAGTCGTGAAGTGCAGAGAGTGGGATATGGCCGAGTGGGGGGATCAATCCCTGAATGTCCTCGTCCGATTTCCGGGAGTCGATCAAATACGGATCCTAATGCGTGTGAGCATCACGCGGCCAGAACAAAAAGGGGAACGCACAGAGAAGGTCTGCCCGTGCCTTGGTTTCACTTGGTCATAAGCGAGGATGGGCGGCGCCTATACTTAGGCATCAAGTGACGCTCCCTTGCGGTACCTGCTCCGGATTCTCCTCCAAACCGGACCCAAAACGGGGGATTGGCGAGGATCCTTTGGAAACCACCGGGCCAGAGCGAGCTTACTTTGACCAGGCAACGTCGCGGTTGCGGAGCTAAGATCTGGACAACACTGGGGGAGGAGTGGGCAGAAGGCGTATTGGTGGTTGGAGTAGTAGTTGGACGCTGGAGGGATCACCCCGAGCAAATCACGGGATGGTGTCACGTGCCGCGGGCAACTGCCGGCCGGCCGGCGTCCGGTCACCTCGGAGTTGTGCTGGCAGCGGCTGCATTCGAGTTCGGTGGACGGCAGATACAGCAGCTTCTCAAGCCCAAGGTTAATCTAGTTGTCCAGGTCATTTCTCAACATGTGAGGAGGATGTCAGTGGTTCTCCTCCTGGGTGTGGAGCCGAACCCCTTTGAGCCCAGCTCGAATATCCTCCAGAACCCGGTGTATCTTCCCAACCAATGCTCATGCACACGAGCTCTACACGCAAGCTGCTCTTTTTTCGCCCCTTTCGCGAGATTGGAACTTCGGGCATCGGACGGAGTAACCGTGGGAGATCCATCGGAAAATGATCGACTAATGACTCCGCTCCGACCGAGTATTTGTTCCGCTCGCTGACCCTCCCTTTTAGCTTCAACCATGACCATCCTACAGAACGCCTCACCGACGACCCGGATCTTGGAGAGTCGCTCAAAAGCCCTTGCTGATCTCGATGTATGTCACAACCAAAACTGCCGACGGAACCAAGTTATTGACTGCTCGGATCTTGGTACAGGCCTCCCGCGTCACCGTTACCAGGGCTGAAACCCTGAAACCACTACCAACAACTGATGACCTGGTGTTTGGAAAAGTAAGCGATTTTTGCGAAGCGTTTCCCCTGCATTCACTCTGTCCGGCGTTCAGCACCCAACCGATCACATGATGGTAGCAACCTTCCACCCCAAGACGGGATGGTCCGCACCCGAAATCAAGCCATATGGGCCACTTGTTCTGGACCCAGCATGCTCTTGCTTCCAGTACTGTACCTCCGTTTTTGAAGGAATGAAGGTCACACCCCCCGCTCTGATTCCATTCCGTCGACAATGCGTAACCTCTATCACAGGCTTACCCCGGACCAGACGGAAAGCCGCGTCTTTTCAGGCCAAGGAAAAACATGGAAAGGATGACCCGTTCCGCCGCCCGAGTCGCTCTACCCGTGAGCCTCCGCAATCATTTTACTCTCCGCTCAATTGCCCTGACGTCGTGTGGTCAGACCTTCGATCCTGACGCTTTGTTGGAACTCATCAAACTTCTGGTGATGATCGATTCTCGCTGGGTACCCCAATCACCGGGATGTAGCCTGTATATCCGGCCGACCTTGATCGGAACCCGTTCCTGTAACCCCCCCCCCCTCCTTTCTACCCCGTCAACTTACACAGTATATGACAGCCCTCGGTGTTGCTGCTAGCGACGAAGCCATGTTATATGTGATTCTTTCACCAACCGGGCCTTACTTCCGAACAGGAGCGAAAGCGATCCGCCTCCTCGCAGTGGGTGAACACGTCAGGTCGTGGCCTGGCGGAACAGCTGGGTACAAGCTAGGGATAAACTACCCCGCTTGCTTCTCACCCCAGCA
>Ga0307511_10000926_pt1 | contig 31007 bp, 28 predicted proteins | sample 13_EM_MG_FD_200266 | JGI IMG/M metagenome (GOLD analysis project Ga0307511, IMG submission 200266) | Populus trichocarpa ectomycorrhiza microbial communities from riparian zone in the Pacific Northwest, United States - 13_EM | ecosystem: Host-associated > Plants > Roots > Unclassified | place... | reverse complement strand
TGTTCTTATATTAAAAATATTCTCATCTCGTATCTGGTGTTCTGATTTAGAGAGTATTGTATTCATTGCTAATTACAGTAATTTAGTACCCTTGTCTGTTATCCTAGTATGCCCGCGAGGGGCATAGCAAATACATATATGTTCTGGGCCGCTCAAGGATAATTTAAATAATTACTCAATTTGGTGTTTAACGCACTTGAATTGATAACGGCATCTATACCTAGCTGGCGTTATCCCAACCACTGCAATAGAGTCATCTATCTCCAAGTTGATCGGATTCACTTCCAACTGTCTAATTTGTGTTCGTTCAGCTAGAACTGAGAGGTTAACACATTCATGATCCGTTCATACTTTTGTATGTCAATAAATTGAGCATTTCAGATTATTCTTAAAGCACTAGCAACAACGATTAGAGTAGAAGTTTTTGCAGATACTTGAAACGGAAACACAAGTAGTTGTAGATTCCTGGTGAGCAGCATTGGCTAATGTGATTGTTGTTTACCGATCAGTCAGAGTATCTGGAATATCGTTCCCCAAGCCCATAAGATCGGTAGCCGGTTAGAGGTCTTTAGTCGGGTAAAGGTAGGAATTGAAGGTACGGTAGAAATCCGCGTCCAAGAACCTGTGATTAAGGGGAGTTTTCTAGTTTAACAAGAAAGCGTGCCACAAGAGGGGGGGGAAAGATATTATGATCGTTCCAAACTTCACTGAATTCCATACAGCGCATCAATATTTCCATACACATCAATATTCAGCACATGATTACCCGACTCGGCTGTATGTAGCCCGAGCCATAAGGCCCCCGTGGATAAGAAACCAATTTTCAAATGCCCCCCCCCCCCGCTATTGCATAAGAAGCGTTTCTTATACGCGGATTCTACGGTGGCAATTAACTCAGTATCCTCCGATCCATTCTATTCATCATCAGAGATGAAGATGATGAGTTGTTAGCGTCAGCGGCACCTTCATCATTTGAAGGGTTCCAGGCAATTTTTCTGGAATTCTCCCCTTGTTCAATCTCTGCCATCTCCCACTGATCAAAATGGGGGGTACGGGAGGTGGATAGGGTCGGTCAAAAAACAATTTTATAAGGAGTTTTGAGTGTAGCAGAATGTTTTGCTCAGTTGATATTTATCAAGTTGAGTAATTACATATTTGCCTGCGACTGCCCAGAACATATGGTTTTTTTTAGATTTTATATGTCTTATTTTAGTTGACATGTTCTATTCACAGAAAGTTGAATACCTGAAACCGATAGGGTTCAGTCTTTTGGTTGGCAGGTCAGGTGATTATTTGCGCAGCTAATATGGAGGGCGGTCAATGAAACTATAAATCGCAAAGAACTAATTTTGAATGTTGGAGCTCATCCCGCATATAACGTATTTGACCGGGGTCCGGCGCATTACCGGGGTCCGGCGCACTTCCGGGATGCATGTATTTAATTGTTAAAAAATCGAATTATAATGCAAATAGGCTCAAATTAAAACCAGAGTTTTAGTGTATACATAGAAGCCATCTGCAAGTGCCGCCCTAGGGTGAGCATTGCTATACGAGGTGGTGAGAGGTGGAAGGTAGGAATTGGAGTATGTATGGACTAGCAATTGATGTGACGGAATTATGGCCTCAAAGGACTTGTGGGGCTCAATATACGTTGTACGTGATGTATAATACATGTGGACTCAGTATCAGGACAAACCGCCTACCATGTGAAGAGATGTAGTGAACTGACATCGGGTATTGATGTGACTGGACTTCTGCATGCAGCATTTGGTACGAAACTACGCGATTACTCCTGAGGTCCCAGATGTGGCGTGGCATGACTTAGTAGGGTGACTCAATGAGCTCTCGCCTGTTGCTGTCTGTGTAGATTGCGCGATCACGGTCTTGAGCAAGCTCCTTTTCTTGATTCAGCCACTTTCTTCCCTGCCTTGAGATCTCAGTATCTGCTGTAGCCGGCGCCAGCATATTGAAATTCTTCCACCCAATACGAGCTGCAGCATATGCCATACCAAAGTCGTAATCCTGCGAGACAAAATATCGAATATCATTTTGGATCCATACTTGTAGGCGGTTAGCTACCTCCTCGTGGATGCCAATGAGGGGTAAGAGAGAATTGACTAGTATTTCTGGTTCGAGCCCTTCACATAGGATATCAGCTTGCTCTGGGGCAATGTTGCCCCCCACACGGAAACCGCGTCGATGAGAGTGAGTGAAGGTGCAGGCGAGGCTCTACTAGCTGCAGCTCGGAAGTGGGGCTGATACCAAAAAAAATTTCAATAGATTCCGTACGAGTCGGTGTGTATGACATGGGAAATGGAGGTCTATGTGCCAAATCTGCAGCTTCTTCCATGGCCTGAAACTCTCTGTTCAAGGCACCACGTACAAGCGCGAGCAGGCTTGATGTAGCGTGCCCGGACAGAGCTGTATGCAAAGTAGTTGGATATTCACCATCCCAAGTTTTATATCGGCCACCAACAAAAGTGACATTAGCCCCCCGACCCAAAGGCAGTGACACAATATTCTCATATCCCATGTATGCAGCCACGCCCAACGCACTCCCATACTTGCTACCCACAGTATTGATATCTGCACCTCGACCTAGCAACAACGACACAATGTTCCTGCTCCCAATGCAGTCCCGTAATTGCCACCCACAGTGTTAATACCTGCACCTCGACCCAGCAGCAAAGACACAACCTTCCCCTTTCCCAAACATGCAGCTACACCCAATGCAGTGCCGTAATTGCCACCCACAGTGTTGATATCTGCACCTCGATTCAGTAACAAGGACACAATCTCCTCGTTTCCGCCGCGTGCAGCTACACCCAATGCAGTCCCGTAATAGCCACCCACAGTGTTGATATCTCCCCCGTTACTCAACAGCAGCGACACAATCGTCTCGTTCCCACCCCTTGCAGCTGCGCCCAATGCAGTCCCGTAATTGCCCCACACAGTGTTGATATCTGTCCCTTGATCCAGTAACAGAAATATAGTTTCCACAGATGGATCCTGTGCGTATACAGATTTGTACAATGCTTCCCCGTAAATATCCTGGATGTTAATATTCCCTATATGCCTGACATCTAGAAGCTCCTGCACCCAACGCTTATCCTTGTCGTGCACCGCGGCGAGTAATGCCTTCCTCAAGGTATCCGTTGCCATTTTCGTTTTTGAAGGGCTGATTGTCTGCTTGGTGAATTATAGTTGCCTTATAGTCTGTGCCTTGCTCACTCCTGGGCTTCGTAATTATCGAAGCCAAAAAGCACTGTCTGTAACGAACCTGGGAGTACTGAAACCCTGGTTTATGGTGATCGGGGAAGGTTTCAACTTGCTTCTGGCACACCAAGCTGTATATTCGCTATATAGTAGACTCCCGATAAAGGAGGAATAGAAGGATAAAAAACAGATCGGGTCGCCGTGAGAAAAGCAGTAATCTTGGTTTGTCTACCCTTCCTTTTGGCAGTATCGGAATCGCCGGATCAGATAATCTATTGATGTATAGAACGTTGTGTTATGAGTACGTATACAACCTCGTAATTTGAGTTGTGCGGGGGTAAGTGGTTATAAGCTCTTAGCTGGCGCTCCAAATAATTACGCGTCAGTTATATACGAGGAGAGTTCTATCATACTTTTCTAATTTAGTCTGGCTGATTTACTTTGAACGTGACGCCAAGACAAACCGAGGTTGAGTTCGGTTACAACCTAGGTTTGCCTTGGCATCTCGTGCCTTGAAATGCGAGCGGATGCCTCCTTCTGGCGTATGCTTAAGAGGCTCTCCAGAATGTTGCCTGTCGCAGCGAGTTGGCCAAGTATATCTTGTCGAGTAGGCTTATTATCTGTTAAACCTGTTATTTGTCTACTGGACGCTCAGCGTATGGGTGTGCTTCTATGAGCGCGCTCGGCTGTTTATACCCCCTTCGCTGTCCTTCTGAATGTATGTACAACAGAGAAAACGCAATCTACCTATACTGAACTCTACTACATGCACGCATATACACTACGCCTGGCCTGTTAATTTTAACAGAACCTATTTACTCCGTAGTTCAACACTTATTGCATGGGAACACTCTGTACGGGGTCCCGAGTCTTATTCTCCAGCAGTTTCAATTCAATACCGTTCTGTCACCGCTTCGTCACCCTCCCCTCTACCGCGGCTTAGAAATGCGATATCCATCCTACTTCAGTACCATGACTACAAAAACATCCCCACCACATACTTTTATCATACCAGACTCTCCCTGCAAGGTTAATCACGCTTCGTCGGCGATGGGGATGAGGGCGTGGGATGTAGACGCGCTGTGGTAGAATCTATAATGTTGCGAGTGAATGATTGTTACCGACTATACCGAGTGGGGGGATTGTACCTGGGCCGGGAGCGTGGGGGAGGGAAAAAAGGTGGGGAACAGGGGGAAGGTGGGGAGGATGTGGAGTCAGGGAGCAGTATGAGAGGCTGGAGATGTAGGAATTACTCTCACGTGCGATATTACGGGAAACATCACAGGAGACGCAGGAGTCCGGGAATGGCCTATTGGGATATGCGGGTATGGACAGGGAAGCCTAAAATGGCCTATTGGGATAACTCGAGGAAGATAAAAGAGCTGGATTCCGCTGGCGAAATAAGAAGAATAAGGCAGTGGAACCATAGCATTCATACTATAGCAATCTCTACATAGCTTTGACGAATACATCTATCTTTCTCTCTCTCTCTCTCTCAAGATTCCTCCGCTTATAACTTCGTAATCTTTACAGGAGACGGGGGACAGGAGGCAGGTTCAGGCGTAGATAAGCGACAGAAGGGGGAGGCTTGAGTGTGTCGGATCAATCGCAGCCCCCGAAGACCCAAACCACCACTTTCGCCAAAGGCTTCAACTCCAGCACACGCATTTCCGGTATGCAATCACAAGCATCACTTGTTCCAGTCTCACTTTCGCTGGTGCCTCGCGCCGGACCTACTGCACGAACAACCAGCCAGCAACCTCGAGCAACCCCGGTATTGCAGCTTCTAAAATCCCAGCTTTTCGGAAGTGCGGAATTACTGTACCAATCGATAGCTCACAAGACTCTGAAATCCATATTGAAGGAATCTCCGAATATACAGTACCTGATTGGTAACTAAACCCTACTTCCGATGGCCAACCCGACCTACCACCGGATACAGAGGGTGAGCGCTCTGATGTTGCCATCGATGAAGAAGGGAAGGCGGATGGAAATGATGATGAGGAAGGGGATTATATTACTAAACAAGAAGCTGTACAATACGCTAGGATTACACTTGGAGGGAAGATTTTGTAACTGTTTTTTCTGCTGGCCGCTACTCCGCCTTTCTTATATAAGACAGTATCTCATAAATAAGCGGGTATCGTGAATACGACAGTAACGCAAGGCAAATTGGCTACCTTAGTTTGGAATAAGATAGCTATCTTGCTCGCGAGTTAATACGGTAACATCAAATAGTGAAGTCAGGTTATTAGAAACCACTTTGGGACCAGCAGGAAGTTTCGATAATACGAGGTTTCTATAAGGAGGGCTTTTTATAATGCGACTTCACTGTACATACTCTGTACTCTGTACTTATAGAGTAACAAGATTAAGTATGTATATATCATAATTCCACACGCAAGATGAACATCTACAAGGGTACAAATTGAATTTGATGGGATAGAGAGCACTCACTAGGCTAATGGTAAAAGAACTTTCAATGATTATCTCTCTAAACATTTTCATAAATTACATATCTATACGATAGTTATATATGGTTGGATATATATTACCAGTTATGTAGTCTGGTTGGCACCCAGTTATGCCGTATTGGGCAATATACTTGGAAACACAATACCGCCTGTTTCATCATGAGCCAAGATCAAGAACAGGAAAACCTAAGCCATGTGTCAGTAATTACTAATTAGTCCCCTTACATCAGACTAACTCATAATAGGCTGGATAGCTTGGGTATACTGAGTTGCCAAACAAAAAACTCTTACATTCCATTAGCATCTCTCAAATTTACCTCTTCAATATATTCGCGAAGCTCTTGCGAAATGAGCTGCTGCTGTACGTAGTTCTCAATGCCCTCAGCAATATCTCTTGTCTCAATACAGAAATGCCGTAGCAAGTCACCGCGGACCTCCTCAGGACATTCATCCAGAGCATCCAATACAACCGCCGGATGATCAAAGCATTTAATCAAGTGACCCAGGAGGTCAAGGGTGGAGTTGAAGTTGAGATGAGTACGAGAAGATGGGTCTTTCTGTTCCTTATTATAGACCTCCAAAGCCTTTGCACAGATACGAGCGTGGCCGGCGGGCTCGAGAGTGTCCATTGGAGGACACGCCAGTTGCTTGATCAAAGGAAGCAAAATCTTTTCTCTGTCCCGACATCTCGTTTGAAATAAAAGTATGCAGCTTTTTCAAATCTATTGCATACTCGATTGTCGCGGAACTAGAAAAAGACGTTCATCACGTTATTCGGTTATTAAGTGAGATTGATTAAGAATAGGTAGTCACACGAGCTTTGTTTTCCCGGCGCCAGCTGTGGAGTGGAACGTTCCAATTAGCGCTATATTTTTACAACAGTGATGAACAGCTACCTTAGGCAGGTCTACTTACGGATCCATGCAACCATAAGATATCTGGCGCTTTTGATATCCCCCAACTCACAAACTCCTTTCTCTTAAATAACCATACCCCAGTATGTTCAACACGATCCTCACATGCAAGATCATGGTGGCGTTGGTAGGGGACGGTCAAAAAACATCGAAGCATTTTAATCCTCTGATTTTCTAGGGGTACCGGTAGCCATGGAGACCAATATGTGTGATTCAATTCCATCAGTGGTGCCTTTCTCGAGCGCATCTTCAATATACTTGTATATCTTGTCCACGTTCCCATGGATCCTTGAGATAACAGGCATGAAATCATCCAGGAGTTCTCGAAGTTTATTAAACTCCTCTAAACTGATCACGTCTTAGTATGACACAGCAAGGAATTCCGCAGTACACTGAAAACTCTACCTTTGTTATGCTCACGTGTAGCTGAATGACCTGTACACCTTATAGCATGTTAGACAGATGAATGCATGAATGCACGGGTCTCATACAGCAATCTTCAACAATTGTAGCAGCAGAATTGACTGTGGACTCTGAATCGTCATTATCTCGGCTAAATTAGATTCCACGGTTTTCAGTTTATCAATTCATTTTCCTGGTAGACAGAATTAGCCTTGCGGATACACAATATGTAATGACTGTAGGCGATATATTTGGCACGCATGGTACACACTGTACGGGAATATCCACTCAAAAGCCAATAAAGGGGGATCTTACCCTGGAGTACCCTGATTAATTGACACAATCCTTGCAATATAGGCATGTATTAACTAAATAACCTCCGGAGATTTTCTGTAGCTTCTTCCGCATTCTTTGGGGCATCGTCAGTCAGGTATAGCTGTTCGTATATGGTGCAGCGGCCAATTAAGACGGCAAATCGCTCTATCCCAACAATAGCTGCGGCAGCGTTAAATTTATTGAATTTAGCTCGTTGCAGATTACTGCAAAGTCGGGGCGTATATCTACGAACCAGTAAAATGAACCTAACCCCAGCCCAAGGCAAAGCCGCATGTACTGGATCGAGCCCGACCGCTGTCTCCAATCTCCTTAAATTTCGTGACCCAGCCAACAAGTCTGTCGGCTGTCTCTTGCACATCAATCTCCCTATCTCCCCACTTCAACTTCCCTCACTTTTCCAAACTTGCCTCTTTTGCCTCAATTGCCAATTTCAAAACTTCCTCCAAACACTGCAGTTTGTCTGTAGCTTCGGATTTGCCCTCGCCCAGATGCTGTTTAAGTTCATCCGGAAGATTATGGTAGGCTTTAGTCCATAAGTCGTACCTCCCGCCACCCTCACCAGGATTATGTGGCGCTGTCTGCTGTAAGGCTGAACTTGACAGGGAAGGTGAAGGGCTTCGGGAATGTGGCCTGAGAAACGGAAAGAGTGTGTCTCTCTTCCTCCGGTGAGGTGTTGTAGCAGGGAGGTTTTTTTTTTTTCTTTTCCTGTCTATTACGCCTTAATCAGCCGCGGCGGCCTTGTGGAACCTTCATTGGGAGCGGGTGTGCGCCTATTGCGCCTGTCTAACTACATGTGGGCCAACCCTGTGCATGTGGTAAGCAACAAGACCGCTAATCCCTGATGTGGTGTAGCGGCCACTGGCACGATTCTATCTCTTATGTACAAAGCAGCGAACTTTTCGGAAGGAATCGACGCATGTGGGGATGATTGAACTCAGGGTAACTGTTGCTGGTGATGGTAAAATATCTTTCGAACGAAATATCTGGGATCAGTGGATTATTAAGGTTGTTATACAGAGTATAAGATTGTTATTTGTCGCCCCGCTGTACTGTACTATCCCTTAAGCCGTCGGAAAATCTGCCATGCAGTAGCGCTGCCAGCGATACCATTTTTTGCATGGAGCACTCGCTAGCGCAATATCAAAATGTCAAGCGTGCGAAAAGTACAGATGTGTACAAAGGTCATATATTCTCAACTTTTAAGGTACAAGCGGGTTATGCATATACAATATGGTTTGCATGTGGAGGAATACTGGGATGCATGTTGTAGTACCGAAGAGCGTATTGGTTGGTTGCAAAACAAATTGTTGCCAGCAGGTCATCGTCCCAAAAGTAGGAGAAAATCTTGAGTGGGTCCAGAGTATCATCGGGTAAGTCACGTAATTCTTCATGCGCTTCTTGTGGGTGTTGAAAAGGCGTATAAGGCACCTGAACGTACTCATCTGCCATGGCCGACATGCTGGATGGAGTGAGATGTCGTAGAAAAATTCCTCACTGAGTGTAGATATCACATTTTTTAGTGGTAAGATCTTTCCTATTTTATCGCGCTACTGCATGGCAGAACTTTTACATTTTCCGACGGCTTAAGGGATATTGTACGCGTGCCAAGCAATCATCAATCATCCTAGCCAGAGGACGACAAGCCGCTGTGCCTTCACATCTACAATAACGAGGAACATGCTCGTTCTCTAGTCGATATACACATGCGCATGAGCTAACAAAACCCCACAAAAACCATATATTGCGAATACCGCATGTGTCCGACCTCGCTGATGGCTGTCCTCATGAACGACACTGGCCGCGAGACTTATTGTAGGAAATACACCCGCTCACATGATAGGCCCAGGTCGGGAAATAGAAACTAGCCCAAAAGTGGGCAGTAGTGGCAAAACCTTCCGAAACTAGGCAAGGTGACAACGGAACGACCATGTATTTCGTCAGGTATTTCCCCCCAAAATACCAATAAATGGTAGACTGCTCAAAAGATAGGTAAACAACAGGCACACCATCTGCCAACTTGTGAACCGGGAATGATGTTATCGTCATGCAGATAATATCCTCTCTTGCACCATAAGAATCCATCAGTTCGAGGATTCCTAATAATATTTAGATAGACCATGGAGGAATAGCCGGAAGTTCTATTTTGGCTACGATAGCCCAGACTAACTAGTTTATCAACTCTCAGACTAGGCATTTCACGTAAGAAGCAACTGAAGCCTGTTTAAAGCCTTTAATGGATATATCAATATACAGTGCCATTCAGAAAGTATCCGGGATGCATAAAAGAGGGTGCAGGCCGCATGCAGACTATTCTGCATATGGTGTAGCCCGCAGTCTGAGGAATCTGGTTGGACAGTATCCCTATACGCCACTATATGCAGAATAGCCAAGCTTGGCCTGCATTCAGCACGCCTTGTTTATGCACTCCGTGTACGTATCTCGCTCTTAATTACATCAATAGCGGGAACACATCATATACCGTAGGGTGGGGTGGGGGAGGTGGAGGGGGAATGATCGCCGAGGATTACTCAGCAGCGAGGTCCAGTATCCGTACTGTTATACCATTCCGAATAGTAGCGTACCCTGATGCCGAACAACCATATGGGTTTTAGATGAATAACCATGTGTTTCGTCTCCCCAGTCTTCCCTGACCCCACCATGGTGTCTCCTCTAGCATCCTTCCCCCCCCCCCATGACTCCCACACCGGCGGGTGGGTACCCCGACCTGGAATTAGCACCTTCAGGTATCTAGTAACTTAAGGTGAAGCACATTCGGAATTATTTGGAAATGTGCCTTGACCTTCATACTTTGCACTTGCATAAACTTACATCCACCCGCCTCTCCCCATTCTATGCGGACCGCAAAATTGAGCAATTTTACCAGCAGGTGTGGGTTCGTGTTCCCCGGACTTTGCGCCCCAGACTACCAGGTTGCTTGTGACTAAAGGGCCTCGAGGCGAAGTATCAGCTCACGGCGATGAGTATATAATTCATAGCCACCTGTGTGTTAAAGTAATATGCTGTAATTTAGGTTCGTACGAAGCGGATAGCTGAAGTCTGGTCGCAGCAACTCCAGGGCTCCCCACCCCGCAGTATCTGATCGTATACCCAGTGCAGATTCAATTGCAATGCATATACGGTTTGATTCTCAATCACACTCTATGACACGTCAGAACCCTGACTGTAGACCTGGGCTGCTTACGTTAAATCTGCTTGCCCCCACTGGTAACGGTAGCTAATATAACAACTACTCCTTTGCCCATACCACTCCAGCTGTCGAAGGCATTCGGATTTTATCAGAACTTTCAGAACTTTCTAATTTACCCTCGAGGCCTCGCTTCATAATGGCAGAATTAGCTCCATACGTAGATGGCATGCATGAAGGTACATTACTACATTCTACCTCCACCAGTGGTTGAACTAATATATTGTTAGGCCAAGGGTATGCCTCCACTCCATCGCTCTCTCGGCTCTGTTTCTCTCCCCTGGGTGGCGGGGGCATTGCAATTCCCAGGAAAAGGATCTGATGAAATAATCATAAAGCTTCAATACCTATCTTCAAACAACCGCAGGGTTGGAAGCTGTGACTATTACAAGGAGCCCATCGGAAATACCGGGCTATACAAGCCAGATAACGTCCCAGTCTATTGAGGAACACTAGTAGGTCTCTCTCCCAGCTAATTTCTATAAGTTGAATATGAGAGCCAACTTTCCGAAGCCAACTTATGCAGTCCAAGGAGCTTTCAGCAGGGGGTACAATTAAGGGGTGGGGAAATCACTTGAGCGTGAATTCTTCATATCTGAACAGATACGAGGTAAACTCTGATTCTCATAGAAACAATCTTCCCAGCTTATACATAACTATGACTGTAGTTCGAGACTGCAGACTATACATACGAAGTTCATGTACAAGTCAGAAAGCAAAGCGGAGGCAGTCGCAATTTGTACAAATTCAACTGGTATGATCAGAAAGAAAACGCGCATCTTTTTTACGGGGATAGATTCATTTCCGGTATTAGCATCACCTAAGCCGCAATATACACAGTGATTTCTTGAGGAAATACTAATCGGTGATTAGGGTTTATCACTGGTGGAGATTTTTACGCCCGATGCTCTATCACGACATTATCCCAGTTCAACAAAGAAGAGACGAGAATGCAGTATGAGTCCATGAAAGCCCCATATTTGCATAATTAATGAACCTCGCCACTAATACCTAACCCTCAAGTGCCGAAGTAGCTTTCGGTATATTCAGCATCGGTGGGGAGATCTCAAGAGATGCTATGGACGCTTTACAGACCCTCAACCAAACCACGCAGACTAAAATTACAGCATTTGTAACAGGAGGAGGTGGTTCTCTAACTCAGTTGGACATTAGTGGGGACCTTCTTAAACTTAGAGAAGAGGCTTTAAGATACTACAACAATGCTGATCAGCAAAATTTTCGGATATAGTAAGCCGCCTCATTGATTATAAACCGGATACATATGGGGTGGACAGGGCTGAGTCCAAGGATACTTGCTGATGCTCACTGGCTCATAGTGCGATGCTTGAGCCTTACTTCAAAATCCCCAATTTCAAGCAAGAGTTTACTCCTCTCAACTATTCCTATGCTCGCATAAAGGTATACTGTGGAATCAAGAATTGTCAATCGTAATTGCTAACTTGTGGATCATGCTTCAGTCGTGGCCAATTTGTGACAAGTTCACACTTTGGACATATCTAGAGATGCTCACCGGTGCAAGTAATTACCCCACGCGCAGTTCTCATGCTAGTACATTAGATAGGCAATGACAAGCTAACCTTAACTTGCGAACAGTACCGGAGGTTGCTTTCCCAACTTCAGACAAAGGAAAGTGGATGAGTGAATGCCTGAACCAGCAGCAAATTCTTGGAGATGCGGCAAGTACAATATCTCCACACCTGCCTTGAGCATGTCATAACCTTCAACATGTATACAGGTTTCGAAAATTAGTGAAGATCCGGACAAATTGGGCGAGATCTTGTACCAACCAAGGACAAATCCAGGGGTTTTTCTTGCGGAACTTCTGGTATGTGATGAAAGAGCTACTTATTAATGACTTCCACAACCATTGACTGGGATAACCGATCACTCCTGCAGAGAGAAGTCAGCACGATGTACGAGCTACGGAAAATCTTGGTTGATGAAACGAACCAAGTATCCAATTCGGCACCGATGACTAATACTATAGGCGAGACAGCGGGAATCTTTGCAGGCGGTGCGCCTATGGCTCCATTCGCGAGCACTGTGGGACGATTCAGAGCCTTCTCATTTCCATTCCCAGGATCAGTACTTGTGTCTCTCGCTTATTTAAGCCCCAGCAACTGCGATATCCACCCTCCTTGGCCTCCATTCCCAGGGTTCACGTACCACGCGACCAGTACAACGGGGTTTTGGCATAATCGTGCAGTCACTCATATCCACTTCCCGACTACAGAGGACATGATTACAGAATACTTATACTTCTGGGCATTACCTAATACGTTGCCAGGACTACTACGACGAAACCCGCCACCTGCAATTAGAAGGATGGATGTACGTGTTGTGGAGGATCGCCCCCTCCCCAACGATATGAGGGTAGACACAACTTTTCTTGTGATACAAATGCGTCAGTTAAGGTATGTGATTGTCGCCAAACCTCAAGACCTTGAGCTCGAGCCCCCAAGTCCTATATCAATACCCCCCGACACGAAACCCAGTATATAGTCCTGTCATGATTGATCACTGAACAGCTAACATTTACAACTAGTAGTAGTTCCTCTATCAACGCTAGTCAGTTGAAAGGCGAGCCCACTCGCTGTGAGGCTCCTGTGCGTACTGTAATTGCACAATTCTATGTCAATGTTCTAGGTGAAGCTTAGGCTGGCAGCAAAAGGCGCTTTACCATCAGCATGTGTTGGGGACAGTTTGTGGAGTTTTCTAAAGTTTGATTGGCTGGCTATGGGAAGGAGTGTCTTGTTCTACATGTTTCTTACAATGATCGAGTCCACAATTCCAAGGAAGCCGCTTTATTTTTGCTAGGTGGAATTATGCCTCTCTTAAGTACCCTTTCTAGAGTTATATCGGAGGTAGCTGAAGTTCCACCTCGGCACATACTCCTCTTTTCTTGTATCACTTGCCTCTGAATTAAACCTTCGCAATCTGTAATACATATGAACTTGCAAACAGTGCACTTGAGCAAAATATTCGCCAAAATTCTAATTAAATCCGGAGAAATTGTTGTCAAACTTCAACTACATCTGCAATACCTTTAAAGTGTTTCACGGAATCCCGAGGACCAAGTATAGAACAATTTGCCTGAGATAACCGAGATAAATATACGCTCTACTTACGGTAAGAGTGATTGTCTACCACCACCCAATCAAACTGCTCCTAACCACCTCCCAACTCCACCCTCACACACACACACCTCCCCAACTCCCCCACTGCAGTCACAACCCCATCATAACACAGTGAAGTCTCGATATATGAAACCCCCCACCCGGACAAACAAGAAGCTTCTTATAACGTGGAGTTTCTTATAACGAGATTTATTTTCCCATACAAATCCCAGCAAGACCGGGGTCCTATTCATTATATCGAGACTTCACTGTAATACCCCTGCCAACCCACCAACTCCATAAATCACCTGCTCTTGCTAGCATTGGTGGTGGAAGCGAAGCCCCGGAACTTCACCCTCTCCACAATGCATGAACCCGGCATGGAACAGGGGAAGGCTATTTACATAACCTACATTATACGGGAACTTAATTTTCAAACCCCCCAATGCCAGGACTGTCATTACTCGATCCCACCAAATCCAGATATACCTCAGCCATCTTCGGCCCTCTCCTCTCAACCTCGGCATATAACCGATTTAACTACTGCAAGAGATTATTATAGAACCAGCACTGTAGGAATTAAGCTAACGGAGGTGGCCTTCATCGGCGGTATCCTCGGAAGCCCGATTTGAGGGAGTGATTCCTTTGAGGATTATGGAGGTGGGAGGGGAGGATCGGGGAGGATCGGGGAGACGCAGGGAGAGCCTGTAGATACCGCCGTAGCCAGCCCAGAGTGTAGTAAGGTGAGCTTGAGAGCGAGGATATCGTAGAGGAGGGCATGGTGGATGGACTCGGGGAGCGACACCGGGAGCTTGGTGTTCTGTGTTTGCTACTGGTGTACTCCGAAAAAATATTTCTCCTGCTTCTCTTAATACTCCTCACCCCTCCCGCTCTAGAAGGAAAATATTCTATATAGTAAGGTACCCTTCCCGAACACCCTCATTTGCATCCACTCAAGGATACTTAATCTAATTACAATAATCCCACCACTCCATCAAGATCTCCTTCTTTACCCTCCTGCTTTCTATCCCTGCACATCACCACGATGTCCCGGGCTTCGAAGCCTCAGGCCCGTAATCTGTAGTACTGTCAGCGGCGGCATAATAATTATTAGGGGGTGGATGCTAAAGCAGCACAACATAGACACTGTTTAAGTTATAATCTATCTTTAAATACACGAGCTAGAGAAGATTTCTAGCTAAATCCACAGGCCTATTATAATGCCAAATGAAGTAGGAATATTCCAGTTTACTAAAGAAAACAGAATTGATTGCATGCTGAAGGAAAAGTTACAACCACTGAAATGGCAGAAACAAGAAACAAGCGCCCTCACACTAGACCTGTGTATGCAGCGGTGGCTTCAGAAACGCAGGAGTGCGTTAAGGTCTACTGATTCATCACGATGTTATCTTTGCTCGCACTTATATTGCACCACTCCTCTGTATTTACGATATACAGTAGATAGTGGAAAGAAATGCTGCGCGGCCTACCTAGCTCCTTATTAACTTGAATGGAGTACAGTCCACCGGGGAACCCGGCTATAATTACCAGCGCGCGAAGGTGGGTCGACAGCTCAGCTACTCTGTGCAACAATGCATTATTTTGGGTGTGGTACAGGCAGAAACCATCCACCAACCTGTCTATATCCGGCCTAGCTATCTGAATACGGCATACACCAGAATAAGCTATCGCTTACTTACCAATTACAGAGAGTACAGATGAATACCAACCGCTAAATGTGTGCTTCGGGCACTTAGAATTCCAGCCTACAATATTGTTCACTTTGCTTGTCATGGTGATTCCTTACCCACCCTGCGAGCAGTCATCTTTTGCTTATGGAATCTATCTCGCTGATGGTATCTGTACAGATGATGTTGACAAGCTCTATGAAAGATATAACCGCGCTGAGTGGGATTGAGCCTTCGCAACCGTACTGGGCACCATTCATTCACTTTGCAGCTTAACAGGTTATACAAAATCTTATCTCTCATTATCTGTTCATTATTTCTATTTATGTAGGCTAACATTGAGGGCGGCGACGATAGTCCTTTGGCTGAAATTCATCTCCTGCGGATTTCTGGAGGGGGTTGTTCTAATGGGTTTCTTGGTTCTTATGTTTCCGTTCCCTATTTCCTATTTTCGAACCTTTCTTCCCTCACCTCCGATACCTAGTCCATGATCAGAGGTCTACGGATACAGAATAATCGAGAGGATTATAGATAGCTCTGAGTGAGGTAAAAGTGGGGGTACTGTTCCGCTAGAAGGGGCCAGATTTTACTTTTTATTTTATGGACTCTGCATCACCCGCGTGCATCTCTAGAGGGAGAGATATGGCGTGCCATCCGGAAATCCTAAGATCTAAGCATATGTAATACGCAGCCTATAGCCCTGCCATGCTAAGTAACATGGTTATCCTTATGGTTTCCACATTATTTGTGCTACGAGAGGCTTAAAATTAGAGTAATTGTGGAGTCTTAAGTCACGCCACAAGAGCGATGTCGCGAGTTGATAATACAGTAGAGGCTCGAAGGGAATCACTACAGATTACTCTCGCTACAACATACCTCCCCCATAGTAATTAAGCATATTTCAATTACATGAATATGGAGTATCCCTACCTCTTTTGTTGGGTCATCGTACATATGCATGTAACAGGAGAAGCACTACTTACCTATCTCCTAAGCCCAAGATGGAAGTATACCAAATCGCAAAGGGTAGGCAAGCTTCTCGATAAGTATTGACCCCGGAAAACTCGGCAGTCGAAGGAGGTTCAGGAGCGCAATTAGCTAAGCACTGAATCCTGCATTATAATGCAGGATCTGGGTCCTTTCAGAATCCCCTCTGAGTAATTGCATGCATACCTAGATCTGTACTCTCAAGCTAGCTTTATACCATACTTTAAGTACTGGTCTTGTTTGGTAAGGTCAGAAGCAGTTCTTTTTGACCATCGTGCAGTTACCAGCCTCTCTAGTCCAAGGAGCTTTCGGGGTAGCGTTAGAGAGAGTATAATGTCTCTACTCCGTAGTATCGTTTGCATGCATTGCCCTCAAAACTCTCCGTGTGAAGTGGGTTACTATTGGGCACTCCACTGCAGGGAAGTCGAATTCCAGTCACAAAGAGTTGCCGATGTCCCAAGCTGAATGTGATCAAACTTAGGTAAAGAAATGTTTGAGTATGGTATTTCTAGCGCGAGGTGTACAAATACCCATGGAGGCTAAACGACCCCGACTCACGTCTAGAGGAAAAATATCGTATGTGGTAACAGAACAGCCTCATTTGCGTCCACTCAAGGATACTTGATCCAATTACAATAATCCCACACCCCGGCTAAGATCTCCTCATTCATCATCCCCATTCTGGACGTTCATGTCATTCCCTTCTGTGTCTCCCAGCCCAGCGTATGCCGCGGAAAATGCGGGACACACCGTGGTTGGGCGTATACAGTCGAACCCGTGTAAATGCATCGTGTCTTTGGCCCCTATTCGGTGTGAATTATAATGAAGAAAGTCTACATACTTGTAGAATTACATGCATCAGCCCCGACCCCTGCCCAAAGGTCAGATTTTGTATGTTCCAGCACCCTATATTGGCATAGATAATCCAATGGCATGGCGGATATGGCCGTCTATAGCTGTAGCTTGCAGGAGGGGATCTTGCTGCCACACTCAAACAGAGACACATAAGATGGGCTACATCATGGGCACAGCGTGGCATTGATCTTGGTTAATTTTTCTAGATAGAAGGTGCCAGCTTCGGATACCCAAATATCCGAATTGTTTTTCTTTCCTGATAACACTGATTCACATCTCCAACCATAGATATAATCAAGGAATCATTGCATCATGGAAGGCATACTGTCGATTACTTTACTATCATGGCCTTCTCACTTGGTTTGAATCACACCCGACTCCAGAATCTCGTGTCACACTCCCTCCTCTACCGGTGGACAAAAAACTCTTCAGTATAATCCAGATATTCTCGCTGGAATTCAAACGGTTTTGCAAGCATCCTCCAAGGTACAATTTGTCGCTGCTGGGAGATGGCACATTTGCGTTTACAAGGTCGACTAGAGTCCTTCCGACTCGCCAACGGGATCCCACTATAAACTGAACCAAGGAGTCTATTCGAGTACAATTGCGTGCAATGTCATCGATTACGTTTCTTGACCAACAAGACCTACAACATTATGAAGTCATTCTAGAAGAATATACTCCTATCAAGTCAATCCCTCCCTTGAAGTTGATCTTCCACCAAATCCGTGGCCACCTCTGACACCCTAGGTGACTTGGAACCTCGCCCAATGGTTACCACAGGGGAAGCCAACCAGGCATTAGAGGTTCCCCAGCTCTATCTCATTCAGGCCACCCCAATACCGCACCTCAAGAACAAACTGCTTCCCTATGGACGGGACGCTCTGACTACATCACCCCCGAGCGTATTCCCCAAATTTTTATTTTAAGTTCGGACTATTTAAATATACTGCCCTCACCGTCCTCACAGTTTACCAGGCTGATATTCACTGGGCTGACATGATATTTCTTTTTATGGCGAGGGACCACACCCTCGAGTGGCGACTCGACCGGATTATCCAACCCTTGAGCCGTTTCCTGCCCCGTATCTTACGTACAAGACCAGATACCTCCCGGGATAGAGCAGCTACAAAAGAAAAACCTTGACATCACCCTCTCAACGCAGGTAGGTAGGTAGACATTCACTAACGCAGGTAGAAAATCCGCGTACACAAAAATGTCCCGGAAACCACAATATCCCCCCAAGTATCAACATAACTCGCAGGTGGAAAAAGGGCCCCTTCAAATCCATCAACGACAGCCTCGATCATAAATGCTGGTGGAAAAGTAAACTCCAAGTCGCAGGTGAAATCAACGGTTCCAGTCGTAACAAGTAGTGCGAGACAGCCTTCTGCCCATCCTCAATTACCCAACGTCAATCAGCTCCTTCATGTAGAGATCCAGGGAGGATGTCCCCTTCAACAACTATCTTATCCCCAAGATTTCCACACTTTTGTTGTCTTCCTCGATCCAACTCCTCATAGTGTCTGGCTTGTGCCTTAGCGGGGCTGCATGTATGGCGATCGTGCGTGCCATTGGAAGTGCGGTGATGCTCTTAGTGGTGGGGGGTGCCGGTGGTCGTGCCCTTGGTGCTGGGGGTGTTGCACATCTAGGTGCGCTGCTAGCCTGACATCCAAAACGCACCCACCTTCTCCGCACTTCTTCCACAAATGCACCTTACCTCTCTTGTATTCTCCCGTCGTTTCGGTGGTTCCTGTGTCTTTTCCTTTCCTTATCCAGTATTCCTTATTGGTGCCCCGTTGTCTTTTGGTTCTGGTGGGGTGGTTGACCTCACTTATCCTACTGGCTTCTGTGGTGGCTCTAATGCCGATGCTTGCATTGAGGCTTGAGTAGCTGTGTCGGCGTATGTGCGGGGTGGTGATGTGAGGGGGGGGTCAGTACAGGTGTCACAGGTTGATGTGTTGGTGTATAAACTGCTGCCGCTCTGGGGCTGTGTAAGGGGTGGGTCGGTGCAGGAGTCGCAAATGAGCGTTCCACTCCATTCGGTCATCTCCTTCGCTGCCAGTTCCCGGCATTCGCTAAGTCGCCCTGTAGACCTTAGGAATGTCCATACCCCAATCCCTCAGGAATATTGCTATTGAGTAAGCGGCTTTACTCTCTTCCGCCCAGAACCCCGAGCTAGGGGTCGAGGTAATAGAGAGCAGGGGGGGTCCCGGGGAGATATTATCTATATATCAGTCAGTACTTCACTGTTAAGGAGATATTTATTATGTATTGAATGAAAGTTTGGGGACCTAAACTCAGCACGCCTCGGCTGCCATGACTGCTCACTGACACCCTGGTGGGTCCTCCCTGATCGACGGTCCTCTTTCAGGAGCCAGCGTGCTACTATGATCTCTGCCTTGTCTCTGCTGTCCTCTTCTAACCAGCGGCGCATTTGCCCTGGCTTGTATTGGTTGGGGCTGCACGGATGATGACCGCTCTGGCTGGACAAGTTGTTTGTTCAGCTGGTTTCTCTGTTCCAGTGGTTGTGTCTTGATTCCTCCGGTTTTCTTAGGTGATTGTGTTGCCGGCTCCTTCCGTTTTGGATTCGGGGGGGTCGTTTGCGTGGCTAGGCGCGAGTCGGGGGCACGGCAATGGTTGCTGGGGAGGATGTCTGGCTCCCGGGGTTGCTACGTCGGTGCCAGCTTCCTATCGTAATGTTCTATGCTTCCTTCGAGGCACCAGAGTGGAGAGGCGCTGAATACCGTGACTGGGTCTTAGCATAGGTCCCTCATCGGCCCGCAGACACCAAGCGAACTGGTCGTCCGGGAGTGAGATAATTCGGCAGACCACCCCCCTTGCTAGTGTGGTTAAGGCGACCTTCTCATCATCGATTGCCATTTCCAGTGCGTTTAAGGTGACCTTCTCATCCTCGACCCCACTGTCTTCTTCTTCTGAAATGTTGTCGTCCTCGCTCGACGGGTTCTATGTGGTGCCGGCTTTTGTGTTGGTGATGATGGTTTGCCCAGCTGCGAGAATTCCTACATGGTTCCATTGGCGTCAGATAGAGACTTGTCGGTTCGGTGGTAAGTTCCTCTCCGCCGCCCTCTCCGCCGCTGAGGTTAGTAGTAGTTGTGGTACTAGTGATGGTCGTGGTGCCAGTCATGTACTGTTCTTGCTCTTAATTTCATTCAGCAAAGAGGGGAAGGGCTTGTGTTAACTCAGTGGCGCAGACAGCGAGAAAAAATGGCCATATGGAACCCAGTATTAGACATGAATGGTACCTAAATTGGGCGACGGTGATGGAGATAATGTGGGTATCTTAAGTGCCGTGATATGAGGAATATTAATATGTGAAATACCTCACCTCTTGATACTTCTTGGCACCCACCACCCATTTGCTCAGAACGGAAGGTCCCAAATAGGTAGTCGCTCCCGAACTAGGGAAAGCGTATTGACAGGAAATCGGCCGGGAGCCGTAGAGGTTCTTCAAAACGATGTCAACGAGGTTCTTAATCCAAGGAATGAAGAGGCTGAAGATCCACTGGGGGATATTGAAAATCGAATCCTCGCGAATTATACGTTCCTGTCCAAAACCCCTAGAGAAGAATCTGATGATGGAGCCTCACCCAACCACCAACCACATATTAATCGCCACCGAGACATTACAAGGTTATTAGCCACAGTATGGAGATATGGATCAGCAACTCTAACACATTTTGCATAGGACCAAGCGTCAAATCGAAAGCATCTAGAACGCTGCAAGATGTACTATATTGGTGGTTATCAGACAATCACTGACTTCCATAGTTCTTAAGTCATTTCACTATTTTTGGCTATCTTATTTCCGTTGAGAGTGGAGTTATTACTGCTGGGTTTTGTCTCCGCATCTCTAGCTATTCACCATTTGTTTGGTGCTTGATAGAAGGTTATACCCCCACTGCTGGGTGCTACAGTCCCATTCAGGAAATGTCCGGGATGCATAAATGGGTTATTTTGCCTATGCCTAACAGAGCGATGTCTCCAACCTCATCTTATGACTACCGGGCATCCCAGCCGGCCTCTTGCTGCCTTGAATATTGGAAAATGGCTGATTTATGCAACCTACCTGAACTGGTTATGCAGACCCCTATTTATGCATCCCGGACAGTTCCTGTGTATATAGGAGTCTAATGTAGGCTATTTTGTTTATTGGAGATTCTACACGGGTGGAGAAGCATGGTTAAGAAATTCACCCCAGTCCTCCCACCTGACAACTTACCAATGTCATGTAGGTAGGCGGGTACTTACAGTGCCAGGTTCCTTCCCTGGCAGTTTCGCACCAAAACCACATGGCCATCTCTACATTGGCTTTGAAGAGCCTAAGTCTCTTATATAAAATTCTTACAGTGGGAATTAGTATAGAGCTGGTTGCCATGTACCTTACAAAATTGTATGGGACTCCGAGACTAGGACTTACTATGTTATGTTGGCACAATGGTTTTCAAAATACAGTCGATCAATCTATGGTACTTATCGCGTTGTTCAATTTATCTACAGACATAATAATATTTGAGACTAATAAAAGGCTAAGGTATTCCGAAGAGATTGAGCGATTAGCCACCCCCACCGGGGATTGCAGAACGGCAGCGGGGGCAGCTATCGTAGCAGGCAAATCGGTCTAGGCATGAGAAGAGTAGTAGGAGGGCTGGTGGGGCTTGGATAAGGGATTTGTTAGCTCGCATAAAGTACTTCCATAGATTGCAAATAATATTACCCATGTGTACGCGGGTCCAAGCAAAACCTCTATCCATGCATAACTCCCCTTGCCTTTAGTGCATGTTAAAATGGTTAAAACGCTCGCCCTCTGCCACACCCCCGGCGGCGGAAGGATTTGAGGCCTGGTTGTAGAGCACGATCAATAGGGAGATACAAATAGGATTGTTGTAGATGAGATAGAAGCCCGAATCCCCGCACTCTATGAGCCCGCCCCATACCTATAGCTATGGTCGTTTCATTGTTAGGACTTACCAGGTTTGGGTCGGGTAAAAGGCTATCCATGCTACCAAACTCGGGTTGGCAAGGGCTTTGCGAATAGACAGGTTCTGCTTATTACAGTAGAACCTTGTTATAAGTATATCATCGGTATATTCTGATAAACAATATACTCTGATACCGGAAGGGATATGAAATCAGTGTAGATACAGACATGCGGACAAATCCTAAACATAGGTCCTATGAATTCGTCTAATGTTCTTTGCCTATGTCGAATCGTTTCTGCTGTTTATACAGCTTTAGCGTTGATACGGAGTCAACGTTTCCAAAGCCTCGAACTCGATGAATATTAGGTGTACCGCAAATCGGAAGGCACGCTTGAGCGGTCGTGCCGATTTCTGAGGCAGAGTGACGTTTGGAGGGGCACTCTTATCGATAAGCATCCCTGCTAGTATTGCAGAAATTACCCCGCCGGCCTGCCAAGTACCTACTGCTGCTGCCAATATATGGCTAGATCAATAGTATATGGTCCCTACGATTCGCTGCTTACCGAATTTTCGTTGTATTTGATTTGTCTATTAGTACCGCACAAAGCCATGTGTATTCCTAATATCCGTAACTCGCTGGTAGATTATCTGTAGTCTGGTTCGCCGAGTATGTGGTTATTCGCAATGAAACACATGGTGTACCGTAGCTCTTAAGCAGTCCTTATTTAAATCCGCTAATTTGAACCAAGCTAGCACACCATCTCCAACAAGGAGTACGATCGAGATTCTGGGATTCAAACAAAAGCTCCTCGATTGGTTGATACTTCCCCTAATTTTCAATAGCTTATGAGTTATTTGACATTGATCCAGTCCAGGTTAGCTGGAAAACTAATAGTTTCCAATGACCTGGAAGAGCTCCGGCTTTCGCTTTAACTCGTCCCATCTCTACACTACTTATGGCACCACTGACTGGTCTTGAGAATGATAGATTGGCGGGTCTGTTCAGCCGCAAAAAAAGTAAAAAAAAGACTTTGAGAAGAAACTCGGTGAACTCTTACTGCATGCGCGTCACAATGCGAGTGCACCTATCAACCAATGTGGGTACAGATGGAGCTTCTTCACAATATTGCAACGCAATGATCTCACATTCTGGTATTTCCTGCCGTACGTGCAGATATTCTTCCAATCGCTCGATGGTCGATGGGATAACTTAGCACAAGCTGGTTGTAGTCAACCAAAATGCAGTTAAGGTCAAGGCGCGCACTGATACAGTTTGTATGTAATTTTAGCGTATCCCATTGCCCGGTCAATCGCTCAAATACCGATTGCGATACTACGATAATGGGGGTACGAGTATGCTTACATATGTGTGCTCCCCACACCTGAATACTGGTGCTGGATGATGGAACGCGGAAGCGCTAGCAAGGGATGATTTTGCAATAAGCAAGGAGTGACTGCCTCAACTACACTATATGTACTTATATACCACACCGAACAGTAAAGCTGTTTGATGGCATACAGGGGTGCACATTCCTGTACTTTGTAATAAGCGAGTCAAAACTGAGCAACGGATAAGTCGGGTCTAGGCTAAGTGGGACACAAGTATGTATTATAGGGCAGCACCAATACTATTGAAAAAGATAATCTTGTAATTATAATTGAACTTATAGGGAAAATAATTACTTGCAAATGTATTTCTTGGGCTGCTGAGAGATCGACAGATTGCGATTGGAGTGAGGGTGTCTCACTAGTGAAGGACGAGACTGAGGCAATTAAAAAACATGTTCAATGAAAGCTCGATTTGTCCATATATAGCCCAGAGAGAAGAAATTCTGGCATTGCCCGCGGATAAATCGGGTTCGACGTTGACAAACCTTCCATTGTCACAGTGTGCTGTTGTACTCAACACATGTAAGTCGATCCCTAGTGAGACACCCGATCCCTTGATGTCTCAGCGGCTACCGGGCAGCCTGCCATGACGTTAAGCTAAACTGCGCACACATCTCAGGTCATCTAACTGCGCCAATCCCTGCCGGTGTGGTTGGTGAAGTTGTGGCCAACTGCACCGATATGTACTGTACATACATACAAGCTAGCTTTGTGATGTCGGAGGATCAACGCAAAGGACCAGTCGATACAGGGGCTGTACCTAATTGTTGAACCGTGCATGCGGCCTCAAGCAATCTACTACTAATACAAGGGTCCGATGCTTGGCAATAAACCTGAGGATGTTTTGGGCCGATTCGTAATGGTTTGGGTCCTCATCATGCCGACCAGCGATGCGCTCTTAACGGTTGTGGTGCTAGTTCAGAAGAGGTAATACAGATCAGATTGAGGGGTCAATATTTGGCAGATATTCACCCAGATCGAGGGTATATACTGCAATGTCAGGCACAGGTAAGAGCCCACCACTCCGCGTCGAGCATAGTTAACACGTCCCACAGAACTCTCCGGGTGAGTCCACGATTTCACAACCCATAGGTAAGCGCACATCCAGCACTGACGGTACAGAGCAGATTAGCAGGCATAGCTTGCAAGTTGATCTGGGCCTGTGAATGCCACTGGTGGGAATGTCGCTGGGAAGGCATCTGGGAATGCCGCTGCAATGTAACTGGGACTGTAGCAGGGACTAGCAGGGAGCGTCAGGGAGCGTCAGGGATGCCGCAGGGAGTGCAGCTGGGGGAATGTCACTGGAAAAGTCAATGGAAATATGTCTGGGGGTGCCGCTGGAAACGTAGTTAGCTCAGTTACGCTAATCCAAATTGTATGAATATATCAATATCTGCATTCTCTTCAAATAGTGATAATTAAGTATAAACGTACATGCTGTACTCCGTACTACAATACTCATTATGTGGTGTCGTCATGTCCACAATGTGAAGATTGCTCGCTGGTATTGACGACGTGAGCATCCATATATCTAGATTGATTAAGAACTGGCCTGCGCAATCAGGACGCACGCGCCGCGCGCATAATATTTTGCGCTGATGAATGATAAGCTAGATGAGAAGGGGAAGTGTTTCTTGGGGTGGTATTGTTGCTGAGATTTGCGTTATCGGTAGATAAGGATAGGGGGAGGGATATTGGAGACAAGATGGGAGGAACCACATTGGATTAGATGAGTAACGGAATCGGGGCTCTCTGTACCGAGTAGTATTGGAGAATATAGTGTCAAGGTTCGTGAAGGAAAAGTTTGTGGTGAGGTTAACTATAGTTGTTACGGAAGGATGAAGAAACGGACTACTGAGGGACGGCAAAGGGGAGCACAAAATTAGCTAAAGCAATTGGGCATCATACTGTCATTTCACTCCTGGTCAGCAAAAAGTGAGACCGAAATGATAATTAAGTCTATCTAGCTAAATCACCTGGGACCAGCCTTCATAGGAACGAACCTAAGTATTAGCGACGCCAGATTTGATTTGACTGTTTCATTCCGTCCTTTATCCAGCTCCTGTTCCCCCCCTCTGCGAGGGGTTGTGAGTAGTTCATAGTTCAGATCATCAAGCAAGCGGTACTACATCCATACTGGCTAAGCTTTGCAGGGACGCTACTCGCGCATACCGACCCAAGCAACACCTCTCGGAGAGAAACTGTCCCCAAAATAATCTATGCAAACGAGCAGCCATGCATGCTAGTCTGGTTGAGGATCCTTGTCTGAGTCCCTGATTAGCGGGCCCCGATACTCTGGACCTACCTACTTGGTAGTTCAAATTGGGCCACCGAAGCATGTCGTACTGAAATGCATGCAGAAACACGTCTGCGATGTCTGGGGCCTGGTTCATTTGCCTTACTTATGCTGCAGATACGAAATTTGGCGCCCAAAGATCTGCGAGTGGACATACCGATTACAACCAAACAAGTTGCCGGTGGATTGACTGTCGGTGTAATGCCACTGCCCTACAGGCCACTTCCTGTCATGTGGTGCTTGTCGTATTGAAGGATCGTCCATGCAGAGGTTCTCTCAGTTGCAGGTATTACCGAGATATATTCACAATTCATGCAATTTTGGAGCAATACCTGTAGCTCTAACAGACCCGCTCTGAACAACGCAGAATGAAATGTAGTTGGTGGTTGATTATTAGGATACCGTTTCCAGTGGTTCAATCTGAGCTCGCTTCCTAAGATCATTCCATAATGCCCTTGAACAAGAAACTACAGATAGCATCATAACCACTGGCAAGGGGGTTCCCGTGAATTCATACAATACAGCTTCACTAATTTTCAATAGACAATTTGAGTATCGAATCGACAGCCTCTTGAAGCAATGGATTTGCCAAAGTCAATCTCTACGTCGAATCCCGATGGTAGGCAATTGTAATTTAAAACCCATTGCAAAAAACCCAAAACACTAACTAAATGCATGGATAGTGTCTGCGGAAAAACCGTTTGAGCCGGGGATAATCCCCCTTCAGCAAAAATCAACACCAAATCCTCAAGTATCAGCGATGACTAGAGGTCTCAGCTCTTCTATTCTTGTGCGCCAGCGAATATTCTGGCAAAATTGGCTCTTTCGAGCATCCGCATTTGCCATTCGTATCCCCTTTGTATCCGCTGGTACGGGGGATGATTTCAGTAACAACCTCGCGACAGATCTTGCACCTATTTTGTCTCTCTTCGGAGAGCAGGTAACCAAGCAGGTATGAGCCGCAGGTACTAGTCACAGCTATGTTACTTTTAGCTGACCGTAAGCGTAATAGTATATGAGTCAGTCAATGTCGCCGCTGGAAGATGTCATCTTTGGCATGGCGCCCTTGGGCATCCTGACTGCCATGGTTGGGGCAATCCGAGTTGGCGGACCCAAGTGGATGAGAGCTGCCGTTGGACGTGCACAGGAGGGGAAAGGCATAGTCGAAGTGGAGCTGATGTCCTCAACTTCTACGGATGTTTGTGAAATGTGGGATGGAGAGCGGGTCATCAGGATACTGGGTTCACCATCAGTTGCTCAGCTATTCTATCTTGTCCCAGACGAGGCCCATACAGCGGCTGGCTCTCAGTCACGCGGCCGAGCCGATGAATGGATTCCTCTTTTGCCGCCTTTAACCGGAGACGAGATATATGACCTAAAGTCTGCCGCAGAGGCAAAAGCACTCCGACTCTCACACGGAACCAACCACGAAAATACGGTGCTTAATTCTGAGTCAAACCAAGGCCCTAATCTTGCCCTCAACCTCGGCGGACACATTGTGTCAAGTTGGGAATTGTATGTGGTTGCCATAATCGGCACTGTACTACAAGTAGGTGTCATTCTGTTCGCTGGACTCACTGGCATATACGAGGGAGGGATGTTCAAGAAAGATGGGGAGCACACAGAAGTATGCATTGCCCTGCATGGCTACTGGTACGATTGCGCTGGTTATTGGAATGATTCTTTGCTCACACCTCGTCCAACGGAGCACCGACGAGCAGACTTGGGAATTTGAGACGATTGGCGGATATCGGGCTGAAGTAATGTGGTTGCAGAAGGGTCGTGTGGTGAATGACCAACAATTTGACTCATACTTTATCCCCCGGGACCAAGGACAGCCAGTATTACGAAAAATGTTACCACATTTGTTAGTATTAAAATATTACGAAAAATATTACCACATTTGTTAGTACATTTATTTAAGCAAAGGCACATGAAAACCCAACATCCCCTGAGGACCTCCCATCGAGCGGCAATAGACAAAAGTCGGTATCAATCTAGGCTTACTTTGCTTGCAATAATACTCAGCTTGATTGGGTTCTTTCTACAGTTTATCGATTTGCGGGGTCTCAACTGGTCTGTTACGATTGCTCAGCTAGGCTCAGTTATTATCATGACAGTTTTCAGAGCGATTATCCGACGCAATATGGCCTACGATATCCCAAGTCAGCAAATCGAAAGCCACCACGAGCTAGATGCAGCAGCTAGACGCATCAGGGGTTGTTCTCATTGGAATATAGTAACTGTCGCAAACTCAAGTTCAGACCTCGGCCAGACTACAGCTAGAAATTCAACTGGACTTGCCCATAGGGTCTTCAATGCTCGGTGTCAGCTAGAGAACCTTTGTCCATGGGAATTTCAGTGGCAAGCGACTGTAGATCTCATGGCTGACGCGATGGAAGGCACCATGAACTTCATCTACACTAGCCCAGATGTTAACAAAAAGGGTAGCCTTGGAACTGAGTTTCCGTGGAAGCTGTCGATTCAAGTCAAAAGTGAAAGAAGCGAGGAGCTCCAACGTTTTGCTCTTGGAGCTGTGGAGCTAAAGTTGTCCAGAGAATATTTATATGAGGGTCGTGGTTGGGGCCCTTGGAAGGCAGACAAGAGTCAGATCCGTGCCGCCCTCGGACTCTGGATGCTGCATTTCAAACTGGAATCTAAGGCTAAATTGAAAGAAGGGATGAGCATCAGCAGAGACATTGACAGGGTTGTTTGCATGGGGGAATCCCCGGCGGAAAACTACAAAAAGTGGATTCGGCGGCAAGAGAAATATCGAGTCGTCGGTCACGGTCAACAGTTCGCAGAAGATACATCAACTTACCGTGCACTTGTTGGCTACCCTTTCGACCCCAATGATAGCCACCAAGATCTGGTGGTGGTTCGAACGGACTCTCCACTCGAAAGAGTATGTGGCCAGATCATATTCTCCGAGTTCATGTCTTGTGTTGTATCTCAAGTGGTAGAATCGATTGGCGGCCAGGTACTGACAAGAGGTGGGGACCAGTGGCTGAAAGCATCTATTGGGTTGCGAAATACGATTTCGGACGAGCTGGCTATTAAGTTGGAAGAAACGGGATTAGCTACTGTGGATGAAGCCTATTTATGCATAATCCCATCACTGACAACCAACGATAAGCTGTGCGATCAGGCCGATGGTGCACAGGAGCTCTTTAACAAAGGAAAGGAAATCAGGGCATTGTTCGAGGGTGGACGATTACAAGAGGCTGAATTTCTTCTTTGGTGGCTTCTCGATGACACAGATTGTGCAGCAAAAGGCCTCGAGACTACTGCAAAATGGCCCGAGGCTTGTGAGGTTTATGCACGTCTTTGGGGCGCTTACGATGGTATTGAAGGGGCTAATGACTTTGCCGAAATGGCAGTACAAGCCATGGGCCAATTTTGCAAACGGCTGTTTCAATATTATAAGAACCACGATAAATGCGGTGAACCCTTCCGAGCAACAATCGATCTTTTGCAAACCATTTTTAGTGATTCTGGAATGGAGGACAAGCAGGGGGAAGAAAGGTGGAACAAGTGTCGAGATATCCTGACGGAATGGGTAGACAGCGATATGCCTGAGGGTACTGGGGGGGAAATATTAGAGAGGATGAGCCAGGCCAATGCCTGTACTCCTGATGCAGGTGGCATGACTGCCCTGCATCATGCCGCGAAGAGGAACCTGGTCTCAGTCGTGGGTTTCTTGTTGCGCGGAGACGCCTCCAATAGAATGATAAATACCGTTGACAAAAACGGCAAAACACCTCTCGATCTAGCTATTGAGCATAATGCAGGTGCTGTGGTGGCTCTATTGACATTTCACGGTGCTGATGACAAGCATGGGAAAGCAAAGAGGCTTCGGGAAACCGCGATGCGTAATGGGTCATTTCAAGCAGTTCAAGCAGTTCAAGCAGGAATTTCCGAAAATGACGAGTATGGGCGGACGGCATTGCATTGGGCGGTATGGAGGGGATCACTACAGACAGTAAAGTTCCTCAAGGGTAAGGTGAAAGATATCGACGCAAGGGACAAAGACCAATTGGCAGCACTACATATCGCGGCTATGGGTGGGAATGACGCCATTGTCAGGTTACTAGTTTCCGACTTTGGAGCAGATAAGCAAGCCAAAACTGGCAATGGGTCGATGGCACTGCACCTCGCCGCTGCGAACGGCAGCGACTCAACTGTCCGGTTACTTGTTTCCGACTTGGGAGCGGATATAGATCCCAAGAGCGGGGATGGGTCAACGGCACTTCACCTTGCCGCTGCCAATGGCAACCACCTAACCGTCCGGTTGCTTTCTGACTTGGGAGCAGAGAAGGAAGCTAAAACTGGCAATGGGTCGATGGCACTGCACCTCGCTGCTTCAAACGGTAGCAACTCAACTGTCCGGTTACTTGTTACCGACTTAGGAGCAGATATGGACGTCAGCACTGCGGAGGGATCAACGGCACTTCACCTTGCCGCTGCCAATGGCAACCACCTAACCGTCCGGTTGCTTTCTGACTTGGGAGCAGATAAGGAAGCTAAAACCGGCAATGGGTCGATGGCACTGCACCTCGCCGCTGCGAACGGCAGCAACTCAACTGTCCGGTTACTTGTTTCCGACTTGGGAGCGGATATAGACGCAAAGAGTGGGGATGGGTCAACGGCGCTGCATCTAGCGGCGAAGTTTGGCCATTTCTCTACTGTCGGTGAACTTCTTGGGATATTAAGGGCCAACAAGAAGCAGAAAGACGACGCTGGAAACACGCCCCTTCTGGTGGCAGTAATATGGTGGTGGGTTTCTACAACATCCGAACTCGTGCAGGATCTAGCTGTTTCTAACTGCAGCCTGGTGAGGGAAATAGCATGTGAGATTCTTATAAGGATTACAAGGGGTGTGTAGTACATGGCTAACTTTTGCGCCATGGGTAAATATAAATAGCGGGTGAGCCTCTCCTCAATACTTGTGTAACAATTCTAGATAACTAACCAGTACCCAACGGCTGGATAACAATAGCAAGTGAGTGAGAATCTCCTTTGGTAGCTGGGAGGTCCGCGGAAGTAGTTTCGAAGTATCGCTAACTAGTTCTCGATGGCTCGGTATCAATAGCCAGTGAGTGAGAAGGCCTTTGTGGGTATTGTGCATGGCTAACTAGTGTGCGGTGGCTCAATATGAATAGCTA